>Ga0315533_1000414_pt1 | contig 37198 bp, 34 predicted proteins | sample SalMarSW160130MG_FD_203081 | JGI IMG/M metagenome (GOLD analysis project Ga0315533, IMG submission 203081) | Salt marsh sediment microbial communities from the Plum Island Ecosystem LTER, Massachusetts, United States - Salt Marsh Sediment SW1601-30 ...
TCTCTCTTGATAATGTTTCATGGGTCATTTTCTGCCTCCTCTCTTAAATTTTCCTAGAAAAAACAGGCAGATAATGACCCCTAGCTTTTTAAGAGTCAATTATTATTTTGTTACGTACAGTGGCACGCTAACCTGAATTTTTCACTTACCTTTTTCTCCCACAATATATTGTTACAATCCCATGGGTAACTTTGGCCTATAAATCAATGCAGCACCTCTTAAAAAAAGAAAACCAGAAAATAACCCTTATCAGATCCCACCTGTTGATTTTCTAACAATTGGTATTTTCTATCCATTTTTTCTACCTAATAATTCAGTCTTGACTTTTATTGCTCTTGTGGCATTCTAATTAATAACAATCTCCAAATCTTTTCATAGTCATTTTTCACATGGTCTACAAGGAGGACACTCTAATGACTAAAAAACCATCCTATGAAGAACTACAGCAAAGGGTTAAGGAGTTAGAAAAGGAAGCCGTTGAGCACAAACGTGATGTGCAGACAATAAGAGAAAGAGAGAAGGAGTTAAAGATTAAAACGATGAGTCTTGAGGAAGTAAATATCGCCTTGAGGGTTTTGCTTAAAAGAAGGGATGAAGATAAGATAGAGCTTGAAGAAAAGGTGTTGGCCAACGTGAAGGAACTGGTCGTTCCTTTTCTTGAAAAGGTGAAGAAGACCCCATTGGATCCCAAACAAGTGGCCTACATAGATATCCTTGAGTCAAATCTCAATGACATTATCTCCCCATTTATGCGAAACCTATCTGCTAAATATGTAAACCTTACTCCCACACAAATCCAGGTAGCAAATCTCATAAAGGAGGGCAAAACCACCAAAGAGATAGCAGAGTTGTTTAGTCTGTCCAGTAAAACGATAAAAACCCACAGGCGAAATATCAGAATGAAACTCGGCATAAAGAATAAGAAGGTAAACCTTAGATCCCACCTCTTGTCCTTACATCCATAAGTAAATTCCCTACTCATTTTATACTTAATAATTCAATATTGACTTTTGAGGCACTTCTGGCATCCTAGACAATAAGAATCCCCAAATTGTTAATAGGTATCTTTCATAATCTAAACCTTATAGGAGGAAATCATGAGAAGAGGTCCTCTGAAGGTGCCGATACGCAGCCTCCAGTGGTTTGCTCTACATCTTTGGGGGCTTCAATTTTGTAATATGCGCTACAGATAAGCTAGGGAAATTCATTGTTTAATTTTTATGAAGGAGTTTAATTATGGCAGAATTTATACCATGGAATCGTCAGCCACTGGATGAGTGGGCCAAGAAATATGCTACGGGAAAATTTATTACGCTTGATGGCCATTCTACCCATTATATCGAGAAGGGAGCGGGAGAACCGGTTATCCTTATTCATGGATTTTTCTTTAATTCATATCTGTGGAATAAAAATATAGATGCTTTGGCAGATAAATTTAAGGTTTATGCCCTTGATCTCTGGGGATTTGGCTACAGCACACGAGATCCTATGGACTATGGCTATCAGCTATATACTGACCAACTCCTTAAATTTATGGATGCCCTGGATATTCAGAAGGCTTCTCTGATAGGGCAGTCTATGGGTGGTGGAACCAGTATCTTCTTTTCTGTCAACCATAGAGATAGAGTCAACAAGCTTATTTTGGTTGACCCAGCAGGAATGCCTAACCCTTTGCCTATATTAGGCAAGATAACAAATTTACCAAAGGTAGGGGAGTTTCTGCTCGGGATGAAAAGCGATTTCTACCGCAAGATGGTCCTGAGCACCACCTTCATCCATGATAAAGGGGTTATTACTGAAAGCTACTTTGAGAATGTAACACGCTTTCACAAGATTAAAGGCACAACTGAAGTCTTACTCAAAATCTTACGAAAGCAGTTTTTTCACACGTTGCCCGATGAGATCCATAGGTTGGGAGAGATGGATGTGCCTATCCTTATCATATTTGGTCACCAGGATAAAGCAATTCCCCTTGAACGTGGAAAAGATATGCACAATATCTTAAGAGGTTCTCGACTAGAGATCTTTGAGAACGCCGGGCACTGTCCGCATGATGAACAGTCGCAGAAATTCAACCAACTTGCAGTTGATTTTTTGTCCTCAAGTTGAGCCAGGAGAAGGTCTTCGATGCTCTAAAATGTTTGGCGGCCATGCCTTCTAAACTAAAAGCTTATGATTACAGTATGAAGTCCACAATAAAATTTAAGTGATAACAAGCACTGACTATGGCACGAAGTCATAAGTCTGAAGGTGCCGGAGCGGGCCACAATATATGGAATTTACCCTACACTTCGTCAAGCCAAAGTCGTTGATTCTGAGGCGATTGGGAAAGGCGATTTTTCTTGACTTGAGTGACTTTTTGTCGTTCCATTTAATGAAGACTTTTCTTTGAATCATTTAACCTTCATTTGAAGGTTATCCTCATGAGGAAAAACCTCAAATTTTGCTTACCTCGGTCCCTATAGGACGTTGTTCGTTTTATTGGGACCTTAAAGTATCTTCTCTTCTGATTAAGAAAATCAACAAGCTTGAGTTTTTTCAAAAAAAGGAGGTGTATCATGTTTAAAAAAGCAATGCTTTTTTTAGCATCTTTTTTGTTGGCCTCGGCTTTTGTTTATGCAGAAGAAAAATATACAATATCAGGAGAAGTGACTATTCAATATGATTATGATGGAGATATATATATATGTCTCCTTACTATGGAAGAACTTCGAGTTTTACTTATCCCAGGGCATGAACTATCAGAATCACCATGCAAGGTTATAAAAATGAATACCGATCTGAAAAAAGCAGGAAAAGTATCGTTTACGTTTGATAACATACCGAAAGGAACCTATTGCGTTTTTACGTATTGGGATGTCAATATGAATGGAGAAGTGGACAGAAAAGGTTACGATTTTAATGAACCCTGGGGTAGTTATAAGGAAACTGTCCATCGTATTCCACCTTGGGTGATAGTTAAATTTGATTTAGAGAAAGACATTACCGGAATTAAGATTGAAATGTAAGGTGGTTTTGCGGATACCCCTTTTAAGTGGTAAAGCAGGGCCAGCGATGTCCTGCTTTTTTTGGAAATCCCATATATTGTAGAGGGACTGTCTATCACTTCGCTTTTGTATTCTGCTACTATGTTGCGAGTACACCTAACCCACTGAAAATACGTGATTATCGGCTTTGAGCTCTGGAAATCTAAATCCATATTAATAACAATACCTTATCAAAGATATTACAAAATTGTAGAAGAAACGCACAACATAACAATCTTTGCTTTCCCATACGTCTCCTTATCCGGCCAGTCCCTCCACCTCGGCCTTTAGAGGCTATCTAACCAGATGATAATGTCCTCCTTGTTTTCCCAGTGAAGCAACTCTTCTATCTTCGGATCACGGATTAGAACCGATTGCATATATTCAATAAATTTCTTCTGTATCTCTCTTTTGCGATTCAGATCCAGATGAAGATAGATGCTTGTGGATTGGATATCTTCATGACCCAAGTGATTTCTGATCTCTGAGAGCGAGTAACCGGAGTAAAGCATATTCACCGCGCATGAATGGCGGAAGCTGTGAACAGGATTGATAGCCTTTAGTCTTTTAGGCGGAAGGGCCATAGTGAGATATTTTTTGCAGATTCTATAAATCCCGTGGCGTGTAAGCTCCTCTCTCCTTTGATTGATAAAGAGGCGGTGTTGATATAGGGGCTTTGGGGTTGTGCGGTATTTAGTGATATAAAGTTGTAGGAGCTGAACGGTTTTAGGTTCAATCTCTATGAGCCGGTATCGATTCCACTTACCTAAGATAGCCAGGGTTTTCTGCTGGGGATTAAAGTAGTCGAGGTTTAGTGTTGCTACTTCACTGGCCCTGGCACCTGAGTCGTAAAGCAGATGAAGGAGTGCGTAATTCCTAAGGCCATCTTTTCTCTTAAGATCGACAGATTGAAAGACCTTGAGGATTTCCTCCTGGTAGAGAAATCCGATCAGGGGTTTCTGAGTACGCTTTTGGGGGATGTTACCGATTTTTTCTGCAATCTCTCTTTCCTCTGGATACATAAAGCGAATCATCTTGGCAAGGGATTTCAAGGCAGCCAGGCGGTTATTCCTGGTTTTTGCAAGGTTTTTGCGCCCTCTCTCCAGCTCATCCAGGAAGGCCAGGATCAACTCAGATGAGAGATGATCAAGTGTGAGAGAGTCTATTTTGATGGAACGATATTTTGCGGCAAAAGGCAGAAAGATCTTAAAGGTATCCCGGTATGCCTTTATGGTATGTGTACTTGCCCCTTTGATATGAGGAAGATATTGGCCGAAGAATTGATGGAGACAAGAAGAAAGCTTCATATAACATCCAGTTGGGATTTTGCAAACTCGATTAACCCTGAAAGGTGTTTGGCATCTTTTACTTTCAGATATGCACCGGTATATTGATATTTACGATGGCCCATATAGGTGGCCAACACGGGCAGTGCCCCGATGAATCGGGATGTTCCACACGCTTGGCTAGATTCTCCCCGATCTTTTATGCGCTTTAAGGTGTTGATGGCAAAGGAATGCCTAAGGCTATGAGGAGTGGATGATCCGAAGGTGAGATCCCCTATGCCCTGCTTAGCCTTGCTAAGCCCTATATCTCTGACTGCCTGATGGAAGAGATCACGAACTTGATAACCCCTTAATGGCTTTTGTTTTCTGCCGGCTAATAGATAAGGGTTCTTATCATCGGGAGACAGCGATTTCCTGACTGCCAGATAGTTTTTTATTTCCATCATCACGGCCTTAGGAGCTGGGATTAACCTGTCTTTTCTGAACTTGGTCTTCTCAATGTAGATGGTTCCATCATCAGATCTATAATGGTTGCGGAAAAGCCGCAAGGGTTCTGAGATTCTCATGCCACAGCGGGCCATCAGCAGGATTGCCATATATATCCCCAGATCAAGCAGAAAATATTTTTCATCTCTTCTTAAACTTTGGCAAAGGACCTCCAATAACTGATCGGTTTGCTCTGGGGAGAAAACAAAGGGGATAAAATATCTTTCCGGCAATGGGGGCACATCCTGTAGAGGATTTTCAGGACAGATCTCCTTGCGCACCAAGAATTGAAAGAAGCTGCGCAGTGCGGAAAGGATTTTATTAACTGTGCGTGGCTCCTTACCGATCTTTCCCCTTAGCTCAAGGAAGAAAGAGGGCTGCAATTTATCCCAGTCAGTATTTTGTTGTCTCAAGTATCGGTCAAAGGCTAAGAGATTTGATCTGATATTCTTTTTCGAATAGCCCAGGTTTTGCCGGTAAAGGGCATATTCTTTCAGTTGTGGAGCCAGAAAGCTTTCAAAGTTCTTCATTAAAGAGTACCTTTCGCATGAGCTTAATGTGGATGTGAAGATAGTTTTTGGTGGACTCTATTTTATCCTGTCCCAGCATCTCTTTGATTTCAAAGATTGACACCCCCCTTTCAAGCAGGCTCTGAGCATAGGTGTGTCTGAGCCAATAGGCTGATGAGGAAAGTCCTGCCCTCTTCATTGCCTTTGAGATGTAGTGAACAACTGCAGCGGAGCTTATTGGCCTATGAGGGGTGTGAAAACTTAAAAAAAGAGACCTGTATTCACTTTTGGGTCTGACATTTACCACATAGGCGGCTATAGCCTTGATGGTATGCTCGGCAATAGGAAGGGTAATGGGGTTATTGCCCTTTCTGTCGGCAACGGTGAGCTCCCCTTTGGTAAAAGAGATATCATCGAGGGTGATTAAACTGACCTCCTTGGGCCGAAGACCCAAGCAATAAGCTAGATGAACCATGGCATAGGTTCGGATATCTGCAGGGGTAGAAAGCTTGAGGCTGTCAAACAATCTTTGCACTTCCTGAGGCCGCAAGAACTTGGGTGGCTTTGCCTGAGAATATAGACGTCTACCCACGAGCAGGGGGGCAAGATCTGTTTTTATTATTTTACGTTCCTGATACAGATACCTTAAGAACCCCCGGAGGTAACAACGGTAGAGGCGGCATGTGCCAAGTGCAAGGCGTTGGCTAAACTCTGCCATGAAGTTATCAAGGTGTTCAATGTTAAGAGAGGAAAGATCGATTTTGTGACTTTCCAGATACCCATGAAAAGAGGCCAGTACCCTTCTTACCTGCTTAACCTGGTTATAGGGGATCTGACGGCTTTGTTCATGGTAGATGAGATACTGCTCATAGATGTCAGGTAGATCTATCTGGTAGTTTGGGATTACTAAAGGCTTTGGGATTTTTCTGCTCCTGAAAAGATAACTGGAGAGTCCTATTAGTGCATGTGATGGGTTCTTAAGGGTGGTATACTTTCGAAACTCTTTTAGGGTATCCAGTGTAAAAATATTTTCCCAGGCAATATTGTTTTGTCTTACAAAGCCAAGAAAATCGCTTAAAACCGGGCTATAACGCATCCCTGCGTTAGGGTGTTGGTAGGGCATGGATTTTATCCACTCAAGATAATCACCAATAGACTGCCCTAACCTCTGGGTGTTCTTATCAGTCATAATTAGCCTCCTGAAGTGATTGTCTGATAAGGGTTGAAATATCAGAGGGACGATGGCCCCGATGGGAGCTGAGGACAGCTCTTGGCGTTGAGGCTTGTAGCGGTTTTGAGGGCAGATCGAGTACCTGGAAGATCGTGTCATCAAAGGCGATCAGCTCCTTGGTGATAAGGCCCTCTCTGGCCTCGATATACTCATCGGCAGAGATCTCAAGTAGAGAACAAATAGAATCATAAGAGTAAAAGGAGAGGCCATGGCGATCTGAGACCAGGACAAGGAAAAGGTAGAGAAGGATTTCTTTTTGGCTGAGAGAGGCCAAAAAGCCATCGGTTAGGAAACGGTGAGGAATAAAGCTGAACCCAGCATCAATACGCCTCAGTCGGTTGGAATTAAGGATCTTTTTCTTTATCATGATCGACTCCTTGCTTCTCAGGCAGATATACACAAGGGCTTTGCTCAAAGTCGATCACATCTTGAAAACACCATGCCGGGTAGTTGGCTTACTTGTCCTGTATTTACAACAACTTGCCCTCTTAACACCTCTTGAAAACGTCTAAAGAGAAGTTGAGCCAAATACTCAATGATTACAAGGTGTTGGATGCCTATCACTTCTTGAACATAGTGAAGGGGTAGTCCTGATTTGAGGCGGCTTTTTACTGGTAGGATCTTTGAGGCTTTCTCAGATGGGGATGCAGCATCAAGTTTTTTCTGCAGGTAATTTGTCTTAAAATAATCAGTGTTTTTCTTATTCCACTCCGAGCACTTTTTCCTATGCCACTCCCTTTTGCATTTGGGATCTGCACAGGTCATCTGGCGATCTTTGAGTCGTGGGTTAGGTAAAAACCAGCACCGGCAAATACGGCATGGGCGTTTTCTGAGGACTGTTGCCTTCTGCATCGTTTTCCCTCCTCTATTACGTTGTGAGAAAACGACTCTAAAGCAATTGTAGGGAAACTGCGCATATAAGGTGGGAATAAGAGGAATTATAAGGATTTCTTACAAAAGAAATTGGGGGAATAATATAGATGGAACTAAATACTCACAACATATCTATACTAACAACATAACTGCTATGATTGAGTGAAATACAAAGGCCGAAAGACTTATGGCTTGTGTTTGTAATATTGAAAAAAGCTTAGTAAAATCAAAAAATTGACTATGACACGGAAACTTAAACTTTATGGGTCTTCTCCAAATTAGTTGGTGTAATTTGATAGATTCAAGGAGGAAGGCTGCGAGAATGGGCTAATAAAGAGCCCGTCGGAGCAGCCTCGCTCCACCCTTGTTTCTTTAATATTTGAATTATATGTTAGATACTTTCACTCTGAATATCATAATATTTTCAAGGTATTATTAATCGATTTTGCGATTTTTTACCAACTAATTTGGAGAAGAACCAACTTTATATCTAATTTTTTAAAGGGAAATAAATTGGATCTCTTATCTATACTCGTTGGTGTATTAACTGCACTGTGTGCTATTTACTTTAGGGAGTCACTTCGTTTAGCCTATAAGCAGAAAATTGTAGCTAGTCAGCTAAACTCGTACCTACTTTACTGGCAAGGGGTTGTTATTGAAAAGGACTATTTTAGTGTTTACTACCTAGGAACAGAGTGGAATAAAAAAATAAAAGAGTGTTTGAAAAACGATGGTAAAGCAGAAGATCTAAAAAAAATAGAGGAAGAGTATAAAAAGAAATGTCTTGAAGTAAAAACCGCAATTGAAGAAGAGAATGAGAATTTTAAATTTGATCTCTCTAGCATAGATGAGGGAATTAACCATTTGAAAGATATATGGCCAACTCTCTTTGATATTTTTAAAACAGAACGGCAGAACCTTGTTGAAGGAAAAACTTTTATATCTGATGAAGATGCAAGTAGCCTTGGTCACCGCTCTGCATACTGGGTCGTTGAGTTAAAAATGCGATTACAATCGGCAATGGATAGAATTATGAGTTTAATTTTTGAGATTAAAAGAAGTGATTCGTTTGTCCTAAAAGATTATGCTAAAGCAATACACGATATTTTGTGGGATTTTATTATCGTTTCAAGAGATATAGATTCATTGACAAAAAAGGCTGAAGAAGTAATAAATCAAAGTGTATTTTGGTTAGCAGTTAATAATATGTTTAACGCATAGCTCAAATTAAATTAGCTGACAAAGCAACCTGATATCATGCTTTTGATCTTTATGCCGAAAGTAAGATTACTGCTATTAGTCATAAGCCAGACCACACCCAGAAACCTTTCCAATACGTTTTGAAACCTTCAATCCAAATGCCTACCTTCGATCACTATCATGCAACCTGGAATGTAGTGGGTGTAAAATTGCAGTAAACTCCAGGTAATAAGTTAATCCCATTTTTAGTTGAGATTTTATATTGATTCAATTTATCTTAGGTTCTAATGTGGCTTTTTTTGGGGTGTCCAGAATATGATGGCAAATGCTCAATAATAGTAATGGTGAGAATAGGCCCAAGAAAAGAAGGATATGTTACGGCATAGGGAAAAAATTCCGACCGCTAATGGTCAAAAGAAGAGGATCTCTTTTTGCCCTTCGTTCATCATCAAAAAACATTGGCCCGGTTACGCTATCAAAATATTTATTTCTTGCTAATGCAGAGCGAAAATTTTCTCTTGTCTTTATGCCTTTGCCTTTTTCCTTCAAAATTTCTTTGACTACTCGAATAGTATCGTAGCCTATTGCAGCAAGAAATTGTGGTTCTTGGCCAAAACTTGTTCTGTACTGGTCAACAAAACTATCTACACCTATATAACCACTACCAGAAAAGAATCCAGAAGGAAATATTGCTCCATGAACATATCTTCCGGCGATGTCTATTAATTTCGGAGAGTTCCAAAGATTTGTCCCTAAAAGGGTTACCCCCAAAACATCATGATAGGCTAATTGAGATGCTATTAGACCTGCCCTTTCATAACTGTCCGGGATAAAGACAGCATCAAAATCAACGATAGGTTCCAGTTCCTCTTCTAAATCTTGTTCTTCCACTTTCACTTCCCATTCTATTTCCAGTTTTTCCATTTTCTGTTCTAATTGTTCCTTATCCTCTTGCTTCTCCTCCTCTTCTTCCTCAATAGTTGGTTCTGGCCTGGGATAGAAAAGACCAACCATTTTTTTTATCTCTACTGCAAAATCTGTACTCTTCGGATCATACGACTCTACTGCAGTTATCACCCCTCCATTTGATTCAACCTTATCCCATAATTTATTCATAAAGTATTTACCGTAAGAATTGGCAGGATAGAGAATAGCAAATCTCTTTAAACCCATCTCTCCCATAACCTTATTTACTAAACTTCTTAGCTGGTCCTCTGGGTTAAGGCAATTCTGAAAAACCATCTCTCCCTTTTTTGTAATGGCGTCACTCTGGCTTAAGGTGATTATGGGCATACCTAATTCTTGAGCCTTTTCCACAACCCCTTCAGCTACCTTACTAATAAGAGGTCCTATAGTAACAAGCGCCTTCTCTTTGACTGCCAGTTCTTTTAAAGCCTCAATTGCTGTTTCAGGATCACCTTTTGTGTCCCTGATAACAAGCTCCATAGATGAAAGGCTTTCGTCATTCTCCTGAAAGATATCAAAACCGAGCTCGAGACCGTTTAGTACCTCCTGTCCATAGAGAGCAAATGGACCACTCAGAGGCAAGAGGCAGCCAACAACATTAGGACGTACTTCCAATCTCTCATCAATCATCTGGAGCATTTCTTGAGGCTTTATAACCCATTCTTCTTCCGGTGCAACACTCACCACATTTAATACTGCCTCGCGTGCCTTCTCTAATCTACCCGAGATAAGATAAAATAATGTTAGCTGGTAGTATATAGGATAAATAAGATCAGACTCTTCAGCATAGGCAGACATTTGCATAAGCTCATCTTCTGTGGCTTGATAGATAAGATCTACAAGTTGCAACCTTATTTTTCCCTTCTCCTCTCCTTTCACTGATGATGATTCCAATACCTTGAGCCACCAATAAAATGCCCGTGGATTATTATGTAATTCTTTTAAGGTTTGGCCTAAAAGAAAAAATACCTCTTCTCTGCCAGGATAATATGTATAAATCTCAAGCCAGCGTAAAGCAGATAATCTTGATTCCGGGTATTTCTTCAGGTGGAAATATGTCTTGGCAGTTAAAAGCTGAATTTCAGCCCTTCTTTCCAGGGGATATTCTTCGATAACATCTAAAAACAGGGGCAAGGCCTTCTCATACTGGTTCGTATTATAATATATAGTTGCCTTCCTGGTTAATGCATCTCGAACCCTATCTCCTTTTGGTTCTATCATAAGATACTGATCATACGCCGCCAGTGCCTTTTCATATTTTTTCTCACTCCAATAACTCTCAGCCTCTGAGAAATAATCGATGACTGCTCTCTTTTCAGGCGGTCCCTTTACAGCTACCTTCTCAGCCGGTTCCTTTAAGGTTATCCTCTTCTCACAAGAGAATACAAAAAAGGCCATTACTGCTATCAAAACAGTAATGGCCTTTAAAAAATAAGGTACTTTATTTATTGTCATCCTTTACTTCCTCAAAATCTGCGTCAACAACCTCCTCATCCTTTTTAGCTGGCTCTGCTCCCGCAGGGCCTGCTTCTGGGCCAGCTTGACCTTGTGATTGGGCAGCCTGTGCATACAAAACTTCAGCTATTTTATGTGAAACCTGTGTTAACTCCTCTGAAAGCCGTTTAATTTCTGATGTATCTTCACCCTCCATAGCCTTTTTAAGGTTGCCTATGGCGTTATCTATCTCTCCTTTTGTGCCAGCATCGATTTTATCTCCAGCCTCTTTAAGAGATTTTTCAGTCGAATAGATAAGGGAATCAGCAGCATTTCGAGCATCAATAAGCTCCCTCTTCTTTTTATCCTCTTCACCGTGAAGCTCAGCATCCTTGACTAACCTCTCAATTTCCTCCTCACTGAGGCCACTTGAAGCGGTTATCCTGATAGATTGTTCCTTCCCGGTTCCCATATCTTTTGCAGATACATTAACAATCCCATTTGCATCAATATCAAAGGTTACCTCTATCTGAGGCATACCTCTCGGCGCTGGTGGGATCCCAACCAGTTCAAAGCGACCAAGCGTTTTATTGTAGGCAGCCATTTCCCTCTCGCCTTGAAGGACATGGATAGACACAGCAGGCTGGTTATCCGCAGCAGTCGAAAATATCTGGCTTTTTTTGGTAGGTATCGTAGTGTTTTTCTCAATCAGCTTGGTGAAAACAGCACCAAGGGTCTCAATTCCCAGGGAAAGGGGAGTAACATCAAGCAAGAGAACATCCTTTACATCTCCCTTTAACACCCCTCCCTGTATAGCTGCACCGACCGCAACAACCTCATCAGGGTTAACACCTTTGTGAGGATCTTTACCAAAGATTAGCTTTACCTTCTCCTGAACCATAGGCATCCTGGTCATCCCGCCAACCAGAATAACCTCATTAATATCGCCAAGCTTCAAACCAGAATCCCTTAAGGCAAGTTTGCAGGGCTCGACTGTTTTATCAACCAAATCCTCTACAAGAGACTCGAGTTTTGCCCTGCTTAGTTTAATATTCAAATGTTTCGGCCCACTGGCATCAGCAGTAATAAAGGGAAGGTTAACGTCTGTCTCCATTGCGGTGGAAAGTTCCATTTTTGCCTTCTCAGCCGCCTCTTTCAGACGTTGTAATGCCATTTTGTCATTCCTTAGATCAATTCCTTGATCCTTTTTGAATTCATTAGCAAGGTAATCCATAACCCTTTGATCAAAATCCTCACCGCCTAAATGGGTGTCTCCGTTTGTGGATTTAACCTCAAATACCCCATCGCCTATCTCCAGGATAGAAATATCAAAGGTTCCACCTCCAAGATCAAACACAGCAATCTTTTCTTCCTTCTTTTTATCCAGACCATAGGCAAGTGATGCAGCCGTAGGTTCATTAATAATCCGCTGAACATTCAATCCCGCTATCTTTCCAGCATCCTTTGTAGCCTGTCTCTGGCTGTCATTAAAGTAGGCCGGAACGGTAATGACAGCATCAGTTACCTTTTCACCAAGATATTCTTCAGCAGTCTGCTTCATTTTCTGCAATACCATTGACGAAATCTCCGCTGCACTATGAGCCTCGCCTCTCACGGTTATCTGAGCATCAGCATTTTTTGCCTTGGTAATCTTGTAAGGGGATATCGTAACATCTTTTTGAACCTCAGGTGAATCAAACTTTCTTCCAATCAGTCTTTTAACAGCATAGACGGTGTTCTCCGGATTGGTGATTGCCTGCCTTTTTGCAGTCTGCCCTACGAGCCGTTCTCCACTATCAGTGAATGCCACAATAGAAGGTGTGGTCCGATTTCCTTCAACATTGGCAATTACCTTTGGATCACCTCCCTCCATAAGAGCCACACAGGAATTTGTGGTTCCCAAATCGATTCCGATTATTTTAGCCATTATCTCCTCCTTAACAAATATTATTATCTGGAAAAACTGCCTAAAGTGTCTAAATTCATGAATGAACGTAACTATTCAGCCACTAAGTCACAAAGGCACAAAGATTTGAGAATTCTTCTTTTCAAATAAAGAGGTAAAACCTTTACCCGCCTTTGGCGGTCAGGTCTATCCTTTGTGTCTTAGTGCCTTGGTGGCTACCTGAGCAGTTATGAATGAGTTCACGTTACTATAATTTATTTCCTTAATTTTAGGAGCTTTTCACTTCACTTTTACTGTTTCCCTGCGAGATCACAACCATTGATGGCCTAATCAAACGCTCATTGAGCAGGTAGCCCTTTTGCAACTCCATTATGATATGTCCCTGAGCAACCTTATCATCTATCTGTTGTGAAATTGCCTCATGAAAATTGGGGTCAAATGGTTTTCCTACTGACTCAACCTCTTTAAGACCCGCTTTTTCTAACGTTTTCATGAGACCACCCAATATCATTTCAAGGCCCTTAACTAACCCTGATGGGTTAGTATCATTGTTCCCGTGAGATATCGCCTTTTCAAGATTATCAATAGCTGGGAGAATCTCCTTGATGAGAGACTCATTTGCAAATTTTGCCAATTCCTCTCTCTCTTTCTTTCCTCTTTTTTTGATATTTTCCATTTCAGCATAGGTTCGCGTATAAAGCTCGTAATTTTCTTGTACCTTTATCTCAATTTCTTTTACCTTTTCCAAGAGTTCCCGTTTTGTCATTTCCTCTATCTTCTTCACCTTCTTTTCTTTCCTCTTCTCGCGGGAGTTTTCATCTTGTTCTTTAAGGTCTTCTGCTTCTTTTTCCTCTTCTTTATCCACCTCTTTGTAGGCCGTTACCTTATCATCTTCTTCGTTTATTTTAATCTCTATTTCACTCATACGGGAGCTCTTATTATTGATTAACAATAAATATTAGTATTAAAAAATATTAAGCATCAATAGAGGTGTTGTCAAGGGAAGCGATAAAAGATGTGAAGTGAAAAAAATATGCTCGCAGGAGGCTGATAGGGCTTACAGGCCTTTCCCTGTTAATCTCTCAAGGGCCTCAAGATATTTGTCTCTTGTAATCTGAATTATTTCTGCTGGTAGTTTTGGTGGGGGTGGCTTTTTTGGCCAATCAAGGCTATTGAGGTAATCCCTTAAAAACTGTTTGTCAAAACTCTTTTGAGCCCTTCCTGGCATATATCCATCCATGGGCCAGAATCTGGATGAATCCGGGGTTAATATTTCATCAATCAACATAAAAGTATCTTCTACCAATCCAAACTCGAATTTGGTATCAGCTATGATGATACCATTCTTAGCAGCCAGATCTCTTCCGTATTGGTATATTTTTAAAGTAATACTTCGCAGCTGTCTGGCTATATCTTCGCCAACAATATGTGCAGCATCCTCAAAGGAAATATTTTCATCATGTATCCCCGCCTCAGCTTTAGTTGATGGTGTGAAAATCGGTTCTGGCAATATATCTGACTCTTTCAGTTCCTCAGGAAGATGGATCCCTGAGATGCTCCCCCGATCCTGATACTCAAGCCAACCGGAACCTGAAACATAACCCCTTACAATGCATTCTACTGGAAAAGGCTTTGCTTTATGGACCAGCATGCTCCTATCGAAAAGATAGTCTTTATAAGGCCTGCAAGATTCAGGATATTCATCTGGATTAGCAGTGATGAGATGATTATCAATAATGGAAGAGGTCTTTTCAAACCAAAAGAGCGATATCTTTGTTAAGATCTTCCCCTTATCTGGAATTGGGTCATCCATAACCACATCAAAAGCCGACATCCGATCAGTAGCAACTATAAGTAAGTTATCTTCCACCTCATAGATATCCCTGACCTTCCCTCTATTAATCAATTTTAAATTGGGAAAATGCGTTTCCCTGACTACTTCTCCTCTCATAATTATGCCTTTCTTAACTTCTATCCCGCCCAAGGCAGAAAATTAGTGCCACGTTCCTAAATTCGCCCTTTAAATATCATTTTAAAAATTATATAATTTATAATTGCAAAAAAGTGATGTCCGTTGAAAGTTGTCCGTTGTCTGTTGAAAAGAATTAAAAAATCAATTAATTTAAAATGGAGAAAAAAAACTACCAGCTTGTATTTATGTAAGTCCGTGGAAATACAAAACAACAAACTACTGACAACTAACTAATGACATTATTATAAGAGAGCAGTATAGACAATATCAAAGATCTTTTGTATATAAAAAACGAGACATTGAAATTAAATTTCAAAATACGATTAATGACTTAGAAATAGAAAGTGAGAATATGGTAGAATTAGATTTCAAAAAAGGTGATGGAATTTTGCCAGCCATTGCGCAGGATTTTAAATCTGGAAAGGTTTTAATGCTAGCCTATATGAATAGCCATGCGTGGAGACTCACCCTCCAGACTGGAGAGGCCCATTACTGGAGTCGCACACGTAGAGAAATCTGGTATAAGGGGGAAATCTCGGGTAATATCCAGATAGTGAAAGAAATTATTGTGGACTGTGACTATGATACTATCCTACTCAAGATAGAGCAGAGAGGGGGAGCAGCCTGCCATCTTGGATATGAGAGCTGCTTCCATAACAAAGTTGACAATAACGGAGAAGAAACTATCATAGGAAAAAAAATATTTGATCCAGAAAAGGTATATAAAAATGAACGTGCTTAAGCTTGGAATACCAAAGGGGAGCTTGCAGGATGCCACAATCAAACTATTTCAAAAATCAGGGTGGAATATCTCTATCACTGATCGGAATTACTTTCCTGAAATAAATGATAAGGCTCTTGCATGCTCAATCCTGAGGGCTCAGGAAATGCCAGTCTATGTAGAAAACGGAACTATAGATGTAGGCCTTACTGGTAGAGATTGGAAAGAAGAAAATGAATCAGATGTTGTTACTGTTGCTGATTTAATCTATTCCAAGTTGAGCCAAAGACCTGCCAGATGGGTTTTAGCGGTATCTGCTGACTCCGATATCAAAGAATTGTCTGACCTCAATGGTAAAGTGATAGCAACAGAACTGGTTAACTTTACCAGAAAATACTTCGCCCAAAAAGGGATCGATGTTAAGATTGAATTCTCATGGGGAACAACAGAGGCCAAGGTTGCAGCAGGTTTGGCAGATGCTATTGTAGAGGTTACTGAGACGGGGAGCACTATCAAAGCCCATGGATTAAAGATTATCCACGAACTGATGCAATCAAACACCATACTTATTGCAAACAAAAAATCCTGGGAGGATCCATGGAAGAGAACTAAGATAGAGAATATTGCATTACTCCTCAAGGGGGCCTTAAGGGCTGAAAATATGGTAGGCCTAAAGATGAATATACCAAAGGAACGGTTGGATGGTATAATCTCATTGCTTCCCAGTATTACATCTCCAACTATGGCAAATCTATTTCAATCTAATTGGGTATCGGTTGAGGTAATGATTCATAAAGAAAAGGTGAGGGAACTTATCCCTCAATTAATAAGGCAGGGAGCAAAAGGTATAATTGAATATCCTTTAAATAAGGTGATTTAACTATGTGGAAATCATTTAGAAACACAAGTATTGCACTAATTTTTATCTCTTTTACTATTATCTTGACTGGCTGCGCCGAGGATAAAGCCCTTACAAAGAGGCAATCCCTGGCAAAGCAAAATCTGGGGAAATCCTTTTTAGCACAGGGAGATTTTACAGCTGGTCTTAATGAACTCCTAAAGGCAGAGGAGCTTGACCCTGAAAATCCAGAAATACAATACAATCTGGCCCTTGGCTACAGATTTATAGATTTGCACAGCAAGTCTATTACACATTTTAAAAAGGCGATCGAGCTAAGACAAAATTTTTCTGAGGCCTATAATGACCTTGGCTATACATATTTAATTCTTTCTAAGTGGGATCTTGCTATAACATGCTTTAAAAAGGCCCTTGGAAATACCCTTTATACCACACCCCATTTTGCTCAGAATAACCTGGGGTATGCATACTATAAAAAAGGTGAGTATGACAAGGCAGTGGAAAGCTATTTAAAGGCAATAAAACGCCAACCCTCTTTCAGCAGGGCCTTTCATAACCTTGGAATTACCTATGAGGCTATGAATGAATGGGATAAGGCCGTAGCCGCCTATAAAGAATCGATAGGATATGCGCCCAAAGATCCTAGATCCCATTTCTATCTTGGCAAACTCTACCTAAAACGTAACAAATCATCTCTTGCTGTTAAACAATTTGAAGAAACCATAAGGTTAGACAAAACCAATACCTTTGCTCCTGAGGCAAAACACCTGTTAGGGAAAATAAAATAAGCGTATGAAAATTGCATCCAGAGCTATAGACTTCCGCTCCTTCATTGTTATGGATGTATTGGAGAGGGCAAGTGTCCTTGAAAGGCAGGGTCAAGCCATCATTCATCTTGAGATAGGTGAGCCGGACTTTGATACACCAGAATGTATAAAAGAAGCCGGAATTAAGGCCATCAGAGAGGGAAAAACCCACTATACTCACTCTCAAGGAATTCCCGAGCTGAGAGATGGGATATGTCAGTATTACATGGACAAGTATGATGTTCATGTAGACCCAGAGCAGATCATTGTGACCTCTGGCACATCTCCGGCACTGTTATTGATCTTTTCGGCTCTCTTAGAACAAGGTGATGAAATTATTGTCTCTAATCCGTATTATCCGTGCTATCCTAATATTATCAACTATGTTGGTGGGAATCGCGTATTTGTAAATACTAAAGAGGATGATGGGTTTCAATTGCTTCCAGAAGAGGTTGCCCAAAAAATATCAGCCCAAACCAAGGGAATCCTTATAAACTCTCCCTCAAATCCTGTCGGAAATCTCCTTTCAGCGGATAGGATGAGACGTATAGCGGATCTTGGTCCATATATCGTCTCTGATGAGATCTACCATGGTCTGGTATATGAAGGGAAAGAGCACACGATCTTAGAGTATACAGATAAGGCATTTGTTTTGAATGGCTTTTCCAAACTCTATGCCATGACAGGTTGGAGGCTTGGATATGTGATTGCACCAAAGGATTTTGTCAGGCCTATGCAAAAGATGCAACAAAGCTTTTTTATATCAGCAAGCAGTGTCTCACAATGGGCAGGTCTCGCAGCTCTCAATGAAGCAGAGGAAGATACTAAAAGGATGATAACCACATTTGATCAAAGGAGACGGTATATAGTCAAAAGGCTCAGAGAACTCGGTTTTGGAATCAGTATTGATCCTGTTGGAGCATTTTATGCTCTCGCTAATGCAAAACATCTGTCCAATAATTCCTACGAGCTGGCGTTTGAGATACTCGAGAAAGCAGGAGTGGGTGTTGCACCAGGAATCGATTTTGGAAGTAATGCTGAAGGATACCTCAGGTTTTCCTATGCAAACTCCCTTGAAAATATCACCGAAGCACTACTAAGGATAGAGCAGTTTTTAAAAAATAGGTAAATAGGGCATTGTCAGTGGTCAGTCGATAGTTGTCCGTAGTAAGAAATATCTTTTATTGGTTAAATTAGTTATTTGTTAATTGGTTGTTCCATAATTCAATTAAAATGATAAAACTAATACCGAATTAACCCAATACAACGTAGCGTAGTTGAGGCTTTGTAGGGGAAAATTTTAACAACAGACAACTGGCCACTATCAACGGACATTACTGCCAATGCAAGTCTCCTTTTTAAAGAGCGCCGCCCTGCCTGAACAATTCCCTCCTTCAGATAGACCTGAAATTGCCTTTTCAGGCAGATCGAATGTAGGAAAATCCTCCCTTATAAATAGACTAATTAATTCCCGAAATATAGCTCGGACAAGTTCGAGGCCAGGCAGGACAAGATCTATCAATTTCTTTTCCGTTGGAAAAACTCTCTATTTTACAGATCTTCCTGGTTATGGATATGCAGGGGTTCCATTAAATGTGAGACGAAATTGGAAAAAACTTGTTGAGACCTATCTAAAAAAAAGATTAAATCTAAAGGCTGTTGTGGTCATTATAGATATAAGACGAAAGCTGGGTGAAGGAGATTTAGATCTCTTAAACTGGCTAAAGGTGTTTCAGATAAAGCCAATTATTGTACTTACCAAGGTAGATAAATTATCAAAAAGCGAGGCCCGCAGACGATTTGATCTGTTTTCAAAGGAACTCATAAAGGAAGAATTTGGTCGGCCCATCGCTTTTTCCGCTAAAACAGGCCAGGGAAGACAAGAACTCTGGGAAAAGATAACAGAAATTGTGAATTCAGGGATTTAGGAATTCCTAAATCCCTAAATCCCTAAATTCTATTCTAAAGCCCATAGGCCTTTATCTTTTTATGAAGATTGCTTCTTTCAATTCCTATAGCTTCTGCAGTTTTAGAAATATTTCCCCCGAATTGTGCCAATTTATTAGCGATAAAGTCTTTTTCAAATGTCTCTCTGGCCTCTTTGAAGCTATCAAAAGAAAAAGAGGACTCCAGCTTACCCTCTTCTATTCTGGATGTGTTAAATGGAGAGGGTATATCTTTTGCATCAATCACCTTGCCAGTATACATAATAGCCATCCTTTCTACCAAATTCTTAAGCTCTCTGATATTGCCTGGCCAGGTATACTTTTTTAGCAATTCCAGGGCTTCAGGGCTTATAAACTTGCGTTCCTTTTTTGTATCAATAGAAAACTCATCCAAAAATTCATTCACAAGTTCTTGTATATCATCAACTCGCTCCCTTAGTGGAGGAACCCTGATAGGTATAACATTGAGGCGAAAGTAGAGGTCATCCCTGAATGTTCCTTTAGTAATCTCTTCTTCCAGATTCTTGTTGGTTGCAGCAATAACACGGACATCCACCTTAATTGTTCTATTTCCTCCCACGCGCTCAAATCTTTGCTCTTGTAAAATACGCAAAACCTTTGACTGGGCCTTAAGGCTCATATCACCAATCTCATCTAAAAATAACATTCCATTATTAGCCTGATCAAATTTCCCGCTCTTCATAGTGGTAGCTCCGGTGAATGAGCCTTTTTCGTGTCCAAAAAGTTCTGACTCGATCAAATCCTCCGGTATAGCAGCACAATTAACCTCAATTAAAGGTTTATCCTCCCTTTTGCTTAATCTGTGAATTGTATGAGCCACTAATTCCTTACCTGTGCCATTTTCTCCAACAATTAGAACCCATGCATCAGTTGGAGCCACAATCTTTATTTGCTCCTTTAACTCAGTGATGGCCTGGCTATGTCCGGTTATCTGATACCTTTGTCTGTCTCTCTCCTTGAATAGATCAAGTTCTGTTTCCAGCCTATTGTACTTCACTGCATTATTTACTGATAAAAGGACCTTTTCCAGCGAAAGAGGCTTTTCAATAAAATCATAGGCACCCAATTTTGTAGCCTTAACTGCGGTTTCGATAGTGCCATGACCCGAGATCATAATTACCTGCACACTTGGATATAATTCCCTAATCCTCTCCAGCGTTTCTATGCCGTCAATACCTGGCATCCAGATATCCAGCAATATAATATCAGGAATGGTTTCCTTTATTATATCCAGAGCCCTCAAACCTCCATCGGCAGTCATAACCTCAAATCCTTCATCAGTAAGAATACCGCGTAGGGATTGAATTATACTTGGCTCATCATCTACTATAAGTACTGTATCTGACATGTTTTTGTCCGTTGTTCGTTGTTCGTAGTCCGTTGTTTGTTGCAATTGACAACTGACCACTAACAACTGACGTTTTTGTTGGGTTAACTTTAGGCACTTTAGCTCACTTTAAACTTTAGGCACTCTCCAGTTCAAGCCCCATCATCTCCCCTGCAATGTGGGCAGCTTTTTTTGCTGCGCCACCTCGACCGAGTTGCTCATGCACCAATTTTAGGCTTTTTTTCATATCTCTTTTTAAGGTTTCATTTTTCAGGATGGCTAAGGCCTCTTCTGCTAAACGAAGGCCCGTTGCCTTACCTTGAATCAATTCCGGAACTATAGCTCTGCCAGCAACTAAGTTTACCAGGCCAATCTGAGACACCTTTATAAGAAATCGACCGAGAATATAACTTAAGAAAGATACCTTATAGGCTATTACCATAGGGGTTTCCATTATTGCCGCCTCTAAGGTAGCTGTCCCTGAGGCAATTAAAGCCAGGTCCGCTATTTTTAATATTGCCTTTGTGTCAAGTCTTTCAATTTTAATCTCTATTTTGGCAGTTTTAATATAGGACGCAACAACATCTTCTTTCACTGTGGATGCTAAAGGTAAAATACAATACAGGTTAGGATAATGTTGGGAAATGATCTCGGCTGCCCCGATCATTACTGGCAGTAAGCTCTCAATCTCCTCATCCCTGCTTCCAGGTAAAAGTCCGAGTATCGGAGTTTTGTTGTGGTTAATATCTAAACTTTTCTTAATCTCTTCCTTATCCCTTTTAGGCAACAATATATCCAAAAGTGGATGGCCCACATATTCTACTTTTAGACCGTGCCTCCGGTAAAAGTCTTTTTCAAATGGTAAAATTACTGCCACCCTGTCTACCCTTTTAGCTATTTTTTTCACTCTCCCTTCCCGCCATGCCCATACCTGGGGTGGAATATAGTAAAGCACAGGGATACCAAGTGAGTGGGCTTTTTTGGCTAAATGTAAATTAAAGCCTGGATAGTCAATAAGTATCAAGAGGTCTGGAGGGGTAACTTGTAAGGACTGTTTTAATTCTCGTAATGCCCGGAAAATGTATCTGCTTTTTGGTATAATTTCGGTCATTCCCACTACAGCCATAGATGATAATTGATGCATAATCCTGACACCAGCTCTCTCCATTTCTGGACCACCGAGACCAAAAAATTCTATACAAGGGTCTAACTCCTTTATCGCCATGACCAAATGCGCCCCATAAATATCCCCTGAGGCCTCTCCTGCAACAATCATTACGCTTTTATCATGGCTCAATTTTAGGTGATGTCCGTTGATAGTTGCCAGTTGTCCGTTAAAAGATGCTCAATACTTACGAATACAAATACAACGGACTACTGACAACTAACTACTAACACTACTCCTTTTTCTTTTTATCTGGTCAATGATAGAAAGGGCGACAGCTAAGGCCTTTTTCCCATCAACTCCCGTGACTTTTGGCTCTGTCCTGGTTTTTATAGACTCAACAAAGGATCTAATCTGATCAGCCAAGGGATCACTATCAGGAAATGCATCCTCTTTATGAGCTAACGAGGGTAAATCGGTAAAGCTTTTTTTATTCACTTTATACTGAGTTACACTGATCTTTCTCTTGCCATAATCAATTGATATGCAGTTATCAGGCTGGAAGATCCTCATCATTCTGAGAGATTCACTTGAAACACGGCTTACTGTTAAATTTGCTGCCGTACCATTGGAAAAGATTATCCTCGCATTAGCAATATCTATCTTATCACTCACAACAGGCATCCCAACGGCATCTATCTCTTTAATCTCTGAATTCACTATATGCAGGATAATATCCAGATCATGAATCATAAGATCTAAAATCACATCCACATCGGTGCCTCTGTTTGTAAAAAAGGCAAGTCGATGCGAATCAATAAAAAAAGGGTTAGAAAGTAGCGATTCCATCTTAACTACAGCAGGGTTAAAACGTTCTATATGTCCTATCTGCAAAATAGCATTATTCTTTTTTGCTACTTCTATGAGTTGATCTGCATCGCTCAGTTTAAGGGTAATAGGCTTTTCAATCAACAGATGTATGCCATGATCCAAAATATCATGTCCAATTTCAAAGTGTGACACTGTTGGAACTGCCAAACTAAGGCCATCTACAAGTGAAAGGATTTCAGTATGGCTATGGTAAGCCTTTGTATTATACTTACGTGCCATTTCTTGCGCCCTTTCAAGGTTTATATCAACAAGTCCAACAAGATCTATGTCTTTCATAGAGGCATACTTCTGGGCATGAAATTCACCCAAGTAACCAACGCCGACAACGCCAAATCGTAATCTTTTCATGATTATCTTTAGGGGTAACTTCTCAAAAAGTTTGTCTACATCGGTGTAAGATTCAAAAATAAGTAAAAAAATCCTAAATCCGAATATCTAAACCCTAAACAAGCACAAAATTCAAATATTTGAAATTCAAAACCCCTTATATAATTCCTTGTCAAAGGTGTTTTGGTTATTTGAATTTTGATATTTAGACTTGTTTAGCATTTCGGATTTAGATTTTAGAATTTAAACCCATCGGTTATTGTTAGTCTGCAGACATTATACCTCAACTAATCCAGAATCTACCTTGATACGATGGAAATACCTTTACTGTCTGCCAGCTTTATCATTTCCTCTTTATCAAAAATGAGGGCCTTGCCTGCTTCAATTGCCAGAACAGATGCATTCACTTTTGACATAACCTTAATTGTGCTGCTGCCAACAGCAGGTAGATCAAACCTAAGATCCTGATTGGGTTTACAGACCTTAACAACAACACCACCTTCTTTAGCTAATGCTCCTCCCCGTAATATCGCCTTATCGGTTCCCTCTATAGCCTCTACTGCTAAGACTGTTTTTCTTCTGACTACAACGCAATGACCTATATCAAGACGACCCAGTTCTTTAGCAACCATCCAGCCAAATTCTATGTCATCCATCTCCTCTTTACTCGGTTTTCTTTTTGTAAGACAGCCGGATGATGCCAGGAGTTCCGGGAGATAATCAGTTGAACTCACAACGTTTATTCCTTCTTTTTCAAGCTCTCGAGCCACAGCCCTTAAGATATCATCATCATGGAAAATTAATAATTTTCCAATGACTTCCAACCCTTTTAGATCCGGCCTTACATTAGCAAACATTTTGGTCTTAGTAATTGCCCCTGCCATCAAAACATGACGTACCTCCCTTGATTTGAAAGCGCTGAGTAGATGACCAAATTGACCAAGCCCTATCCAGGTAATTTCATCAACTTTATCAGCCAGCTCTGGCATAGTCTCTCCTCTATGCGCCACTGCGATTACCTTTAAACCTCTTCTCTTGGCTGATTCGGCTATCAAAAGAGGAAACTTCCCGCCTCCGGCTATAAGACCAATTTTTTCCATTTTCAATTGCTTGTTGCCTACCTCACAACCCCCCTTTTTGAGCTCACTAAAAAATCAAGTAACATCTGTAACTCCTTAAAAGGCGGTATCTCTTTCTTGACCCTTTCCAGTGCTTCATTCAATAGATGATGATCGCGCCATATAATCTTATAGGCCTTTTTAAGGTTAGTTATTACTTCTTGAGAGAATCCTCCTCTTTTAAGTCCCAAATGATTTAATCCATACAATTTAACCCTGTCTCCAGAGGCTATCATGAAAGGAGGGATATCTTTGACCGTGGCTGATTTCCCTCCAATAAAAGCATAGGCTCCTATCCTGACAAATTGATGTATGGCTACCAGACCCCCAATGATGGCATGGTCGCCTATCTCTATATGACCACCAAGAGTTGCAGCATTTGACATAATAATGGAATTTCCTAAGGTGCAGTCATGGGCTATGTGGGCATAGGCCATCAGGTAATTCTTGTTACCAACTTTTGTAACTTTATCCTGTTTAGTTGTCGCCCGATTAATGGTTACAAATTCCCTTATAATATTTTCATCCCCAATAATGACCCTGGTATCCTCACCCTGATACCCGATATCTTGAGGAGGTAAACCAAGGGATACAAAGGGATAAATTGTATTTTTCTCCCCAATTATTGTATTTCCATCTATAACTACATGGGAACCGATAACAGTATCTCTGCCTATTGTTACCTTTTCTCCTATGATCGAAAATGGCCCGATTGTAACCCCATCAGCTATTTCTGCTTTTGGAGATACTACTGCAGATGGATGCATCTCTATTCCCATTTTTCTACCTTAATGCAGCTACCAACTCAGCCTCTGCCACTATTTCGTTGCTTACCATTGCCTTGCCTTTCATTTTCCATATTCTGCTTCTTTTTCTTATAGCAGTCAGTTCAAAAATGATCTGGTCGCCAGGAAAAATCGGTTTTCGAAATCTTACCTTGTCTATAGCCGCAAAGTATATGGCATTGTCCCCCTTGTTTGTCATGCTTTCTGGTTGCGATAATCTGGCAAGGATTCCGCCTACTTGAGCCATGGCCTCTATCACCAAAACGCCAGGCATAATGGGTTTTCCTGGAAAATGACCCGTGAAGAAATACTCATTAATAGTTACGTTCTTGATCCCAACTACTCTCTCACCCACCTCGAGTTCTGTAATCATATCCACAAATAGAAATGGATAACGGTGTGGGAGTATCTTTATGATGTCCTTGTAAGTGAGTGGCAAATCCATTTTATGTTTATCCTCTTTTTAATTGTTCTTCCAATTCTTTCACCCTATCTTCTAACTCTTTTAATCTTTCAGAATACTCGGGGAGTCTCCTGATATGGCTTCTTGTTTTCAGCCAAAGGCGATGAGGCATCGTTGGGATACCAGACACCACTTGACCTGCCGGAATAGATTTGGCCACACCAGATTTTGAACCAATCATTACTCGATCACCAATCTCAATATGATCCGTAAACCCAACCTGTCCACCGATAATGACATTTTTCCCTATTTTAGTGCTTCCTGCAATGCCCACCTGAGCAACAATAATGGTATTTTCATCGATAACTACATTATGCCCAATCTGAACAAGGTTATCGGTCTTTACTCCTCGCTTTATTACTGTCTTTCCAAGGGCAGCCCTATCAATGGCATTTTGTGCACCAATTTCAACCTCATCTTCTATTTGAACAATACCTAATTGGGGAATCTTTACACTAATATCACCATCCCTGGCAAAACCGAAGCCATCACTTCCTATAACAGTGCCTGCGTGAATTATTACTTCCTTTCCTATTACACAATCAGACATTATTGTTACATTCGGATAGATAACACTTCCATTTCCCACTGTGACCCTGTCACCAATATAAACACCTGGGAAAAGAGTGACTTGATTACCTATTATAGATTCCCGGCCAACATAAACAAAGGGATAGATAGATACACCTTTTCCTATGCGGGCTCCTTCTCCAATTATGGATTTTTCACTTATACCCGGAAAACGAGGAATCGGAGGGGCAAATATGGTCGCAACCTTGGCGTAGGCAAGAGATGGATCAGTAACTATCAACTGTGGGCCTTGATAGAGACTGATGACTTCTTTAACAATAATAGCAGATGCCTTTGTTATCCTGACCTGATCCTTTAATCGTGGATCTGAAAAAAAGGATATCTCTCCTTTCTCGGCCAAAACAAGGGAATTGATCCCCTTTATTAAAACCTGATCATCACCTTCTACAGTGCCACATATTGATTCTGCTATATACTTAAGGGTTACTTCCAATGTTTAACAGTACCTAAACTGAGCTAAAATTATAAGTTAAAAGTTATAAGTCTCTATTTAGCAACTCAGTCTATTATTATTTATTCGCTTCATTCATCTGGTCGTCGTAGGCCTTGATAACCTGGTCAGTAATATCAATCGACTTAGAAAAATACAACACACCCCCTGCCCGTTTTTCCATTATCAACGTGTAGTTTTCCTCAGAGCCTATTTTTTCAATGATCTTTTCTAATTCTTTGAAGATTCTCTTCCTTTCTTTTCCCTGTGACCTTGCCATCTCTTCATTTAAATCCTTGTAAAGATATTCTAATTCTCTGGTCTTCCTTTCAATAGTCTTCTTTTTATCTTCCTGTGCATCCAAACTCAGCATCATAGCCTGTTTATCTAATTCTTTCCTTAATTCCACAAGTTCTCTCTGTCTTGTATTAAGCCTCCTCTGGAGATCATCTTTCTTCTTCTTGAGAATCTGAAATACCTTTTGCCCTTCTTTAGATTCTTGAAGACATCTCTGAAGATCAATTAAACCAACTCTGGCAAAATCCTCTGCTAAAACTACATTGTAAGCTAATAGGATTACAATAATAATAGCAGAAAATAAGAAACTCTTTTTCATGCCTCACTCCATTCTTAATGTAATTGCTGTTAGTTGGAAATATATTAGCGAAAAACTTAGTTTGAATATTACATTATTCCTCTTCTATTAGTCAACCATGTTGGGACCATAATACACACAACAAACACTAAAATGGTGTTCCTATGGTAAATTCCCATGTACTTTCTGCCTCTCCAGGCTTGGGATCAAGATTTTTTCCCCATTCCAACCTTAGAGGCCCTGCTGGCGAATACCATCTTATACCTACACCGGCGCCCCTCCTAATTCCACTAAAGGTATAGTTCTCATCAGCAGTAAAGACATTTCCTGCATCAAAAAATAAAACTCCCATTACTCCTTGTTCCTTCTGTAAAGGGAAACGGAACTCGACATTATAGACCATCATTTTTTCTCCGCCTATCCGATCACCAGTAGCCGGATCAATAGGGGAAATAGTTCCATACCGAAACCCCCTTACCGTGTTCATACCTCCTAATGTGAACTTTTCGTAAACTGGCAATTCGCCTCCTGGTCTCTGGTCAATGTAGCCCCATTTTCCCTGCATAGAAAATGCTGAATCCAAGAAAAAAGGGAAAAACCATGCTGATCTGGCCCTGTATTTGGTAAAATAGTTATCTCCTCCCAGGAAACCTCCTGCATATTCCACTGTAAGGGAGTTAACAGAGCCCTGTCTTGCATTAAAGCGTCTATCTCTGCTATCCCTGGAAATCCCCAGTGTCAGACTACTGGTAACACTTCTTCCAATCATATCTTTTATTGTCTGAGAGGCTGTTTCTAATACATCAAGGATCTCAGCATCATCATATGTATAAATAGCTGAGCCCCTGGTAAAATCAAGCCCTAAGGGAAAACCAAGCTTCAATTTTCCACCAGTGCTGTCTTTGGTATATTCGTCATATTCATATTCCCAGTTATAAAGATCAATGCCTGCTGATAACGGCTTATCAAAGAGCCATGGCTCAATAAAACTTAAGGTATATCGAGCAGCCTTGTTACTCAGAGAGGCCTTAGCTGATAGTGACTGCCCCCGACCAAATAGATTATTTTGTGATATTTGAATAGTCCCTATAGTATGTTCGACTGAACTATATCCAATACCAAAGGAAAACATGCCGGTTGGTCTCTCCTTGATATGTATATCAAGAATCATCTCTTCATCACTGTTTCCTTTTTTTGTATTAACTTCCACCTCCTCAAAAAAACCAAGACGGTAAAGATTCTGAGTGCTTCTCTTTAACTTGTCCCCACTAAAATATCCCCCCTCAATAACTTTTAGTTCCCGCCGAATAACCTTATCCCTGGTTCTGTCATTTCCAGTTATCGCAATCCTCTTAAACCTAACCTTTTTCCCCTTAAAAATTTTATACGTAATATCAACCTTATGTTCTTTATCATCTTCTTTGATGTCAGGAGAAACATCAACAAAGGCATAGCCTTCGTCAGAATAAATCTCACTTAAAGACAATGCATCAGACCTGATAACTTCTCTATTGTAAACCTTCTCTTTTGTTATTTTAAGCGCTTGATAAAGTTGGTGCATATCTTTGATAAGATCTCCCTCAAACATTACCTTACCAATAGCATATTGAGGGCCTTCATTAATGGTAACGGTGATTATAAGACCCTCGTTTGCTTTGTAAGAGATATCTGGCTCTCCTACTCTTGCCTTTATATAGCCATTATTCTGATAAAATGATTTTATCTTAAATATATCACCTTCTAACTTTTTTTTATCCAGGTTTCCGGATTCAGTTAAAAAGGAAAAAAAACCTTTTTCGCTTGTCTCCATAAGATCTTTTAGATCATCTTCATCAAATGCAACATTCCCCTTAAAACTAATTTCCCTTATATAGGCTTTATCTCTCTCATTAATTTTATAAATGAGTGCCACTTCATTATTGGGAAGATCCTCAATGCTTTCTTTTATCTCAACATGATAATATCCTTTTTGATGGTAATGATCTTTTAACCTCTCTATACTATCTTTGATGGCCTTCCTATTAATAATAGAGTATTTTTTAATACCTAAAACATCCACTAAATCCTTTTGATCAATCTTCTTTGTCCCCAATAGTGTAATTTCTCCGATTGATGGTTTTTCGCTCACCTTGAAGGCGACCGATTTGCCTCCAGGGCTGTCCTTAGTGTCTATCTGGACATCCTCGAAAAAACCCATTTGATATATGGACCTAAGATCTTTATTAAGGGTGTCTTGGTCATATTTTTCTCCTTTCTGGCTCTCGATAACTGCAAGGATGGCATCCGTTTCTATCCTCTTGTTTCCTTTAATAGAGACTAAATCTATCTGGATAACACCTTTCATTCGGTTTGTTGCTGTTACTGCTACCCTCTCTATTATTTGATCTAATTTATCTATTCTGTCCCCTACAACAAAAATAGAGAAAGGTCTCTTTTCAGGTGATATGGGAATGATTGTAAGGTCGAGGCTGATCTTCTTCCCGATCTGGGTAAGGCTTCCCTTTATTACCCAATCGATCCCTTTCTCTTTTCCTATCCTTCTGGCAAAGTCTAACTCTGATACTTTTATTCGAGATAGTTCATTCTTATTGATAGTCGCGGGATCGATAAGGTCAAATCCTTCCTTTACCAATCGTGTAGTGAGCATCTCTTGGAGACCTAAAACAAGATGATCCATAGGCTTCAACATATAAATCTTAAAAGGAAGAACTGCTATCTTCTCTGATGACAGTGCCATCACATCGGGAGGTATTAAAAAAAGGAGGAAGAGTAACACAACAGAAAAAGGCCGTAATATATAGCTAAAATAGGAGAATGTCTTTTGAATCATCAAAACCTGCCATCAACTAATTGCAACTGTTTCGACATCTTGTGTGCCAGCTCCAGATTATGAGTAGCGATAATTAAGGCCAGGCCTCTGCTTTTATTAAGGGAAAGCAACAGCTTTGTTATCTCATCACCTGTTGCCTTATCAAGGTTTCCTGTAGGCTCATCTGCCAAGAGCAATTTAGGCCCCATAATTAAAGCCCTGGCAATTGCAACCCTTTGTTGTTCGCCTCCGGAAAGCTCTCCAACTCTATGTTTTAATCTATTTTCTAAACCCACCTGAGAAAGTATGGTTGAAGCCATTTCAGCAGATTTTGCCTTGCTGTAACCTGATATAAGGGCTGGTATCATAGTGTTTTCTTCAGCATTAAATTCAGGTAGAAGATGATGAAGCTGAAAAACAAAGCCTATTTCCCTGTTTCTGATCTTACTGAGGTCCATCTCATCCATCTGATAGACATCGAGATCTTTAAAATAAACATTACCCTCAGACGGCGGCTCTAATGTCCCCATAATGTTAAGTAAGGTAGACTTGCCAGACCCAGAAGGTCCTATTATGCCATAAGATTCACCAGGCAATACGTGCAAATTAATCCCTTTGAGCACCTGGATTGTCTGGCCACTATTTTCAAAGCTTTTATAGATATTTTCTATCCGAAGCATGGGTTTTTCCACATGAAAGTAGCCTTCTCACACAACCACCGTAGACCTTGATAAAAAAATTTTGATTAACAGTGTATCTTGAGAATGCCAAATGCCAAAGGTCCAAAGTTCAAATTCACCCTGTTAAATCCCCAGAGGGGGTCCCGCAAAGCGGGAATTTAACGGGGTAAATGTCAAAATCCAAATGCCAAACAGGAAAGATTTGACATTGAAGCATTTGGGCTTGATTTGGCATTTGGGCTTTGTAATTTGACATTTTTAGTTCAATCTCTTCATTCATATCTCAATGCCTCTACAGGATTTACTTTAGAGGCCTGCCAGGAAGGGTAAATAGTAGCTAAAAAAGATATAACTATTGCAGCCAATGCGATTGAGATAATATCTAACCACTCCATTCTAACAGGCAGGGTAGTTATATAATAAACGTCTGGGGGAAGTTTAATAAATTTATATCTTGCCAGGAGGTGGCATAGAAAGGATCCGGATATCAGGCCCAAAAATGTACCAATAAGACCGACAAATAGACCCTGAAATATAAAAATAGACATAATACTTTTGGATGAGGCCCCCATAGTTCTCAGTATGGCGATATCACGAGTCTTTTCCATTACTATCATAACCAAAGAACTAATTACATTAAGTGCGCCTACGAGCACTATCATGATCAAAATAATAAACATAGTCACCTTTTCGAGTTTTAAAGCAGAAAACAGACTTTTGTTCATCATCTTCCAGTCTTTGGTCCAATAAGGATAACCAAGTTCGTCCTGAATAATTTTGCCTATTTTGTCACTCTTGTTTATATCATTAACCTTTAATTCGATCCCTGTAACCTCATCCCCAAGAGAGAGAAAATCCTGAGCATCAGTTAAGGATAGAAAAATCATTTTGCTATCGTACTCATACATACCGGATTCAAAAAGGGCTGCTATCTTAAAGGTCTCTTCATTTGCTACCCTCCCTAACGGCGTCAATTTACCTATGGGTGATACCAGGGTTATGATATCTCCTGGTAGTGCTCCTATCTGTTTGGATAACTCGCTACCAATAATGATTCCTTGATTAAATTTATTTAAAACATTGATAGAGCCTTCTTTTATCATAGAATTAATATTGATTACCGTACCAACTGTGGCTGGATCCAGACCCCTGAGAATAGCCCCAGAAATATTGCCAGCATGTTTAACCATTACCTCACTATAAATAAATGGGGTTGCTGAAATAACACCATCTGCCTTCAAGGCTTTCGCCATAACAGCATCTGTATCCTTGATACCAGCATTATAGCTTAAGATTAGCAAGTGGGAGTTTACACCGAGTATCTTTTTCAGCAGATCCTCCCTGAAACCATTCATGACTGCTAACACCACAATCAGGGCCATAACTCCTATGGTTATTCCCAAAATGGAAATACCAGTTATGATAGAAATAAATCCTTGCTTTCTCTTTGCTTTTAAGTATCTGAGAGAAAAGAATGTTTCAAAAGACATATTTCTCCGTTGTTTGATGCCTGCTCGTCATCGCTCTCGCTCAGGCGAGGCAGGCGGGTCTGTTGTCCGTTTTCCCTTGTTCTTTGCAATTGACAAATGACAAATGACTACTGACATTACGATTTCTTCTTCATTTGAGGAAAGAGGATAACATCCCTAATAGAAGGAGAATCTGTTAGGACCATAACCAATCTATCAATTCCAATTCCCTCTCCTGCTGTGGGTGGCATCCCATATTCCAATGCCTTGATATAATCTTCATCCATAAAGAGAGCCTCATCATTTCCCGAATCCCTTAAACGAACCTGTTTAAGAAAGCGCTCCCGCTGATCATCTGGGTCATTTAACTCAGAGAAGGCATTTGCAATCTCTTTTCCACCTACGAACAATTCAAATCTCTCCGCAATTGTGGGATTATCATCCTTTCTCCTGGAAAGTGGGCTGACCTGTATTGGATGGTCGATTATAAAGGTGGGTTGGATTAATTTTGGTTCAACGATATGGTCAAAAAGTTTTGCTAATACCCTTCCATCTTCTTCATTTTCCTCTAACTCAACACCCTTTGATTTGGCAACATCTCTTAAGGTCTTGCTATCAAAAAGGACACGCTCTTCTATACCACCAATGTCTCTCAGAGAATCAATGAGTGAGATCCTCTGCCATGGGGTAGTAAAATCTATCAGATCGCCCTGATAGGTAATAGTCAACTTGTTAAAGAGCTTTGTGAGGAGATGGAGGAGAAGTTTTTCTGTTAAATCCATCAGGTCTTCATATGTTGCATAGGCAACATAAAATTCGAGCATGGTAAATTCCGGATTATGGTTAGTTGAAATCCCCTCATTTCGAAAATTTCTGTTTAATTCATAAATCTTTTCCAGACCTCCTACCACAAGTCTTTTTAAATAAAGCTCCGGGGCTACTCTCAAATAAAGATCTATGCCTAACGATTGGTGATATGTTTTAAACGGCTTGGCTGTCGCGCCCCCTGGGATCGATTGCATCATAGGGGTCTCAACTTCTATAAAGCCTTGTTTATCAAAAAATTCCCGTATAGCCTGGATTATTTTACTTCTCAGGATAAAAGTGTACTTAACATTATCATTAACAATAAGATCGAGATATCTTTGGCGATATCTGGTTTCTATATCTACTAAACCGTGATATTTTTCAGGCAATGGACTTTGAGCCTTTGTGAGAAGAGCAACGGAAGATGCCAAGAGTGTCAATTCATTTGTCTTTGTCCTAAAAAACTGCCCTTTTAGTCCTAAGTGATCGCCAATATCTATAAATGAAAAGATCTTAAAATTCTCCTCTCCAACTCTATCTTTCCGGATATATGCCTGAAGTTGACCAGTTCCATCTTTGATATGGATGAAAACTGCCTTACCAAAATCCCTAATAGACATAATCCTGCCGGCCAGGGTAAAGCTATCAGATATCTCCTTAAGTTCATCATTATCCATTGTACCAAAACGGCGTACCACTTCCTCTATTGTTATATCCCTTTTGAAGCCCGATGGATAAAGGTTAAATCCCTTTTCCCGTAGATCCTTAATCTTCTTCTTTATGTCTTTGATAACTCCACTTGACTCATCCATTAATAAAACATTCCTTTCATTGAAAAAATCGTAAACATCAAACCTTTAGACTGGCAAGTTGCAGTAAAAACAAAAGCCATCGGATTTTCTGATTTCTTCATCCACATGAAGAGCTGAAAAAATGAATCTTTCCTTGATTAATCACACTTTTTATTTTATAGGTGGTTACGTTTAATCTAATTATGTTTTTTAGTCAAGACAAAAGAAAAAGATTAAAAAATCAACATGTTAAGATAATAATTTCTTAACTATAGTGTCACGTTTTTGCTTTCCGGTAAAACTAAAAAAACATCTTTCAAAGGAGGTAGTATATGGCAAAGCTGTTATGGAAACCATCAGAGGAGAGGATCAAGAATTCCAATATGTACAAATTTATCCAATTTATTAACAACAGATACGGGACTAACTTTACGGAATATCGTCCTTTATATCAATGGTCGATTGAAAATATTCCTGAATTTTGGGCATCTTTTTGGGATTTTGCAGATATAAAATACTCGAAGCCTTATGATTCGATAGTAGATGATCTAACTAAGATGCCAGGGACGAAATGGTTTGAAGGTGCAAGGTTAAACTTTGCTGAGAACCTCCTAAGATACAGAGATGATCATACAGCCTTTATATTCAGAGGTGAAACCCAAAAATCAGCTAAAATGAGCTATGCAGAACTTTACGATACTGTGGCGCGCCTTGCAAAATCACTCCGTCAGATGGGAGTTTCCCCAGGAGATCGTGTTGCTGCTTACATGCCTAATATGATGGAGACGGCTATTGCAATGCTTACTGCTACAAGTATCGGTGCTACATGGGCCTCCTGTGCCACTGACATCGGCTCAGGCGCAGCCATAGATCGCCTTGGTCAGATCGAACCCAAGGTATTGTTCACTGTCGATGGATATTTTTATAAGGCTAAGGCCTTTAATTCTCTTGGTAATGCAGCTGAGATTGCAAAGGGAATACCTTCAATCGAAAAGGTTATCGTAACCTCATATACGGAAGAGCATCCTGACATCAGCAATATCCCGAACTCCGTATCTTTTAACGATTTTCTATCTAAAGAAAGCGGACTTGAAATTCAGTTCGAACAATTACCTTTTGATCATCCCCTGTTTATTATGTTCTCATCCGGCACAACCGGAAAGCCAAAGTGTCTGGTCCAGGGAGCAGGGGGAATCCTTATTAATCAACTAAAGGAATTGATATTGCAAACCGATCTGAAACGAGATGATATTCAATTCTTTATCACCACCTGTAGCTGGATGATGTGGAATTGGATGCTAACCTCCCTTGCTACAGGAAACACACTTATTTTATATGATGGTAATCCCAACTATCCAGACCTCGATGCTGTGTGGAAGCTCATTCAAAATGAAAAGGTCACCATGTTTGGAACCAGTGCAAGCTATATCAACTTTATCAAAAGCCAAGGTCTCAAGCCCGGGAAGAATTACGATCTCTCATCATTAAAAGAAATATGGCAAACAGGCTCACCCCTTTCACCTGAAGGCTTTGAGTATGTATATGATGAGATCAAAAAAGACCTCTGGTTCAACTCCTCTGCAGGGGGTACAGATATTAACGGCTGCTTTTGCACTGGAAGCCCTACAAGCCCTGTATATGCAGGAGAACTACAGTTTCCTGCCCTGGCTATGAAGATAAATACATATGATGAAAATGGAAATCCTGTAGTCGACCAGGAGGGGGAACTTGTGTGTGAAGCGCCTGCCCCTTCTATGCCCCTTTACTTCTGGAATGATCCGGGCAACAAGAGATATAACGATGCCTATTTTGATGTTTATCCCAATATATGGCGCCACGGGGACTATATTACGATGAATAGTGAAACGGGTGGTATAACTTTCTACGGCCGTTCTGACGCAGTGCTAAAGCCATCTGGAGTACGTATAGGTACAGCCGAAATATATAATCAGGTGGAACAAATGGAAGAAATTGCTGACAGTCTAGCAATAGGGCAACAGTGGCAAGGAGATCAAAGGGTTATCCTCTTTGTTTTACTTGCTGAGGGTCATACTCTCACAGATGAGTTAAAAAATAAGATAAAAAAGACCCTTCGTGCAAATGCCTCTCCACGACATGTTCCAGCCAAGATCATTGAAACACCTGACATACCCTATACCCTTAATATGAAAAAGGTTGAAGGCGCTGTTACTAATACTATTCATGGCAGGGCAGTGCTAAACAGGGATGCCCTGAAAAATCCAGAATCGCTGGATTTTTATGAAAATCTACCTGAGCTTCAAAGTTGAAGGAGGGGTGGTCTTGCAACCGAGTAATCTTATCGAAAAAAAGATCAACTCGCGGGCCCCTCTCACGCAAAGATTCCACTGATAAAGGAACCAAAATATAAGCCCATATCTTGATAGTATAGGAAACATCATTTTTTAGACAGGATAGACGAGATGTTCACGATATAAAGAAAATCTTGTTAATCGTGTTAATCCCTGGCCCAGACCTGATTAAGAGAGATTGATTTTCCCAAACTTTCGCCTATAAAGTATTACAGCGCCAACAGACTTTTTCGATCACATCGCGCCAGGGCGGGCCTGTCAAAAAACTTCCCCGACATGTCGGGGCTAAGTTCATTTGTGTCAAACGCAGATCAAGATATGGCTGGCTGCACTTAAGCCAGTCTATTTCATGATGTTACTTCCAAACACATAGGGCACACCGAGAAGGTAATCCTGGGTGAGGCTGTCCAGGTCAGTAATGTTCCCACCAATTCCACTTCCCTTGACCTCTAAAAAGATTCACCAGAAATGCAGGAAGATTAAAGACAGATTACTTTAAGAAATTTGTATGATCTCGTTTATAGGTGTTCACTTTTAAATTGTAAATCCAATAAAAACGGTTCGCTTTTAATTCTTAAATGAAATCCTTAAAAAAAAGTGTTGACAATTATTCATATTTAGACTAGTCTGACTAGGTATAACAAGGAGGGATTATGAAAGAAATTTGGAAATTACAAGATGCCAAAGCACAATTCAGCAAGGTGGTAGCAGATGCGTTGAAGATAGGTCCTCAGTATGTGACACGTCGAGGAGCAAAGGCAGTTGTTGTCCTTTCAGCTAAGGATTATGAGGATTTAGTTTCTAATAAACCAAGTTTCAAAGAGTTTTTATTAACCTGCCCCAAAATGGACGAAGATTTTGAAATCGAAAGACAACAAGATTACCCAAGGAGTATCGAACTGTGAATTATTTAATGGATACTTGTGTAATATCAGAGATTGTCAAATCTGCTCCCAGTTCAAAGGTAATTATGTGGATAAATAGTATCCCATCAGAACGATTATTTTTATGTTCCCTTACCATCGGTGAAATCCGAAAAGGATTGACCAAACTCCCTGAATCGAAGAAGAAAGAAAGATTGACAGATTGGCTCAATACCCTATTAGAGAATTACCAAGATCGTATTTATTCCATTGATATTATTGTTGCCGAGAATTGGGGAGTAATGCAAGGAAAAGCTGAAAAAGAAGGAATGCCCATGTCTTCAATAGACAGCCTTATTGCTGCTACAGCATATACTCATAATCTCATCTTAGGGATTGGAAATTAATAACTCATCGCTATCAAGAAGGGCTAATTGTATAATTCCATTCCCCATGAAAAGAATGTTTGTTTAGTTTAATCGTCTTCATTTCTTTATCGGAGACCTTTACTCCAATAGGATATCCGTTAGAATCGAGTGCCGCTTGTATTTTTAGTCCGGCATCAGTGCTGGTGT
>Ga0315533_1000418_pt1 | contig 37097 bp, 21 predicted proteins | sample SalMarSW160130MG_FD_203081 | JGI IMG/M metagenome (GOLD analysis project Ga0315533, IMG submission 203081) | Salt marsh sediment microbial communities from the Plum Island Ecosystem LTER, Massachusetts, United States - Salt Marsh Sediment SW1601-30 ...
TTGTGAAGCATACAATCAGAATGCTAATCCGTTTGAATGGACAAAAGAAAAAGTATTTCAAAGAACATTAAAAGATAAATACGCTAATTTATGCAATTAGGTACTAGTCTCTCAGTGAGGTTATGGTCAGATCTGCTGTTTTCGCTTTCATATCCCAGGTCATGTCATCAATCCTGGCAAAACTACGTGCCATAATACCCTTGATACTGCCATGGTCCAATGTTTCAGGAAGTGCAGGCAGAGGCTCGATAATCCCTTCACGAGAATAAACCAGCATCTCCATTAAAATTGCAAGTATTGAGCCCTGCTGGTCTGCAAAAAATCCCGTGTATGGATTATGTGAGGAAGTCAGAACTGGTCCGACATATCCCTGCTCAAGAAATTGTTTTAATTCAGCGTTGACCAGGTAATTATCTTTTAGCCTTGCAGCAGCAAGCATACGATGAGATATCCCATGGCCCGAACCATTACCCTGGGCACGTTTACTGTTGGCCAGCCAGGCAGCCCTGGCCAGCTCAGGCGTACGGTCGGGATCAATCTCATCAGCGGGCCATGCACCATACATGTGCGAGATGTGCCGATGATCCTGGAACTCTTCCAGAGTAGGCCAGGCCCACTCTTTTAATGCTCCATCGGTGTCAAGAAGATATGGTGGCATTTTATTTAGCATTGCCCTCCATACAGGAATTTTATCAGCATCAGTACCAAGAATTTCTGCTCCCTCGATCAGATGAGTCAGCACTTCCCGGCAAACCGAAATATCCATTACAGCATTTATTACTGCAGGAGGATTTTTCCGGCCACCTGAGCTTTTGTCTTCATTTACATTTGCAGGCCAGTTCTCTGGCGAATAAGATGGCACAAAAATAAAATTACCATTGCTGTCTTTCAATTTCAGAAAATCTTCATAAAAGAGACCTAATTCCCTTAAACCCGGCATGACACAATCGCGAAGAAATTCCTTATCATCAGACACCAGGTATCGATCCCAGATCGGATTATATACCCATCCTCCTGATGAAATCCAGTAATGATGTGGCCATCCGTAATCAAAATGAAAAAGAACGCCGGATTCACGATCCGGGTGTGTGGCATATAGCATCCCTCTCGTCCCAAATATATTTCTTGCATTCTTTTCAGCATCAGGGTACATCCTGTCGATCCATTTTTCGAATGAATCCATTGTCTCAGGCAGGTTGGCCATATTAGCACCTGATACCTGAAGATTTACGTTGACATTTAAATGTCCTTTAATGGGTGGGAAATCGCCGCTTTCATTCAGGAGGTAATAGCGTCCCATATCGAACAATTTTGAAAGAAGAGTAAGGTTATATCCGATCCGGGTTTTCTGATCTGCCAGAAGTTCCTCACCTGACATTGCATTCTCTTCCCTGCTGGTATTGAAAGTTAATGACGCCCTATCCATAAATTCCGTCTGAATTTTCCTGTTACGTGCAAGCAGTGCCTGATAATCAGGGTCTACCTTATTAAGGGCACTGATAAGGTCATTAACTTTACTCTTCTGAAAATCATCAAACCATTCAATGCGGGTTAAAAGCAAAACAGATTTTGCATCCTTAATAACAAGAGCTCCATTCTCAATGGCTGCAGAACCACCATTTCTGACTATGCGAACTACTCCTGAATATCCTTTGTTACCGGTGTTTGGTGTTATGAAACGACAATTTATAATCAATCTTTCACCAGTGAAATCACGGTCGAAACTTTCTGTTGCTGAGCTTCCACCCCTGCCTCTGGTTATTTTTATCCTGGTATTTAATAATTTATTCTTTGGTGGAGTAAGCAATTGAACAACAACATTATCGGGCCGTGATACGAATGCATTCCTTTCCCAGCTGCCACGATTATCTTCCCAGAGAACTTTTACTTCTCCACTTTCAAAGTCAACGGTACGCAAAAAGTTGTTGATCGGTCCGTCTTTTTCAAGATCAATATTCATCACAAATGCATTAAGCCAGTCATGTTCCCCTGTTCCACCCGGGAAATTAACATCTGCAGCAGCTTTCATTGCCAATTCGTTACCTTCCCTGTATTTGCCGGCAAGAATAAGTTTCTGAACCTCAGGAAGTATATATGCAATTTTTGGAGCTTCAAATCCTACAGGCCATGGTAGTTGAATGTGCTCATGTCTGAAAGGAATTTGATCTGATAATGGATTTCCATCGACATTAATGTGCATCTTACCGTTACCAGTCTTAAGCTGGTCGTTGGATCCACCCCCAGGAATAATACTGACAACTCCTCTTGCAGGAACGACTTCCCTTTTTATCCTTTCTGCCAGGGGCATTGGCGAGATTTTCAGACTATCCGGGACTAAGGTCTTTATTGACACTGGTTCTTTATGGAAATTTCCCCGGGGTTGACAGGAAAAAAACAGGCTTGATACAAGCAATATAGAAGAAATTGAAATGATAAATATTCTCCCCGAAAATCTATGGTTAATCATTTTGCAAAATATTTTCGTAACTATCCTTGGGTTTAAATATCTTTTAATCCTATTTGATGCCGGCACGTGTTTATTTTAACAGGCATACAAATAAACTCTACTGGTTATTGTACTACTCCAAACTCTCAACTATAGCCGGAATATTATCTGATTTGCGTGAAGCTACCTGGATTACAGCACCCCTAAGATCCCCTGATACAACTGTAATACGAATATCTCCGCTTTTTAGAGTGGATTGAATTACGGCCAGAGCCAGCCCGTTAAAGGCATTACGCTGTTTACTTTTCATCATGGTTTTGTCCTGTGGGTTTCCATTATCAGTACCGGCCAACACTCCCTCGCCCTCGATCTCAAATTCAACAAGGTTATTCGCATCCGGGATAACTAATCCATTCTCATCAATAATTTCAACTTTAATATTTACAATATCATGTGCATCTGCAATGATTTCATTTCTGTCAGAGGATAGTCGGATTGCTGCAGGTTTTAAGGTTGTGCGCACTTCTTCAATTATGGTTTCCCCGTCTTTTTTACCAACGGCCTTTAAAGTACCTGGTTCATAAGGCACATCCCATGAAAGATGCAAATCGGATGTTGTTGCTCCAACATAAGGATGCGCGTAAACAGCTCCATTTGTTGGAGAAGACCAGATAATGCTTTGCTGTGGAAATATTGCACATTTTATGCCAAATGATTTACCATTTACGAAAAGTTCAACACTGTCACAATTGGTATATACAACCACAGGAATAACGGTACCCTCCTTTCCTTCCCAGTTCCAATGTGGGAAAAGATGTACCATTGGCTTTTTGGTCCACTGGCTCTGATAAAAATAATAACCATCTTTTGGAAATCCGCACATGTCAATTACACCAGAACTTGAATTTTTACCTGGCCAGCGCGACTCTCCGATGTAATCAATACCTGTCCACATAAAATCTCCAATGACATAATCATTCATGGCTGTAAATCGCCACAATTGCTCAGCACCGATCATTCTGGCTGCATAATTACCTCCCCTCCTGCCGGTTGGCCTTGATCCGCCTAAGGAATAACTCCCGCGCACGCCCCCGACAGAACCATTTTCGGTACCTACCATTTTCCAGTTAGGATGTTCAAACCTGTCAATGCTATAATATAATTCTCTGCGTCCATCCCAGCGACCAATATAATTATACCCGACAATATCCTGCATGTCAATGAATGGAAGCAATGCAGTATGTTCGGTGTGGTTTATCCTGTCATTAGCAACCAAAACCGGTCTGGTTGGATCCAGTTTATGATAAGTATTCATTAAATCTCGCAATATCTCCTGCCCCCTTAAGTCACCTGCATCAACAATCTCGTTGCCTGCACTCCATAATACAACGGATGGGTGATTCCGGTCACGAAGGATATTGGAAGTCAAATCTGATTGTGACCAATCTGCAAAATATAAATGATAAGCATATTTAACATTCCCCTGTATTTTCGGTTCTTCCCACTCATCAAAAGCTTCATCCATTACAAGGAATCCCATTTTATCGCATAGGTCAAGAAACTCCGGGGAAGGGGGATTATGTGCAGTCCTGATGGCATTGCAGCCCATCTCTTTAAGAAGTTGTAACCGTCTTGCCCAAGCCTGTTCAGGAACTGCAGCGCCAAGACAACCTGCATCGTGATGCAAGCAAACTCCGTTCATTTTTACATGCTTCCCGTTTAGCAAAAAACCTTTGTTAATATCATACTCAATTGCCCGGATCCCAAAAGTGGAATTGAGATCGTCAACTACTGCTGAATCTTCTAATATAAATGACTGAACGGAATATAATGAAGGCTTATCAATTGACCAGAGTGAAGGAGATTTTACCGGAAAGATCTGATCGATTTCAGTTTCACCGGATGAAGTAAATGAAACTGAGGAACTAACAGTCACAATTTCCCGTCCCGTTTCATCCTTTATGACTGAACGTAATATTACATTTTTTGCAACAGGTAAATTATTTTCAATTGTTGTGCGAACCTTTACTATTGCATTTGATGTATCAATTACCGGTGTTGTTATATATGTTCCCCACTGGGCAATGTGCACAGGACTTGCTATATTCAACCACACATGACGATATATACCTGAACCTGAGTACCATCTGCTGTTTGGCTGAATGGAATTATCAACTCTGACAGCCAAAATATTTTCTCCTTTAATAATAAATGGGGTCAGATCATAATAAAAAGCTGTATAGCCATAGGGATGTTTGCCCAGGTGGTGTCCGTTAATCCAGACATCACTATTCATGTAAACTCCATCAAATTCAATCCAATATTGCTGATCCTTTGGAATCGTTGACAAGGTAAAATGTTTGCGATACCATCCTATACCTGTTGGGAGATAACCACCATCCCCATTTGTTGGCGCATCCTCTTTAAATTCACCTTCGATACTCCAATCGTGCGGAAGATTAAGTGTTCTCCAGCTGGTATCATCAAGATTCTGCTTTTCCGCATTTTTTACATCTGACTGTATAAATTTCCAATTATAATCCATTGACAAATGTTGCCTCGGACCCTGTAATGCCAAGGATATATTTATAGATAATATCAGTAATATAACCATGTTGAAAACAATTGTACTTTTCTTCATATGATTATATTGTATTATTTTATACTCGATTACTTACACGTGTAAGTTAAATCAAATATTTATAATTGCAATGACCTTTTTACGATTATTAACTATTTAATGAAAAAAAGATTAGACCTGTCTCCAATCATTTTAAATGTGTAATGATTATTCAATTACGACTATATACCTGTATATCCCTAAATGATTAATTTGCACTCTTCATACTTCATTTAAAGAAGAGGTCTAATAAATCCATTTCGTCGGTTTATACTATATAATGCGAATTAAGGGTTGAAATAGAATAAATTATTAACATATAAATATCTGAATGTCAATAAAATACATTAAATAAATTTGGTTAAAACCTTGAATATCAATATATTATGGCATAACTCTTAAATATGTCAATAATTATGATTCCCAAGGTAAAAGAACTTAAATTAATCTCTATCTATTTGTATATCTGTGATATATATGATTCAAAATTAAGAAGCGCTTGCGAGCGTTTCAGTAATAATAACAATCCTGATTTTACTGATCAGGAGGTTTTAACAATCTATCTCTACTCAATGAACGTCGAACAGCGATTAAAGATAAAGCAAATACACGAATACGCAAGTGACCATCTTCGTTCCTGGTTCCCATTATTGCCATCCTATGAAGCATTTGTAATGAGAATAAACCGGCTAAGTGAGGCATTTAAGAATCTGGCAGAGGTGTTACTCTCTGGATATTGCCCACAGGATTGTGATTTGAGTACAAGTTTGATGGATTTCTTACCCATAATCACCTGTTCCGGTAAACGCATGCCATCGGTAGCCAAAGAGATAACAGATAAAGGATATTGTTCAACAAAGAGCATGTACTATTATGGTTTAAAACTACATGCACTGGCTTTTCACAGACTTTATCATTTGCCTTTCCCTGAAAGCATTGTTATTACTCCGGCTTCTGAGAATGATTTGAATGTGCATAAACAAAACTGGTGCAAAATACCCAACCGTAGTTTTTTTGGTGACAAGATTTATAACGATACTGAACTATTGAAGGATATGGCAAGACTCAGTAATTCTATTGTATTAACCCCGGTCAAAGGTGTTAAAGGTCAGTCGGAGCTAACAACCCAATGGGGGAAAGCGGCTAATGACTTGTACTCAAGGGCTGTCTCAAGGGTGAGGCAGCCGATTGAATCGTTGTTTAACTGGATCATTGAAAAAACAGATATTCAAAGAGCGTCAAAGGTGCGCTCTACCAAGGGATTGCTTGTTCATGTATTTGGTAGAATCGCAGCAGCTTTTATATTCTTAATTTTTAACTCTTAATTCGCATTAATAATAAGATACTTATTCTTAAGGCCGTTAGGCGGCGTAGCATTTTTAATCCCGGTAAACGGACGAGTAACAGGCTTGAGAGCGCAGGCAAAACTTGCAGATGATGCTCATGAACCGGTTTTGTAAATTTTGAAAAACAAAACAGTGAATTATCATATGCAAGTGAGCATCGGGTCAAGCCGGCCATGTCAAACAGAATTTGGTAGATGATGGAGTCCCGATAAGTGGACGAAATATAAGTGTCAAGATAAATTATCTGAAGTGGTAAGTTTCTCATTTTGTGTTCGCTATGACGCCTAACGTTCAGCGGTATGCACAGTTGCAGATTTAGAAGTATTCATTGTCTTGTGTGGCATTCGATGATTAATTTACAAAATGATTACAGTAATTCAAATGCTGCAATTGCGCATGACCGCATGTTGTGCGTTCGTGCTTTACCAATTTAATTCTACTATTTGTCCTTTTTTAAGTTCAATTTCTTTTCGTATATCCTTATATATTAAAGTGGTTTTTCCATTGGTTTTGGCACTTATTGTTGTTGCTTTCAAGTTATTGTTTTTCCATTCCATTGACACTTCAAATCCACCACGGGCGCAAATACCTTTTATTGATCCTTCACTCCAGGCATCGGGCAATGCAGGTAAAAGAAATATCTTATCGCTAGTTGATTGCATCAGCATTTCAATGACACCTGCTGCCCCTCCAAAGTTCCCGTCAATCTGGAAAGGAGGGTGGGCGTCGAAGAGGTTGGGGTATGTTCCTCCTCCCCGGCGCTCGCCATTTAAACCATCAGGATCGACATATTTTAATAATTCACGATACATTTTATAGGCATGGTTACCGTCAAGCAACCTGGCCCAGAGATTAATACGCCATCCTTTAGACCAACCCGTAGTTTCATCACCTTTGATCTCGAGTGATTTTCTACAGGCTGCAGCCAATTGGGGAGTCGATTGAGGAGTAATGTGATTCCCGGGGTGAAGGCCAAACAGGTGGGACTGGTGGCGGTGCTGAGGATCGGAATCTTCCCAATCGTGGTACCATTCCTGTAAATTTCCTTTTTTACCAATTTGATAGGGATGCATTTTCGCCAGTGCTTCTTCCAATTCAGCCCTGAAACCAGCATCAACATCCAGTACTTTCGAGGCTTCAACCACCTGTAAAAAGCTCTCACGAATCATGGCCAGATCAGCCGTTCCTCCATACAATGTAGCCCCCCTGTAGCCTTCAATAGTTAAATAAGTATTCTCAGGAGAGGTGGAGGGAGAGGTGATCAGCTTGCCATTGCTGTCTTCAATCATCCAGTTTAAACAAAATTCAGCCGAACCTTTCATCAAAGGATAAGCCTGGTTCTTCAGAAAATCTTTGTCCTGGGTAAACTGGTAATGCTCCCAAAGGTGGGTAACCAACCAGGTTCCACTCATGTTCCAGTTTGCCCACTGCGGACTACCTCTTCCAAAATCACCTACCGGATTACTCATTGCCCAAATATCTGAAGTGTGACAAGCTGCCCAACCTTCATCGATACCATAGAAGGTTTTTGCAGTTACCTTGCCTGTCTTCGAAAGATTGTCGATATACGAAAGTAGAGGCATATGTAATTCGGAGAGGTTGGCCGTTTCAACCATCCAGTAATTTTCCTCCACATTAATATTCATGGTGTAATTGCTGCACCATGGGGGCTGCACGTAAGGATTCCAGATTCCCTGAAGGGTCGCAGGAACACCCTTTGTGCGGGAGCTGGAAATGAGCAGATAGCGGCCAAACTGAAAGTACAGTACCTCCAGGTTTTTATCTTCAGCACCATGAAAGTATCTTTTCAGGCGTTCGTCCGTTGGTACTTCCGGTGCACCAGTTTCTCCTAAACTTAACTCCACCCGGCTAAAAAACTGCTGATAATCAACAAGGTGTTTTGCTTTAATTTCCTCATAGTCCTTTTTAAAAGCTTTTGAGAGTTGATCAAGAGCAATCGATTTATTATCCAGGCCTTCTTTGGCGGGATCCTTATCGTAACCATTAAAGCTGGTGGCAATTGAGAGATATAGAATAGCTTCATTGGCTCCGTTAACAATTAGCGAACTATCGGTATAAGTTAACTCGCCCCCATCATTTTTTATTCCTAAGTAAGAAGAAAAACGGGTTCCGCGATTCTCATCGAAAAGTACCGGATCCTCCACATACCTCTGGATGTTATGGGCGACATAGTAAGGAGCGTATCCATCGGCTTGTAAAATATTGTTTTCAACCTTTGTTTTGTATTTCAGTAAACTCTTAAAGGTAACACTGAAATTCAGAGCCGATTTTTTATCAACCGAGAGCTTTACTACCATAATCTGGTCGGGATGCGAGATAAGATATTCGCGGGAAAAATTTATGCCATCTACCTGGTAAGTTGTTTTTGAAATGGCTTTGCTGATATCCAGTTCGCGGTAATAATCTTCGACTTCTCCCTTATGTTCAAAATTGATAAACATGGTTCCAAGTGGAGCAAAAGACTCGGTATATTTACCCTGGATATTGCGGTTCAATTTATCGGCCAGTTCATAATCTTCCTTTGCAAGCGCTTCTCTTATCTGTGGAATAGATTTATATGCCTCGGGGTTCATATTCGGATCAACCGGTTCACCTGACCATAGCGTAGCATCGTTTAAATAAATCTGATCAGACTCAATGCCTCCAAAAATCGAAGCGCCCATTTTCCCATTCCCCAAAACTAAAGTTTCTTCAAAATAGGTTGCAGGATGATTGTACCATAAAGTTTTATCTGACTGTGCAAGTAGTGCAATTGTATTCTGTAAACTGATAAAACTGATGAGCAGGAAGATTTTTTTATTCATGTTTAATGCGAATTAAGGGTTGAAATAGAATAAATTATTAACATATAAATATCTGAATGTCAATAAAATACATTAAATAAATTTGGTTAAAACCTTGAATATCAATATATTATGGCATAACTCTTAAATATGTCAATAATTATGATTCCCAAGGTAAAAGAACTTAAATTAATCTCTATCTATTTGTATATCTGTGATATATATGATTCAAAATTAAGAAGCGCTTGCGAGCGTTTCAGTAATAATAACAATCCTGATTTTACTGATCAGGAGGTTTTAACAATCTATCTCTACTCAATGAACGTCGAACAGCGATTAAAGATAAAGCAAATACACGAATACGCAAGTGACCATCTTCGTTCCTGGTTCCCATTATTGCCATCCTATGAAGCATTTGTAATGAGAATAAACCGGCTAAGTGAGGCATTTAAGAATCTGGCAGAGGTGTTACTCTCTGGATATTGCCCACAGGATTGTGATTTGAGTACAAGTTTGATGGATTTCTTACCCATAATCACCTGTTCCGGTAAACGCATGCCATCGGTAGCCAAAGAGATAACAGATAAAGGATATTGTTCAACAAAGAGCATGTACTATTATGGTTTAAAACTACATGCACTGGCTTTTCACAGACTTTATCATTTGCCTTTCCCTGAAAGCATTGTTATTACTCCGGCTTCTGAGAATGATTTGAATGTGCATAAACAAAACTGGTGCAAAATACCCAACCGTAGTTTTTTTGGTGACAAGATTTATAACGATACTGAACTATTGAAGGATATGGCAAGACTCAGTAATTCTATTGTATTAACCCCGGTCAAAGGTGTTAAAGGTCAGTCGGAGCTAACAACCCAATGGGGGAAAGCGGCTAATGACTTGTACTCAAGGGCTGTCTCAAGGGTGAGGCAGCCGATTGAATCGTTGTTTAACTGGATCATTGAAAAAACAGATATCCAAAGAGCGTCAAAGGTGCGCTCTACCAAGGGATTGCTTGTTCATGTATTTGGTAGAATCGCAGCAGCTTTTATATTCTTAATTTTTAACTCTTAATTCGCATATATAATATATATTGTAACAGGTTAATTGTTCGTGAAATGCAAATCAAGAATTCTGTAAAAGATTAATGTAATAAAATTAATAATTTCAGTTAGCATCTACAAGTAATTCTTTTAGCTCCCCATTTACTCTTACTTTTACATTACCCGACTTATCCGATTTGACTTTAAAATCGGTTACTTTACCATCCACCCAGGAGCAATCTACAACATAACCTCCCCGAGCACAAAGTCCGGTAAAAGAACCTTTAGCAGCCCAACTTTTTGGTACAGCCGGTAATAGTTGTATTTCTCCGGCATGGCTTTGCATCAACATCTCTGTTATGGCAGCTGTGATACCAAAGTTTCCATCCATCTGAAATGGAGGGTGATTACAGAATAAATTTGGTAGTGTATTGTAAGTCAACAATCCGCGCACCATAATTCCAGCACGTTCACCTTCTCCCAGGCGAGCCCAGAGAGCACATCGCCAGGGCCAGGTCCATGATCTGCGGCTATCGCCAATGGTCGATTCAACTGTAAAGGGAGTATTTTCATTTTTCCCATAATTGCCGCTGCGACTGCGTAATGAAATAATAGCCGCCAAAGCCAGTTCAGGAGTTTTGGTTATACTAATCTGACGCCCGGGATAAACTGCAAAGAGGTGGGAAGTGTGACGGTGCTGGTCGTTAGGATCATCGCGATCTTCCTGCCATTCCTGCAACTGTCCCCACTTGCCGATTTTATTTGGTGCCAAATGAGCCTGCATATCTGCAACTCTCTTTTGATATTCGGAGTCAATATCCAGAGCTTTTGCAGCTTCAAGGTAGTTCTGGAACAAATCCCAAACCAGTTGCTGATCGTGCATAATACCATCTTCACGTGGTCCGTGTTCAGGCGACCATCCATTGGGAACCATCAGAGAACTGTCAGGCATGGTCTTAAGGTTATCTTCCCAGTATTCACAAATTTCTTTAATGATAGGATAACCAATTTGACTCAAATAGGTATTATCCTGGCTAAAAGCCCAATGTTCAAAAACATGTTGGGCATACCAGGCACTGGCCGGAATATTCCACTGCCAGCCATTGCCACCAAATATATTCTGACTGGTGCGGGCAGTCCATCCCCTGGTATTTTCTCCAAATGCGTTACGAGTAGCAATACGACAAGGCTCCTCGGCAGCTACAATAAAATCAATAAGGGGCAGATGGCATTCTGATAAGTTGGTCGATTCCACTCCCCAGTAATTCATCTGAACATTAATGTTATTATGATAATCACCAGCCCATGGAGGTTTATTACTGTCGTTCCATAAACCCTGTAAATTGGCAGGTAATCCCCCCGGACGTGAGCAACTGACTATCAGATAACGACCATATTGGAACATTGTTTCCTCCAGATCGGGATCTGCATATCCGCTACTGAAATTTTCTAAACGTTCGTTAGTCGGAAGAGCCAAAGTGGCAGCATCCGTATTGCCAATATCAATTGAAACACGTGCTAAAAGAGTTGAAACATCTTTGATATGTGCCGAACGCAATTGTTTATAGGTTTTACTTTCTGCTGCAGCTATTTCTTTCTCGATCACAGGCATTGGATCAGCACCACGCCAACCGGAACTGTAATCAGGTTTGTAGTTTGTACGGGCATCGACAAGTAAAGTCAGGGAATTACAATTTTCAAAAACAAAAGATGTATCTTCAACTTTTGTTTTTCCCCCATCATGAACAACACGTATAAATGCAGCATATTTAAGTTTGTTGGGCATTTCTCCATTGAAACTCAAACTGTTTTCTGTAGCTATGCTTTTTGCACCTTGAGCCGAGGTCAGGGATATTTTACCTGACAATTTACCTCTTTTACTCGCTGTATATTTAAATACCATTACCTGATCAGGAAAACTTGCAAAAGCTTCACGGGTAAAATTAACTCCACTCCTGGTGAATATTGTTTTATGAATGCCATTAGTTATGTCGAGTGTACGCCGATAATTAGTTTCAGCACCCTGGCCTGCAAACTCAAGCTGAAATTCCCCAAAATTCCGATAAGATCCAAACCCATGATCGCCTGTTTCGTAAGCGCCATCCCAATTATTGTCGCCCGACCAAAGGCTTTGTTCGTTGAACTGGATGCGGTCCTTTTCAACTCCTCCAAAAATCATGGCCCCCATTCGCCCATTACCTAATGGCAACGCTTCGGAAGACCATTTTTGAGCAGGTTGATTATACCATAATTTTAGTTGTTGATTATCTTTGTTACAAGAAACCACAACGATAATCAGACAGAGTAAAAAAAATGAATAATACTTTTTGTATTTCATAATAGAATAAGTTTTGTGTATAAAATTAGTATTTAAAATTACATCGGTGAGAAAAATCTGTATATTTATTGGTATGTTTTTTGGAAATATTTGTAATTTGATTGTATTGATAAGGTAAGGGTTCATCTTGCCATGCATCCAGTTCAACCTTTTAAATTAAAAAAATGGAAAATTCAAGAAGGAGATTTATCAAGAAAATCGGAATTGTTAGCGCTGCGGTTTTCTCAAATTCACTATTTGCAGCGAAGTCTCTCATCAAGTCCATTTCTTCACACAGCATACTTCCCCTGACCGTAAGTGAAACATTACCCCTAAATGACCTTGCCCCACAAACTTCAAGTGGCCTGCCGATCACTTCTGTGGTCAACACTGTTAAACTGATGCCGAAACATGGAACCGTTAGCATTGCTCCTGCACAGAAATGGGAAGACTCACTGGCTTCTGGCAATGGCATTATGGGTGCCCTACTGTCTGGTGATCCGGGCAAGGATACTCTTATTGTTAACCACTGCAAGCTTTGGCTGCCGCTTGGTTCGCGTGAAATCCTGCCCGATGTGGGTAAGGTACTTCCGGAAATGCGCCGCATTATCGGTGAAAATGGTTATAGTGCAGGTCATCAGTACTTCCTGGAAAAGGCCATGGAACAAGGATGGGATGGTAAACTGGTGTGGACCGATCCGTTCCATCCCGGATTTCTTCTTGAGATCGATCAGGCAGCAAAAAGTGACATCACTGAGTATGCCCGAATTGAAGATTTCTCCACAGGTGAAGTAAGGGTGCAGTGGCGCGAAGGGGAGTCTGAGTTCTCCAGGAGAATGTTTGTGTCACGTGTGGATAATGTAACTGTCCTAAGACTGACCGGTCCTAAGACTAAACTTTCCTGTAAACTTCATATGGCCAAAATCGAAAACGAGTTAATCAATTCTACCATCTTACATACAAATGGAATGATCTCCTGCCACAACGTCTATATCAACGGTAAGGGCGGTTATGATGGTGCAGTACGTATAACCAAGCAAGGCGGTACGCTAACTTGCGATGGTCAGTCAGTCAAGGTGGAAGGAGCCACTACGATTACTATGATTATGCGTATTCAACCATGGAAAGTCCCTCTGCAAGGCAGTGAGGCATGGCCTTATTCACCGGAGAATCCGGAGTTCACACTACAAACCTCAACTCAGTCCCAAAAAGCAGCCATGAGCTATCAGCCACAATGGATGGAGCAGTTGAAGAGTGAATTGATGTCGCTGTCTTCCAGTTACAAGAAGCTCCTTAAACCGCATACCAAAGCACACGGTGCTATCTTCAATCGTGTTGCCCTCGATCTTGAAGCCAGTCCTTCTGAACGTGGACTCTCTTCGGAGGCACTTCTTGACCTTTCTCAAAAAGAAAAACGTATGCCCCCTGCTCTTCTCGAACGTATGTATGACGCTGGCCGGTACGTGTTCATTTGCGCTGCCGGTCCTGACACACCACCGAATCTTTTCGGTATCTGGACAGGCACCTGGAAGCCGGCGTGGTCAGGCGACTATACGCTCGACACTAACATACAATTGGATATCGAATCTGCTTTTAGTGGTAATATGGCAGAGTGTCTGGAAGGTTATTTCCGATTGATGGAGAGCTTTGTTCCCGATTTTCGTAACAACGCCAGAAAACTTTATGGTTGCCGAGGTATTCTTTCGGGCAGCCGTGCCTCAAATACCGGTATCCACTTGCACTGGGACAGGGGCTGGCCTGGTGAAATGTGGACACCCGGTGCGTCGTGGCTTGCACATTGGTTCTACGACTATTACCAATATACCGGCGACAAAAAATTTCTGAGCGAGCACTCCATCCCCTGGATGAAAGAATGTGCGCTATTTTACGAAGATTTCCTTAAGGACACCGAAGACGCGAGCGGGCACTATACCTTCCGCCCATCATATTCGGCAGAGAACGGCTGGGCCGACAACTCGACACAGGATATCTCTATATGCCGCGAGTTGCTAAACAACCTCATTGCCGCATGCGATACACTAGGCATCGAACGCGATGGTATGGAACGTTGGAAAGAGATGTTGTCAAAGTTGCCACCATATCTGATCAATGATGAGGGTCAGCTCAAGGAATGGTCTACACCTGACAAAGGAGAGAACAACAACCACAGACATCTGATGCATCTCTATGGCGCTTTCGAGAGTCAGGAATTCAGTGAGGAAGACGATCCAAAGCTTTTCCAGGCGGCTCGGGTAGCGCTTAATAACCGGTTACGGGTAGCTAAAGAAACTGCCACTCACGGACGTATGCATATGGGCCTTTCCGCCACCTCTCTGGGAATGGGGAATGAGGCTTATGGCCGCCTCCAGCTTATGGCCACCGATCGCTCAATGTATCTAAGTATGATCACAGCCCACAACGATGGCCCAAGAACCCTCTGTGATGACGGTAACGGATCGATTCCCGAAATTGTAAACCGGATGGCCATCCAATCAAAACCTGGAAGACTGATGTTGTTACCTGCAATTCCCGATGCCTTACCTAGCGGATCTATCTCGGGGATACGTGCACGCGGCCAGATAGGCATTGATCTTGTCCGCTGGGATACAAAGTCAGGTACGCTTAGCACAACAATTACCTCTGATTTGCAGCAGGAGATCGACTTGGTTCTCCCTCCAAAAATGGTAGTGTACAGGCTGACAGTCAACGGCATCAACCAGGTAGTAGTCCCGCAAGGTGTTAGAAAACAAGGCTGCAGACTGAATCTGCCAACAGGGAAGTCTGTGGTGATCGAGACGAAGTTTCATCCCGACGGTCTATAACGAGATCAAGATTATGCTTATATATTAAGTAATACTTTAGAGTTGGTTTAGAAGATTCCGAAACTATCAGAAAAAGAATTTATTTTAGAAAGTTAAATCTAAATTATGAATCCTATGAAAAAGTTGTCCCTATTATTTTGTTTAGCATTTATAATAAGTCCTTTAGTTGAAGCGCAAATGGAGGTGGATAATAAAACAAATGACAGAACGCTTAAAGTAATGACTTATAATTTGAGATATGCCAGTGGTACTTTTAAAACTCCCTGGGAAGTCAGACGAGAATGGCAGGTTGATCTGATTAATAAGTATAGTCCCGACATTATTGGAACACAGGAGGGAGTAAAGGATCAAATTGATTATTTGATGGAACAATTACCGGAATATGTGGTAATTGGCGAAGGACGCCGAGGCGGGGATAACGATGAGCATAATGCGATTTTCTTTAAACGGGATCTATTTCGTTTACGCGGAATGGGTAGTTTCGCACTTTCAGAAACCCCAGAAGTATTAGGTAGTGGACCAGCAAGGTGGCCCCGTATTGTCACATGGGCTCGTTTTGCTTTTATTAACGTTCCTGATGATGGAGAAACTAGTCAGGAACAAATGAAAAATAAACCCTTCTGGGAAGACTCATGGTTTCAAGACGCATCTGGAAAAATACTTTATAGACGCCACTGGGAAAATACGCTGGAATTCTATGTGTTCAATACTCATTTTTTTACACAAGGGAAAGATAAGGGAAAACGGAATAGCGCTAAACTGATAATGGAGAGAATAAATGATGTGGACAATTTCGGTGAATGGACAAAAAATCGTCCTGTATTTTTAATGGGAGATTTTAATTCACGCCCTGGATCTGATGTTTATAAAATATTTATTGGAGATGAAAATTCAAATAATCAGTCCTTGTTAAAAGACAGTATGGAAGGTGGCAAGGGAATTGACTGGATTTTATACAAAGGTAATGTTGAAGTACTCTCATATGAAAATGTCAATTATAATGTTAATGGCGCTTATCCTTCCGATCATAGACCTATACTGGTTGAATATAAGATTCTTGAATAGTAAAGTAATATATGAATGTTAGATTTAAGAAGTTTCTTTATCCACATAAGCCTGCAAATCTTTGTTACGAACAAGTGGACCTATCAGGAAAAGTACGATAGCTAATCCTATAAGAGCAACAAGTCCATAACCTATAAAAACAGCTTTATAAGCTATTGTATAATTGAAATGATTTGACAGGTTTTTTATTGTCACACCTGAAATTGACTGAAAAATCATACCCCCTAAACCTGCTCCAAAGCTAGCAATCCCCCATACTGAAGCAACAGCGCTTTCAGGAACAACATCAGCAGGGAAAGCCATTGTATTTGCTGTATAAGCCGCGTATCCAAAACCTGCGATTGCAAGCATTACTAATGCACCTGTAGGTCCTTTTATTAAGAAAGGGCTTAATAACAGAGATAATGCCATTATTGACCCAAAAATACCAACTGAAATCTTTCTTGCCTGGGGGATTTTTATCCCTCTTTTTATTATGAATTGAGTGAAAAGTCCACCCAAGATATTTCCAAAATCAGAAAATATAAAGGGGAACATGGCAAACCAACCAATCTTAGCAAGATTCCATCCATATACATCAGCAAGATATCTGCCTATCCAAAAAGTTATAAAATACCAAATCGGATCCATAAAAACCTTTGATAAGGTTAGTCCTGAAACAAACCTGTTCCTAAGTAATTTTAATGGAGGAATAATTCGTGTTTTTGTCTTATTGACAACTCTTTGTGGTGTATAATAAATAAACCAGAATAAGGCCAGCCATAAATAACCTAAGATTCCAATAACAAGAAAAGTCATCTGCCAGCCATAGGTAGTACCCAACCAGGCGATCAAAGGAGGTGCTACTACAGCACCAACAGCAGCTCCACTGTTAAAAATACCAGAGGCAGTTGAACGTTCATTAGGAGGAAACCATTCTGAAGTAAGTTTTATTGCAGCTGGCCAGTTTCCAGCTTCACCAATACCCAACAAAAACCGAAAAAATCCAAATTGAAACGGATTAATTGCCAGTGCGTGCAATATACCTGCTGATGTCCAGAATGCCATAGATAATGAATATCCTATACGTGTACCCAGTTTATCAATAACAAAACCTGAGAAGGCATTAGAAATCATATAAGCTATAAAAAATGCAGATGCTATATAACCAAATGCATCATCCGGTATCAGATCATGCAATTGCCCTTCGGCTGTCAGATAATTAAAAGATAACCTGTGCAAATAATTTAAGACAGTTGCAACAAAGGCAAATGTTATCATCACCCAACGTATTTTTAGGGGTTTGTTTTCCCCTAAAAAGTCCTTGTTTCCAACTTGTTTACAATGAAATGCTCTAAATTGAATTTTCACACTACTCTTTATTATCTTTTCCTTCAAAGAATATTACTACTAAAAATATATTCTCGTAATCAGAATGGTATACTATTTTGGTAAAAGTGATTCCTGTTTTGTCTTTAAGTAAAGATGTTGTATTTCTACTTTCTGAATTCAAATCTCTATAGGGTTCTATCATATTCAGCACTTTCGTAATAATCGAAATGATTTCCAAGTTTTTCCATAACGGGAAGGGAAATCCTGTCAAGTTCATCCTTGATCTCTTTACACAAAGGTGTTTGAATTGCCATCACATTTTCTTTCACCTTGTAGGCATTTCTAGAACCTACCAGTACACAAGTGACTGCAGGATTTGCCAAAATCCATTTTAATGATATTGCGGCCATAGAAAAACCTGTCTCCTTACAAATATGTCTTATCCCGTTTAATGCAATATTGGTCTCATTTTCTATTCCTTCTTCTCCATGTCTGCATTCTATATTGTTTTTACTGTTAAAGTGACGTGTACGCCTTTGCAATAACGGAACGTCATTGAGTGAGGGATAATTATCTGCCAATATTCCTTGTAACAAACCCATGTAACCAATAACACCAATACCATTATCTTCACAAAAAGATAATGAATCATATTCAATCGCCCGGCAAAGAAGGTTATATGGAAGTTGATTCACTGCAATATCTTTAAGTGGCAAATCCTTCAACCGATTTCGACCAAAATTACTAACACCAAATTTTCGTATCTTCCCTTGTTGATTTAATACCTGTAAAGCTTCCATGGTTTCGCTTATTTCAGGAGGATTTTCAACAATACGTAAATCATTTGTGAAATGCCTGATTGCATGTGGATGCAATGGCCAATGCACCATGTATAAATCAAGATAATCAGTTTGAAGACGTTTCAATGAAGCTTCACAATGTTCAATCAATGTTTCTTTGTAACAATTTGATGGGCTAACCTTAGTTCCAAGCAATATACTGTCCCTGGGGATTCCGGCAATTGCTAGTCCCAATGAAGATTCGCTCCTCCCTTCATTATATACTTCAGCTGTATCAAAATAATTGATGCCTGAATTGACTGATTCACGAACCACTTTATTAACATCTTTTTGACTTATGCTACCCAGTATTCCCCTCCACCAAAAGCCCAGCAACCAGTTCCCAGAACAGACAATTCTAGACTGGCATTTCTACATAATCTTTTTTCCACTAATTCAAAGTTTTTTATTCTGTTTATTATGTCCAGAATATTTTTTTACATTCATTTCAGGAGTAACCAATTTAAATTGCTATTTACCATAACAGGCAAGATCTCTGATTAATGGTCTCCCTATTGACTTTGTAACGTTAAATTTTATCGCAGTGAATAGTCCTTCTTTGATTACCTCAATTCGTTTATGACCTATACAGGAGCCTTTGCTTATTATTTGCCAGTTTCCGTCAGACATACCTGAGATTTTATATTCAAGTATCCTTTCCCCCCCTGTAATATCCTCTGATATTACGACATAAGCCAAAGATTTTGGAGATTTGAATTCTACAGTAAATTCGTTACCCGACCCGGCTGTCCTGCCTAAAAGATCCGAAAAGTCATTTCTTATCAGTTGCCCGAATTCTTCTAAAAGTTTTATATCTGCTTCCGGTACTAATCCTCTGTCATCCACAACAATTCCAAGGAGCATATTAGTGTTCCTTCCAACGGTTTTGCAATATTTATCAATAAGTTCTTCAAGGCTGCGCAGTTGATCATCCTGGTCTTTGTGCCAGAACCAGCCTCCCTGGAAGGAAGAGTTTTTTCTAAGTGGAAAGTCTGACTCCCCCGGGCACCAGAATAATCCATAAGGATTGCCATTAAGTCCTTTAATTTCAATCACACCGGAAGCTGAAGTTGTGGAATCAGCTTTTGACCAGCAAGGATATGGAGCCACTCCTTCTTCATTGCCAACCCATCGTATGTTGTTTGCATATCCATATGGACCCTGGAAAGCAATTGCATCAGACTGGTATTGTTTTAAAAGAGACAACACATCAAAACCACCTTTTTCGACTGGCAAAACGCCCCCATCAAACCACACTTCAAACAATTTTCCATATTCTGACCACAATTCGGTCAGTTGCATTTTAACGATTTCATTGTATCTTTTCTGTTCTTCAGGATTACCGGAAACAACTTTTCCCGGATTATTTACTTTAAGATATCCATTGGCTGTTGTGCTTGCATAAATTCCCGGCTTAAGTCCATATTTTTTACAGGAAGCTATGAAATCTTTTACAATATCGCCCTGCCCGTTTCTCCACGGAGTATTCTTCACACTATATGGATGGGCTTTGGTGGGCCATAAGCTGAAACCGCTGCAGTGCTTTGCTACAAGAATGGCGTATGTTGCCCCTGCATTCTTTGCAGCTTCTATCCATTGATCGGTATTTAGTTCCTTTGGATTAAAAATTGAAAGATCGGGGTGATAATTCCAGTCCTTTCTGAAATTGTATCCCGGTTCAAAAACAGGCATATCAAAATGAATTAATACACCGATTTCCGAATCAGCCCATTTTACCTGTGCTTCTGAAGGCAGTACAGGTTGAGCAAACAGCTCTGAAGCTACTACAGACAGAGCACATACCAGTAAAAAAGTAAAAAATAAACTTTTCATTATGTATAAATTAAAATTAACGCATTGAGCTGCTTATAATAGGTAAAATAATCCTTATACTATTTAATGATATGATAAACAATAGAGTAATACTAAGATATTCTGCGTCATCATTTCACCATTCTTGTAGCAGAAACTTTATCGAATATTATACCATCAGGAAAATAACTTTCGTAAAAATTTTTCATTGTACCGTCATACATTGCAACACAAATAGTACCCCATGTTGCCTGATCCCCATCCCCATAATATAAATAAGTTCTGCCTTCATATTCTAAAATATCAAAGTCTGAGTTATTACGCCCCTCTCCTTTTCCGGCTTCCATTATAGGGTTAAAAGGAGTTAGCTCCCAATTTTCCAAATCTGTTGATCGAGACAAAAAAGGAATCCAACCATTATGTCCTTTTATCGGGGCATGCAAATAAATAACATAATAGTATGGTTTAAAGTAGCGGATAACCGGACAAGCGGAATATTCGTTTTTTTCCCCGGTATATACTAATCTATCTAATTTCCGCCATTTTGATAAATCATTTGAATGAGCGAACTTAAAACAAAATTGAACCGGTAAATTTGATTCATAAGCCATAACATATCCATTCTCATCTTTACATACCGAGTTGTTAAATAATTTCTCATCCCCTTCAGGCAGAATCACTTTTTCTTGTTTCCATGTTTTCAAATCTGTTGTAACAAACCGATCTATTCCGTTCGATTCCCATACTTTACCCGATTCGGAAAAATCCAGGGCAAACACATTCAAATCATAACTATCCACAATTGCACTTACAAAAGCATGTGCAGCTCCAAACCGGGCAATCTCTTGTCCCTTTAAGATGTCATCAATGTATAGATATGATTCACTTTCCTTACCGGGAACACTTGACCGAAGATTAGCCACCATTAAAAGTTGAGAATTGAAAAGTACCGGCGTGTTTTCTACAGTTATCGGGTCTCTGCCAACGCAAGAAAATGCAAAGGGCAACTTAATAAGTACTGGTTTCCCTGACTTCTGTCCATAAACAACTGGTCCCATAAGTAAACAGACCAACAAACAAAAAATATTTTTCATGACCAAATAATTTTAAAAGGATAAAGGGCCGCTATTACCAAAATACCTGCATGACAAATCAGAATCCCATCTCCAGCTTATCACCATTTTTTAAGTTGATGGAGATTAAATCTCCTTCATTAATAATATTGTCATTTTTCCCGTTTACACGAACGGTTAAAGGCTTGTTGTTATCGGGTATTTTTATTTTATGCACATAAGTATTTGAAGCTGTAAGAGTTGCCCTTTCCAGTTTATTGTCCTTCCACTTCATTGAGACAATAGCTCCTCCCCGGGCAACCAACCCTTTAACCTCTCCATTTTTCCATGCTGAAGGTAGTGCAGGAAGCAATTCGATATACCCACTATGGCTTTGAAGCAACATTTCAGCAATACCCGCAGTTGCTCCAAAATTACCATCGATCTGGAAAGGAGGATGGGTATCAAAAAGGTTATTTAATGTTGATTTACGAAGCAATGCCAGGATGTTTTCGTATGCTTTTTCCCCATCCTGAAGACGTGCGAAAAAGTTTATTATCCAGGCTCTGCTCCAACCAGTATGACCTCCACCGAAGGATAGCCTGCGTTCGATAGTAGCTTTAGCTGCTTCGAAAAATACAGGTGTTTCAGGAGTAAACTGTGCCAGTGGATAAAGTCCCAGGAGATGAGACATATGCCGGTGTCCCGGTTCAGGTTCATCATAATCTTTTATCCATTCCTGGATAACACCTTTTGGATTGACTGTTACAGGTGGAAGACGCTTTTTAATGGCTTCAAGCCTTAAAGCAAACTCCTTGTCTAAACCAAGGATTTTTGAAGCTTCAATACAATTGTCGAAAAGGGCATTTATTATTTCAATATCTATTGTAGCTGCATAGGTGAGAGATGAAGTCTCTCCTGTTACATTATCTCTGAAAGTATTTTCAGGAGAATTTGAGGGGTTGGTAACCAGATATCCTTCAGGCGATTCAACAAGAAATCCAAAGACAAATTCTGCAGAACCTTTCATTAACGGATATGCTTTGTTTTTAAGAAAAGCGGTGTCGCCGGTGAATAGAAAATGTTCATAGGCCGGGAATGTCATCCAGGGTCCGTTCATGGGGGTTATTCCCCACACACCATCTGCAACTCCTGTACGTCCAAACGGATCAGTAAGATGATGAAAAACCCAGCCATCAGTATCGTACATCTCTTTTGCAGTTACTGAGCCTGGCACTGTAAGTTTTTCCAAAAAAGAGACAAGTATCTCCGAGGTTTCCGGCAAGTTACACACCTCTGCCGGCCAGTAATTCATCTGAAGGTTAATGTTTGTATGGAAGTCGGAATTCCAGGGAGCATTCATGTCCTTGTTCCATATCCCCTGAAGATTGGCAGGCAATATGCCAGGTGCACGAGAAGAACTCATGAGCAGATACCGTCCGTATTGAAAATATAGAGCTATCAGACCATTATCTATACCTCCTTTTTTTACATCTGACATTCGTTCATCAGTCGGTTTTGATGTTAGTGTGTCGTTTCCTAATGATAAGCTTACGCGGGTAAATATTTTCTGATACTCTTTTATATGGTTTTGCTTAACCTCCCTGAAGGACACATTTTCAGTTCTCTCCAGGATATTTTTGCAAACTGAAGAAGGGTCTATTGACCTGTCAAAATCAAGCAGATTGATATTATAATCAGTAGCCGCAGTAAATCGTAGAGTAATCTCTTTAGCCTTTTTAACAGTGATAATATCATTATCTGAACCTGTCTCCCCTTTCACTGTAAAAAGTCTCAGTTCTCCTGCAAACCTCATATGCTCTCCCCCTGGTCCGGCCCTTACATCTTCCTTATCTAAAATCTGACCTGTAAGTAATATTGTGCTGTTATCGATTGTTTTTACCTCCATATCTTTTTCGCGGGCCAGCTTAAAGGAAGCAGTGATCAAACCACCGTCGGGTGAATTGAGATGAACCACAATCATGTTATCCGGGGCTGATACAAATACTTCCTGGATGAATTGCTTACCATCTACTTTAAAATATGTTGTGGAAATACCCGTTTTAAGATCCAGTTCTCTCTTATAGTTGGCAGGTTGCATATTCCATTCATAATCAATTAACAAATCACCAAATGGCTGATAAGAACGGATCCTGGGAGGTGTCCCCAGAAAGTTTTCTTCAGCTATCTTTCGCGAATCCTTAAAACGGTTCTCGAACAATGCTCTCTGCAGTTCAGGAAGATTTTTCAGTGCGTTGGGATTATTGTTATTGATCTTACTGCCTGCCCAGATGCTTTCTTCGTTCAATTGTATTCTTTCATGCAATGGATCACCAAACACCATTGCACCAAGGCGCCCATTACCAACCGGCAAGGCTTCTTCCCAGACAGAGGCAGGCTGTTTATACCATAATTTAAGGGAGTTGCTTAAATCTCCAGAATTTCTTTCACAACCAAAAAAAGCTGGTAAAAGTATAATTACCGGAATAACTGTATATAATTTCTTCATATCGGAATAATTTTCTAAATCAGAATCTCATTTCAAACTTATCGTCTTTTTTTAATGCAATGGAGATAAAATTACCTTCTTTTTCTATATTGCCTGGTGTTTTCCCGTTTACAAAAATGATTAAAGGTTTGTTGTATTCAGGTATTTTTATCTTATGCATGTAATCATTGGAGGCCGTAAGAGATGCATTTTTCAGTTTACTATCCTTCCATTTCATTGAGACACTGCTTCCTCCTCTGGCAACCATCCCTTTAACCTCTCCGTCTTTCCAGGCGGAAGGCAAAGCCGGCAAAAATTCTATATAACCATTATGGCTTTGAAGCAGCATCTCAGCGATACCGGCAGTTGCTCCAAAGTTACCATCGATCTGGAATAACGGACCGCAAAAAAGGTTATATACAGTCCCTCCACTGTTGTAATTACTCGCATTCAGGTTCTCTACCGGTTGAAGCAGGTTCTTCAATAAAATATAGGCATGGTTACCATCTTTGAGCCTTGCCCAAAAGTTGATTTTCCAGGCCAGTGACCAACCTGAACTGCCATCGCCTCTCACTTCCAGACTTTTTTTTACAGCTGAAGCCAGTTCAGGTGTTCTTTCAGGATCAACCTCATTGCCCGGATAGAGAATGTAAATATGGGAAACATGCCGGTGGGTAGGCTCCCTTTCAGGAAATTCCTGTCCCCATTCCATCAGACGGCCATCCGATGCAATTTGTGGCATAGCCAGATTTGTTAAGGCGGCTTCAATCTGTGTCAGAGAGGGATCAACATCATTTAATATAGCTGATGCCTTTAAAACATTGGTAAACAGTTCATGAATGATCTCCTGGTCGTGTGAAGGACCCATGCTGATCTGACATACAGAGCCGTCAGGCGCGATAAAGGAATTTTCCGGTGAACTGGCTGGACCTGAGACAAGTTTACCGGTATTGGGATCTTTCACCAGCCAATCAAGGTAAAATTGAGCCGATTCCAACATAACAGGGTATACTCTTTCAAGGTATTTCTCATCCATTGTAAAAGTATAATGATCCCACAGGTGCTGACACAACCAGCCTCCTGCACCAAGATGCATCCCCCAGCTCGGACGTTCGCCAGGCGCTGTAAATCCCCAAACATTTGTAATAGGATGAACACACCACCCTTTTGCTTTGTACTGAACTGCTGCCGTTCTTTCACCGGGCTTCGCCAGCGATTCAATCAGATCTGTTAATGGATCATAACATTCAGACAGGTTTGTGATATCAGCCGGCCAATAGTTCATCTGAACATTGATATCGGTATGGTAGTCACAATTCCAGGGGGTCTGTATCTTGTTGGCCCATATTCCCTGTAAATTGGCGGGTAGTGAACCTTCACGGGAGGATGAGATCAACAGGTATCTCCCAAACTGAAAGTATAACTCCTGCAGGTGAAGGTCATCGGGATTGATATTTTGATTTTGTAACCTCACATCGGTAGGAATTGTGTCGGGATCGTTATTTGAAAGCTTTAAGGTCACCTTTCCGAAAAGTGCAGTATAATCGTTCATATGCTTCTTCAACAATGTAGAAAACGTTTGCGTGGAGGCTTTGGTGAGCTGATCGAGCGTTGTTTTTTTCGGATCGCTTCCCTGGTAGTTGGGGTATTCCAGTTTATAGTTCGTCGAGGCGGTCAGAATCAGAACCACCTCATCGGCTTTTTTCATCTCTATTAAGTTATCCGAAAAGGAGACCTGTCCTCCTTTTGTAACAGCCTTTAAACGAACGGCATACTTCATCCCATTGCTCCCTTTCCCGTTGTCCATTGTGCCGGTCATCAGCAATTGACCAAATTCGGAATGCGTTTCATATCGTTCGGGGCGGGTCAGGGTTGATTTAAAGCTTAAGGCTCCTTTTTTATCGGTTGTTAAACGCATTATCAATACCCGGTCGGGATAACTGGCAAAAATTTCACGCTTAAATTTGATGCCACTCTGCTGATAGGTTACAAGAACAACTCCCCGGTTCAGATCTAGCTCCCGGTGGTAATCCTTAAATTCTCCTGTTTTTCCAAAATCTAACCATAAATCGCCAAGAGTCTGAAAACAACCAAATGGGACCGTTGCACCGTTGCCATTTCCGGATCCAACACCCTTGCAAACCTGACTCTTCATAGTTAAATCAGTAGCTTCTTTGTATTTTCCATCCCACAGTAATTGCCGTATCTTATCCAGAGAGGCATAGGCTTCAGGGTTGTCGTTGTCATCCGGACTGCCTGACCATAAACTTTTTTCGTTAAGTTGCAGACGTTCTTTGTTGACATCACCGTATACCATAGCACCCAGGAAACCATTTCCCACAGGCAGTGCTTTTAGCCACTCTGCATCATTTATCGATCCTTTTTTGATATCCTCTATAGAGGCATTGGCGGGTTGATTGTACCACAACCTCAGCGGGGGGGTGGTTTGTTTGGGCACACAATTCTGGAATAAAACAATTACTGCAATTAGAAGAAAAACTCTTTTTGTTGTCATAGTTAATAAGATTGGTTTGTCTCTATTGGAAAATCAACTTTTTGAAAAATGATTTATACATTTAGTCTAATTCCTGCTGATAGTCAGGCAGATCGATAAAAATATTCAGTTTTGAATGTTTGTAACCGTTTTCCCGGGTAAAGCTGATCTGTTCTATGTACTGCCTCCACTGCTTGTCCTCATCTCCCTGAGCCTCTGACTGGAATAATAAATATTTTTCCAACATTCGATATTAATTGTTAACTAAACCTAATTTTCAAACTGATTATTCATAAAAGTAGTTATTTCAGCTTCGGAATTAACAATATTCGACAAGCTGTGTGGATTTAGTTTTACTTTCGAGGTAACCAGTTCGGGTATATTGTATGATTTCATGAATGTAGAGTAAAATTCCGGATTCTTTTGAGGTAAAAGAAAGGGTTTATGTGCTTTCCCGCTGGTATCGAAATAGCTGAAATAGGGTCGTGTAAAAAGCCCATTGATACGACGGCTGCTAATAACTATCCATCGGCCACTTGATGACCACGTATGATAGCTTTCGGATTGTGAACTATTTACGTCAGGTTTTATTATTTCATCAGACTCTAAGTCTTTAAGAAATAAATCACTTTCACGGTGCCATATAGAGAAATTCCCAAAATCTGACTGGCAATACAGCAAGTATTTACCATCGGGAGAAATCCGTGGAAAAGAAACGCTATGTCCATTACGCGATGCTTGCACAATTGTATCAACAGGCCCGAAGCGGCATGTCGCAACATCGAAAGAGACACGCAGTAAATCATAACGAATTTGGTTATACTGAGCCAGGGGTAATGCTGCAGCGCTGCAAAAGTATAAATGCTTACCGTCTGGCGACCAGGTTGGAAAGGTTTCTAACCTGTCCGTCGATGAGATTTCAGGGCAAGTAAAAACCTTATTCTGCTCCGTATCAAAAACCACTATGTCCGATAGTGTGTCTATTACTTCAATTTTACTCTGGCCGGAAGAATGAAAAACCTGTCCGATTTTGTTAACTGAAAAAGCAATATACCGTCCACCGGTATGCCATGAAGGATATACACCTGGTGACATAGTATGATCAGTTTTTGTATTAACTTTTGTCAATTCCCCTTCACGATAAATTATAGTACCTGCATGTTTCGCACGCATGTGAAACATCATGGTACGACTGTCATTGCGAGAGAACGAATGACAATTCATACAATTATTATCACTCATACTGTTTATCATTATTGGACTTTCAGTGAAATTCTCCAGGCATCGCTGGTATATTCCCATTTTATTCCAGGATTCAAATCCGGGATCGATCAACCTGTATACCAGATAGCTGTCGATCGGATCAACAGCAACATTGTTGATAATTTTAGGAAATTTTACCCATCCGCTATCATTTTTTACAAATATATCAACTAACAATTCTTTTCCCTTACAGAGATGCAACAGCTTTTTCCATTTTCCTTCAGGAATACGAATATTCCCAGTAGATGACTCTATGGTTACAGTCTCCCCTCCCTCTTCATAGAGTCTTACCAGATACTTTTCTCCTTTTTCTTTGATAACGAAGTTCAGGGGTGCAATGTTAGGAGGCAGAGTAATTCCTGAGTAGTCGGGCAAAATTTGCACTTCTCTTCCAGACTCAGTGAAGGTTGGTATTTTATCGGAACATGCTTGACAAAATATGATTGCTAAAATTAGCAAAAATACCTGTACTGGAGGAAGGACAATATAAAGAATTCCATTTCTTGTTTTTCCCATAGCCATTTTACTTAAGCTTATTTATTTATAAAATGCAAATAGTACCAATAGGTTTTCCCATATTCATTATACAATTTCTTGGCCGCTATATCGGAATTCTCACCGAAAGAAATATACATATTGGCATATTCTGAGAAACGTTTATTAGTAGCCATGCTGATAGAATATCCTTCCGGAATAATATTCATTTTCGTGTAACTCATATAAGCAATAAGAGCTTCTTCGTAATGTACAGGTATATATTTATATCCCAATTCTTTTATTCTATAAATATTTGCTGCAAAATAACCCAGATTTTTATCCAGAAGCAGCGAAGCCATAAAATATTCAAAGGCCATTCTGTTGTCAGGATGGTCTTCAAGCAACATGAGTAACCTGGCACCAAAATTATATCTCGAACCAATAAAATCCTTGCTAATTTCAAAATGACGTTTCCCGGCTATTTCTTTGTCCTCCTTGATGAGTTCAGGATTATTGACATATTGCAGATAATGATGTGCCCATTTCCTGTAAAAAAGGTTTTGATCCAACACATTCAGATATTTTTCAGCAAGTTTTATGTCATCGTTAATAAAGCTGGTAATAACCAGACGTTTAAGGGAACGAGGATTTGGTCCCTTTGCTACCATGGCTTCGAAAGCCCATCGATATGCCTCGCTGTTGTAGGCAAAATGGTAGTAAATTTCACCTCCGAAAAACGGAACAACATCGTCAGCATTCCAATCAAGCCATAGACTGTTGGTTCTTGTTTGCGGGTAATGAAACAACTGATCACCCATGCGCCCCGATTTGTAGAGAGCCAGGTTAGTAAAATACATGACCAGCCGGTTAGCACCAGGATAGGCAGAAGAAAGTTTCAATACCCCATCCCAATCGGAACGTTGTACACAATAATCCATTCCTAACAAAATTTCTGCTTTCCGATCGTATGCATATTTTATCATCAAGCCAGACAGACAGACTAATACAAGAGTTCCGCTCAATATTGTTTTCCAGTTCCAACCACGTGAAAGTAACCCCCGCTTTGAATATATCAACCATCTCCTGGAAACAATTAACACTAAAGGAGAATAAACTAACAACAGAATCAGAAAGTATTTAACAGGTGGGTCAATAAAAAATGGAATAAAGTATGTCCATGCCATACCTGGTTTTATATAAAAGATAAAATGTGAGGCAAAGTACGGTACCAGCAAGGAAAGAATGGGAAAAACCGGAGCAATCAGAATACGGGAATGGTTAGGGCTAAACAAAAATTCATGAATAAAACAGAGCAACATTGCTACTAAAGCGTATCCCCCGGCAAAAAAATACAACAATGGCCAGCCGGCAAGTACAAAAAAGTAACGCAGCTTATAGTCCCGCATGGAAATATAAACTGCAAAATACCCGAGAGAAACTATCAGCCCAACTGTATAAGCTAGGTTAAACAGATAATGGCTTTGCAAAGAAGCGAGTAACAGTGTTGGTATGAATGCCCAGAGCATTCCGTTAATCTGATGTTTTCGGAAAATATACACAGTAATTGCATATGCAGCAAATCCAGCCAATGTTATAATTAAAGCTCCGACAACTGGAAAAATGAATAATTGGGTAAGAAATGTACCGATGCATTCCATTAAACCGCCTGGTCTCGAAAGAAAATCGGTAAAATAGTTCACATCAAAACGGAAAAATTGGATTTGTTCCTGATAAATAAGGTGATATCGATTAAATACCATAAAATAGAGAAAATAAAAAGCAAAAAATACACCGGTGGTAATCAATCGAAAATTGCTTTTTATACGGGATATGTCCATTCGAAGCAAGGCATTATGTTCAAATCAATCAAAAAAAGCTTGTTATAAATATCCTGTAACAATATAAACATAAATCTCTAAATAATTATTCATAAGTAAAGAATTTACCTATTTTAGTGCTTCAAATAAACCAGGAATGAATGCCAGATTTTTCGGCATATTAAGAATAAAAAATATCTTTTGATGCGTGTCCTTTTGTATCTTTCATTATGAAATATGAGTATCGGCAATTATTAAAAACATTTTCCAGATTGCTTGAAAATCAATAAATTTGTATGTGAGATTTCTGATTATCATAAAATCTAATTAAAGATTTAAATATGCGCCTTCGAATATTTAGTATTTGTCTTGTCATGCTGTTATTTAATGCAAACATGAGTGCTTCGACATCACAGAATGCACATGAGATTAAGTTGCTTATTATTGATGGATTTTCGAACCACGACTGGCAGAGAACAACCCAATCTATTGTGCACATTCTCAATATATACAATGGCTTTAAAATCGATGTATCGACATCTCCGGATAATTCAGCAACAATAGATCAAATTGAGAGTTGGGATCCTGATTTTTCAGCTTACGATGTAGTTCTGTTAAATTGCAATGATCTGGGAAATCCAGTGATATGGAGCAGCTTGATACAAAGTAATCTGGAACGTTTTGTTGCCGGGGGAGGCGGATTGTACATCTTTCATTCCGCAAACAATGGATTTGAAAAGTGGAATGAATATAATAAAATGATTGGTCTGGGCTGGCGTAATAAGAACTCTGGCAAAGCATCAGTAGTTGAGGATGATGGAACAGTTACGATAGTTGAAGCCGGGGATGGAGAAAATACCAGCCATGGTGCCCGCGTCAATGCCTTAGTAACGAGAATTGGGAATCATCCTATTCAAAAGGGTTTACCAAAAAGCTGGATTTATGCAGATATTGAAGTTTATACGTATGCCAGAGGACCAATGGAAAATGTTACAATTCTGACCTATGCAAAGGACGAACGCTATAAAAAGAACTTTCCAATAGAATGGGTAGTCAAGTATGGGAAAGGAAGGGTGTACAACTCCAGTTTGGGTCACTTTTGGAAAGATCAGCAAAATCCGGAAGGGATGAGATGTGCTGCTTTTCAGACAGAAATGGTTAGAGCATTGCAGTGGTTGGCCAAAGTAAAGGTTGACAGATCCTTGCCCAGGGATTTTCCAAATACTAAAGAAGTGTCATTAAGAAACAATCTTCTTGAATAACGTATTTGAAATTCACATTAAAACCGTTTAAAAGTCAATACGGATTTTTGATGCTATAGTTTTAAAATTTATCAATATAAGAAATCATGCTATTTAAAATTAGTGCACGCTTATGTTTTGCTTTACTAATAGCTCTTGCCTCATGCTCAATTTCTGACAGAGGATCCAAAAATCTATCAGGTAACCTGAATGGAGATGTTAAACTGCTATATCTGAAGCCAGCAGATAACTGGACAGAGGGTTTACCCGTTGGTAACGGAATCCTCGGTGCTATGGTTTTAGGGGGAATTGAACAGGAGCGAATTGCTTTTAACCATTGCCGGCTCTGGCGGGAGAATAAGATTAAAGGTCTTGAAAATCCAAAGGTGGCTCATAATCTGCCATTGATTCGCGAAAAGTTTTTTGAGGACAAGATTCAGGAAGCCAATAATCTGGCAAATGAATTGTTGGGCGCTCAGAAATTTACCGGGCCCGATCCTTTCCAACCGGCTGGCGATATGTTCATTGATTTTCCCGGGAATGGAGAGGTCAGCAATTACCAGCGTGAACTTGATCTTTCAACAGGTATAGTAAAGATGCGCTTCAGCCAGCAAGGAGTTACTTATTTTCGAGAGGTATTTGCCTCCAGCACTGATGGTTTGGTTGTGGTTCGCTTATGGGCAGATCAGCACAAAGCTCTAACTTGCCGGGTACATCTTTCGCGAACAAATGATTCTGACTGCAATGTTACTTCATGGACACATGGGAATTCTATTGGTTTCACTGGAGAATTCATTGAGAATGTCAGTTATTCTACTGTATTAAAAGTAATTACAAAGGGAGGTAAGTTAACTGTTGACTCCATTAATACTCCACAAATTGATGTTCAAGCCGCTGATGAAATGATCATATTACTTTCAGTTGCTACCGAAAAGGAAACAGAAAATTCTAAGAATTACTGTTTGCAGCAAGTGGAAAAATTCAATACCAGTGGAGTATTTAAAGGGATGGAAAAATCTCATATTGCAGAACATCAAAGACTGTTTAACCGTGTTGACCTTTCTTTTCAGGGACCTTCAAAACAAAATATTCCCACTGACCAACGTATTTTACAGTTCAAAGAAGGCGAGCCTGATCTGGGTCTGATTTCCTTGTTTTTTCAGTATGGCCGTTACCTATTAATCAGCAGTTCAAAACCAGGAGGACTTCCTGCAAACCTCCAGGGTATCTGGAATGAGAAAATACTTCCTCCCTGGCAAGCCGATTACCATCATGATATCAATATACAAATGAATTATTGGCCTGCTGAAGTATGTAATATTTCTGAGTGTGTTGATCCTTTTTTTGATTATGTTGAAAATATGTTCCCAGCTGCTCGTATGGCAGCACAAAATCTATATAATTGCAGGGGAATTTATATTCCTCTTACCGGTGATCCTTCCGCAAAATGTTTGAAAACTGAAACTAAGTGGTCTGAGTGGACAGGAGCTGCAGCCTGGTTGGCGCATCATTTTTGGTTAAGATGGGAATATACTCATGATCTGGACTTCTTGAGAAACAAGGTCTATCCATTATACAACGAAGTGGGGCTTTTTTATCAGGATTACCTTGTTGCAGATCCGCGTAAAGATAGTCCCCATTTTGGCAAATTGGTTACAGTACCCTCATATTCACCTGAGAATGCTTTTGCCGGCGGGCCAACACCTGTTTCCCTCGTTATAGGTGCAACAATGGATTTCGAGCTGATTTATGAAGTATTTACTAACCTTATGAAGGCTAGTGAAATTCTTGGTTTAGATCAGGAAAAACGTAAGGAATGGCAAAATATTTTAGATAATATACCTCCTCTCCAGATAGGGAAACATGGTCAGTTACAGGAATGGCTTAACGACTATGATGAAAGACAGAGCGCCGGTCATAGTGCTGTTTCTCAACAATATGCGCTATTTTCAAGTGGTCAGATCACACCCGAACGTACTCTGGAGCTTGCACGTGCTGCTCAGGTTTCATTGGAGCGAAGACTTTCACTGAACAGACCTGGAGGCCAAGAAGGCTGGCCCGGTGCGGTATTTTCGTTTTGTTGGGCAAGGCTCAATGAAGGAGATCTTTCATATGGATTGCTCCGTAACATGATTGGGAATTGTAAAAATGGCATATTATTCGCCTGTGGCAACGCCAATCATCAGATTGATCAAAATTTTGGGATGACGGCAGATATTGCTGAAATGTTGCTGCAAAGCCATAATGGAGAGATAAAAATACTTCCTGCTCTGCCGGCAGCCTGGCCATCCGGGCATATAAGGGGTTTACGGGCCCGTGGAGGTTTTGAAGTCGAAATCTTCTGGGAAAATAATCGAATGAAAAAGGCAAATGTGCTTTCAATTTCCGGAAGTAAATGTAGAATACGAAGTGGCATCCCGATAATTGTCAGGTCAAAGGGGAAGATCATCAATAGTCTGAAAGTAAGTCAGTCTGTGACGGAGTTTATTACAAATCCGGGTGAATTATATTTAATCGAGTACACCTCCGAAAAATGAATTATGAATTATGAATTAGCCATATCGGTATTCTTTTGATTTTCAAGGTTAATTTTTATATACTAATTACTTCATAGGTTTTCCCGGCTTCCGCATTAAATTCCAGTACGCCTGTTTCCGGAGATGATGTTTTTATCTCTTTCCCTTCAGACAAAATCATGGCATAGACTTTTGTACGTACCCTGCATTTGTTATTAAATTTTGAAAATATAAAGGCATTCTTCAACTTACCTCCGGTCCAGAAAATTGTAACATCATATCCGCCTCTTGCCCTGAGCCCTTGTATACCTCCATTCTGCCATTCTTCAGGTAACGCCGGCAAGAGTGATATCTCCGATGAATGACTTTGCATCAACATCTCTGCAATTCCGGCAGTAACTCCTTGTATACCTTGATTCCCTTCGAAAGAAGGCGTAATACTACTATCTTCCGGGCGTGGATGAAGACTGATTTCTGTGAGCATTCTTTTAAGTATGCTGTATGCAGGTTGAGCTTCTTCCAATCGGGCATGAAGATTTATTTTCCATGCACCTGACCATCCTGTATTAATATCGCCTCTTCGTTTAAGCACAACATTTACAGCTTTTATCAGGTCAGGATTTTTTCTCAGTGTAATATCGTCATCCGGATATACTCCAAAAAGATGAGACAGATGCCGATGGGTTACCTCATTTTCCTTAAAGTCATATAACCATTCCTGTAACTGCCCAAATCTCCCAATCTGATATGGTGGTAACTGGTTAATGGCATCCTCCATCTGTTTTCTGAAAGCATCATCCGTATTTAAAACTTTACAAGCCATTATACAATTACGGAATAAGCAGCGAATAATCGCATTACTGACAGTTGTCCCTTGTGATACCGAGCATCTCGCACCTTTATCTGTAATAAAACTAAGTTCGGGAGTAGTTGCAGGACAGGTTACAAGCCAACCTGTTTCCGGATCTTTTATTAAAAAATCCAGCATAAATTCGGCTGATCCTTTTAATAAGGGATATATTTCTTTAAGGTAATTAATGTCCGGGTCATAAAAATAATGATCGAAAAGTTGCTGCATCAACCATGCGCCGCTCTCAGGGAAAGTTGCATGTTGAGGATCACCATCGGTAGGTGCTGTATTGAACCAGATATCTGCTCCAAGATGAGATGTCCAGCCCTGGCATCCATATAATTCCTGTGCAGTTCTGCTTCCAGCTTCTGCTAATTTTTTTGTAAATAGAAGTAAAGACTCATTTACATTCGGCAAGTTTGTGCTTTCTACAGGCCAGTAGCATTCCTGAATATTGATATTCAAGGTCCAGCGACCTCTCCACCTACCGCTCATATCATCCAACCATATATTATGATTATTAAAAGCTAATGTATTTTCTCTTGCACCTGCAAGCAGAAGGTATCTTCCATACTGGAAATACTGAGAGACATATAATGGATCATCACCTCCTGCCCTCAGCTTATCCATACGTTCAGTTGTAGATAGTTTTGAATTTTCGTTCCTGCCAAGGTCAATTTTACAGCGATGGAATAATGGAGTGTAATCATTTATATGTCTCTCTTTTAGCTGAGCGTATGAGTATTGTGATGCTTGAGAAATATAATTGTTACATTTTTCCTTTTCATCTATGGAAATATCATTCCAACTTTTCCAATTGGTAGCTCCGGCTAAGATAATAGTTACTGCATCTGCATTATTAACATTAATTTTCTCATCATTTAAGTCAATACTACCTCCTTCGGTAAGGACTTTTAATCGTGATTGCCATTTCATTTGTGGTGGTAAAATACGATATGCTACAGAATCTAATCTTCTTTCCCCGGAGATAATATTTCTATCTATTGTAGTGCCTGTCATTACTATATCATTACCCTCAAGATAAGTAACAGCTGATGGTTGTAAACTTGTAAACCAGCCTGAAAAACTTACTGACTGCTTTTTACTGGCAGTTAAACGTATTACAACTACTTGATCCGGATAACTTGCAAAGATCTCTCTTTTATATACGACCCCATCCAAACGATAAGAAATTGTTACTAAAGCACTGTCCATGCTTAATTTCCTGTAATAATTCTCTGCCTTGTCATGACCATCAAATTTTAAATTCAAACGTCCCATTGGTTGATAACATTGAACACTCACAGGATCGCTACTCAACTTATAAGTCTCATTATGTGCATTTACCCAATCTTTCTCAAAAACAAATTTTCTAATATTCTTCAGGATTTCGGGACCCTCCGGATTATTGGGATTATAAGGTCCGCCTGTCCATAAGGTTTCATCATTAAAAGGAATAATTTCGTCCGTAGTTTTTCCTGACACCATTGCGGCAAATCGTCCTGTCCCAATAGGAAGTCCTTCCCAGTATTTTGTTGCATGAGCATTATACCACCAGCTCATTTCATCTTGTTTCACCTCTTCAATTTTGCCCTTAGAGCAAAAAGTCTGTGGAAATAAAACAAGACTAATAATCAATAATATCAAGTTTGATTTTTTCATAATACTCTGTTTATGAGGATATAATGGTCTTTATCTAATACAAAATCCGGCATTAACCCAATTTCCATAATCCAAAACATTGCGGCTACCGGCATCCATACATGTTAAATTAATATAGCGACTACCCGCGGGTATTTCAACATTAAACCTCCAGGGCTCCTGTGACATTCGCATTACCGGGCTCTCAGCCATCATTTTACCATCGATGAAAATACGGAACACAACACTTGAATGCTGAGCCAGGAGACCACCTGATAAATGATCAAGCATATTCTCATCGATTCCGACTCGTGCAACAAATCGATTATACTCGGGTTTTAATTCATAACGGACGGCTGACGGAGCACGAAAACCTAATCCTCGTTCATAAACCTTACCACGCACACGAAGCGGAAGGTTTTCATAAGATTTCCCTACTTTAGGATGCCAGAAAAATTGGTAATAATCTTTATTAAGTTGGGCAAACGGATCAATTATATAATTAATGTTTCGCAGATAATATAAATGGTTGATAAATAATAAAATAAGTTAATAAAAGGAGCATGAAAAATTTGTTAATTCACTAATATTCAATATATTAGTGATGAACAAAAAACAAAAAATCATGCTCCAAAACAAAGGTATACATAAGATATCAGAATTAAAAACAAGTTTTAGCCATTGCTGGGTAGAACCGGATTTTATAAAGAGTTCTTTGAAAAGATTTACATTTTCATCATTGTGCAAGGCTTTGGGCCCCTTTAAACTTAGAGGATATAGTTTTGAGAACATATTCACGATGTTACTATCATTACCATTCCTTGGAATTGAGACAG
>Ga0315533_1000420_pt1 | contig 37069 bp, 31 predicted proteins | sample SalMarSW160130MG_FD_203081 | JGI IMG/M metagenome (GOLD analysis project Ga0315533, IMG submission 203081) | Salt marsh sediment microbial communities from the Plum Island Ecosystem LTER, Massachusetts, United States - Salt Marsh Sediment SW1601-30 ...
CTTATGCAAATCCTGCCGGGCTTTATTTATTTTTTCCCAGACCCCCTTTCCCCTTCTTTCATCTGTCTCTTTCTTAAAACCTTCCATACTAATAGCTGGAGCAACGTTACCTATTTTAGCCAGCCTCTCTATTGTCTTTTCATCAAGTAGGGTCCCATTAGTATAGATTTGAAAATACATATCATTATGCTTCTTAGCTAAATCCCATAGATCTTTTCCTGTTTCCTTGTCCCTGTAATAAAAGGGTTCTCCGCCTGAAATAGTTAAAAAGCGAATCCCCGATTCTCTAGCTTCTTTCAGAATTCTATCTAGAGTAGCATAAGATAAACCCTGTCCTTTTTCGTACTCATGGGCATAGCAACCGTAGCAGTTAAGATTACAAGCATTGGAGGGAGAAATAACAAAAAACCAGGGAGCTTTAAATCCTTCTTCCTCTAATCTCTCCCTCTTTTTTGCTTCGGTAACCCAATCACAAAAGAAATTCTTGGCTAACCTTTCTCTGGCTACTTTTGAGAGTCTTTCTTGAAGAAGTAAACGAGCAAGTTTTGTCCAGGGGTGTTTTCTCTGAAAAGCCTTCATTACGTTTTCCAAGGCAGACTTATTAGGACCGGCAAACTTATACAGTCCTTTCAATACAGTATCAAACTCACTATAGAAATCATCCTCATTTCGAGTAAGGGCTAGCCTGCTAAGATAACGGTAAATCTGATGTTCTAAGAGCTTTTTCTTTAATCCTAATCCTAGCTGCTCAACCATCTTCCTCCTCCTTTACGGGCCGATTTATTCTAATGAAGTAGTTAGATAAGTCAAATAAAACCCTACCTTTGTACACCGTGCGAGAATACCTCTTGAACTAGAGAAGCGTCCCGACATAAGGAGCCTCTCTCTTTCTGGGAAATCCAATAGACAGTAAGACTATGGACAATCCCCATAAGAATTACCGCCAGTTTTCTCGCGTCTAAAGGCTTAACTTCTCCCTCATTAATTGCTCTTTGAATTAAGCGGGTGAGAATCTTTATATAGCGTGACTGTTTCTCCACTACTCTTCCTTTTAGTTCTTTTTCTAGCTTTTCCCTTAACTGTTCGGAAAAACTTTGCATGATTTTAAAGAAGTCTTTATTCTCCTCCATGAACTTCAAATGAATACCAATGGTCGTATTAATCCTTTGCCAGGCTGAACCTGGCTCCTTCACTGCCTTTTCGATTTTACTCAAGAGGGCATCCAGTTTTCTTTCTATAGCAGAAAAGAAAAGGTCTTCTTTACTGTCAAAATAAAGATAAATCGTCCCTTTGGCTAATCTTGCCTCTTTAGCAATATCGTCTATAGTGGTAGAATAAAACCCTCTTTTGGCAAAAAGCTTCTCTGCTGCCTGCAAAACCTGAGTCAGATGATCTCTTTGCCCCATCTTCCTTTTGTTCATCTCTTTAACCTTCATTCATTGACTCAACTATGAACCATTCACGACAAATTGTCTGACTGTTCAGTCATTATTATAGTAAAAAATAGATTAAAGTCAACCTCTACGCCAAATTATGTTTATTGAAGACTAAATAGTAAAATGGCTCTAATTGACCTTCTCCATTTTTCTATTAAGATAGAATGAGATTAGCGTATAACGTTTAGCGTGTGGTGCTGCTTCGCTCTGTTCTCCCACATTGTGTATCGTATTGGGCAATACGTACGAAGAGCTTTTATTCACTATTTGCGAGGTTATCCAAGGTGAACAGATTTAAAAAAAACATAATATTAGAGCTGGCAAAAGTGGTAAATCTCCCTGAAGAGAATATAGAGAGAATGCTGGAGGTTCCTGCCGAATCTAATCGGGGAGATTTTGCTTTCCCTTGTTTTCAGCTAAGTAAAATTCGTCATCAACCACCTTCAGAAATAGCCAGCAAAATTACAGGAGACCTTGGAGACATTGAAGGTATCTCCTCAGTGGAAAATATTGGCCCCTATGTGAATTTTAAAATTGATACGACCGCTCTGGCCAAAGAAATCCTTTCTGAAATATATCAAGAAAAAGAGAAGTTTGGACAGACCGACACCGGAAAAAATCGAACAGTAGTTATTGATTACTCTTCCCCTAACATAGCCAAGCCTTTCCATGTAGGACACCTGCGCTCAACCATAATCGGTAACTGTCTCAAGAATGTCTATCAGGCTCTCGGTTATGGGGTAGTCTCTATCAATTACCTGGGCGATTGGGGTAAACAATTTGGGTTGCTTGTCCTGGCTTTCCAGAAATGGGGAGATAAGGAAAAATTGAAAGAGGACCCCCTTAAATATCTATATAAACTTTACGTAAAAATAAACCAGGCTGTTGAAGAAGACCCTTCCCTGGATTCTGAGGCCCGTTTGTTATTTAAACAAATGGAGAAGGGCGATGACATAATTTTAGAATACTGGCGCAAGTTCCGTGCTCTTTCCATTAGAAAATATGAAGAGACTTATAATAGATTAGGCATTTCTTTTGATGTCTATAGCGGGGAGAGCCAATATAACGAATATATGAAGAAAATAATACGGGAAATGGAAGAAAAGGGACTCTGGCAGTCCTCACAAGGAGCAAAAATTATCGACCTGCAAGAATATAACCTTAACATAGCCCTGCTCAGAAAAGAAGATGGTTCAACTCTTTATTTAACCAGAGATATTGCTGCCGCAGATGACCGCTATCAAAAGTATCATTTTCACAAAATGCTCTATGTAGTGGGAACAGACCAAAAACTTCACTTTCAACAGCTTTTCAAAATCTTAGAGCTTTTGGGAAAAAAATGGGCTAGTCGCTGTGTCCATGTTGATTTTGGACGAGTTCAGGGAATGTCCACCCGCAAAGGGCAGGTAATATTTTTGAAAGATCTTTTGGATGAAGGCCAGCGAAGAGCCTTGGAAAAGATGAAAGTTAATCCAGAAAAATTTGTTGAGCTAAGCGATGCAAAATTAACCGCTGACATCTGTGGATTATCAGCTATCATCTTTGCTGATTTATCTAATAAGAGAATCAAAAATTACCAGTTTGATTGGAACAAAGTGTTAAACTTTGAAGGAGATACTGGCCTTTACTTGCAAAATGCTCATGCTCGTATAGCGGGCATAATGAGAAAGTCTGGTATTGAACTAACCGACAAAATTGACTATTCAGCTCTCAAAGAAAAAGAGGCAGTCTCTTTAATTAGATGGCTGGCCAGATATCCGGAAATAGTCAAACTAGCTGGAGATAAATATGAACCATCCTTCCTCTGTACTTATTTACTCGAGCTTGCTCGCTATTTTCATAAGGCTTACCATTTGATGCGAGTAAAAGGGGAGGCCTCAACAATAGCCAAGGCAAGAATGAACTTATTCTGGGCTACAAAACAGGCCCTGGGAAATGGGATGAAGCTTCTGGGAATGAAATTACTGGAAAGGATGTAAGGGAGACTTATGGAAAGAGCAGAACTAGCAAGAAAGATTAGATCTATCTCTCTGTTGAGGGGAAGGTTTAAGCTGCGGTCAGGAAAGATCAGCTCATTTTACTGGGATAAATATCGTTTTGAAAGCAGGCCTGAGCTCCTGGAGGCTATTCTGGAAAAAATGCAGAAGCTTCTGCCTGCTTCCTTCCATAAATTCGCTGCCATGGAGCTGGGAGGAATCCCTTTAGCAACCGGACTTTCTCTCAAGACCGGTAAGCCTTGTCTCTATGTGCGTAAAAAGGCCAAAAACTATGGAACCTGTAATTTAGTTGAGGGTGACTTTAAAAAAGGTGAAAAAGTAGTAGTGATAGAAGATGTTATTACCACCGCTGGCCAGGTTTGTTCCTCTATAAGGCAAATGCGTACCCTGGGCCTAATCGTAGAAGATGTTATCTGTGTTATTGATCGTCAGCAGGGAGGAAGAGAGAATCTTGAAAAAATCGGATGCTCACTAGCTTGCCTATTCACCGGAGAGGAGCTAGAAAGCCTGACACAAAAAAAATGTTAAAACAAGAAAGTTCTTCCTTTTGGCTCAACATTCATTCAGGACTAGGTAAATTAACTCCCTATGAGAAGCTAAAATACTTCAGGTTATCCAACAGGAAAAGAGATTTGGACGACAAGCAGGAAGCACCCCAAGATGAAAGAAAATTCAAGCAAGATATTTCTAACTCTCAAAAAAGGCCTACTACTCGTGAGCCTCCAGCATCAATCGTACTTAGAGCTCAAGAAATATGTCGGTGAAGAGTACGCCAGGAAGTCTCCTTTGTATAGTCTCGAATCCTTGAAAAAAAATGTAAGAGCAACCGCAAGAGCAACGAGATGTTCACCTCATACTGTATATTTAGCGCTTGAGAAAGGGAAAAAGGGAAACTTAAGAGACTCCTCTTATAAGTCTAAATCTAAACATCCTCATTGCGTAGATACTGAAAAAGAACAGACGGTCATAAATTACCGAAGAAAGAGTAAATCAGGCAAAACCTCAGGTACATTCTTCAGTGTGGACTGGGACCCTATCGGGTAGATATTCTCTTGAGCATTGCTGGCTCTGAAATGAGCTGGGACTGATTATCACTAATTTGCTCATTTCTATTACGCATACACCCAATACTATATACTGCGCAGGCATTTGGGAACAAGTAGTGTGCTTCTGTCTAAGTGATATTGGATGCACAGAGTATTACTTCTTTGTTTCAGAGGAGCAGTCCCTCTGTGCGGCTTCAAGAATACTGCCTTTCAACTCTTCTGTGCGGTAGGCCGGGACGAAGACAGTGGCCAGTTTCATCGTTTCATCGCCTGTGTTGACTACCCCGTGCATTACCTCCGTCGGGCACCAAAACACAACATCGGGTTCCAGAGCGTACTTCTCGCCGTCAATCTCGCACTCACCCCTGCCAGTTACAACATAAATCAGCTCACCCCGATCATGTTTGTGGTAATGTGTCTTGCCTTGGGGCGGCAGAATAGCAAAAGAAAATGTCAGCTCATCTACTGGGCCCCTGTCAGGAGCAAATATATGCTTGATAGTTCTTGAATACGGATGAGGAACCTTATATCCCTTTTCGTCCCACGCTTTTTTTACATACTTCTCGTACATTTCTATCCTCCATTTTTTTATCGCACCTTGTCAGCAAGGGTGATGATTTAGTCTTTATTGCTTTCCATCAAAGTACGAACATAGGTCATTGAATCTACAATGATTTTGTTGATTTTCTCTATTGGCGGAACGTGTTCAAATTTTTTCAGACTTTGTCCTCTTTTTGCTGTTAGACGCAAGGGAAATTCTAGACTCATTGGAAGTCTAAGTTTATATTTTGCTATTAAACGAAAGATCTTTGCATAGTCGATGATTCCCTTTCCTATGGCACAGAATTGCCAGAGGTTATTCTTTAAGACAACGTCCTTTAAGTGTAGGTGAGAGCAATACTTAATGCAGTGGGAAAAGTCATCCTCTGGTTTAACCCTGCCATCAGAAAAGACAAAAACATTGGCAAAGTCGTAGTTGATTCTCACCCAGGCTGAGCCTATCCTTTCAATTACTTTAGCGCTTCTGCTGGCCTCATTGATGATGTCACCGTGTGATTCTATTGCTACAGTGAGGCCAATTTCCTCAGCGTAACGGGCTATGGGAACTATGTTTCGATAAAAAGCGTCAATTCTTTCCAGTGGCCCAGCATTGGTATTGATAATTCGAACTCCCAGTTCCTTGGCGAAGTGCATGCGTTTTTTGAATAGAGGCACAACGTCAGCTTGGGTAAGGTCAAGATGACCGGAAAAAGCTACACTGCTTAGATTATATTGAGACATGAGAGTGCTTAGATTCTCAAGGTATTCAGTATTGAAATCCCCGTCTCTAATGTGCTCAATAACACCACTAACGGCTGCCAGCTCCACATATTGATATCCTAGCCTAGAGATTTCCTCCAGAGCAACTTTCAAGGAATATCCATCAAAAGCTGTTGTACTTATGGCTATAGGGGTACCCATTGAGAAATATCCTTTTCATTGGTTAATGATATATGGTTATCCTTATTATCACAAGGCTTCAAATTGCTGCTTCCTTCAGATGGCTACTGACTAGAAGAATCGTTTAGGTTCGATATCTAGAAATCAACAATTACCATGCTATGACACCTCAAACTAGGGATGGCAATCTTGATCTCGTCCTTTTTCTTCTGAAAGGAAAGGGCTACGTTCTCTGGTTGGAGACAAACTTTCTTTACCTCGCCGTCAACTCTCAGGGTAAGCTCTAGATTATGAACAGGAATAATCTCTTGCACCAGGTGTCGTGATTCAAAGTCTTTAGATATAAGAGTCTTGCCAGTTTCCAATTGATAATTAACCAGATGTATCACCAACTGAGAACCATTATTCCGCCTGAACGCTGTTATTTCTACCGACATGGGAGCTTTCAAGTGTATGCTCAAAGGTTTTTGGGCAACAAACCGTACCGCATCAGCGATAAGCCATCTTAGTTCAGGAAAACTCATTTTGACGTAGTCTTTGTCAATCGCGCCGACAAAATATACCACTGAACCCTTTCCGAACTGGTTTACAGTGCATGCTGGCCAGTTGCTGGGAACCGCTGGTGGATTAGCCATGATATTTACGAACATTGTCGAGTTCGACTCGGTGTATGGGAATACGATGTTTGCCAGAGCACGTGCTCCCTTAAGAGCTACCTTCTGAAGTGGACCCCAACTTGTTATAAAGCCGTCAGAAGGAAGGCGTCGGGTAATGGGTTGGCCCATGTCAAACTTGCTGTAGACCCTGGAGTAGGTAGCAGTATCACCGAGGTGAGAGACGCCAAGAACATCACCAAGCTGATAGTCAAAACACGCAGTGCCGTCTTCATGCCAAAGCGACGTTTTTTCAGTACAAACCAGACCTCCGCCCTTAGTCACGTAGTCGCGCACAGCTGCCACCTCCTTTTCCGACATGCACACAGTATTAGGCAGCACCAGCACCTGGTAATCGGCAAGCGATTTGGAATCAAGTGAAGTGATGGTTTTGAAAGGAATATGCTCTTCGATCAAAGCGCGGCATACACCCAAGAAGTTGGCTTCGTACCGATTCTCCATGTCAGAGCGGCCATACCAAATACGAGTATTCTCCGAATAGAAGACGGCAACAGAAGCCACCGATTTGCCTCCAAGCCAGGGCTCACACTTTTTTATTTCGCTGTTAATCTGTGCAATGCGCTTCCACATCGCTTTCTGCAATGTTCCATCGGGCCACATGATGTCAAAAAACATCACGGAACCACCGTTGGCAATGGCTGTGAATGCTTCACTCCTCATATGATCAAGGGTTTTCATATTGGGAGTGTCGTTGTGAGTGCCAGGCCTGGTCATAATGCCTATTTCAGGTCTGTATTTACTGATATCAGCAAGCAGTTTGGTACAAACGCTCATGGGCAGATATCCTTGTCGAAAGTAGATGTCCGTGTAAAGGAAATCTGGCACAGACCCCACAGCCAGAGTCTGTCCACTAATAGAACGTCCTTTGAGCATGACATACTGTATCAAGGTTAGCAGCTCGGGATTGACTTGCTTTACCGCATCACAGATTTCCTTGACGAAAAGATAGTTAGTTTGGTTTCGAAATCGTACGAAAGAGCGAAAGAGAGGATTGTCCCAGTCCTCCTCAGTGGGAAGATCGGCATCATACATGGAGCGGAACGACCGGCGACAATTCTCACAGTAGCAAGGATTCTCCTCAAAGAAGATCATGTCAAAATAGAAACCATCAATGTCGTAAATTTGAAGCGTTCTCTTAATCATGTCAACAAGGTATTCTCTGTAGGGACTATTTGGACAAAGAACTTTGCCGAAACTTCCCCGTTTATCGGCAACGGGTCTACCCTGTGGGTCAACCTGACGCCATTCGGGATGGAGATCATACAGTTCTTTGTCATATATAGTGGATAAATACCCGAATATGAGCTTCTTCTTGCTACGTCTGTAGTCAATAATGGCCTGTAGTTGGTCGATTCCCTTTAAACCCCGATGCATCTTGCCTAACCCAGCTTTACAGAACCACTTACCGTTGTGAGTCCGTACAGTGGCATAGAAGACGTCCGGATCAACTAGATCTATCGCTTCTATCACCTCAGATAAATCGTAATTCTCCAGAATACGCGGATCCCACTCTTCATAGTGCTGGCTGATATAGACTCGAGTGTAGCAACTATTGATACGTTCTGCGACTGTCATTGTTGTTTCTCCTTGTTTGTCGATTACAGGCACCGATAGCCGGTATCGACTTAGTCATCACAATATCTGAAACGGATACTTCTTCTGGTTCATCATCAACCGGGGTAGTTGTCAGTTTAAGCTCATTGTATTTGCATCTAGAACCTGGCGAACCGTACTTAGCCACAAGTGTATCTGCTTTTCCTGGGCAGCCAGGTCCATCATTGGCTGTATGTGACCACTGACGATAGAGTAGCGAGTGATGTTTTCTTCGTGGCAGATACGTACGATTTTCTCCAGGGCTCGGCGCATATGCTCAGGGGTGGCAAGGATAAGGTCTCTTGCCGGGTGAATCCATATCTGCAGCGCTGTTTGACGTTTAGAAAATGTCTTGGCCACCTTCCTGAGGTCACTAAACGGACTCACCTGCAGCAGATCAATCTGTGGTATCTGGGCGATTTGAGCTAGTAAAGGGGTGATGTTCCCACAGCTATGCCAATAGGAGATTCTATTATGCAGGCGGTAAATGCTCATTTCATAAGGCAGTATATATTTGTTGTACAGTTGGGCAGAGACTATTGGGTGATTTATGTCGTCATTTCCCAGCATAGTGTTTTCCGATTCTCCTGTGTGCCTGGCGCGTTGTTTGCACCATTCAATCCGGTATTCGGTGGTTTTTTCCATTAATGCGTGTACCAACTCCTCGTTCTCGATGGTATCTTCAAGTAATCTGCTCCATCCTCTGAGCGCTAGCGCCAGCAGGAAAGGTCCGCTACGCCAATCTGGAAATTTCACCTGAAAATGATTGTGGATGGATACTATCTCTTCTATCCTCTCATAAAAGGCGTGATACCACTTCATCTGTTTGTTTGAATAGAAGTCAGGAAAGGGTAGTTCTCTAACATCACTCATTTTGTTGATAATAGGGATCCCTCTTCGTACCCAGGGATCCTTGTCTTTAGGAAATACTGTTTTTGCACCAAAAAGGCTAGGCACAAAAGCGACACCGAAGTCCAATGGTATCGTCCCGGTGAAGAAGGTATCATCATGGTAGTTGTACAAGCGCTCCTGGCAGATTTTTAGCTGATATTCCAGATAGTAATAGGGATCGGTATAGTATCGCCGGATATCAAGGCCAATCTTCTTATTCCAATAGGTCGGCCCGAGGAAAAGAGTACATGGTGTCTCTTCGGAGCTTGGTATCCCGGATAGGGACACGGTGCCGGTATCTTTAGTTGTTCGCAATCCGGAAAACCACTTGTTTTGCCTTTTCTTATTGTCGGGATGAGCAGTGACTTCTTCCATGCTGTCCAACAGTTTGGCTATCCTCTTTGTCTGTTGTATATTGCATACCTGCTTGATTTGTGGTGTGAAGTATCGGCAGCTCATAGATATCCTATCCTTTTACGGCACCAGCAGTGAGGCCCCGGACGAACTTATCCTGAAAGAGTAGGTAAATAACAACGGCTGGTATTGTGGCGATAGAAAGGGCTGCACACTGGGCCCCCCAATCCACGGAGTATTTTCCCCTGAAGAGCATAATTCCCAGAGGAATGGTATTCATCTCATCCGATGTTACGTAGAGGAGAGGGTACAGGAAGTTGTTCCACACCCAGACGAAATAGAAAATTGCCACAGTGGCAATTGCTGGTTTCGCCAGAGGTAGAGCAATACGACCGTATATTTGAAACTCCGAACATCCATCCATCTTTGCTGATTCTATGATTTCTTGGGGCAACGAGCGAAAGAAGGCTCGAAGGATAAGTATGGCAACCTGTCCCCAACTGAAATAGGTGAAGATCAGGGCCCAGTAGGTATCGATCAGTCCCAGCTTGGAGACGATCTGAAAAGAGGGAATAATAATGCTCTGAACCGGAATAATAATTCCAATAAGGAAGAAGAAAAAGACTATTTTATCCCCTTTAAACTTGAAACGGGCAAATGCGTATCCAGCAAGAGAGCTAAAGAAGACTATACCTATTACGGATGGAACTGTCACTAGAATGCTGTTGAAAAAGTAAGTGCCAAAGTTACCCCTAGTCCATACTTTCACATAATTACCCAGGAAAAACTTATTGGGCAAAGAGAAGGGATTGGCGAAAATCTCCCACTGGGGCTTGAGTGAGCTGTAGAGCATCCAGACGAGCGGATAGGCGACAATTATGAAAACACTGCCAAATATAATGTACAATACAATTGTGCTTAGAATATGTTGCCTTGTTTGCATTCTATTGCTCCTTATTTTAGAGAGCCCGTTACTTTAAGTTGCACAGCGGAAATAGCAAGAGTTAGAAGGAGAAAAACAACAGCAATTGCTGAACCGTAACCCATGTAGTTGTGCATGAATCCCACTAGATACATCCGCAGGGTCAATACTTGGCTGGCATTACCTGGCCCACCAAAAGTCATGACGTATATAAGGTCGAACACTTTTAATGTATTTATCATAGCCAGGACAACCACTACTGCTACTACGGGCTTTAGCAAAGGAAGAGTTACGTGTAAGAAGTCTCCCCAGACACCACTACCATCGATATGTGCTGCTTCATATAGTTCATCAGGGATATTCTTTAGACCTGCTATAAAGATAAACATATAAAAACCAAACATTTGCCATACATGGCTGAGAATAACTATGGGGAGGGCAAACTGAGGATCTCCTAGCCAAGCTCTAGTGAACTTTCCAAGGCCAATCCTCTCCAGGAAGGGATTGACCACCCCTAATTCGGGACTAAGAAAGAGAGTAAAGGTGACTCCAATGACTACCATAGACATGACCGCGGGAATAAAGTAGGTGCCACGAAAGAAGTTGGATAAACGCAGACCTTTCTCCAGCAATACGGCTATGAATAAAGCAAATACGGTTACCATAGACACTCCCATGAGAATGAAAATAATATTATTCCAGAGAGCGAGTAGAAATACTTCATCACTCAGAAGAGTAATATAGTTGCGGATACCAATGAAATCCATAGTGGCAAAACTAATACCTTCCCAGCGGAAAAAACTTATGATAAATGTGCCGAAGATAGGAATAGCCTTGAACACCAAATAGAATACCAATGATGGCAAAAGGAATAGCCAGGGAACATAGACCGGTATTACGCCCCAACCTTTCTTCTTACCCGAGCCCCGAGTACCTACTTGTGTTTGCCTCATTACACACTCTCCTTACTACTGATCCTTATCGAGATACCAATTTTGTTAGTGATGGAGCTCGTAATTTACTTCCTCAGCAAAATACTCTGATGCAATCTTCAGACCGTTTTCTCTTCATTTACCCGTAAAGTGTTGACAGATCTGTGGTTTCACGTTCGTTCTTCGCAGATGGTCTGGTTACGATTGAAATTGTTCCTTTCGGCTATTCCTCAGATCCCTTTCACAAAGTAGTGGGGATTATTTCCTGAGCAAACAGGCAGAGTAGGGGTTCAATGGTCCACATCCAGCGGTTGGGTTGCGGCAATACAAGGATGTATTACCGGGAAAATGAGCCCCGGCAATACATCCTTTTGAATTTCCGTTCTACTTTATAATCGTTCTTCGTAGACTGGTTCGTATTTCTGTGCCTCTTCCTCAAGCCATTCCATCCAGCTCTGGGCGTCGTACTCACCAGTAAGCACACCTATGCCACCTATGTACATGGGACCGCCATGCCCGAGAGGCGAAGGAGCAACGTGTCCTATATGAGGGATAGTGTCATCTGTTGCAGCCATCATCTCAGCGATTTGTATCAGATAGGGTCCCGCTGTATCTGCGTTGACAGCACCTTTTACAGGAGAAAGAGACTGGTTATACTTGACCCAAATCTCTTGGTTTTCCTTACGGGACATGAAATCGAGAAATTTGTATCCGGGCTCAGGATCATCTTGGAGGGCCGTGGTAAGAACAAAACAATCGGCATACATAACAGCATCGTTGGGGCCTTTTCCTCCTGCAATCTCAGGGAACTTGGCGATGCCGAATTCAAAACCAGGAGGAGCCATCTCTTTGTACTCTCCGACAAACCATGATCCTGTCTGGAAATAGGCGCTTCTCCCAGCGAAGAAGAGAGCTACCGCTGAAGGGTAGTCATCGCTCGCTTTTCCTTTTGATAGGAAGTCGAAATCACTCAACTCCTGGAAGAAAGTTGCTGCTTGAACGACCTCAGGATCTGTCCAGCTATGACCGGGTTGTCTTGTGACTAGATCCCAGACCTTTTGAGCACCAACGAATCTAACCAAAATGTCGCCCCACCAATGCACCCCTGGCCAACCGTGTTTATCACCGATTGCGATTGGAGTTACACCGTTGTCTTTTATCTTCTGACAAGAAACAAGAAACTCTCTCCAGGTTTTAGGGGGAGAAATACCGTAAGTGTTCAGAATCTCACCGTTGTAGTAATACTGCATTATCAGATTACCACCCCAGGGTATTCCGTATTTGTCCCCTTCCCATGTTACACTTGCATCCAGACCAGCAATGAATCGATCTTCATTCTCAGACATCCACTCGTTGATTTTCAAAAGCTGACCCGGCTTGGCATATCGAATTACGTACTCGAACCCTTCAAGCTGACAGATTTCAGGCGGATTACCTGACGTAAACCCTGTCCTGACTACTGTATGAAACTGCTCATTCTCGATCGCGCGATGCTTGACGTTGATGTCCGGATTTTCGGACATGAACTTGTCGATCAGTTCCTCTATCGCCACATATTGCGGATCCTCGGTCCATTCGGTCCAGAAGTTAAGGGTCGTCTGTGCTTGAACACATTGGGCCATGACAAACACTACTGCCAAAGCCATAGTAACTACTATAAAAAAACTCTTTTGCATTTACTTACCTCCTTTATTTCTAGATAAGCCACGAAACGATACATCCTTACTAGGGACATCTACAGTCTCTTCTCTTTAGTTTCCTCACCCCCTTTAACTTTTTTTCTTACCTAAGTCTAGCGCCCCGGTAGGGAACTTCAAAAACGTAGAGTCTACTTGCTTCCCATAGGTGTTCTCTTCACCAAAGGTATCCTAACACACCATGCCGCATTGTAATGAAGCGCAAAAGGCCTTTTCTCGTTAGATCCATTTCAGCCGCTGAATAGTAGCCACAATATCCTCTCTCACTCGCTGGTGGTGTCGCTGAATAGCGTCTCGGGCATCGTTTCCTCGGCGTTCAGATATCATACGGGCAATTTGCTCATGCTCGTTTGTTGACTTGCCGGGGAGCCCCTTTACTTGAACAACAATCATTCGCACTCGACTGACCAACCCCTCTATAAGTTCCATTGCCTCAGTGATATATGAATTACCGGATATTTTTAGTATTTGTGCATGAAAGGCATCGTCGGCTTGCACCCAGGCCTGCATATCATTTGCTGCCAGAGCCCGTTTCATCTCATAAACTATGCTGTTGAGTTCGTTGATTTCGTTCTGAGATGCTCTTTCTGCAGCTAGTCGTGTGGCCATTCCCTCCAATCCATCGGCCATCTCGTAGATACTACGGACCTCATCCGCAGACAGGGAACTCACCATGACACCTTTACGGGGGATCACCTTGACGAAACCCTCGTGCTTAAGTTTTTGTATTGCTTCTCGCACTGGCGTTCGTCCCATGCCAAGATCCTCGGCAATACCTGATTCGGTCATCAGGACCCCTGAATGCAGTTCCATACGAATTATCCGGAACTTCAGTTCTTCGTAGGCTTTCTGGGTTAGGCTTTCATGAGACATGGGTCTATCGGTCATTCGGCCCTCTCGAAAAGATAATTGGACAGCCAAATCGACTCTACAGTATATTAGCTGTCACTGCTCATAATAGATTATGTAATATATTAGCATATTTAAATAATTTGTCAACCCCTCGATAAGCCTCTGAAAAATTGAAAGTAGACCGTAATTTCGAGAGTTCAGAGAAAGAATGAAGTGAAAAAGGAGGTTTTTTAATGAGAAAATGGGAGGCAAGGAGGAAGAGAGAATCTTAGAAAAATCGGATGTTCACTAGCTTGCCTGTTTACTATGGAGGAATTGGAACGTATAGCGCAAGAGAAGGATTGAAAGCGAAGAATATCTTCTTTTAACTTGATAGTCACAAAAAAAACTACTTTAAGAATCTATCCGACCAGTACTTAACCAGGAAAAAAAACACGGCAACAACGGCAACAAATGCTCCAATGACAGCTAATATTATGAATACTAATCTCAATACCTTGCCTCACGAATTCTTAATCTACTTTTCAAAAGGCCTGCCGTTCCGCCGGTATCCGTGACACAGGACTCCATACCTTTCGGCCTACCTTCGCTTCTCAGCTGGTATTGTTTGAGAAGAATAAAAAGTTTTGTTAAAGAGCTTTCATCATATCAAGATGCTTACCTGCCACCTAACCTTTGAGGCCAGATAAAGTGATGCCCTTGACGAAGAGTTCTTGTGCACAGAGGAATACAATAATAATGGGCATTACGCTGAGGACACTCGCTGCCATCAGAACAGGCCAGTCTGTTGAGTATAATCCTTGCATAACAGCCAATCCTAAGGGAATAGTTCTTTTAGTCATGGTGTTTAAGAAAATCAGCGGTGCAAGAAAATCGTTCCATGACCACATGAAAGTAAAAATCCCTAGCGCTGCTAAAGCAGGCTTAGATAGAGGTAGAAAAATACGCCGGTAAATACCGAAGGGGGTACACCCATCGATCTTTGCAGCGTCCTCTAGTTCTCTAGGGATAGTAAGAAAGAACTGCTTCATCAAGAAGGTACCGAAAGCACTAAATAATCCTGGTACAATCAAAGCATAATGCGTATCTACCCACCCAAAACTCCTCATCATGATGAATATAGGGATTACTATCACAAAGTAAGGAATCATCAGCGTAGCTAAATACAAGAGGAAAATAATATCGCGTCCAGGAAATTTTAGACGAGCAAAAGAGTACCCACCTAAAGAGCAAGTGAAAAGTTGGCCTGCAGTCACCAGGACAGCTATCTTCAGACTGTTGAGGAAGAAAATGCTGAATGGAAATCTTTCAGATATCTGAAGGTAATTATTCCACCTTAGTGATTCCCCAAACAGGGTTGGTGGAAAGACAAAAACTTCGCTCAAGGATTTCAGAGATGTACTTACCATCCAGATAAATGGGGCTATCATAGTAATGGCACCAAACGCCAATATTATGTGAACAAACATCCTCATATAAATCTGTTCTTTCCGCATAAACTAATCCTTATATACCAGAATGAACCCAGGTCTTAGCTCTCCATACTTGGATTAGGGTGACTGAGAAAATTGCAGCAAAGAGAATACAGCCCATAGCACTGGCATAACCCATTTTGAAATATAGAAATGCATTTTGGTATAAATAATGCACAATGACTGAAGTACTTCTGGCTGGCCCACCGTCCGTCATGATAAATACCTGGTCAAAAACTTGGAATGAGCTTATTACTGAAATAACAGTAATAAAGAAAGTGGTAGAAGAAAGCAATGGTAGTGTAATTCGCCAAAATTGATTCCAAGTAGTAGCTCCATCAATCCGAGCGGCTTCATAGTAAACATCAGGAATTCCCTGTAAACCAGCTAAAAAAATTACTATGTTGAATCCTAATCCTTTCCAAATGCTGACAAGAATAAGCGCTGGCATCGCCCATTGAGTACTGGATAACCACTTAGGTCCTTTGATACCTATAAAACTCAAGACAAAATTTAAGAATCCGAACTCGGGATTATAAATCCATTGCCATACAATAGCGACAGCTATCATAGAACAAACTACAGGAAGGAAGTAGATGGCACGGTATAGTTTGATGAGACGACTGGCTCGGTTCAGCGCTACTGCAAAAATCAGAGCTATGAAAATTCCTAAGGGCACAGTTCCTGCAACATAAAAAATTGTATTCCGGAAAACTTTAAGGAAGGTAATATCCTGGAAAAGCTTAATGTAGTTCTTTATGCCGAAAAAGACAGAAGGTGTCAAAATGTCCCATTTGAAAAAGCTGAGGCCTAGAGCTACCACTAGAGGAAAGAAGATGAATGAGAAGACACCGAATATATTAGGCAAAAGAAATAGATACCCCCATAAAACCTCATTATAAGCAATGCCTTTCAGCTTCCTTTTCTTCAATTTTCTTCTCAGAGGTCGTATAACCATTTTTCATCCTCTCAGGGTTCATTCAATCTTATAACTCTAGGTCGCTCAGGTGAGAAAAAGTGTTTTCAAACCTGAGCGACCTCTCAGAATCTAAGTGCTGCCTATCTACTGTTCAGCTAGCACAGCGTTAACTCTTTCTACCAACCTTTTCATTATCGGCTCAACCGCTTGTTTTTCATCCGTCCAAATCAACTGTGTCTCCTCTTCTATAATATCTTGAACTTCTTGGGGTATGAAACAGTAAGGGATTAGCTCTAGATAGTCACGGAAGTACTCAGCTATGCCTTCATATCCCTCAGGGTACACCTCTGGATTGAGCCAGCGCTCCATTCCCTGCGGAGTGTACAAAGAGAGTCGGTTAGGCATCCATAAGCCAGCCCTTATCAGATCAATTTGATATTCTTCCGATGATAAAAATTTGACAAATTTCCAGGCTTCCTCCGGGTGCTCCGTTGTCTTGAAAGCAGAATGAACATGCGCAGTACCAACACTGACAGGTTTCTTAAACACAGGCAAAACTCCTACCTGAATAGGGAAATCCAAAGTCGCTAATAGCTGTAGAGACCAAGAACCATCAAAGAGTGTAGCAATTCTACCAGTTTCGAGCATCTGCGCTGCATTCATTCCTATATTCTGTAGGATGAAAACGTCAGGAGCAGCTTTATGGATGCGTTTAACATCGGCCATCTTCTGAACTACTTCAACTGCGGCTGGCTGATCCATTAAACATTTAGTGTAATCATCATTGAATAACCTGCCTCCATTGGACATAATAAGAGGGTGGCCAGAGTGAAGGCCGAACCAGGCTTCCAATCCATAGGATCCGTATTGAGTTACCTTGCCTGATGTATCGGTTAGAGTTAATTTCTCGGCTACGCGGATAAACTCATCCCATTTCCAAGCCTCATTGACGTTTCTGGGAGGATAATCTAGACCCGCTTTATCATAGAGATTTGTGTTAGAAAAGAGAACCCCTGCAACCACACAAGAGCTTATACCATAAATTTTACCATTTACGACCATCTTCTCACGGTCTATAGGGATAAAGTCCTCCAGCTTAAGCTCTTTATAAAACTGTTCGGTGATATCCAGTAGCACTCCTCTCTTCACAAACTCCCGATAAAACGGTTCGGCAGCCACAAAGGACACATCAGGAGCTGCATTTCCCGCGTACAAAATTAGTAATTTTGAGTGGTGCTCTGAAAACGGTGTAGCGATATATTCCACCTTGATGTCAGGGTTCCAGCTCTCGAAGAGCGCTATCCCTTTCCTTACACTTTCAGTCTCTAAGGGACTAGCTTCCCATCCCATAAAAGTTAACGTAACTTTCCCTATGGCTGTGCTAACGAAGCACACCAAGACGATCATAAGAACAACTGTAAACAGAATTCCTCTTTTAGGCCTTTTCATTTTTTTTCTCCTTGTAAGTAATTTGACTCACGAATCACTTTTCTAAGGTATCTTTCACCTCCCTCCGGCTTTATTTTTAGCTTTAGCTTCTTTAAACTCAGGCAGACTCGCGTTAAGTCATATATAATGTAACCGAAGGGTAATAGCTCCAGCAGGAGTTTCCCTTTTAGAAGCAACCTTGGTCTTACAATATTATCTGGCTGAATAGTTAACTCAACGTTTCGCTAACTCATAGGGAAGCCATACACTCATCTCTGAAGAGCCTCGATTATCCCATGCATAGTATGGGATTGCTCTTAAAATTACTGGCTTGGTCTTGATAGGTTCAGTCTCAAAAGGCCGGTATAGAAGACCCCAATTCCCTACTGGAACCATTCCTTCACTTGTTATTATAGTAACACCCTTCAGCAAATCAGGATAAAACTTTGCCTTCAGATTTCTGGTCGGGTCCTTGCAATCCACCTTTAATCTAGCTTGCCGCACAGATATGCCCGGGTTATCAACTCCTTCAAAGCAATAGACAATTGGACCGCGCTTCACAGCAGCACTAGAGCGATTTTCGGCCGACATAGGATTAGAGATCATCAAAACTGAAGGCATTGTCATCTCCAGAAGGACGCTCTTTTTTTTCTTCCAACTTCTTTTGATCTCATAATAGCTGCCAGGCTGGGGAGTATCGGGCATCGGCTTACCTTCCACTGTTACAGAGGCCTTTTGGCACCATCCTGGAATGCGAAGGTAAATGCTAAACTCTTTTTCCGCCTGGGAGGACACTTCAATCTCAACTCTACCATCCCGGGGATAGTTGGTTTTCTGGGAAAGAGAAAATCTTGTGCCATCTGGCAAGTGCCATTGAAAGACATTGTTGTCATAGAGGTGAACCCAGATACCTTCATCATTGGTCGAATAAAAATATCCAGGTAGGCTAGCAAACATTCGTGCAATGTTTGGCGGACAGCATGCACATTTAAACCATCCCTGTCGAGTTGGCACACCTCTTCTTTCGTGCGCATACCATGGATCTCCTGTCGCCCTGCCATTACTGATATGAGGATTCACGTAGAAGTATTTTTCTCCATCGAGTGAAATGCCGGAGAGAATACTGTTGTATAAGGTTAACTCCACAAGATCGGCAAAACGAGCCTCTCCACTAATAGCAAGCATCCGCCAGTTCCAGAACGCCGAAGCAATTGCTGCACAGGTTTCTGCATAAGAGTTTTCATTTGGTAGTTCAAATTCTCGGCCAAAAGACTCGCTGTAAGCCCGACCACCCACTGCCCCGGTTACATACATCTTTTGCTCTGTCATACTCTTCCATAAACTCTCCAGTGCGTCCAGATAGGCTTGGTTTCCCGTCTCTATATAGTAGTCAGTCATCCCGCTACAGAAATACAATGCCCGCACAGCATGTCCCAAAATCTCCCGCATCTCTTTACCCTCAACATGGTCAATAAAGAAACCCGCCGTATCGAGATAGCGCCTCACACCTGTTTCCCGGTATAATTCAATCAATCCCATCTCCACTTCGGGATGACCTGGGTGCGCTTCCTTTTTCCCGGAACCAAACATATCGCAGATGTAATCTGCGTATTTACGAGCGATATTGAGCAGACGGTCACTACCGGTGGAACGATGATGGGCAACTGCCGCCTGAAAGAGGTGACCAGCGCAGTATAGTTCATGTATGCGATCCAAATCTGTCCAGCGTTTTTTAGCTCTCTCCTTTTGAAAGTAAGTATTGAGATAGCCATCATCACCCTGAGCTGGCTGGATAATATCAATAGCCTCCTCGATCATTTTCTCAATTTCGGGCAGCTCCTGTACCTGGAGAATCCAGGAAGCAGCTTCGATCCATTTGTAAATGTCCGAGTCCGCAAAGTAAAAGCCCTGAAACTCTGCATCTGATTTACCATAAACACGCATAAAGTTATCAAGAACACCACTTTTTCGGATTTCTTGCATCTGCTTTTTTAGAGTAACTATTGCCATCGTGTCCATTCGAGATTTCCAAAAACCTGTGTTCATTCGCACAGCTCTAATGGGAATAGGTTTCAATTTACAAAAAGGACTATTCATTGTAGATACAACCCCCGCATCCTGCCAGGAAATTCTTTGCCCTTCTAAGTGTTTAGGTGACATAGTTCCTCCTTTTTTGGACTTGATTTAATTTTCTCTGAAATGTACCGAATTTAGCCTCTCCTGTAAGTTTTCTACCTATAAGCTCGCTAAGATCGGCATCATTTATTTGCCGAGAGAGTCTATTATCAGTTTTCTTGAGGGGAATCTCCAGTAATAGTTCTGTCTAGAATTCATATTTTGTTGACCTCCAGAATAGACCCTTAAGTACTTTCTGGGAATCCTGGCTTCCCTTAATGATGTCGTGGACAGCTTTGCATATGGGTAGCTCTCAGTAATAGCGTTGTGATAAAACCATTAAGGCAGCCATTGTACCCACACCTTCTGCCAGCTTATCAAATCTTTCTTTTTTGACAAATGCTTCGCCGAACCCCCGATTATGACTATGAGTTGAAAAGAGTGTTGCTTCATAATCTCCCATATTTATATATATATGAAACGTCTTATATATTTTCGCTTATCTGTAGAGGTTTGATTCATCAAACCCGCTAATTTTCTGGCTTCATAAATGAAGTCGCTACAAGGGATGCGCAATTATTTATGTCGTTTCATATAGTATGCAAAATAAAAAATAAAAGTCAACGACCTCTACCTCTAGTCTTGTTTTTGATTTAGACAGAAATAATGGTCAACCCACCAAGTTTTGAACAATGACCTTCCAGTTTCCCCAAAAACCGTTCTCGGGGAACTGGAGGAGGGAATTTGACCTTCCCCAAGAATTGCTTATAATGCCCTGATAGGCCGAAAAATACTGTCTTGATAATTAACTAGAACTATAGTGATTCATATGTCTGAGTATGTTCCCTGCTTTCGCAAAAGGTCTTTTCTCTGTTGCAGGCATCATAGATGAAATGAATGAGGCAAGAGAAAAGTTTTTCTCTTTTGACTGAGTCATAGTCAATATAATTGCACCAAGAGGTAAGTATCATCAGAAAGAAAGATTTTACTACTGGCAGCTTGATGGGTAATATCTGGCATCTCGCTTTCCCTATGTCCATCAGTTCCCTATTCATGGCGCTGCCCACGACCCTTGATATGTTCTGGATGGGAAAGCTGGGTGTAGCTGCTCTGGCCTCAGTGGGTATTGTCCAGAGCCTAAGAATGGCCATGATCAGCCCTATCATAGGTCTTTCAGTAGGGGGAGGGGCGGCTATCGCCCGTTATATAGGAGCCGGAGATCAGGAAAGGGCAAACCTGGCTATGTTCCAGTCACTGGTTCTCTTCTTACTGATAGTAGGTAGCACTGGACTAGCGGGTTTCATTTTTGCCAGGCCACTACTCAGGCTCCTAGGAGTAGAGGAGAATGTCATTCCTCTAGCGCTGAGCTACGCCCGGATCATCTTCGCTGGCCTCCTGGCAATGGAGATGCTTCCTACGGTGAGCGGCCTACTGAACGCGTCTGGAAGTCCGGAAAGGTCACTCCAAGCCAATATTATAGCTACCATCATCATCATACTTTTGGAGCCATTGCTGGTATTTGGCCTCGGCCCTTTTCCTCAATTGGGGATAAGAGGTGCGGGCATGGCAATGGTTTTGGGGAACTCCTTGGGTAGTGGCTATCATATCTTCGTGTTACTTACCGGAAGAGCTAGGGTGAGGATAGATAGAAAATCTCTGCGACTGGATTGGCAACTTATGAAGCGCATCATTCTCATTACCTTGCCGGCAGGAGTCCAGCAGAGCACCTTCAATATCGCTAATACCGTCTTGATTAGGATTGTCTCAGCTTATGGTACAACGACCTTAGCTGCTTATAGTGTGGTGACGAGGATTCTTCAACTGGTTCAGATGCCATACTTGAGCCTTGGGAGAGCATCTGCGACCATGGTAGGACAGAATCTGGGAGCAGCCAAGGCCTCGCGTGCTGAGAAGAGCGCCTGGCTAATTGCTACCCTCACTATGATATTCGCTGGGTTGAGTATGACGGTCCTATCCTTTATAGCCAAACCGATTATCTCGGTTTTTAGTGCCGAAGCTGGCGTTGTTTCAGTGGGAGTGAGCATGATTCGCATAGTAGCCATTGGACAGGTATTCATGGGCCTTTCTAGGGTCATGGAGAGCTCGTTGGGCGGCTCCGGTGATACCATCTCTCCCATGGTGATAAATATCATTGCCCTCTGGTTTATCCAGTTGCCGCTGGCTTACAGTTTCTCCCGGATTGTTGGTTGGGGCACCAATGGCATCTGGCTGGCCCTCTCCATCGGTTATATGGTAGCCGCACTTATCATGACCCTTCGCTTCCAACAGGGAAAATGGAAATTAAAAGAGATCTGAAATGATAGGTGCTGGCTACATCAGGAGAGCATTTTAGTCAAATTTAACTACTTTATTCTTTACTTCTTATTAGGTCTTTTTAAAGAGCAAAATCTTGAATTAGCGAAAATAGGTTGAAGTAGTAACTTCTACTATTGTTCTTCTTAAAAAAGTGTGCAGTATCATTATAGCTAAATAAAGATGAAGTTTGACCTTTCCCAAGAATTACTTATAATGCCCTGATAGGCTGAAAAAACCTTAAACAATATGTAAATACTCGGTGAATATTTACAACAATATTCTTAGAATACCCAGGATATAGTATATGAGAAATAGAGCTGAGCTCTTATTAAGCGGAAATGAAGCAATAGCAAGGGGAGCTTATGAAGCTGGGGTAGCTGTAGCAGCAGGCTATCCCGGAACACCGAGCAGTGAGATTCTGGAATCCCTGGCCCAATATGATAATGAAGTTTATTGCGAATGGGCCCCCAACGAAAAGGTAGCCATGGAAGTAGCTACAGGGGCATCCTGGGTGGGCGCCAGGTCTATGGTCACTATGAAACATGTAGGATTGAACGTAGCCGCTGATCCTTTAATGACTCTTTCCTACGTGGGAGCCGGGGGAGGCCTGGTAGTAGTAGTAGCTGATGATCCCGGTATGTATTCTTCACAAAATGAGCAGGATTCCAGGAATTACGCTCGATTTGCTAAGATTCCTATGTTCGAACCTTCTGATAGCCAGGAGGCGAAGGATTTTATAATTGCAGCTTTTGAGTTATCGGAAAAATTCAATACCCCGGTTATCCTCCGCTCTAGCACCCGCATCTCACATGGCAAATCAGTGGTCAAGCTAGGCAAAAGGAAAACCAGCTCCAAAAAAATCGAATTTCTCAAGAACCCGCCCAACTACGTAGCCGTTCCCAGCTATGCCAGGAAGATGAGAGAAAGAATGGAAAAGAGATTGGCACAACTGCGGCTCTATGTCAACAAGTGTTCCCAGAACCAGATAATCAGCAGAGGGAAAGAAGTGGGAGTAGTAGCCTCAGGAGTAGCTTTTCAATATGCCAGGGAAGAATTCAAGGAAGCCTCCCTCTTAAAATTAGGCCTTTCTTATCCCTTTCCCGATGACCTCATTAGAGAATTTGCCCATAACTACCAGGAATTGATTGTAATAGAAGAACTTGACAATTTTCTGGAAGAGCACATTCGCAGTCTGGGCATAAAAACAAAGGGAAGAGAATATTTTCCGGGGTTAGGGGAGCTAAATCCGGATAGAGTAGCTCAAGGACACTATAGACTAGAGAATAACGGGGCGTTGATTAAAGAAAAAAAAGTGGACGAAAATGGTATCTCTCTTCCAGCAAGACCTCCCATGTTCTGTCCAGGCTGTCCCAGTAGAGGCCTCTTCTATGCTCTTTCCAAAATTGATTGTGTGGTAAGCGGAGATATAGGATGTTACAGCTTAGGCGTATTTCCTCCTTATGAAAGACTGGATACCATTCTCTGTATGGGAGCAGGAATAACTGTAGCTCAAGGGATGGACAAAGCAGGACTTAAAGATAAACCTGTAATTGGAATAATAGGAGACTCCACTTTTTTCCATTCTGGAATTACGGGACTCCTGGAGCTCTCATATAATAAAGGGATTTCTACTATTGTCATTGTTGACAATAGAGCTACAGCGATGACCGGGCTTCAGGAACATCCAGGCACAGGCAGAACCCTGATGAGGGAAAAAACCTACACAGCATACCCGGAAGATTTTGCCCGGGCTTGTGGAATAAAAAACATTCATATCATAGACCCCCTGGACTTCGAGCAGACTTTGAAGGTACTCAAAAAAGAAGTTAAAAAGGAAGCTGCCTCAGTAATTATCTCTAGACGTGCCTGTGTTCTAGTAGAAAGACTAAAAAAGAATCCCCTTGCCATAGACTCAGATAAGTGTACGCAGTGCGGCAGGTGTCTTAAAATCGGATGCCCGGCTATTTACAGGGAAAGAACCAATAAGAAGGCTATCGTCATTAATGAAATCTTGTGCACAGGCTGTGGTTTTTGCACTCAGGTTTGCCCCAAAGAAGCCATTGTTGCAAAACAATAGGGCCCTCTATTATTATCTTGCGAGATTAGCTCTAGAGCGCATCGAGTATCTCTTGGAACGTAAATTGTGAGTGGTTAATTGGTGAGTGGTGAGTTAAATTAACCATTTAACTATATGAAACGACATAAATAATTGCGTATCCCTTGTAGCGACTTCATTTATGAAGCCAGAAAATTAGCGGGTTTGATGAATCAAACCTCTACAGATAAGCGAAAATATATAAGACGTTTCATATAAAAACACTATAAAATTGAGAACAGCACTCGCTCAAAGCGTGTATGAATAGTATTGCGTCATGCGTGATGCGTATTGCGCAATACGATATACGCAATACGAGATTATCCTGAAGCATATCCTTCTTCATATCTCCCTATTATCAATAAATCTTTTTGCTTTGCCGGTAGTTCTAGGTAAAGTAGTTGGTTCTACCAATTCTACATGGGGAGTCACCAAAAGCTCTCTTTTGAGTTTAGCTTTAATGTCGCTCTGCAGCTTTTCCAAACCCTCAAAGGAGCCCCTGAAGAACCTTTTCTCAACTTCCACTCTCACCCTCATCTCATCCAGACCCCCTTTTCGTTCCAGGATAATCTGATAGTTTCTCCCCACCTCGGGCAGACTCATAAGAACTCTCTCCACGCCTGAAGGAAAGATATTCACACCTCGCAGGACAAACATATCATCCACTCTGCCCTTGATTCGGGATATGCGGCGGTGGGTTCGTCCACACTTGCAGGATTCAGGATAGATACTGGTTAGATCACCGGTTCTATACCTTAAAAGTGGCATTGCTTCTCTATTTATGGCGCTGAGTACCAGTTCCCCTTCTTCCCCCTCTCTTAAGACTTCCAAAGTCTCTGGGTCAATAATCTCCATAATGAAATTGTCCTCCCAGAGATGCATTCCTTCTTTTTGCTTGCATTCAAAAGCAACTCCCGGGCCATTCATCTCAGAAAGCCCATAGGAATCATAGGCATCCAGCCAAAAAATTTCCTCAATTTTGCGCTTTGTGGCATCTGAATAAGGCTCTGCCCCTAAATAGAATATGCGCAGGTCAAAATCATCCCTGGGATTTAGCCCCAATCTCTCCATAACTTCAGCTAAGTAAAGAGCATAGCTAGGAGTCAGGTGCAATATGGTAGTATTAAAGTCACGCATCAATCCTATCTGCCGTTCGGTGTTACCAGCTCCCCCTGGAATTACCAATAACCCTGCTCTCTCTGCTCCGTAATGGAAAATGAGACCTCCGGTAAAGAGCCCATAGCTCATCATATTTTGAAAAACATCCTCAGGCCCGGCTCCTGTCATCTTTATAGAACGAGTTATCAACTGAGCAGCCTGGTCTATATCCTTCTGGGTAAATAGCACAGCCTTAGGCTTTCCAGTTGTACCAGTAGAGGTATGTAGCCTTACAAGACTGGATAAGGGAGAGGCTAAAAACCCATAAGGATATCCAGCACGCAGGTCTTTCCTGGTAGTAAAGGGAAGTCTTTTTAAGTCTTTCAAGTTTTTTATATTTTCAGGTTTTACCCCATTGGCGCGGAATGCTTCTTTATAAAAAGGCACTTTATGATAGACTCTTTCCGATACTTTTTTCAATCCTTTTAGCTGCAGTTCCTCCAGACATCCTCGAGTAAGACATTCTGGATTCTCTTTCTGACGCCTCACTATAGTTCTCCCCTCATTTTCTCTCTCTTTTATCAATTAATCTCCTACCTATAGCTTCTCTGGCAAAGAAGTCAGGTTCAACTAACTTAACCTCAACACTAATACCTAAATCCTGATAGACTTCTCTTTCCCCTCTGGACTTCAATTCTTGCAGCTTCTTCATTTCGTCAAAAAAGATTTCTTCGGAAATCTCCACCAGTACCTCAACTATGTCCTCACCGTCCCTTCTATCAATCACCACGCAAATATGAGGCTCAACTTTCTCAATCCGGGAAAAAATGCGCTCAATCTGGGAAGGAAAGAATCTCACTCCCTTGATGGTTACCAGTTCATCGGTACGACCGGCTACTTTTTTCATCTTGATGAGAGTTCGCCCGCATTTACAAAGAGAAGCATCCAGAATAGTAATGTCCCCTGTTCGATATCTAATAAGTGGAAATGCCTCCTTGGTAATGGTGGTAAGCACCAATTCTCCCTTCTCTCCTAAAGGAAGCACCTCTTCAGTCTCAGGGTCTATTATTTCCGCAATAAATTGGTCCTCGAAAATGTGAAGCCCCTTCTTTTCTTCACATTCTCCTGCCACTCCTGGCCATACTATCTCGCTTAAACCGTAATTATCGGTTGCCTTTATATTGAGTTCATCTTCTATCTGCTTTCTGGTCTTCTCTGAAAAAGGCTCGCCGGTAAAAAGACCTCTTTTTAGATGAATGTCAGCCGGACCTAATCCTTTTTTTCGAATAGCTGCGGTCAATCTAAGCCCAAATCCGGGAGTAGCTACTAATGCTGTAGTACGATAATCTCGAGCAATCACTACCTGCCGTGCTGGATCGAGATTGGAGCCCGGTATAACTGATGCCCCTATCAACTCGGCCCCATAATGGAAACCAAGCCCCCCACCGAATAGGCTATAATCAAAGCATATCTGCACTACATCATCTTTTGTTACGCCACCGGCAGAAAGTATGCGAGCGCTTGCTTCCGTCCAATGGGCCAGGTCATTCCTGGTATACCCCACAACGATAGGCTCTCCGGTGGTGCCAGAAGTACATTGGAGTCTTACCACTTCTCGAAGAGGAACAGCGAACATTTCGTAAGGATAGCTCTGGCGCAAAGTAGTCTTGCTGGTAAAAGGAATTCTAGCTAATTGCTCTAAAGAATTGATCTCCTCTGGTACTAGCCCTACCTGGTCAAATAATCTTCGGTAAAAAGTAACGCTTCGACGGACTCTATTAAGAGTAGCCTGAAGCCTTTCTAATTGTAGCTGCTTTAGTTCATCTCTTGCCATACATTCAAAATGAGAATTCCAGATAGACATCTATTCCACCTCCTCATTCATTCCCAGACCTCTTTATATTCTCTGCCTAGATAGGCTCTCCTCACCTCCTGGTTATGGAGAAGTTCCTGCGACATTCCTTGAAGAACCACCCTTCCCGTCTCTATAACATAAGCCCTGCTAGATATTCTTAACGCCGCCTCAGCATTCTGCTCTACTAAAAGAATAGTAGTACCTTGCTTATGTAGTTCAGATATTATTTGGAAAATCTGAATGGTTACCAGAGGGGCCAGTCCCATAGAAGGCTCATCCATCAAGATAAGCTTTGGTCTTGCCATAAGAGACCGCCCAATAGCCAGCATTTGCTGTTCTCCTCCACTGAGAGTACCTGCTATCTGTGACTTTCTTTCTTTTAGAATAGGAAAAAGGACAAATACTTTCTCTAAGTCATTCTTAATCTCAGACTTTTTGTCTTTTCTATAACGCTGGTAAGCTCCCAGAATAAGATTCTCTATGACCGTCAAAGGAGCGAATAACTGCCTTCCTTCCGGCACCAGGCTAACCCCCATTCTAATTATCTGCCGGGGATTTCGCTTTATAATATCAGTATCAAAGAAAAGAATCTGTCCGGTTAGGGAGGAAACCAATCCCACAATAGAGTTGAGTAAGGTGGTTTTCCCAGCACCGTTCGCTCCAATCAAGGACACCACTTCACCTTCTTCAACATGTAGAGAAACTCCTTTCAGAGCCTGCATACGCCCATAATAACTTCTAAGATTTCGTATAGCTAGCATTCTCTGTTTCTCTCTTGCCAAGATAAGCAGTTATCACCGCTTCATTATTTTGGACCTGGCGGGGGGTTCCTTCCGCAATAACCTGACCAGAATTAAGAACAACCACTTCCTCAGATACCTCCATCACCATCCCCATATCATGTTCTACTAGAAGAATGGTAATTCCAATTTCCCGAATTCGGTAAATAAGCTGGACCATCTCATCGGTCTCAGGAACACTGAGCCCAGCTACTGGTTCATCGAGTAAGATTAGTTCTGGTTCCGTGGCCAGGGCTCGGGCAAATTCTAATAACTTCTGTTGTTGAAAGACAAGGCTGGAAGCCGCCTCGTTCCTCTTAGCCTCTAATCCCACAAAAGAAAGCATCTCTAAAGAATATTCACGGATTCTTCTTTCCTCAGCTCGGGTTTTTTTTGAATTGAGAATAGCAGCAAAAAGACCTGACCTGGTTCGGCAGTGGCGTCCCACCATCACATTCTCCAAAACGGACATATTCTCAAACAGCTGAACATTCTGAAAAGTGCGCGAAACTCCTTTTTCTGCAATAACATAGGATTTAAGTCCGTTAATTTTTTGCCCTTTGAATCTGATTGTGCCAGAAGTCAGCGGATATATTCCAGAAATGAGATTAAAAATAGTGGTTTTGCCCGCCCCATTAGGACCGATAAGGGCTTTGATCTGATGAGGGTTTACCTCAAAGTCTATCCCATCTACAGCAGTTACCCCTCCAAAACTTTTCTCTAATTTTTCAATTCGGAGAATAGGGCCCATGTTATTGCCTGTTTTTCCTTTTTTTCACCAGGTCAAAAATACCTACAAAAAGTCCCTTAGGCAAAAAAACCATTATAAGTAGAAGAATCGAACCATAAATAAGAATATCGTAATCTTGAAATGCTCGTAAGTACTCAGGCAAAATAGTCAATAGAGCCGCACCTACCATCGCTCCCCACACACTAGCCACTCCTCCTACTACAACCATAGTGACAAGAACGATGGAAAAATGAAAGCCAAAAGGACTGGGATTGAGAAAAGTAATAAAGTGTGCATAGAGGCTCCCAGCGACAGAGGCATAAACAGCACTCAATACAAAGATTTGAATCTTGTATTTGGCAGTATTCACCCCCATAACATTGGCTGTCAACTCACCTGCGTGGATAGACCTCAGAGCTCGCCCCACCCGGGAGTGAGTAATATTCAGGGAAATCAGTAAGGCAATTATTACCAGAATCCAGACAAGATAATAGTAGTGAACATCGGTTTTAAACAAGAAATTTCCTAACTTAAAGCGGGGAATCTGTCCAAAGCCAGAGGGGCCACCAGTAAGGGAACTAGCCTGGTTAAAAATGATATAAACGATATAGCCAAATGCTAAGGTAGCCATAGCCAGGTAGTGACCTTTGAGTTTGAGGGCAGGAGCTCCTATAAGGAAAGCAATCCCTCCGGTAACAAAAATGGCTGCCAAAAGCGCAAGCCAGGGCGAGACGCCAAATTTAGTACTGAGTATCCCGGAAGTATATGCCCCCAGTCCAAAAAAAGCAGCCTGACCCAGGGAAATCTGCCCTGCGTAGCCCATAAGCAGACTGAGACCAATGGTAATAAGACTATGAATGCCCACAAAGACCAACACATTCAGGTAATAAGAATTGCCAAGTCCCAGCGGTATAGCCATAGTTACTCCCGCCAGGATCACCAGCACAATCAAATTCTTCTTTTTCATCGCTTTTTCTTTTTAGACGACTCTTTACAAAGATGCTATGGCTGTCAATTAAAACTTCTTGAACTCTCCTTTTTCTCTACTTCCCAGAAGTCCGCCCGGTTTGATGAATAAAACTAAAAGCAACACTACCAGAGCAATAGCATCTTTATACCCGGAAGACACAAAACCTGCTCCCAGAGATTCCATGATACCAATAACAAACCCTGCCACTACCGCTCCCACATTACTCCCCAATCCACCCAATACCGCAACACTGAACCCCTTCACTGCTAACATAGTCCCCCGATTGTAGTCCATAAGAGCAATAGGAGCAATGATAATCCCGGCTGTCGCTCCAATGGCTGCACTTAAGGCAAAAGACAAAAGAACCATAGTCTTTACATTAATACCAACTAGACTGGCTGCCGTGCGATTAGCTGCACAGGCTCTCATTGCTTTTCCAGTTAGGGTAAACCCGAAAAAGAAAATTAGAAAAACCACCGTCGCCGCCATAATCCCCAGTATCCATAAGGTCTGAGGAAGAATAGTAGCCCCCAGCACCCTCACTGGCTCTTCTCCTGAAAAAGCGGGCAAGGAAAAGGTCTCTTTACCCCAGGCAAACATAGCGCCACCTTTGAAGAGAATACTGGCAGCTATGGTGATAATAATAAGAGTAACTACGGAAGGGTCTTTTAAAGGATGAATAGCTCCCCTTTCAAAAAGAGCTCCCATCAGAGCAACTATTAGAATTGAGAGGAAAAAACCTACCACCATAGGTAGTTTGATGATTGTGGTCAGGTATATCATCATCATCCCGCCCAACATGACAAATTCTCCCTGGGCAAGATTGATGATGCCGGTGGAGGAGTAGATTATGTTAAACCCCAGGGCGACCATTCCGTAAATTGTACCGAGAGTGATGCCGGTAAATAGATACTGAAGGAGTTGACTCCCTAGACTCATTATTTCTTCTCCGCTTTAGTCACTGCATTTCGTTGCTAGTTGCTCGTTGCTAGTATCTCGTAAGAAAAGACCTTAAAATCCACAAAGTAATACTATTGACGGAATACGATTTACGCACTTCTTTCTTTTCCCCTCGGGAAGAGGGAACACAAGCAACTAGCGACTAGCAACGAGCAACGGATTTTAAGGAATGTCCTTTTGACAAGCACAGAAACTGCTAGATTTGAGAAAACGGCGTCAGACCGTCTAAACTCCGACCTGACGCCGTATGGAATTGTTAGGATCGATTCTACTTTACCACCACAAATTGTCCATTTTTGACGGTCAGCATTTCGAATGCATATTTATCCAGACCGCTATGGTCCTCGGGCGAGAAATTGAATACGCCTCCTGTCCCCACAAAACCTTTTTTGTTCTCAATGTAATCCCTGATTTTTTCCCTGTCTGGACCTACCTCTTCTAGAGCTTCAATTACTAACTGCAGCGCATCCCAGGCGTGTCCACCAAAGGTACTAACATCCTCGTTATACTTAGCTTCGTATTCTTCTTTGTAGCGAGATAAAACTTCCTTTTGTGGATGACCATCAAGAAGAGTATCCACGGCAAGCAACCTCCCACAGGGGAAGATTATTCCCTCGCCCGCTTCTCCGGCTGTCTGGGCATACTTTATGTTGCCAAATCCATGACTCTGGAAAAGAGGAATCTCCATTCCCAACTGTCGCATATTCTTGGCTACGATTACCTGACCCGCTACGATTGACCAGTTAACTACAGCCTCAGCTTCACTGGCTTTAATCTTTGTCAGTTGGGCAGTCATATCGGTATCTTCCGGCCCATACGTCTCATCAGCTATAATAGTTATGCCAAATTCAGGAGCAAGTTTTTTGAGTTGTCCTCGACCTTGATCACCAAAACTAGTTGTTCCTGTGATAATGGCAATTTTTGATATCCCCTGTTCATTCATGTACTCAAAGATTCTCACTGCAGCATCGCTGTCCTTTTGAGGAGTCTTGAAGACCCAGCGCTTAACCGGTACCACAATGGCCTCAGCAGCCGCACAGGAAATAAGTGGGACCTCAGCCTCCTCCGCTATAGGGATTACCGCCATGGTAGTGCCACTTCGGGAAGGGCCAACTATTGCCAGCACCTTGTCCTTATTAATGAGTTTCTTGATTGCTGTTACCGTCCTCGTTTCATCTCCAGCAGTATCCTCAATGATGATTTCCAAAGGATGACCATTGATGCCGCCAGCCTTGTTTATCTGTTCCTCGATCATTCTTACAGTGTTCCGTTCCGGTTCCCCTAGCCAGGAGGCCCCGCCTGTTATAGCAAATATGGCCCCCACCTTGTACGGCTCTTTTTCAGCCGATACACCAAAGGCTAATCCCTGAATCAAAAGCATCCCCGCTGCTACCAAACAAAACAGCAACAACCCCTTTTTCCTTGTCATTTCTCTTCCTCCTTATCTCTATTCTATGCGTGCCACATAGTCTCGTGTTAACAATTGACAATGATAATTTAATAAAAAAAATTGTCAAGAAATACCTCAGGACAATTTCTTCCGTCGCTGTATAGTAGCCTTTTATTCTTTCTGCTCAGTTTTTCGTTTCGGGAAAAATATAAACTCGTCGCCTTGCTCCTCAAACAGTATATTTTTCTTTTTTCTCAACTCGAAGCTTCGTTAAGGTAGCTCCTATAAGGCTCCTTCAGAAAATATCCTTCGGTAGATATATAAATGCTATATTTCAAGAATTGGTTAGATTAAGTAGCTCTTCCCTTAGCTTTTCAATCTTCTTATCCAGATTCTGCATAAACTTTTTGCCCCTGGCAGTGGCTACTGCTCCCTGGGGTGAAGGCTTGAGCAGGTTATGATGCTCCAGAACTCTCAAAGAATATCTGACCTGATGTTGGGGGAATCCACTAAGTTCAGAAAGCTTTATAATACCAATTGAGTGGTAAAGGATAACAAAATTTAGAATAATAGTATGCCTGGCCACTCTCTTGATATCTTCCTCAAGTTTAGCTAACATTATAATCTGCCAACATCCTTACTAGAAAGAATCTTTACCTCCTGCGCCTGAAACAGTCCTACTGCATCTTTTAGTTTTTCGATTTTTAAAACCACCAGAGCATTACTGCCTTTCGGGGCTACAAAAGCATAGAGGTACTCTACATTGATACCTGCTTTCCCCAGAATAGCCATAACCCCTGCCAGGCCACCTGGTTTATCCTCGACCTCTACTACTATCACCTCTGTTTGAGATACCGTAAATCCCCTTTCCTCTAGAGCTTCATATGCCTTTTCAGGTTTATCTACTATCATTCGCAAGATACCAAATTCGGTAGTATCAGCAATAGCTAATGCCCGGATATTGATTCCTTTATTCCCTAGAACCTGAGTGATCTCAGCTAGTCTGCCTATCTTATTTTCCAGGAATACCGAAATTTGTCTTACTTCCAACTTAGCCTCCTATTTTGATTTTCTCTTATCTATTATACGTTTTGCTTTACCCATACTTCTCTCAATCGTCCTTGACTCAACCAACCTCACTCCTATTCTCAAACCCAGCGCATCTTCAATTTCTTTTTCGATTTTTGCTTCTATTTTCTCCACTCTCTTTACCTCATCAAAGAAAGTATTAGGAGAAACCTCAAGCTCAACTGTTAACTCATCTAATCCTCTTTTCCTCTCCAAAATCAACTGATAATGAGGCTCAGCTTCCTCTATTTGAAGTAATACATTCTCTATTTGAGAAGGAAAAATATTTACCCCTCTTATAATAAGCATATCATCTACCCTGCCCTTGATTTTACTAATCCTGGCAATAGTTCTCCCGCACTCACATGGCTGATAATTTATCTGGGTTATATCGCCAGTCCTGTATCTTACCAGAGAAGTCCCTTCTCTGGTTAAGGTAGTCAAGACTAACTCTCCCTCCTCTCCTTCTTCTAGAACCTTACCCGTTTTGGGGTCAATTATTTCAGGCAGGAAATGGTCTTCAAAAATATGCATTCCTTCTTTTGCCTCACACTCCTGAGCCACTCCTGGCCCGATAATCTCGGTCAATCCATAAATATCTAGAGCATCTATCCCCAGTTGAGCCTCAATTTCTCTACGCATATTCTCTGACCACGCCTCTGCCCCCAATATCCCTACCCTGAGGGAGAGTTCCCTAGGATTAACTCCTATCTCTTCTGCTACCTCTGCTATGTGCAAAGCGTAAGAAGGGGTGCATGTTAGAACTGTGGATTTAAAATCCTGCATTATCATTATCTGTCGCCTGGTCTGCCCCCCAGAAATAGGGACAGTTTTTGCACCAATTAATTGAGCTCCATAATGGACTCCCAGCCCCCCGGTGAAAAGACCATAACCATAAGCATTGTGGACTACATCCTTTGAGGTAGTTCCCGCACAGGCTAAAGCTCTAGCCATAACCTCTGACCAGACCTGGATATCTTTTCTGGTGTACCCGTTGACTACCGGTTTCCCGGTGGTTCCGGAAGAGATGTGAAATTCCACTATTTTCTCCAGCGGGGCAGTGAATAAGCCAAATGGATAACCTTCCCTTAACTCTGGTTTTCTGGTAAAAGGAAATTTTCTTAAGTCTTCCAGTGATTTTAGAGCATCTGGATGAAGGTGATTCTTGGTAAATTTTTTTCTATAGAAAGGCAATCTCTCATAGACCCGACGGACAACTTCTTTCAGCCTTGTTAGCTGAAGGTCTTTCAAATTATCTCTATCCATACACTCGTATTCTTTATTCCAGATCATTGTTCCTCCGCTGAACATATTGAGAGGGGAAACATCCCCCTCACCCATTCCCTCTCCCCTGAGGGAGAGGAGACTTTTCTTCTTCCTTTTCGAGCGACGAGCGACCAGCAACGAGCAACAAATTTCTATTCACTAATTTGTCCTTCCTAATTCAAAAGCCTTCAAGTTAACCTCTATAGTATGGGAAGGGACCTCTTGACGAATAACTTTTTCCCAGGTACTTGATTCAAAGCTAAGAAAGGTGGAAAGCTTTCCCAGTAAAACCAGGTTAAAAGCCTTGGCATTGCCCACATCCTCGGCAATCTTACTGGCTTCTATTTTGACGATTTGAGAACTTCTCTTCTTTAGATGGAGAAGAATATCTTTAGGGTACTTCTCTTTGCCAATATTTACCATAAGAGGAAAAATTTCCAGGTTATTCAATATCAATATTCCCTTTTTCTTTAGATAGCCAATAAACCTTAAAGCCTCCAGTTTTTCTGAAGCAAGAAGAAAATCCGCCTCCCCTTTTCTAATAAGCGGAGAATAAACCTTATCCCCAAATCTTACCTGTGAGCTAACGCTGCCTCCCCTTTGGGCCATGCCATGAACTTCCGACTTTTTGACATCATACCCTTCTTGAAAGGCTACTTTAGCTAAGATTTCCGAAGCTAGTAAAATTCCCTGTCCCCCTACTCCTACCAGTAAAATATTAGTTATTGATCTTGGCATTTGTCTTTCAGTCTTCCACGCTAGCCAGGAGTAAGTATCCAGTGAAGTACATTCTATGTTGTCATTGCGAGTCCTCCTGAATCTCTTCGGGACGTCTCGCAATCTCTTGAGATTGTAAAGTTTGAGAAAGATTTGTTAGATATTATAAGTAAATTTTCTAAGAGGTCAAATAAGCTTCATACATAAAGAAAAAAAACTTGACCGGGATAGGGGAGTAAGATAAGATAAAGTTACCCCCTCTCCCTTCCCTCTCCCCCGTGGGGAGAGGATTGAAGTGAGGGGAAAAAGGAAGAGGAAAACATATGAATAAGATAGTGCTTGACCTGGAAACGCAAAAGACCTTTGAGGAGGTGGGCGGCAGACGAATGCATCTTTTGAAGATTTCAGTGGTGGGAGTTTATCACTATGCCAAAGATAGATATATGACTTTTGAAGAAAAGGAAATTTCTGGCTTAGAGGAAATTCTAAAATCAGCGGACTTAGTCATCGGCTTTAATATAAAGAAGTTCGATTTTCTAGTACTGGAGCCATATTTATCCATCCCAGCAAGGAAACTGCCAGCTCTGGATATAATGGAGGAGATTACCAGGGTAGCCGGCCATAGGGTAAGCCTGGATAGTGTTGCCCAGGCAACCTTAGGAATGAAGAAAAGTGGAAGTGGGTTAGAGGCAGTAAGGCTCTTCCGAGAAGGCAAAATAGAGGCGTTGAAAAGATATTGCCTGGACGATGTCCGAATTACCAAAGAACTGTACCAGTATGGCCAAAAGCATGGAGAACTCTCTTTCACCTCAAAGTATGGCTCTCGTCAATATTCTGTTCCTGTAGGCTGGACCATTAAGGACATTTGAATGTTGAACAGTGCCTATTGGTGAATACCAACTAGCGTACCTTCGGGGACCAGACCAAAGAGCTCAAAGATATCCTGGTTCTTCATTCTTATGCAGCCTTTGGATGCTGGTGTTCCAATGAGGCCTTCTTCTGGTGTTCCATGAATATAAATGCAGCGGGCATATGAATCCACTTCTCCACCTTCATTGAGACCCGGTACTATTCCTTTTAACCAAAGTATGCGGGTGGTTATAAGCTCTTCTTTAATATCGGTGATGTCAGTATAAATTTCTGCTATTTGACCTGTATTTTTGCGCTGCTCAAATATAGTCCCGATCTTGGCGTCCTTTCCAATCTTGGCAACAATGAAGTGGGTTCCCAGGGGAGTTTTATTACTATTCTTTTCGTTACCCACTCCATACCTGGAAGTCGAAACAGGATAGATTCTTATGATCTCCCTACCTTCAAAAACAAAAAGCTTTTGCTTCGAGGTATCAATTGTAATAATAAACTCGTTAGCTGCACTCTGAATTGGGTATCCTGTGGCGAAAAGTAACAATAACAAAAAAATAAGGAACAGCTTCCTTTTCATGATGTTCCCAAGGCACTTGGCAATTCTAGTTTTCAGGCCATACCTATTCAAAATCCTCTTCCTACTTGTCCAAAGAAGCTCTGGCTAGTTCTTTTAAGCAGAGTTTAATCAAATTTTAGCTCTTGTCAACGAACCTTCTGCATAAAAATCCTTCTACAAAATATTTCATCTTGTAATTCTGTGCAGACACTATTTCCCAATTATCACACAAATATACATGAAAAGCTCGATAAATTAAAAGCGGGATACGTAGTTTCAAATCAATCCTTTCGACATTCCGTCTAAACCATTATCAACCCAGAAATTACAGGATTAGAAAGATCTTCAGAATCGAACATGAGAGATATACAACAAATTTCCTGCAAAGTTGTCAATCTATTTGGGGGACTCTGGTAAAGATTTGTGCTTTTGACACCATCCTCTTTTTCGTTAGGATAAGAACTAGTTCTTAATAAGCACAAATCAAAAAGGAGGATGAGACCAATGATAGTTACAACTATTGCTGTTTATGTCAAGCCCGAGAACATTGAGGATTTCATTGAAGCAAGCACAGAAAATCATGAATCTTCAATTAAGGAACCTGGTAACATGCGATTTGATGTGCTTCAATCAATGA
>Ga0315533_1000421_pt1 | contig 37069 bp, 23 predicted proteins | sample SalMarSW160130MG_FD_203081 | JGI IMG/M metagenome (GOLD analysis project Ga0315533, IMG submission 203081) | Salt marsh sediment microbial communities from the Plum Island Ecosystem LTER, Massachusetts, United States - Salt Marsh Sediment SW1601-30 ...
AGACCGGGAAGTCGTCCTTGTTGGACTTGTAGTCGCTGCAGTCATCCATTGACGTGCCGTTGAACCTTATCGTGTCGGATTTTGTGTAGTTGGCGGTCGTATCCGGGGTTAGCATGTCTGGGGAAAGTTCGCCTACCAGCATAAATGGTATCACGTCAGTGTAGTTGTCTTTGTAGCAGTTTTTCCCGTAGAAGCCCGCTTCCCAGTATTCCTGGCCCAGATAATAGCGTGAATCCTTACACCAATCGTCGTCATGTGTAACATTCCGCAGCATGAAGCCTGTGTCATTGGTCGAACTAAATCCCGGGGAGTCGAATGATGAGTTATCGTTGTAAAATGAAATCCTTATCTTACCGAAATCTGTCTGGTTTATAACACTTTCATTGTTATCGGTATCATTCACCTGAACAAGGAATATCGTGTAAGGGGAACTTCTGTTGATTGTCGCGTTCCAGGCAGGCGATATATTATAAGCTTTCGCGTCATCTTTTTCGACATAAAAGGTTTTTGGTTTGGTTTCATTTTCCAATCCGCCTCCATCTTTAGCTTTAAACTTATATTTCAGGTAGGTGTCTGCCTGTTGTGTATCTTGCTCTGAGCATGAGTAGTTTGTCGTAAAGTTGAACAATGCTCCTGGAGAGTATTGCGGCACATCTTGACTTTCATTGTTTATCAAATTCCAATCACTATCACCATATGGAGGCTCTGCCCAGTACGCCTTTGCCAGAACCGACCCGCCTTCCAAGTCCCATACATAGACCGTGAAGTTGAATGTCTCGCCCCAGCCGCCGACCGACCAGTTGTTTTCATCATCCCAGCCCCAGCCGCTCGCGGTGACATTGGGCATTTCCAGTTGGGGGTATGTATTGTATGCTTTTATGTTCAGGAAAAGGTTTTCCGGCTCGTTGAATGTGTTGCCGTACTTCCATTCATATGCCAGTTTTGAAATCGTAAGGTTTGAGAATTCGCTGTATGTGGCATCCGCATAAGAATACAGTCCTATGCTTTGTTGAGGCGATGTGAATTGCCATTCTTCACCTGAGTCCATCGAGTGGTTTGACCACACCTGTCCCGATGAAGATTCCATGTTATAATACTGCCAGGCCCTGTGATAATCATCGTAATCGTCTGTAAACTTCGCTGATGCTTCCCCGATTGTGAGATTGTAACCAGTCAAGTTGTATTGAACAAGGAAGTCTAACCTGCTCAGTCTCTCATAGGATTCTCCCGGATGCTGGAAGTTGTGGTTCACCGGAGAACAAGCCGGGCCAGTGCATGAGAAATAAACATCCTCTTCATAATCCGTCGAATTTATCGTGTCTCTCTCTCCACGCGCAACCAAAACATACTGCCCGTCGCTGCAGTTGAGTGACATGTTGAACTCCGCTTCATCACCGACAGGGAGAGCAGGCAGCTGCCACTTTACCACATCTCCTACAACGGTCCCGTCGCTCCATGTCACATTGCACGCGCTTGGTATATACAGGCTTATGTTCCAGTCGTTTCCCAGGGCAGCGGTATCGCCTATATTTTTGGCTGTCAGGGTGGCGTTGAAAATATAGGAGGGGTTCGCTGCCCTGGTGTCCCATCCGTTCACTACATCCAAATCGAATGCCAGATGCGGCTCGCTAGTGAACTGCATCGTATCTGCTTCGTGGGCGCTCAGTTCTGTCCTCTGTCCCGAGCCGATTTGCTCCGAACTGAATGTGAGATTCCAGTTGAACGTACCTGTCTGCTCCGGCTGCAGGTTGCTTAACACTTTATAGCTAGCAATCCAGTAAAAGCCGGGATAGAGTTTGTCAGTATCGTAGTCCCATGTGATTTTTCCTCCAGGTATGTCTGGATCACCCGGTGAATTTGGACCGTATGCTGTCCAGCCGGAAGAGACATGCTCCACGAACACTATGTTGTCCGCGTATGCGCAGCCCTTATTGTAAATGATAAGCCTGGATATGAACTCCGTGTTATTTGCCATCGAGGTGGGTGTTTCCCTGACAACCTCAAGGACCGGTATATCATTGCCTTCCTCTATCGTATATCCCGACTTTCTCGTTTTCTGCAGGCTGTCCGGATATGTGTAGTTGACGCTTGCATTGATCTGCACCATTTCGCTGCCGGCGCTGCTCGACGTCACATTGAATGTGGCCGTGTATGTCTTTTCTTCGGTTGCATTAAGCAGGACGAAGGCCGGCGCACAGCTCCACCCGGATGGCATTTGCAGACTCACATTGTACTGGATGCTCGCATTGAACGGGCTGGCAACGCTGACGTTGAATTCCTCTGTTGTCTGGTTGCACATGTATTCGATGCCCGTGATACTTATGCTGACATTTCTGTACATAAACGGTTCGCTACGATTTGTTTCTCTTCCACCATTCACGAATGCATAGAGTGCGTAGGTTCCTTCAAGCCAGCTAGAAGTATCGATATTGGTGAAATTCTCAAGATAGGTCGAATTTTCTTGAACTGAAACGTCATATTTGGTGGTTGAGTTAACAACATCACCGGAACTGTTTGTTATGTTTAAAGTTATGTTGACCGTGTAGCTATCGTTCAAGCTATTAACTATTCTAAGCGTAACGTTCAAATAACTGTCTGCGTCACCGGTTTCCATCCCGTTCGTTTCTGAACCGTTAATCTTCGGTATTATATCTTCTATGAGCAGGGAAGGTTGGTAATAAGTTTCGAAACTCAAAGAGTTGACCGATATGTCATTGTTGCCTACATTTTCGATTTTTGCTGTGCAATAACCAGACTCGTTTGCGTTTATCTGCCGCCTTAAAATCGAAACGAATTTGCTTTCATCAGTACCCGAAGTGTTTAACCAGTAACTGTGCAAAATGTCAAGCCAACCAGTTCCGTTGTAAGAATAGACTCTTGCATATGTTTCATTTCCGTTCCAAGTGACTGTTAGGTTTGCTGCTCTATAATCACCTGCGTCACACTGCCAGCTGAATGCTTTTTCTTCACCAGGTTGTATTGTTGTCGGTAAGGATTCCTGCAGGATCGGGCTGGCATGTTTATAGTTCGTTAACACAATGTAAGCGGTGTCATTGTTTGCAACAGAGTTGTTTGCAAAGATCGAAATGTTGAATGTTCCATGGGTTGTAGCATTAACGGTCCATTGAACATCCTTCGTATCACCAATATCTATATTGCCTAAGTACTTCGTTTTTCCGTCGGTCTGCCATTCCGGTGAAAGGTTCAAAGTCACATAAATATCGGTGGATTGTGATACCAGGCTTGAAATGGTTGCGTTGATCGTGAAGTTTCTGTACTGGAAAGTTTCTGATGGGGGGAGAGTCTGGGTTATGGTCGGGCTCGGATTGCAACCGGTTAAGTCTAAAGTTATGGTTAAGTTTTCACTCCTGTTGCCATAATAAGCAGAATCCTCAGCGATCCATGCAAACCATATCTGTTCTCCTGGGTTATAATCACAGTCTGGGGTGAACGTAACATTGGCATAACCGCTCCCATCGGTGGAAGTGGAATTAACAATTTTATTATAGATTCCGTCATAGCTCAAGTTGAAGTAAACGGTTGTGCTTGGACTAAGATTGTAGGTATCGGCAATGGTGTCTTTAACTCTGACAGAAAGGTTTGCAGCCTGCGTCAAACTTGCAAAGCTTTCATTTCCACTCCCATACTCCACACTTATATTGTCTTTCACGAGCGTGAAACTGTCATAACCGCCAGTTGATTCCGTCGCCAGTTCGAACTTGTAAAACCATGTCCCCACATCCTGGGCACTGAAGTTTTTGTACCAGTAGATTGTTGAGTCTATGCAGTCAGGGTAAGAACATGCTACCTCTGTCTGGTTGACGCAGTCCGAACATAGTATATAGCCGGTTGGCGAAGTTTTTGCCAGCGAAACTTCGACGTCATAAGGATCCGTATCACCGCTTGATGCTACGACAGAAAAATTCCAGTTTCTATATCCCCATCCGTGATAGGTCGGAACTATATCGGCACTTTCCAGTTTGTATACCGGGAAAAGGTAAAACAGACCTGGTGATTCCAGATTATAGGTCACATTCGAATAATAACCATCTGATTCTGCATACATTGTTGTGTTGTAATATCCTTTTTGTACTGTGATGTCTGTCTCCCAGTCGCAGGTGTAGGCGTTTGCACCAGTTTTGTTTACTTCGGTGCAGGAATATGCTCCTGACGAGTAATTCGCATAGAAGATTACATCATTTGTGGATACGGTCAGGGGGTCGTTGCAGTCATCCCAAGTCGCGCCAAGGAAAGGAACCTTTTGCTCCTGGGTATAATTCGTATCTCCATCGGGCTTGCTGAACTCGAGTTGTACGTCTCCAGTAACATTGACGATGAGATAGTAATAATCATCCGTTGAGTTATCCTTGTAGCACCCATCGTCTGATATGACGGCCTTCCATTTCCTGTAGCCCACGCTGTATTTCGGATCACATCCCGCCAAGAAGTTGTACGTGGCATAACCGGAAGAATTGGTATCATTTACTGTTCCCGAATCCCATGTATTATCGTCCCTCATAACATAAAGGGTTATGTTGAGACCTGAAATCAAGGATCCGTTCAGGTCGGTCGCCTTAACAAGGAACATCGTCTGGTTTTTGCCCCTTCTTGTTTCCGTGTTATTGCCGCTTATGTAGTTAAGCGAGACCGTGTCTCTTTCAACGGTAAAATCTATAGGATCAGTCTCGTTTGTGTTTGTACCGTCATCGGCTTTGATCTTGAAGTAGTTGGTACCGTTGTCAGGGCACTCAGGATCCCAGGTAAAGTTCATGGTCTTCCACTGGTCTGTAACATTCTCTGTAACGTTGTCTATCTCGTTCCAGGGGCCAGAGACGGATTTGCTTATGTACAAGGTGAAAGTTACATTGTTTAATGAATTGGTTCTCGAGGTGACGTTGAAGCTGAAGTTAAATCCCCACTCCCCTGACTCAGGATTTACGCTCGCGTTCTCCAGATTGATGTACTTGGCCGGCTTGGTGGTAACATTGAAGACATCGCTTTCGTTGTAGTTGTAGCAGGCTTCTGTTATGTCCACATAGCCGTCCCAGTTCTGCTTACCCTCCTGGAAATCGCCGTCTGGGGTAAAATAGAATGTCACATGGCCTGTCGAATTTGAAGGTTCCGTTCCGACCTTTTTGTAGGTTCCTGTTCCTAAACCGTTTGTCGTAACGTTAAACGCCAAGGCCATCGTATCTGACAGGTCATATGTTTCAAGATCGTAATCCCATACTCTCAGAATAAACTTTGCAGGCGAGCTTGGGCTTGCTTGGGTCTCGTTTCCCCACACGTAATCAATCCTGACATCGTGTTTTGAAATGAAAAATGTATCGTCGTTGTTCCAGTAATCACCAGGATTCAGAGGATCGGTATATGTATTGTGCAATTCACTCTCGTTGTCTTCTGCAACGAACCTGAACTTCATATAATTATCGGCATAACCGGCACAGGTGTAATTGACATTCTCCCAAGTTAAGACCGTATATCCGGCAGAAATATTACTGCAGTCCGTGCAGTTCCTGTATCCTATGGTTTCCCACGAACCCCCAAGAACCTGGGTTTCAAGCGTGACGTTTACCGTATCCCCCAGATTGTCGCTCACGTTCACGCTGAAATTGAAACCCTTGCCCCATGGCTGTAATCTCGGCGTTACGTTTGCATCGAATAAATCTGGTTTGGTGAATAAGAAAAAGGTGTCGTTTGGTGGTAAACGTATGGTCTCGTTTGGCCAGTGATTCTCTGCCTGGGATGACATGGAGACATTGTACCAGCCAAATACGGATTCCTGCGTCGGCTGCCAGTTGCAGTAGTAAACGTTTGCACCGCTTATGGTTATGTCCGTACATGATGCACCATATCCCCCTGATGTCAGATTAAACCATACATTGCTGGTGTCTGTTGTTATTGGCTCTCCGCAGTAGTTATCAACGTAACCTTGCAGAAGTATCGTGTCCCCCGTGGTGTAGTTTGTCGAGCCGTCTGGGAAAACTATATAATTGGCCAGTGTACCAGTCACGTTGAAATCATAATACTCAGACGTCTGGTCTTCGCACAAATTCGGGTCTTGGGCTGTTGTAATTATAACATACCAATTGTGTTCACCCACTTCGTATTCCTCATCAACGGTTGGCGTGCTGATATTGTCGCAGGTTGCCGTGAAGTTGTATTCGACGATTCCGTTCCCGTCCGTTGCCAGGGAATGCCCAGAGTCCCATGTCGCCCCCGAACCAGTACCCACCTTTGATATATACAGTGTCAAAGCTTGTCCTGCAGCAGGAGAGAAGCCCTCAGAACTGAGTCTTGCCCATATCCCGTTGTACCTTATCGTATCGTTGTAAACCGGGGAGCCGCTCTCGGAATCAAAGTAAACGCCTCTCACACTTATGCTCCTGTTATCCGCATATTCCCATGCCTCCCTGATGACGGAGTCTGTCACGTTAAGATAAAAATCTGTTGGTGTTGTGTTTTCCCCCTCTGATCCCATCGTATCATTTATGTTATAATAAAAACCTGTGACGTAATCTGTCCCGTTCCATACCCTTACCTCCAGATCCGGTCGTGCATTGTTTGCATTATAAGAACCGTTGGGGTTGTAATAGCTGACTTGGGTTCGAATCAAAATCTGTGATATGTTGCTCTCAAAATCAGAGCCACCGATAGTGTAGTTAATCCAAGTGGAATTTCCTTCGTTGTCCAAATCGGGCCCGTAATCCATTGTTGCCCAAACACCTGTCCAGTTTATGATGTCGTCCACACCGTTAACCGTGTCTCCATAAACCATTCTTATGCTTACGTTCCTGTTCGATGCTGTCTCCCAAGCATCGAGAATTGTCTGGTCCGTCACGGAAACCGTGAAATTCGTGTCTGTCGTGTTGTCGGCATCAGAGCCCATAGTATCGTTTATGTTATAGAAATATCCTCCCACAAATTCGGAGCCATTCCATAGCCGTATCTCCAGATCAGGCCTGAGATTGCCGGCATCGCGGGAACCGTTTGGCAGGTAATAGCTGACCTCTGTTTTTATTTCTATTTGGGTTACATTGCTGAAATTATAACTTTCTGTGAATGAATAGTTGACCCAGCTCGTATTGGCTTCCGTGGTCCAAACAGTGAATGTGTTATTTTGGCCTGCAAATCCGCACAGGCTTTGGTTGTTGCACGCATAGCAGTTCCATACATAGTCACCATCAGGGCTTATTATCTTATTTGCAAATGTATAGTTAACGCTTCCCGAGTAACCGCTGGTATCATTCGTTTCGTTTGCGTGCCATCCTCCCGACCAGTTTCCATACAAGGTAACGTTGGTTATGTTGTTGATCTCGGTTACTTCGCAGGTAAAGTTCACAATATTCGAGTAAACAATTTCCTGGTCTTTAGGTTCCTGCAAAACAACCTGCGGGGCTGGAAGACCTGTTACATTCACTTTTCGTACTGATGAATTAAGCGTTGCTGTCCCATTGTAAATCTGACATCTGACATAATAAGTGTCATTGCTTTTTGCTGTGATTGTATGGTCATACCTTGTATTATTATTAACGTCTGTTTCTGGGTTGGGAGCATCTATAGTTAAATTTTCATTTCCGCTTGTTGGAATGTCCGTCCATGACATAGTTGAGGTGTTGTATTGGAAGGGCAGGTTAACACCTGTGTCATTACCCACGAGAGGCGTACAGTTCATTGCGAAACTTTGCCCGGTTGAAATGTCCAAATCTGTGGTAGGTGCGTTCAAAGTTATGTTATCAAGGGTCGGCCGGGTAAACACTGTCACTTTTCGCACTGTTGAGTTGAGTGTTGATGTGCTGTTGTAAATCTGACATCTGACATAATAAGTACCATTTATTCCTAACTTAACTGTATGATTATACATCGTGTTGTTACTGACATCAACTTCAGGGTTCGGGGAGTCTATGTAATTATCTCCAGAAGTCGGTATGTTGACAAAATTAGATTGTCCTGTGTAATTGTACTGGAAGGACATGTTAACTCCCGTATCCTGACCAACCAAAGCGGTGCAGTTCATTGCAAAGCTGTCACTTTCATTAATAACCAAGTCTGTTGTTGGAGCATTCATGGTTATGTTATCAAGGGTCGGGGCTCCTGCAGCTATAACTTGAAAGGCAAGGTCATCTACGTCCCTGTCAGACTCAGTGGGACATGGTATAGTTATTTGTGCATTATAGACAATAACTGCCCTAACGGCATGTTTGCCTATTGTATCGTTAAGATTGAAAGTTCTGGTAAATTCCATATCACCTGCACCTGGACAACCATCTTCACCTTGATCAACAGATAATTCTTGCCAATTTATGGTTCCGGTATCATTTGTGTAGAAAAAATTCACCCAATCTGAAGCAACATCACAGTGAACCATGGCACTTATGGTAACTTCATCTCCAGGATTGAAATTACCTCCACCAGTTTTTGTTATTGTAATGTTATCTACTTCTTGAGTTTCTCCACAATTCTCAGTTGTTTCAGCAGAATCTGTACAAGTATCTATTGTATTTGGCTGGTTTGGTTCTGGAGTAGTAAGAGTATTATCCATACATATTACTAATGAACCAGCAGTACAAGCTGATTCTCCAGTCGTACATTCAGGTGCACCCAGAGTTGAATTATATGTGGCCTGTTCATCTGGGCTGTTATACGCATACTCAACATCATCCCCGAACCTGAACTCTAAGGTGTGCTTGCCTGCTATAAGAACTTTGCTGATTTCGTATCCAGTTTCATCGCAACTATAGTTTTCGACAAAAATAACCCCATCAGTAAGCCCGGTTGTTAAAATATTGTCTCCGCATCTTAACTCTAAAAATTCTATGTCCCTTCCAAACGCAGTTCCATCAATGGCCGTAATCGTCAAATTGGCCGTGCCGGTGGTGTTAAACCTGACAGTCCAATTTCCATAAAGAGCTGGATAGGATTGTACATTGATAATTGTGATATATGCTTCCACCTCGAATTTTTCTTCGGACAGATGAGGTATAACCCAATCTACTCTATCAATCAAACCGTTACTATCAGAATCGATAAAGGAAACTTTATATTTCTCATCGTCGGTTATGTCAACTCTAGAATCGTTTCCAACGTGATAAAGTCTAATCGTATACCCTTCTTGTGAAAGCTCTTCTGGTATATTGCTATAAGTTTCGACATTTTCATGGTGTTCGTCTGAGTTTACAATCACACTTTTCTTATATCTTTGTCTAGGGACGAATGGCTCCATTAGAATTTCATTTTTCTGATAAGCTGGCTTTTCTTCTACAGTAAGCTCTTCATTGAAATTGAAAAGAGTAGTTATATCTTTTTCAATATACTTAAAAGCAGATTCTAAGATTTGATTTAATGGGCTTGATTTTTCATTTTCTTCTGAGGTCTGGCCGAATTCAGACTTGGGATATGGGTCTTCAATTTCGGGAATTGTTTGATAGGAATTTGAACTGCCAAAAAGTGAATCAAAGATAGGACAATCCCCCACCTTCGCTTCCTGTTCCCCTGGCTCCTGGTCCGGACTCGTCCATGATGCTTTAGGAGCCTTGATTTCAAATCCATTCGGCTCTAGGTTCTCCGAATCAAATTTCATCCCAGAATATACAATGACTGACAAGGTTAGATTGGGGGCACCCGCGCTCCTGTTCGTGTTTTCATCTTGGCCTGTTAAGACTTCATATTCGTAGCTAAAATCTGGGTCGCAGGGCAATGACATAGTTACAGTCGTGGACGTTTTCCTGTCCAGATCGAGGGGAGCGCTGTACGGGTTATATGGACTTTTGGTGACGCTCAGGGTAAAGGGGAAAAAGGTTTGATTGCCTGTATAATTATACTCAGCATAAGTAACCGCTTGTTGGGATATTGTTCCATCAGATGATGTGTTTATAGAAAACACAGTATTACCATTTTCATCCTTTAAAGTGACATTTGCCTCTTCTATGGGCTCTCCATCGGGGTTCTGAACTGTCACATCAAGCGTGTACTTCCTGCTAAACGTCCCGTTATCCGCGAACCATCTGAAGTTCCAGTCACCCGATAGAACATTCACGATTGTCCCATTTTGGGAACTTGCGGAAAATCCATAACCTTCCTTTATGTTTATAGTAATGTCTTCGGTCTCGTTTATCACTCCGGAATTCGTAGAGTTACCCAAGATTATATCAACATAAGAATTATAGATAGTTTTCGTGGATGCACTGAAAACGTCTGAAAGATTTGCCTGCATATAGTCATAGATGTTGCTTGTGTTTTTGGTTCCTGTGATATTGATGCTCCCCCCATGTGAGTAAACAGCCCTTACGCTCCTCCCCTCATATCCAGGTGTAAAAGTAACAACACCTGTTTCATAGTCTATTTCTGTTATGTTCCCTGCAGGGACCTGCTTTGATTGTTGATACGTGTAACCGTCTTCCAATGGCCAACTTTCGTCCAACAGAGATAGAAACTCTGACTGTGTAACGGGCGTGTTTTCAAGTTTAATTTGATAGCTAGCATTTACCGTCCCATACTCATTATCAGAATATGTTACCATGCCAGGCGGGTCGTATTTTATTCCTGTTTGCGCATTTGCTTCACTTTCACTTAGTAATGTTGTATACGGATTATCCAAGAGCTGTTGTTCGAGAGCTATCGGACCTGAAAAAGATAGAACACCCTCGATAAACATCTTACCGTATTTCTTATAAGTTATCGTATGTGGAGTATAAGTTGCTCTTTTCAAAAAAACTGGTCCATCAGCTGAACCACCAGGGTTATCATCTGTATCATTCCAGTACATTCTGTAACTTAGCATCTGCTCCTCTAGTATCCCGTCACTGTCAGTCAAGTTACCAAAACTTGTGTCACCTCTCACGTCCAGTGCCTTTATGGACGTGTTGACTATACCTATACCTGACAGGTCTTTAACCTTAACATTGAACGAATTCTGTAATTTCAAAAGCCTTTTATAACGAGTACCACCAGAAGCGCCAGTACCACAAGTATCCCAAGCATCACCGTAATTAGTAGTATCTGGACATTGTGCCCACCCATATAAACCGCTTTCGTTAATTTCAGAATCTTTTAGTATCAACTGGTGGAATCCCATTCTTACGTCCAGATAGTTGTCATAACCCTTATAACCTCTGACTGTTCCGTTGGAATAACATATCCTTATTCCTGCACATGCATCGTGAATGTTAACGGTGGTAAATTCTTGTACTGGTTCACCCGCCATCTCCATACCATATCTTCCACTATAAAATGAGTAATCGTCCATGGTTGTGTTCGAAGGGACGTAAAGAATCATATAATTGTAATGTTTCTCGTATCTTTCCATCGTAAATCTTTTTATTCTCAGTTGCGCTGTACTCACTCCACCATAAGGTTCATTGTCCATAGAATCTGTTGAACCAACATCTAAGTTGTTTCTGTTGGTAGTATGAGCAACATCGTAGTTAGTATCATATAATCGTATTTCACCCCCTGAATCAGCATCATTGTAATCGTCATAAGCACAAACAGCTGCCTGGTCACAGGTTTGAGTCCCAACAACAGTTTCCATTGAAGAACCTTGCTGTGGTTGCCCACTAGCAGATAAACTACCAAACATTAAATGTGCATTTTCCAGTACTCGCCAATTGTTGTTTATTCTTATAAAATCATTTAATGACTGAAGCCAGCTTACTGTATCAGCAGCATTACCAACTTCCAAGTTTGCACTAAATTCAAAATAATTTCCACTTTTAGTTACTGAAGCGCATGCCGCAGCTATATTCTCTATTGTTTCAGGATTGGATTCAGTACCAGCAGTAACTACAATCGGTGGACCACAAGCTATAGTGTTCTTTGTAATTGGATCGAATGGGTTAACCAGCTCTTCTCTGGGATATATATTCTCATTTTCAGTTTGCGTGATTGCAAGAGTAAATCGTCCTCCCTCTGACTTATTTTTTTTATTCGGGAACACCGCACTATTTTTAATCTCGTTAATCACATCGTTTATATCAACCGTGCCATTTAACTCTATGTACATTCCTCCGTGAGTAAACAAAGTGTCATTAATTTCGGCGTCCGAAGGTAAGAAGAAAACAGTTGGAAAATTAAATTCATTTCTTTGCATGTCAAATCTATTGAGTTTTACTTTTACACCTTCCTCAGCATATATGTTACTCATCGAGGCTTGATTCAAAATTATCCAAATATCTCTTTCATAAGTACAATTCGGATATCCTGGTGCGCATCTTGATTCAACTGGATGAAAAACTCTGTAACTTGAATCAAAGAAAGATAAGGAACCTCCGTCACGAACTATTATAGCCGAGTCATATTCTAATTGATCGTTTTCTGAAACATTTACATCTAACCAACACCCCTGTCCCGTAATAGGATTTCCAAATTTTAAGTCACCCTTTGCGAGTACTTCTATCGGTTTATTTAAGAAGATATATTTATTTTGTGATGAAACACTTGTTTCGTTTATGCCATCTCCAATTGTTAATTTTGCATTAATCTTGAAGAAGCTGTTTAATTTTTCAGTTTGATTCCACCCATTTGCTTGGTCTGCATTATAAATGTCAGTTAATGTACAAGGATTAGAAGCAGTGCAGTGTAATTCGTCACCGACAATTCTTATTGTGTCAGTTTCCGTGTCATAAGATATCCAATCATATTCTGCCGGTAGACATTTCACTTCTAATTCAAAACTCTTAGAATCTTTGTTTCCATCTTGGTTCTCTGCATTTACAGTGAGTGTATAATTTCCGCAAGAATTTGCTTTCAATGCCCAGGTTAAAGTAACAGATTCGTTTTCCTTTATTTCTTGTATTAATTTTCCAGATTCATCAACTTCAAATTCAGGAGATGTTCCTATTTGGACTGTTACATTTGTTGAATCTGCGTAAAGAGAAGTGATAAAGGCTTTTATTTCAAATTCTTCTGATTGGTTCACTATATCAGGGGCTTCTATTTTCAATATTTTTATTTCCGGTTGCGTTATGTTTTCTGTCACGTTGATTGTTTTTGTTTTTGAAATGTTCAAATTACCCGAGGAAGCTGTTGCTGTTACTTCTTTCTCGCCAAGACTTGCGTTTACTGTTGAAACCAAAAGATTGTTAATGCAGGAATCGATAACGTCGCAAATTATTGTTTTGCTCCCTGAAAGCAATTCAAAATCTTCAGGCAAAATCAAATCTAAAGTGATATTTGTGACATTGAATCCAGCTACTGTCGCAGTAATACTTAAATTTTCTCCCCTGGTCACTTCTTCAGGGATAGATAAATCAACATCCGGCCATGTTTCATTTTCCTCTTCTGGCAACCCGATTGTTACTTGAATTTCTGCCTGGGCTCGATTGAGATATTCCTTAGGATTTCCAGTAAATTCCGCTCTAATAAAATGCGTCCCGTTTTCCAGATTTAATCCAATCTCTGCATATCCGTCAGAATCCGTTAAATCCGATTCGATTAGAGAATTATTCAAATAAAAATTTATTGTCTGATTTGGCACGGCTGAGCCATTATCCAGCAGCAGTCTTGTATTTACCGAATTGTTGAAATAGCCCAATTCCAAGGACGTGTTGGCCCAGACTTCTATCGTTTTCGTCTTTTCTATTATTTTTATTGTTGGGGTTTCATTTTGCGTACCATTTACACCCACAGCGAGGAAATTCCCTGTGAAACTCGAGTTTATCGTCGAGTTGTACGCACTGTATGCGACAACAGACCCCGCAGCAAGTAGCATCAGAATAATCGAAACAAGAATCTCGGTCTGGCCGCTTGATCCCTTCTTTTTGAAAAGAAGCAAACCTGAAGCCAGGCCTGAAGCCAGGCAAAGCGTGAGTATCAAAATTGGAATTGCATAAGTGACAACAAGCGACACCGCAACAGCCATTAACGACAGGATGAAACTGAGTATATAGACAGAGCTCTGGCTTTTCAGCCTTGGTGCACAACCGAAACGGATCTGAGCCAATCGTTTACCCAACCGTTTACCTAATCGTTTACCTGAATACATAAACAACTGACCTTCCTTTCCCAGTCTCACGCAAAAAGCCTTTCTTGGCCATATCTTTCAGATCTAGAAATGCTGTTCTCACAGAAACTTTGTTTATGTCGCAATATTCCCTTCTACTGATTTTTCCACATTCCTTTACGTAATCCATCGCCCCTTTCTGCCGTGCGTTAAGTTCTGTTAACTTTTTCTCTTCGACTTCGATTACAATCACGGTCTTATCATCGATTTTCTCAACTGAAATTTTGGGATAAATTTTGGGTTCGCTGTTGCCGAGAATTTTGTTTGTTAATTTTTCTATCGTATCTTTCCCTATTTTTATCCCAACTATTTTAGCGGAATCAGAGATTCCAATTAAAATCTTCCCACCGTTTGTGTTTGAAAACGCGGAAATTGTTTCAATAATCTCGTTGGATTGTGACAATGAAGGCTTGAACTCCAGCTTCCGATTTTCCCCCTTTCCGATTAATTTTTCCATTTCTCTTTTATTCATAGCTCACCCTCACCTTGATTTCGTTTATGCCCAAACTCACATTGATCGTGCTGGAAACCGTTATTTCAGATGCAAAAGACGAATTTGCAGCCAAAGTCCCTACTTCTTCACGCTCAGACCCGGCGACAACAACGAAGAAATCGGGCAGTATCCATTCTAGGATTACATCCTCGGCTTCGCCGCCTGTGTTTTCAATGACCGCCTCAAGCCTTGCCGATTCCCCTCTTGTGATATTATCCGGCGATGTGATGTTCACAAAGAGTTCCGGTTCGAGTGGCCCGGGTATTGTTATGTTTTCTTCAGGGTAGGTTACGTTGGTTTCATTGACTATGGTAACGTTTTCTTCCGGCATCGTTACGTTTTCCTCGGGCTGTGTGATATTCGTGGTTGCGTTTTCTTGGGTTTCGTTTATTGTGACATTGATTGTGACATTGACGGAAGGCTGTGTGATGTTGAGTCCTGGTTCTGTTATATTTTCTTCGGTCACGTTATCGGGCTCTTGGGGGGCTGTTTCCTCTTCGGATGTTTCTTCTTCGGTCGTGTTGCCCGGGACTTGGTGATTGGCTTCCCCTTCAGGTATATCCCCTGATACATTTTCATCCAGGATCGTCTCATTCAAAACGTCATCGAGCGTTTCATTAAGTTCTATGTCCATAGCCGTTGCCATCCCTTCAAGGCCACTTGAAGAATTTGTCACATTTTGGGCAACGATAACCGTTGCAGGCACCAGCAAAAGCAGCATGAAAAGCGCCATCAGCTGGACCTGTCCCTTAGACATGTTGCTAAAAATTTTCACGCCCTTCCCTTTCTCTGGGCCGTTGTAATTCTCCTTCAGGTAGCATAGCTTGGCGGCACCAACGTCCCTCTGGTAGATAACCCGCGCCCCAATCAACTCGTACACGTATTTCGTTATCGTGTGCCTGTGCCTGCCCACGATTTCTGCTATGTCCCTGAGTGTCAGGCCCTCGGGATGCTGGCGCAATGCATCTATTATAGCCTTCCTGAGGTCTGTAGAATTTGGATTGTTCGTCAAACGCGCGCACCTGTCTGACAGTTTATACATTAATGTACACAACTATTAATGTCAATAACTGTCGAACCTTTTATATTCTGTTAACAGGGAAAAGTTTAAATTGTCGACCGACAATTGGATAGTATGATGAAGTTTCTTAAGTTGCGTAAAATGGACAAGGAAAAGCTCGATTCTGTTTCGGAGCTGGAAAAAATCCGGGAGCTGGAAAAGCAAAAATCCGTAAACCAGAGGCTAGAAAGCATAATTTTCAAAAAGTTCAAGGAGATAGGCCTTGAAGACAGGATCAACAAGATGAACACCAGACTCGAGGAAGTTGCAGAAAAAATGGATGAATTGATGTTTTTATATCAATCTAACAGTCGAGGAAAAACCAGCCCGAGCATCAGAAAAATGAGGGTAAAAGAAATGATAACCATGTTAATTCAGCAGCATGGAAGCTTGAGTGCCCCCCAACTGAGCGAATTGCTGAATTTATCAAGGACTAGGTGTAGCGAATATTTGAAGGAGATGGGATTGAAGGGTGTTTTAGAGTCCGAACTTAAGTGTCGAAGAAAATTGTACAAAATTCGACAGTAGAATTTTGAATTTTGTGTTATTTCCTATCCATATCCAGCTCTAAATTGCCTTTTGCCTTTATATTAATATTAAACAAAAACTTAAACTTCTTAATGATTCCGAAAGCGCATTGCCCATTTGCTTACATAGACCCCGGAACAGCGGGGCTTGTGTTTAGTTCTTTGTGGGGTCTTGTTGCCGGCATTTTGGCGTTGGTCGGTGCTTTCTTAATGACCTATTTTTTCAAACCGTTAAAAAAGGCGTTAACGAAAATTGTCAGGTTTCTCAGGAAATTGTCAGGGGGGGAGAAGGGAAAGTTTATCTTTACTCTGATCATAATAATTATAATTATAACAATTGCTGCCTATAATATCTGGATTACAAAGAGTTTTATAGGAACTTTTGGTGGTGGGGAGGAAATGGCCTTTTCGGGAAAGAAGGTGCTCGTCATAGGAATTGACGCAATGGACCCAAAAGTTGTTGAAAAGATGGTAGCAGACGGCAAGTTGCCGAATTTCAAAAAACTGAAAGAAGGGGGAGATTACTCTAGGTTAGAAACTACCATCCCTCCTGAATCCCCCGTTGCATGGAGCGCGGCTGCCACAGGTTCCAATCCAGGCAAGTATGGCATATTTGATTATGTTGGCAGGGACACTGCTACTTATTTGCCGAAATTAAGCCTGGCCGAACAAAGCAAAGGGTTGCTTGGGACGACATACAAATCCGCAATGAAGGGGATACCCTTCTGGCGAATAACAAGTGAAGGGGGCATCCCAACCACTGTGATAAGGTGGCCCGCCACCTTCCCACCCGAAAAAGTTACGGGGAGAATGCTCTCCGGATTGGGTGTTGTGGATATCAAAGGGTTCTTGAACAGCTACTCTTTTTACACTAGTGGGGATTATGAAAAAAATCGGGATGATGTAGGGAAGGTGATTAAGGTAAGCGAACATAATAGGGAGATTGAAACCGAGATATTCGGACCTCTCGTTAAAAGTGGGAAAGATATAGTTGAATCCGCTGTCCCGATTAAAATTAAATTGCACGATGATTATGCAGTAATAGAGATTGATGAGGCAGCGTATAAAGTTGGAGCCAAGAACTGGAGTGACTGGATAAGGGTTAAATTCAAAATCGATTTCCTGACAGATGTTTACGGGATATTCAAAGTCTACCTGCTGGGTATCGAGCCAGAGTTTAACATGTATGTAACATCCGTACAGATAGACCCGGTGAATCCGGTAGTTGACATCACCTATCCAAGGGAATACGGCAAAGAACTTGCAAATGAAATAGGGCTGTTCTATACTATGGGTATCCCTGAAGACACAAAAGCCTTGGAAGAAGGCAGAATCGGTAAAGATGTGTTCCTGAATCAGGTTAAACATATCGAAGATGAGAGGACAAAGATGTTTTGGTACGAATTTGACAGGTTTACCGGAGGGGTTTATGCGTTTGCCTTTGATGCTGGCGACAGGCTGCAGCACATTTGCTGGGAAAATAAGGACCTGACCGGGAACAAAAGTGAATTGAAAATATCAAAGGCTATAGAAGACTATTACAAAGAGAAAGATTCATTCCTAGGCAAAGTGCTTGACAGGATAGACAATAACACTTATCTGTTAGTTTTCTCAGACCACGGATTCAGCTCCTTTGAAAGGGCTGTTAGCATCAACACGTGGTTGGTTAAGAATGGATACATGACATTAACTAAAAAGCCCGAAGAAAACGACTCCGGCAACCTGTTTAAATACGTAGATTGGAGCAAAACCAAGGCATACTCGCTGGGATTCGCCAGCTTATACATCAACCTGAAAGATAGGGAAGGGAAAGGAATAGTCGAAGACCAGGACAAGGACCGGCTTATTAACGAGATCATTGAAAGGTTAAAGGGGTTGACCGACCCAAAAACGGGCATGAGGGCAATTGCGAACCTTTACAGGAAGGAGGAGATTTACAGGGGGGAGTATGCAAAAGATGCTCCGGATATTGTCATTGGTTTTAAGCCGGGCTACAGGATATCCTGGCAGAATGCGATTGGAGGGGTAAGCCCTGAAATTTTTTCTGATAATGAGAAGGTGTGGACCGGTGATCACCTGATTGACAGGAATTATGTTCCGGGGGTGATATTTACCAACTTTCTAATCGAAAAAGAAAATCCAAGCCTCATCGATATAGCGCCGACCGTGCTTTCTCTGTTGGGTCTGGATACACCAGAGGAAATGGACGGGAAAAGTCTGGTGGTCAAATGAAGGATTTGGAAGCCAAAACCGAGTACATACTGAGAGAGGTCAAATCGAGATTCAAGAATCCCGCGGTGCTCTGGTCAAAGGGCAAGCAATATGATGTTATGAGGCAAAAATCGGGTGCAAATTGGCACACGTGAAGATGGTGGAGTTAATGGAGCAAATAGCGATTGCAATCTTGGCATTCATAGGAGAACTCATTGACTGTTCGCTCGGGATGGGATATGGGACCATGCTGTCACCGATACTGATAATTGCCGGTTTTGACCCCCTGCTTGTAATACCTTCTTTACTTCTGTCTCAGGGACTGAGCGGCCTTGCGGCAGGAATTTTGCATCACAAGCGCAAAAACATATACTTCAGCAAGCATTCCAGGGATACTTATATAGTATGCATATTTACGTTGTTTGGTGTAACAGCGACTATCATTTCTGTATTTGTCGCAGTAAGTATCCCAAAGGCGGTCCTGATGGCGTACATAGGTCTCTTGGTAACGTTGGTGGGAATAATAATGTTGATAAATAAAAAATTCAGTTTTTCATGGAAAAAAATGATAGGTGTTGGAATTCTGGCAGCATTCAACAAAGGTCTGTCGGGCGGGGGTTTTGGCCCGGTAGTCACTGGAGGTCAGATTATATCAGGAAACCGCCAAAGGGATTCCATAGGATGTACGACTGTGGCTGAATCGCCTATATGTCTCGCAGGCTTTCTCTCCTATGTGTTTTTGAATGGAATAGCAGAATGGGGGTTGCTGTTTGTGTTATGTATAGGCGCAATTGCCGCTACGCCTTTTGGCACATTATTGACAAAGCGGATGGAATCCAAGCGCAGCAAACCTATACTGGGCGCTTTCATAACGTCACTTGGGGCATTGATGATTTTGAAACTTTACTTGACTTTATAAAAATGTGGGTGTTAATATGAGTGCTTGGACAAAGTCTAATGGACCTATGAAAGATTTGATATCCAAGACAGAGTACATACTGAAAGAGGTCAGATCAAGGTTCAAGAATCCCGCGGTGCTCTGGTCAACCGGCAAGGACTCTACGTGCATGCTCCATCTGATTAGGAGTACGTTTTTTGGTGAGATCCCCTTTCCCGTCATACACTTGGATACAGGACGCAAGTTCCCGGAGATTTACGAGTTCAGGGACACGCTAGCGAATGAATGGAACCTTAATCTTATAATAGGGAAAAACGGGGAAGCAATGAAAAGAGGCGTTTCTCCAGAAAGGGACGGCCATTTTTTCTGTTGCACGGCTTTGAAAACAGAAGCGCTAAAGCAGGTTCTCAGAAAGCATGGTTTCGACGCTTTGATATTGTCCATAAGAAGGGACGAGCATTATATGAGAAACATAGAAAGATATTTCTCGCCAAGAGACAAAGAGTTCAAATGGCACATTGTAAGGCCAAAAACCAGGGGAGAAATGGGTGATGCCCCGTTTGAGTCTCTGCAGTCTGTAGAGCTGTGGAACTTGTACCAGACCGACTTTGGTGAAGAATGCTCACATGTTAGGGTGCATCCAATACTGCACTGGACTGAATTGGATGTATGGAGATACACGAAGCGGGAGAATCTTCCTGTAAATCCACTTTACTTCGCGAGGAATGGCCTGCGGTACAGGTCACTCGGATGCCGGTGCTGCACATCACCCATAAAATCGGCATCGTCTAGTATCGATGAGATAATCCAGGAACTGGAAATTACCAAAACCCCTGAAAGAGCCGGCAGGGCGCAGGACAAAGAGCGGGAGTTCACGATGAGGCGACTGCGGTCGCTTGGGTATATGTGATTTCTGCATTATGATTCCTGCATTAAAAACTGTGGGGTGTCCCGAAATGTTATGGGATAATACACATTAAACATGGATTCACATGGGTTCAAAAACAGTTCCATGAAAACCAAATCTCAATGTCAAATGTCGGTCGACAATTTAATATGAAATTAAATTAAATGTAACCAAGCGATTTCAACAAATCCTCCGTTTTTTCATCAATTGAAACTGTTTTGGGAAATCCCCTAACGGAAATCGCATCTCTCAGTTGACTTTCAAGAGCCCCGGCCACGTCTCTTTCGACTTCAACATAATTCTTATTTTCCCCTTCATTCACATTGAATAATAATTTTTTTACTGGAGCCCCCGCCTCCCCCTCATAATCTGTGAAGTTTACACTTTTACCCTCCTGTTCTGCAATGTCTTTCTCCAGTTCTAGTTCACCAGGTGCCATGATCACGAACTTCCACTCATTTGTTCTGATACCTATCGAAAAGGCTCTGTTCTTTATCGGCCTTGTCTGTGATATGCTGTAATTCTTCGTCTTTCTAACCCCGCGGATAAGGGGAACAAGAGTTTCGCCGTCAATTTCAGGCTCATTGGTTATGCCCAGAATATCCAGAACCGTTGGCATAATGTCTACGGTTTCCACCAAATCGTTTATTTTCACGTTCTTCGACGGGGAGTGCGGATTGAATATTACAAAGGGTACGTGTATCTCTTCATCGTACAATGTTTTTCCATGGAAAATGCACGGCTTTTCCTCCTCGTATCCGAAGTTGGAAAAATTGTGTTCACCAAAGCATTCTCCATGGTCAGCGGTAATTATTACAAGCGTGTTGTTTATAAGCCCAAGCTCTTCCAGTTTTTTGAGAACAATACCTATGTTTTCATCTGAATATCTCACTTCACCGTCATATTTTGCTATGTCTCCTCTTATTGGTCCTGTCCTTGAAAGGCCGATCTGCTCGTATTTTGCATCAGAATAAACACTGGTGACGGTGTAATTGTAGATGTCATATTCCTCGGGCGGGTCGTAAGGGCTGTGCGGGTCGAAATAATGAACCCACAAGAAAAATCTTTCACCGGAGTGGTTTTCCAGCCAGGGCAGAACAGCTTCGGTAGTTTCAACCGCTTTCTTTGAAAGGAATCTCTTGTTTCTTCTTTTGTCCTTGTATCCGTACCCGTTAAAATAATCAAATTCATCGTTGAATCCGATAAGTATCCAGCTGCTTATAAAACCGCTTGTCAAATAGCCGTTATCTTTGAGAATATCGGACAGGGTGGTGAGTCCTGTTCCGTTTTCTCCAGGCAAGAATTTTTCATGCTTGTACGAATAAAGAGATGTGAATATGGACCAATGGGATGGGGGGGTGTGAGGAATTTGGGAAAATGCGTTAGTAAAGGTTATTCCCTTCTCTGCAACAGAATCGATAACAGGGCTTGTTTTTTGGAAATAATCATAAGATGAAATGTGGTCAGCTCTGAGGGTGTCAATTGTGAAGATGAGTAGATTGCAGTCTGGACATGCGTAGCTTACACCCGGATGATTTTGGGGTGCGAAGAATTTTGCTATCTCCCTCGCTGTCTCAAGACCTCCAAAGAGGCTGGTGGGTATTAAAACTATGAATATTAAAACAAACACCGGAATTAAGAATCTTGAATTCATGTCATATATTTTTTTGCGAATTTATAAAAATTCGCCATTTGTTTAAACTCTTGCTTATTTTTTGAAATTTCTGAATTTCGGTATTTATATTTCGTTATTATTGTTATTAATTTAATTATCTGGTTTGAAAAGATAATCAAGAAAGAAGTGAAAGAACTGGGAAAGAATTTGATGCATAGCTGGAGGATACCGAAAAATTATGAAAGTATCTGTAATAACCACGGCTTATAATGAAGAGGAGAACATAATTCAGGTGTACGAAAGGGTTAAAAAAGCTATGCTAGGAAAAGACTACGAGATTATAGCCGTTGATGACGGCTCTACCGACAAAACCTGTGTTGAGATCAGAAAGATACGAGACAAGAGACTCAAGATAATAAGACTGAATAAAAATCGGGGGAAATCCTTTGCTCTGTACGAAGGGTTGAAAAAGGCGAAGGGTACTATTATAGCCACGATTGACGCAGACGGGCAGAACGACCCCAGGGACATACCCAGAATGGTCAAGATACTCGGCACTCGATACGACTGCGTCTTTGGGTGGAGGTATAAGAGGAGGGATGGTCTTATAAAAAATATCTCGTCAAAGATTGGAAACTCTTTTAACAATAAACTGCTGGGTGTAAATTTGCACGACAACACCTGCCCCGTAAAGGTCTTTAGAAGAGTGTGTGTCTCAAAAATCCAGTACTTTGAAAACTTTCACAGATTCATCCCAGCAATGATAAAGTTGCAGGGTTTCAGAATAAATGAGTACAAGGTAAATCACTATCCTCGCATTCATGGAACCTCCAAATATGGCATAGGTAACCGTTTGTTCGGAAATCTTAAAACACTGTTTATGGTTAAATTTAAACACAGGGAACTGTTAAGGTGCTGTTAAAATGCAAATGAGCTTCTGGCTGATCTTCGGGCTTGCGGCGCAAGGTTGTTTTTTCCTCAGGTTTTTTGTTCAGTGGATCGCATCCGAACGGAGAAAGAAAAGCGTAATTCCCACACACTTCTGGTATTTGAGTACACTTGGCGGCTTGGGGCTGTTGATTTACTCCATACACATAATGGACCCCGTGTTTATCATAGGCCAGAGTCTCGGCATACTGATATACACAAGAAACCTGATTCTTATACATGAGGAGAAGCATGTTGAAAAAAAATGACTTGGATAGGATTGCGGTTCTTTTTTCCATACTGATTTTTTTGATTTATATTTCAACTCTTAGCGTATCCTTGGATGAAGAAGATGCTGTCCATTTCGCCTTGGGACTTAAAGAGTTCAATGTGACAAAGTATCAGCCTCACCCTCCCGGATTTCCTGTATACATGGCATTGGGCATGTTCTTTAACACATTCTTCAAAAACGAGGTGCTAAGCCTCACATTTATGAGCGCCTTGTTCGGCACATTGTCCGTTTTTGTCTTCTATTTACTGGTCAAGGATATGCTCAACATGGAAATAGCCTTGGCCTCATCCGTTTTGATGGCTTTTACGCCTCTTTTTTGGCTTAACAGCGTAAAGGCGATGTCTGATATCACCGGGCTCTTTTTTACACTCGCTTCGATGCTTTTAATTTACAAGTACGTCAAGTATGAGAAACCTGGCCATTTTTACCTTGGGGCCTTCCTGGCAGGAATCTCAACGGGGGTGAGAATTCACACATTTTTTATACTGTTGCCTGTCCTTGTTTACGTGTCTTTATCGCACAAAAAAGACGCCCGAATTAGGTTTAAGGGTTTTCTCCTCTTTTTTCTCGCTATTTTGGCGTGGTTGCTGCCCTTGTTATTGATAACAGGCATTTCTGAGTATGTCTCTTCTGCATCAAACCAGTTTGGTTTCAGGGTCGGCAAACCTGATATTTCACTCCTTGGCACTGATTACAGTTCGAACATCCTAGCCTTGAAATTGTTCGGTTTCTTTTATTATTTTTTGCTGGGCGGCTATGGAATCAACTTGGCCGGTCTTGGGATATTCAGCATCATCCTTTTGTTTTTAATGGCCGTCCTGGCAATTTTTTGTCTTAAAAACATTAATCTAAGGGGCAAGAGGGCGCTCTTTTTTGCCTCAGGGATTTTTATTTACTTGCTCCTGATTTTCATGCTCCTTCCTCCTTTCAATCCCAGGTATCTTATAATCCTCGTTCCCCTGCTTTCCTTGATTTTCACAAAAGCCATCTGGAGTTTGAAAAGGGCAACTCAAAGATATGCGTTGTTTGGCTTTCTCATCGTGCTTGTTTTGACCCACTCCCTCTTTCTGGCATTTGAGATTAGCACCAAACCAGCTCCCCCAGTTCAGCTCATTTCTTACGTTAATTCTAATTACGGCCCAGACAGCATTATCGTTTTAAGCGGTTTTGCCTATAAGTACTTTACCTATTACCAGGTAAACCTGACGAAAGTGTCCAGCACAACAACTGGTTGTGAAGTGATAAAAGAATTTCTCTCGGTGAATAAAACAGTTCTCTCCGTAGCAGGGGATGAAAAATGCGAAGGGCTGAAACTTAAGCTGGTTTCCAGCTTTAAGCGCGACCCGAGGGTTCATATAAAGCGCAGCATGATAAATTTGTATGAATTCTTGGTGGAGTGAATCAGGTATCAGGTAAATGAATTTTTACTTTTCTTGGAAGATAAATGCAGCATTATTTAAACTTAGATTGGGTATTCGTGTCAGATTATAAACTATATCAGGGAGGTCCAGAGAGGTAAAGTTTAAACCTAGTTATATTAGGTAAAAGAAAACATAATAAATATGGCTAACGGATATCTCTCCATCTTAGTTCTAATACTACTTCTATTCCCATTTTTACCTAGCGTTGCAGCTTCCAATTATCCCAATGTTACCCTGGTTTCACCGGTTGATGGGAATGTTTCTACCTCTACAAATAACCTAACCTTTATTTGCAACGGAACGGATGACGAAAATGTGCTCAGTTTCTCTTTTTACCATGATATAAACGGCACCTTTGATTTCCATGGCACAAAGCGGACAATGGAGTTTGATCCCGATTCAGACACCATGCTTCTTTGCCATTTTAATGGCGACTATACATGTGAGGACGGGGAGGTGGGTGTGAACGATTCCACCGGCTTCGTGACCGGCAAGTTCATGCAAGGGGTCATGATAAATGATGAATCGGATTCCTTGAAATATCAAACTTCAAATAACATAAACTCCGCTCAGGGCACTGTCGAATTCTGGTTAAAGGTCGGTTTCGATCCTTATTCTGATACGGCTTGGCTTTTCTCAACGGGTAAAACAGGCACGGACGAAATTCAATTATACGCTGATTATGGAACACTGTATTTTTACTATAACGATGACTACGCTTCTCAAACAACCGCGTACAGGGATATAAGCACCTGGAATCCTGGAGAATGGCACCATGTGGCAGGCATATGGGATGTGTATAACTTGGTCGGCAGCGGGAGAATACTGGATCTTTTCCTGGACGGCTCCAATGATTCTGTCATATACTCTGGTGGATTCTATTCTTACGCTCCATTTGGAAATGACATGTATCTTGGAAGTGATTCAAACAAGTACTATCAAGCGTATTCCACTTTTGATGAACTCAGAATATCCAACATACCAAAAAGCCCAGACGAGATAAACGCTTCTTACATGAAAGCCTTTGGTGATTACAGAAATAAATCTGCAAACTGGACTTTGACCGGCATCCCTGACGGGACTTATACCTGGAATTGTTTGGTTTATGACAACGAGTCCCAGAAATCATGGTACATCGACAACTATACCTTCAGTGTAGATGTCTTCTCCGGTCCTGTTGTAAATTACATCAACATGTCCCCAAGTTCCGCTGCCGATATTGACCCCAGTGTAACGATAAATGTCACCGCCGAAATAACAGACCCCAGCAATGTAAGCGGTGCGATATTTCAATACAAATACGATGTAGACTGGATCAACTTGACTATGAGCAAAATAGGCACCAATTTATGGAATGCGTCTTTTACCACCATATCCTCTGAAAGGCTATATTATTACAGGATATGGTCAAATGACACCCTAGGACGCGCCAACACCTGTCAAAACGACAGCGTGAATGTCACCTGGGATTACTCATGGAATAGAAACCCTTCCTCTATTGATGCATACGGGCTTGTGAATAGTATAAGCAACGTAGGGATTATAACCGTAAACAATACCGGAGACGACACTCTCATAATCACCCTAACGGACGACTGGCGGCCTTTGCTAGATGTTTACTATAACACAACGGAACAATTCGCAATAGATGGGAAAAGCGTAATAGGCATCAACGTCACTGCCGAATATGCAAGTTCTGACAGCGTAAAGAATATGACAATAACGATGTCCGCTGAGCCCTCTGCCCCTGAAAAAACCGCGACACCAAGTGCATTGAATACCACCGTGACCATGAATTCCTATAGCGGCGGGCCTTATCCTCATCTAAACATTGTTACGTGTCCTGTTTCAGTGACGCAGAGCACAACAGGTGTAAACTTGAGTGCCACTGTTAAAAACATTGGCAATGAAACTGCTGAAGATGTCTGGTTTAACTGGACGCTTCCAGTTGGTTGGACAAACACCAGCGGAAACGTGAACCTGTACATTGGTAATATCACTTCCAAGTCAACAAACACAAGCGATCTGGTTGTGGCAGTAAGTTCATCAGCTTTAAGCGGGATATCAAGTGTATGCGTGAATGCCAGTGGTAAAGGGAACCTGAGCAGCTCTGACTGTGATATCGTACAGGTTAGTTGCTCGAATTCGGATGGTGTCTGTGGAGCGGGTTGCAACTATTTCACAGACATTGACTGCGAAGGACCAAGCGTTGGGAGGGGGGTGACTGAATACGTAGGCATTGGTGAGGTTATCATAAAAGAACCGAGAATGGATGTCGCGATGCCTGATAGGATTGATCTCCTAAAAGGCGGTTTCTACAACTTCACCATAGAAGTAACGAATACTGTAGAAAACACAAACCTCACACAAGTCAATCTTGAAATAAGCGGTTATCCTGAAACCCTGATTAAAAAAATACCGAGCACAATTAAGTACATTGCTCCTAATCAAACCAAAACCTTTTACCTGGAAATCAGTGCACCAACCTATATCGAAGGAAGGGACTATATAGTGGACATCTCCCTTTCAGCGATTGGCTATTACGCTGCCGGTAACAGCTCTTTACTGAGTTCTGGCAAGATTGTATTTTCGGTTCATGGTGTAGTCGAAAACGTGAGCTTCAGCTCTATAAAGAGTGCCGAAATCGCATTGGAAGACATGAAAGGCATGAACTTCAGCGTTTCTGTCCTGGCCTCAATGCTGCAAGATGCTAGAAAGGCTTATTCTGGCTTGAATTTCGACAAAGCCAAGGAAATAGCAAATGAAATAATCGAACTCAAGGAAAAGGCCTTTATTGTATTTGATCTCATTAAACAGTCTGCAAACATGATAGCAGATGCCGCCAGATACGGTGTAAGAGTTGAGGGAGCAAAAAAGATGCAGGACTTGGCGAAATCCGCCTTCGACAGGGGCGACTATGAAAGGGCTGAGGAAAGGATCCAGGCAGCGATAAATGCATACCAGCTTGAGACCAAATATATCTTGCCCTTGATCAAGTTCCTCTACAAATACTGGTACGCAATTGTTACTTTGCTCTTATCGGCAGCGATAATATCCATTTTTCTCAGAGGAAGGTTGAAAATAAGGTCAATGGAAATGAAACTGGAAAGTATAAGGGGGGATAAAAGGAGTCTGAAAAAGCTCATACATGACTTGCAGGATGATTATTTCAACAGGAAAAAAATATCAATGCTTGATTATGACATGAGGAAACGGAATTACGAAAAAAGGCTTGCCAAACTAGGCTCACTCGAGCTAAAACTCGCCACAAAAATCGCAATGATGAAAGGCAGAGACAGGAGAGAAAGCCTTAACAGGGAGAAGAATGAGGTGGGAAAGAGGATGAAAGACCTGCAACGTGACTATTTCGAATTTGGAAAAATAAGCAAGAGCGAGTACAAAGAAACCATCAAAGAGCTGCAGGGGGAGCTTGCAGAAATAGAAAGAGATTTAAGCAAGCTTAAAAAACCAAAACGATCTAAGGGTGTGATTTGGTTTTTGGTTTTGTTGGCTTGTGTGGCGGTCTTCCCCTCTGTTTTGGAAGCCCTGGAAAACGTGACGGAAGAGGATGCTACGGCTGCCATGACTCAGGCCGAAACAGTTATAGACGAAATGAAAGCTCTTGGCTTTGGAACAGAATATGCCAATCACACGCTGGGAGAAGCCAAGGTGCTGCTTTTACGCGGGAAGTACGACCTTGCTTTGACCACAGCAAGGTACGTTTTTGTGATAAAACAGAAAGCAATCGTAGTTGACGAAATGATAGACGATGTGGAGCTGAGAATGCATGAGCTTTCTTCCGAGGGTCACGATGTCTCTGAGTCTAGGAATTTGTTCCGCAATGGAGTAGACGAATTTGCTAAAGAAAATTATGAAAAGGCAGAGACATTGCTGACCCAGGCGATGGACAGGTTGGACTCTATTGAAAGGGAGGCCGCACTTTCCATGGCTGCAAGAGAGAATCTCGTTGATGTATTTGGTAAAATGATTTATGCACACAGGCTGATTATATCTGCCTGCGTTGTTTTGCTTGTTTTAGCGTCTGTTCCTGCTTTCGTAAAGCTGAAAAAAGTGAAAAAAGCCCGCATGATGAAAAGCTTGGAGAATGAGGTCGACAACATAAAAAACTCGATGAAGACCTTGCAGGAAGGTTATTTCAACAAGAAAAGCTTGGGCAAAAAAGACTATGAAACCCGGATGAAAAAATACAAAAAAGAACTTGGCAGGACGATGGAGAGGCTGGAAGCTGAAAAAGTCAAGATACTCAAGAAAGAACACCGCGAATACAGGTTGCCCCGGGCTGAAAAACCAGTCCCTGAAAAAGTGAAAAAGGAAAGGCGTGAACCACGCAAGGCTAAAGTTAAAAAACCTCAACTAAAACGCATAAAGCCAAACCGATCCCCAAAGTAAAGACAGGGCCTGGCTATAAGGTGCGTCACCCCGTTTCGTTAGAGGGGCCGAAACCCTACCTACCAAACCCAAAATCGTAAAAATTTCCGATTTGCTTGCAAAGGCCACCCCGATGGTTGAAAAAGAGGTCGTGTTAAAAGGTAACATGCAGCTTTTCAAGCAAATAAAAATAGGCGAAGCTGTTGTTTACTGGTACAAGCTTAAAGATCAAACAGGCCAGATATTGGTAAGCAGCATGGAGGAGTTACGTAAAGGCAAATACACCCTGACAGGGAAAGTCAAGAGAAGCGAGACAGGACGTTGGTACATAAAATTAAAGAATGTTTTATGAAAATTCTTGCCTGAAAAAATTCTACAATTTGCTATTTATAAAAATTAGCATTCAGTTTTAACACAGTTAACACAGAGAAAGCTCACACGCCGAAAACTTCCTGCTCCGGATAAACCTCTATGCCTATCTTATCAAGTATCTGCATGGCCACGATTTTTTTCTTGTGCTTCGCGCCCCGCATCTTGAGTACTTCAAGTCCATTTTCCCTGACATTTGCTTTTCTTATGCTGTAAAGAATAATGACCCCATCAGCGAGGAACTCTTCTACCCCCGTTGGACTGAATATTCTAGGCTCCTGCTCAGTCTCTGATATAAGGAATGTACTAACCCCCAACTCTTCGAAATAATTGAAAAGCTGTTCTATATATATCCGGTAGGTTTCTTCTCTTTTGCTAAAAGCGGAAGCTATGGCTGTCAGAGAATCAATAACTATAATATCCGGCTTGAAATTTTCCGGGAATAGGACAGGCTTAACATCTATAAGCAAATCCCCTGATTGCTTCGCAAGCAGCGCATCTATGACTCTGGTAATGTCGAACAGGTTGAACCTCTCTATAACAACGTTCTTTTCATATTTCCCTAAAATCCAGCCAAATTCTTCCATGTGGTTTTTCAGCCTGGCGGCGGACTCCTCAAAGGACATGTACATGCATTTCTTGCCGGCCTTGGCAGCATTGACCATAATCTGCAAGCAGAGCAGGGTCTTGCCGGAACCGGCACCGCCAGCAATAAGCACGCTAGATTTTTTTGGTATCCCGTGTTCAAAGAGGGCGTCGAGGCCCGGTATGCCTGTTTTTATGAACTCGTGCTGATCTGTTTTTTGCTGAAGTTTCGCTTCTGGTACCTTTTTTTTATTAGCGGTCCTTTTTTTCTGTGCTGGCGCCCTTTCGTTTTCGGGTTTTAATTCCTGCACCTCCCCCCCCTTTATTGTTTTTAGCATGAATAATAATTCGTTTTGGGATTAAAAAGATTTTTATTTAAATCGAAAAAATATACAAAAAACAGAAAAGTTTAAATCTTTTGGGTGTTTTAATCTACTATGGCCGAGATAAAAGGCATTAATATGCATGACGGTGGGATTGAAATAAAGCTTTCCATCAACATGGCTGAATATAAAATTCTGAAAGATCACGTGACTGACATTCTTCTCCTGCCTTGCGGGAAAGACTCGCTCACTTACAGCCTCACAACAGGGAAATTAGGCAACAGCAACAGGATAATGTTGCCAAAAAAGATACTGGGAAAATTCGGCATTGAAATGATGGAAAAGAAAGTGCCATCAAACATCTTTGCCTTGGACGGTGACGCATTCCTGCTGATAAAAATAAAAAGCTCCAGGCTTGGTATACCAAAATTTGAGGAGGATTGATATGAGAGTCACAACAGGCCTGAAAAAACTGGACAGCATGCTAGCCGGAGGGTTCCCAGAAAAGTCGGTCATTTTGCTTTCCGGAGGTCCGGGAACTGGAAAAACGCTGCTGGGTCTAAAATTTATGCTAGAGGGTTCCAAAAAAGGTGAGAAATGTTGTTACATAACGCTAAATGAAAACAAAGAGGAGTTAATCAAGGCATGCGAGTCCGTAAAATCCCTGAACAGTGTGAAAAAATACATGGGGAAAAACCTGGCCATAGAATACATACCAATGGCTCAGAGCAATTTGTCCATGAAGAGGTTTATAGACATTATCTCGAGCTACCCAAAAATAGACAGAATAGTGATAGATAATGTCAACAAGCTGCTGATGTTCTCTGAGAGCAAGAAATCTTACAGGGCCTACTTCATAGAGCTTATCAACAGCCTGAAAAACGCAAAATCCTCGCTGCTTTTGTGCGAAACAGACTCTGATGAAAAGTTGGATTCAAGCGGTCATGAATCATTTGAATGTGATGGCGTGATGCAGTTGATATTCCTGGAGCTCGAGGAGAAGCCCATGCGGGCCTTGGTAGTGCATAAGATGAGATACACAAATTTCGATGCCAAGCTGCCCCACGAGCTTTTAATAGATAACAAATACATAAGACTTACAGAAACCAAGGTCATCTAGGCTTCAACATCTTCTGCAGACCGTCGATTTTTTTGTTTGTTATTATTTCCTTCTCTATACTGCTCAATTTAGCTATCATTTTCTTCATCAGCAAAGTGTCCGATTTCATAACACTTTAGTAAAAAGGGACTGAATTTTTTAAGTCTATCTATCTTACAAATTTTCTTTCCTATGCCAAAACACCTTCAAGCCTTTCGATCCCATTCATGATTTCGTTCACGTCGCTGACAAAGCTGAATCTCACATATTTGTTACAGTTGCTGTGGAACACGCTTCCTGGCATTGTTAGAACACCTGCTTTTAGGAAAAGATCGAAAGCCTCCTCATCGCTGCCGAATTCTGTTATATCAGGGAAGACGTAAAATGCGCCCTTTGGCTCAACTAGCGGCATCTTGAGTGCTTTGAGTCCCCTCACCATCAGGTTTCTCCTTAGCTCGAACTTTTTCCTTATCATTTTAGGGAAATCCTTATCTTCCAGTGCGGCTATGGCAGCCCGCTGGGCAGGGTTGCTGGTACAGGTCGATATGCAAAGTTTAAGCTTTAGTAACTGCTTTATTATATCCTTTCTTGCGTGCAGATAGCCAACCCTGTAGCCACACATGCAATAGGTCTTTGAGAACGAGTTGGCTGTAATGATGTTTTCAGGTATATCCGCAAGGGAAGCTAGCGAACGGTGTTCCGCTCCATAAACGAAATTCTCGTAAACCTCGTCCATAAGTATCAGCCCCCCGAATATCTCGGATATCGCTTTTAGATATTTTTTATCAAACACATAACCTGTCGGGTTATGAGGTGTGTTTAGCACCACCATTTTCGTGCGATTGTTGACCATTTCCTTTAGTTTTTCAAGGTCCGGGCAAAAGCTGTTTTCATCTTTTAGGAAAAGGCTGATGGGTTTTCCTCCACAGAAACTTACCATAGGGGCTATTATGGGATAGCTCGGTTCCATTATTATCACTTCATCAGATTTGTTTATCAAAGACATGATTGAGAAAGCTATACCCTCGGTGGCCCCAACACTTATAAAAATCTCTTCGGGATTTGCATCGATTTTATTTTGCTCTTTGAGCTTTTCCGCAACCTTTTCCCTCAGTTCTGTTAATCCCTGAACAGGGGCGTATCTGTTACTCCCGTCTTGCAAGGATTCCACGTATGTTCTTATCACTGAATCTGGAGGCCTGTCTTTTGGTTCTCCTAAGGAAAAATCCACAATATCTCTGTGAACCTTTCCAAAATAACCAGTCGCCTTGGAGAACTGGATTTTTTCTACAGCCTTGCTGAAAAAGTACCTATTCACATATAAAATTTAAACATCTGGATAAAAAAGTTAAACATGAGGCTGTCGGAATCTTTGAGAAGGGGTATTATGGAGACCGTAGTCGGGGGTATTATAAACAAGTTCAAGGTGAAAAGCAGGAGAGATATTCTGTTCTTCGAGGACATCTTAGCCAAATACATATTGGAATGTGAAAAGGCTGGTCAAGAAGAGATGACTGAAAGGGTCGGTAACAAATGGATGTATCTGACAGCGAAGTGCTTCCTTCCTCATACTTTCAATAAATTGCCCTTGGGTTTCTTATTTAATCAGATCGGGAAAAAGATCTGGACGAACATAGGGCTGATGGATAATCTCAAAGTGGAAAAGAAAGAGAATAACATCAAAATAGAAACGAGAAATGAGTACATCACGAGGGTTATAGGTAAAAACAGGTTCTCAGTAGGTGGGTGGGGCGCTTTTCTGAGGCTTTATTTCAACTTGGAATTCAAGCGTATTGAAGCCGCTCAAAAAAAGGAGAAATGCACTTATGTATTTTCGTTGGGGGAAAGTCCTTTCGAAGACATGGAATCCAAAGACAAGGACCTTTACATAAGATTGAACCAATTTAAGAGTGGGGGTGGGGTTACCCTCAAAAAGGCTCTTAAGGCCGGAATCATTCAGTTGAAACAAAACAACAGGATGTATTTCCGAGGGAAATCCCTCATTCCTATAGAAAACACTCTTTTTCATCTCTTTTCAGCCGAGAGTGTCCTGTTGGATAGTGTCCCTTTCCTTTCACATGAATTTTTCAGAGAGATAGTAGATAAGGATACGACAGATGACAAAAAGCTGAATTTGCTGAAAAACGTTCTACACTCTACTGGTTGGGGGACCATAAAAATAAAGCTGAGCAGCAAGATAACATTCAGTATTTACAACCCACCTTACGGATTGCAAAGGGAAAAGGATGATTGGACTTTCCTGATAAATGTTATCTTGGGGTATCTGTGGTTAATAGACAACAAACTGAAAATATCGAACGTAAAGGAGTCGTACAGGAACCTCGAGATAGTCTTCTCACGGTAGAGATTCTCCGATGACGAACCATCAACAAAATATGAATTCAGCTTTACAGCAATAACCATATGCTCAAAGCTATCAAGGAGAGCCCTCCGAACGAGTGTGCAAATGAGATCTTGTTTTTATATAGATAAATGAATGTTGCGAACACGAATGGAAGCAGGACAATAACCCTGTGGAAGAATACGACCAGGAAGGAAAGCAGTGCAAGGAGTATGTATACCATATTTTTTGTCTTGTGGAAACCAAAGGTCACGGGAATCGTATTTATGCCTGCCTTTTCATCGCCATCGTAGTCCCTCAGGTCCGAGATCACACTTCCAATGAAAATCAGGAGCGACATCAGAAAATAATATGCCATGACCTCAACGTTGAGCTCAAAACCCGTTATGGCACCGAAGAGGAAGGCTAGTGATATGCCGAAACCTGTGTACAAATTTTTCAAAAGGGTGTATCTTTTGATTCTGAGTAACGAATAGAAAATGTTTGCTCCTAACATCAGAATGAAGAAAGGAATGGAATGTGGGGGCAAAAGCAGGGAAAGCAGGAACCCAGCGGCGAAGCAAAGAAACACTATGGGGTAGCTCTTCCCGCTTTTGACGAAAGGGTTTATTCTCCCTCTGTTTATGATGTCCTCCTTCCTGTCAAATATGTTATTGTATGCATATCCTCCCGAGAAAACAAAAAAAGAGCTCAAGGCAGCAATGAGCAAATTCAAGCCCACCGGATTGAACAAAAGGTATCCGGATGCGGAGGTGAAAAAGATAGTGAGGCATATCCTGAATCTGATGAAATCCAGCATTTCGTTAATCACAGTAATCCACCTAAGATATAAAGGTATTCTGTGGTATAGTCGAGCAGAATGATTCTGCCCCGCCTTCCTCTCGTTACGGTGCCCTTTGCTATGTCTTTTATGTTGAGTGACTTCAGTGCCGTATTGAATAACCATATCAGCATCAATGGGGGAAACGATAAAGAAATGATGAACAACGAAATAGAAGCCGAGATACTGAAAAGGGTTACAGACATACTCGTTCTCTTCCAGCCATAGACCATGAAGACATTCTTCTTGTCCCTCATGTCTGTCGAATCCTTTTGGCAGAGTATGTACATGTACTGGAAGAAGAGGAAGGTGGATATGGGCATGGCTCTCGTCAGCGGAATGCCATTTGCACCCGCGATGAGTAGCGGGAGGATAAAGAAGGGGGATGAGAGGATAGCATAACCGGTGATCGTCCCCTTCAGCCTGACCCTCTTGTGGGAATAGAGGAACCCAAGCGCTAGGTACGGTATACCAATCATCAGGAAAGATGTGTCTGTGAACATAAGGAAGATCAAGGACAGGCATGCCAGGATGAGGGACAGGTACAGGCACGACCTCGTGCTCATGAGGCCAAGGGTCGTGAATTTGTCCTTTCTCTCGTTCTTTATGTCATCGGAAAAATCCCAGTAGTCGTTGTAGAAAGCCGCGAAAAGCTCTATGAAAAGGAACCCCAGTGCAGCCATGATGACCTTGAAATTCATGACTCCCAAGAACACTCCCGACAGGAGTATGAAGGCGAAAGATATCCCGAATGCCGGCCTCAGCTTCCTGTAGACGAGCCAAACAGCCTTACCCTTCATACAGTCACCAGACGCTTCTTCACCCATGACAACTTGATAGCAGCATCTTTGCGTGAGAAAGGAACATCCTTGGCCTCATAGATGGCTTTTATCTCCTTGATGGCAACGCTGGAATCCTGAAGGATTCCCCCACCGAACATGTGCTTCAGAATACTCCTCCCGCTATGCTTGCCCATGCAAATCTTTCTTTTCTGCCCTACCGATTCCGGTTCAAAAAACTCATAAGTTCTCGGATCTTTAAGAACCCCATCTACGTGAATCCCTGATTCGTGGGCAAAGGCATTTTCCCCTATAACAGGTTTGTGTCGCTGAATCTTCACACCTGAGAATTCCTGGACCATGTCACATATTTCCAGCAGCATTTCGGACTTCACTTTAAGGTCCCTTCCATGCAAGTGCTTCAATGCGATGCAGACCTCTTCGATTGCTGCGTTTCCAGCCCTTTCTCCAATCCCCGTAAAGGTTCCTGAAAAATAATCAGCCCCCGCAAGCACGCCCTCCACGGCGTTTGCGGTTGCCATGCCGAAATCGTTGTGCGTGTGGATTCCGACCTGACAGTTGAGATTCTTTTTAAGGTAAGAGACCAAGTTTCTTGTAGATTTGGGGGTAAGACAGCCGACAGTATCGGCTATGAAGAATACGGATATCCTGTTGTGGATTTCTTTTAAAAATCGCTTAAAATAATTGAAGTCGGCCCTGCTCGTGTCTTCCCCTGCGAAATCCACGATCAGTCCGTGGGCTCTTGCATAATCAACCATTTCAGACGTCTTTTTGAGATTTTCCTCTCTGCTTATCCGCAGTTTGTGGGTTATGTGCAAATCAGAAAGCGGTGTGAACAGTGTGACCCTTTCGGCACCCGCATCCATGGCTATATCTACATCCGATTTTTTGATTCTGCATGTAGCAGAAACCTTATCACCAAACATATCCGTGAGTTCTTTTGTGACCCTGAACTCTGAATCGGAAACCACGGGCATTATGTCAATCAAATCCGCGTCAAATTGCATTATTTTTTCAGCAAGCTTGATTTTTTCGTTAAAATCAAAGACAACACCAGGCATCTGTTCGCCGTCTCTGAGGGTGGTATCGTGAATCTTGATATCAGAGAATCGAGTCATGTTTTAATAATTGTTATAATTAGTTAAATATTTTTATTATATGTTTAAACTTATTTTAAATAGAAGCTCTTTTAAATAAAAATATATCACATAATAAAGATGGAGCAGGATGGTATGAATTTGCTGCAAGAAATAACCAAGTCAAGGTTTCTGATGCTGCTGCTTGAAGAGAAGCAGTATGAAATGAAATTGAAAGATATAGTAAAAAACATAGGGGAAACCAAAACAAAAATATGCTATGTCTGCCTGTCAAAACCCTACAAGGATGTTATTGAGGATTTAAAGAGAATAGGCGTCAATGACAAAAACTTCTTCTTCATAGATATCCTTAGCTCGCATTACTTTAAGCCAAAACCCGTTAAAAACTGCATCTTTTTGGAAGCACCACCAGAACTGGTTTCGATAAGACTGGCGATAGAAAAGGTCATCATGGAGAAAAAATGCAGCGTGATAATATTTGATACCATCTCGTCCCTGCTGATATACCAGGAGAGCTATTCCATCGTTAGGTTCACGCACGAAATAATGACTGACAAGATGCAGGAAAAAACCAAGAAAATCTACATCGTCCTTAAAGGAAGTGGTTTGCCAGGTGGAGAAAATCAGGGTATGATAAAAGACTTGTGTATGTTTGCTGACACTACTGTTGACATGACAGAGAAGCCGGATTAGGGGCATTGGGACACATCAGGCTAGGATCCAGGGAACTGAAGACCTGATGCGTGTACTGGACACCCGAGCGGTATTGGGACACATCAGGTACCCGAGCATAAAGAATTTATATACTTTAATTCAATAACTAAATGATAACATGGCAAAAAAAATAATGATCGTGGATGATGAGGAAAGTTTGG
>Ga0315533_1000422_pt1 | contig 37011 bp, 34 predicted proteins | sample SalMarSW160130MG_FD_203081 | JGI IMG/M metagenome (GOLD analysis project Ga0315533, IMG submission 203081) | Salt marsh sediment microbial communities from the Plum Island Ecosystem LTER, Massachusetts, United States - Salt Marsh Sediment SW1601-30 ...
AGCAACCACAGGGATCTCGACACCCTCCACGACCATCCTCAGCCCCTCGTAGTCCACGGGCAGTCCGAACTTCTTCTCGCCACTCCTCCCGTGCACCGTTATGGCCGAGACGCCCGCCTCCACGAGCCCCCTAGACAACTGGACTGCGCTCCTGCTCCCGTTGGACGCGCCGAGGCGCATCTTGCACGTCACGGGTATGTTCACGGCCTCGGCGGCGGCTCTGGCGACCCCGATCGCCTTCTCCGTGGACCTCATGAGGGAGACGCCCGCGCCGCTGCGGGTGACCGTCCCCACGGTGCACCCCATGTTGATGTCCACGTAGTCGTAGCCGAGGGACTCGACGATGCGCGCCGCCTCGGCCATGGCCCCGGAGTCGTCCCCCACCAGCTGGACGCCGCTCAGGTGCGGCCCTTCGATCAGTTCAAGGCTCCGCATGACCTTCTGGTTTCTGTGTATTATGGCGTGGGGGCTGACCATCTCCGTGCAGATGAAGGGAGGGTGGAACCCAGCGAGCACGCAACGGTACGGGTGGTCCGTGTACCCCGCCAGGGGCGGCAGTATCAGCCTGCTTTCAAGCAGCCGCCGGATGAACTCGTGCCTCGTTGAGCTCACTGAAGACCCATTCACCATCCGACTCACCCCTTATCCGCTTTTCTGTTCCCCAGCAACGCTTTTTCACTGTAGTACACTCGTGGAAGGGATGACGCGCAACCCATGAAAACCCCGGATCGATGATATCAGTGTGTTACGGGACGAAGTGGCTAACTATTCTACGCGCACGTGTATCGGCCTGATATCTATTTTGAGAGTAATTCTTATCGTAGATTGAGTCAACACTCGTCGAGGTAGAGAAAACCTAGGTGCGGGAGGAGGGACTCGAACCCTCGAAGTCTCTCATGACAGCGGGAGTTATGCTATTGTTGTATTTGGTTAAGGCTATTTATTTTAAAAAAAGAAGCATAAACACCACTCGGGCAATTTTAGCTAATAAAATTGGTGAAGTTAGGATTAAATATTCGATTAGGTATCTGTTAAATAGATTGTCTACTTTTCTCGTTCAAACAGCAGATAATGATTGGCCATTGTTGGAGTACCTACAACCTGATATGTGTGCAGACTCCAACCATCCTTTTCATGACTCTCTATAACCTCACTAATTTGTTTATGATGCCCTACTTGAACACAAGTCCACTCTTTCAATTTTGTCACCTATTTAAGATGGTTACACAGAGCTGTTTATAACAATTAATCATATTTTCTCTTGGATCTACAGTAAGGATTCTGAAAATCAAGACGACACATTATCTTCCAGAATAAAGAAGTGAGGATAAAATATTCGATAAAATAATCACTTATCCAAATTCTAGGGTTGGACAATAGGTGCGGGAGGAGGGACTCGAACCCTCGAAGTCCTAAGACACGAGATCTCCTACCCGAGAAACGGATCTTAAGTCTCGCCCCTTTGGCCAGCCTCGGGTACTCCCGCCCGCAGAATACAGGGCTAAGAAACAGCCTAAAAAACTTGCCTAGACGATGCGCCTGCTCCGGTTAAGCGTCTTCCTGTTGTTCGCCGGGTTCCTCAGCCTGCTGGAGGCCCCGTAGCCGCATGCGGCGCACGCCTTGTTCCTAATATGATAGGCGCGTCTGCCGCAGCGCCTACAACGGATATGGATGCGTTTACCGTGATGAATGGGTGATTTGGTGGGCATACGTTTTCAGCTCTACTCCGGTGGCGGACTGATCATGATCACGTTGTCGCCGCGGAGCACGATGGTCCCGATCTCCTTGACGTTCATCGGGTCGCTGACCTCCTCGGCGTCGCTCATGTAGAGGTTAACGTGCTGGTCGAACCCCTCGAGAACGCCCCTGAGGGTCCTGCCGCCTCTCACCTTGATCAGCACCGTCTTGCCGACGCTTCGCTCTAGCACTTTTTCAATCATTTCCGCCAATTTATTCGCCTCTCCGGTGATGTCTTAGGCTTAAATCGAATATCGGGTATCACCTATAAAAGTTTGTATCTTATGCGACAATATATCCGAGCCACGACCGATCATGATTAAATCTAAAAGAAGGCATAAAAACGCCCCTCTGTGCGAGAGGGAACATAAAATCGAGTAACGTTTATTAGGAAGTAGTCGCCCCTTCTTATAGCTTCGTTAGGGTTAGGAAGGTTTCTGTAAAAGGTGAATTACGTTTAATGACGGAATCTGATCCCTCCGACATTATGGACCCCGCCCTAGCCCATGTAACGAATCAAACTCAAATCAGGTTGATATAATGCTTCTCACAGAAAACGAACTCTGGGATTTGATGAAGTCCTTCTTCCAGGAGGAGGGGCTCGTCAAGCAGCACCTGGACAGCTATAACGATTTCTCTAGGAACACGCTGCAACAGATCATAGACGAGATCGGGGGCATCAGCATCGAGGTCCCCAATCACACATACAACATACGCTTCGGCGCCATAGAGATAGGCGATCCCAGGGTCGTGGAGGTGGACGGAACCAACCGTGAGGTCTACCCACGGGAAGCCAGGATACGCAACCTCACCTACAGCGCCCCCCTCTACCTGGAGATAGAGCTGAACGACGAGGGACGCGAGACCTACGAGCGCGTCAACATAGGCGACCTCCCAATCATGGTCAAGAGCAACCTATGCCTCCTGAGCAGGCACACCGAGGACCAGCTCGTCGCGCTCGGCGAGGACCCCAAGGAGGTCGGCGGATACTTCATAGTCAACGGAAGCGAGCGCGTCATCGTGAGCCTGGAGGACCTGGCCCCCAACAGGGTGCTGGTAGAGGTAGACAACAGGGGCGCCAAGCCGGTCTACAAGGGCAAGGTTTTCAGCACCACCGTAGGCTTCAGGGCCCGCATCGAGACGAGCCTAAAATCTAAGGGCGAGATGGTTGTGACCATCCCCGGGGTCCCCGTGCCGGTGCCCTTCGTGGTTCTAATGAGGGCGCTGGGCGTCGAGACCGACCGAGACGTGGCCGAGATGGTCAGCCTCGACCCGGACATACTTAACGAGCTGGAGGCCAGCTTCAGGGAGGCGTCAGCCGTCCCGAGCGTGGAGGACGCCATACTCTACATAGGCAACCGCGTAGCATTCGGCCAGGTCAGGGAGTTCAGGATCAAGCGCGCCGAGACCATCCTGGACCGCAACCTGCTGCCCCACATAGGCCGCGAACCCGAGGCCAGGATGGACAAGGCGATCTTCCTCGGCGAGATGGCCAGCAGGATCATCGAACTAAAGCTCGGCCTACGCCAGGAGGACGACAAGGACCACCTCAAGAACAAGAGGATAAAGCTCGCCGGCCCCCTGCTGGCGGAGCTGTTCAGGTCCGCGTTCTGGAGCCTCTACAGGGACATGAGGTACCAGTTCAGGCGCATGAGCACCAGGCGCAAGGGGGTGCTCATCAGCGCGGCCGTCAGGCCCGGGATAATAACGAGCAGGATTCAGCACGCCCTCGCCACCGGCAACTGGAGGCGGGGCCGCGTAGGCATGACCCAGCTCCTCGACCGTACCAACACTCTTTCAACCCTTTCTCACCTCCGCAGGCTCCAATCCCCCCTAAGCCGGAGCCAGCCCAACTTCGAGGCCCGTGACCTCCACAGCACTCACTGGGGACGGCTGTGCCCCAACGAGACCCCGGAGGGCGCCAACTGTGGGCTCGTCAAGAACCTGGCGCTGATGAGCAGCGTCAGCGTCGGAACGGACGCCGAGAAGATCAAGCGCACACTGGAGTTCATGGGAGTCATCAGGGCCAAGGACGCCGACGAGCAGCTGCGCCACGAAGGCACCAAGATATTCGTCGAGGGCTACCTCCTGGGGTACAGCACCTCACCGGAGATCCTGGTCAACACGTTCAGAGAGATGCGCCGCAATGGCGAGATCAGCGGCCAGGCCAACATAGTGCTCTACCCTAACTACAACGAGATCTATGTTAACTGCGATGAGGGCCGGATAAGGAGACCCCTCATAGTGGTCGAGGAAGGCAAGCCTACGCTGAAGCAGAGGCACATCCGCAACATCAAGCAAGACAGGTGGACGTGGAGCGACCTCGTCAAGGAGGGCATACTGGAGTACCTTGACGCCGACGAGGAGGAGAACACCTACATCAGCGTCGACCAGGAGACCCTCACCGAGGAGCACACCCACATGGAGATATGCCCCTACACCATCCTCGGCGTCGGGGCAGGCATCATCCCCTACGCAGAGCACAACCAGAGCCCCCGTAACACCTACCAGGCGGCCATGTCGAAGCAGGCGCCGGGCGTCTACGCGTTGAACTACAACGACAGGACCGACACCCGAGGCCACCTGCTGCACTACCCTCAGAAGCCACTCGTTTCGACCAAGCCCATGGAGGTCATAAACTACAACGACCGACCAGCGGGCCAGAACTTCGTCCTCGCCATCCTGAGCTGCATAGGGTACAACATGGAGGATGCCATCATATTCAACAAGTCGGCCGTCCAGCGCGGCCTGGGCCACAGCAGCTTCTTCAGGATATACAAGGCCGAGTGCAAGCAGTACCTAGGTGGCGCCAAGGACAGGCTCACCATCCCCGAGGCCGGCATCCGCGGCTACCACGGCGCCGAGGCCTACAGGCAGCTGGAGAGCGACGGACTCATCGCCGAGGAGGCCGCGGTCAAGGGCGGTGACATCCTCATCGGCAAGACGAGCCCGCCAAGGTTCATGGAGGAGTACCGCGGCATCGAGATACGTGGCCCTCAGCTCCGCGATACATCCGTCAGCGTCAGGCCTACAGAGGTCGGCGTCGTGGACAGCGTCTTCATCACGAAGGACATCGAGGGAAGCCAGCTGGTCAAGGTCAAGGTACGCAGCAACAGGGTGCCCGAGCTCGGCGACAAGTTCGTCAGCAGGCACGGCCAGAAGGGCGTCATCGGCATGCTTGTGCCCCAGGAGGATATGCCCTTCAGCGCAAGCGGGGTGATACCGGACATCATCATGAACCCCCACGCCTACCCCAGCCGAATGACCGTAGGCCAGTTCATCGAGGCCATCGCCGGGAAGGCCGCGGCCCTAAGGGGCGAGATCGTGGACGGAACACCGTTCGCCAACGAGGACCCTAAGAACCTAGAGGAGATACTCACGGAGCTAGGCTTCCAGAGCGGCGGCCGAGAGATTATGTACGACGGCATGAGCGGCGAGATGTTCGAGGCCGAGATATTTATCGGGGTCGCCTTCTACCAGAAGCTCCACCACATGGTGGTGGACAAGATCCACGCGAGGGCCCGCGGCCAGGTCCAGATGCTCACCCGGCAGCCGACGGAAGGCAGGGCCAGGGGCGGCGGGCTCAGGTTCGGAGAGATGGAGCGCGACTGCCTCGTAGGACACGGAGCCGCAATGCTGCTCAAGGATAGGCTCCTGGAGGAGTCGGACGCCTACACGATATACGTATGCGAGAGGTGTGGCCGCCAGGGCTTCTATGACATCAGGCAACGTAAATACGTGTGCCCGACATGCGATGGGAAGGGCGACATCGAGCCGGTCACCGTTTCATACGCTTTCAAGCTTCTGCTGCAGGAGATGCAGAGCCTGTGCCTGTCGCCCACTCTGAAGCTGGCCAAGGAGGTGGAGTAAGATGAGCAAGGTAATCGACGCCATCCAGTTCGGCCTCCTGAGCCCAGACGAGATAAGGCGCCTCAGCGTCGTCGAGACGGGGACCAGCGACACCTACGATGAGGACGGCGCCCCCATCGCCGGCGGCCTCATGGACCAGCGTCTGGGCACGCTGGAGCCGAGGCAGAGGTGCCGCACCTGCGGAAACATATCCATCAACTGCCCGGGCCACTTCGGCCACATCGAGTTAGCGGTCCCGGTCGTCCACGTAGAGTTCGCGAAGCAGATATACCGCGTCCTCAGCGCCACGTGCAGGAGCTGCGGTAGCATACTGCTGGACGACGAGAAGAAGACGAAGCTCACGGACCAGCGCAACAGGGACATCGAGTTATTCGGCAAGGTCAGCGACGAGACAAGCAGCGAGATCATGAAGCAGGCCAAGAAGTACAAGCGGCACAAGGAGTGCCCCTACTGCGGCATGGTTCAGAACGTGGTCAAATTCAACAAGCCTACAACGTTCATCGAGATCGAGAAGGAGCTATTCGACGAGAAGATGGAGGACGAGGTCACGCGCAGGCTCACACCCAACATGATCAGGGAGTGGTTCGAGCGCATCCCGGACGAGGACCTGGAGTTGCAGGGCTTCAAGCCCAGCAGCGCACGGCCGGAGTGGATGGTGCTACAGGTACTGCCTGTACCCCCCGTGGACGTACGGCCCAGCATCATCCTCCAGTCCGGCATCAGGGCGGAGGACGACCTCACCCACAAGCTCGTGGACATCATCAGGATAAACCAGAGGCTCCGTGAGAACATCGACGCCGGAGCCCCCACTCTAATCATCGAGGACCTGTCCGAGCTCCTCCAGTACCACGTGACCACCTACTTCAACAACGAGGTTTCAGGCATCCCGCCGGCTCGTCACCGCAGCGGCAGGACCCTTAAGAGCCTATCACAGCGCCTGAAGGGAAAGGAGGGCAGGTTCAGGGGTAACCTCAGCGGCAAACGCGTCGACTACTCGGCACGCACCGTCATCAGCCCCGACCCCAACCTGGATATCAACCAGGTCGGGGTCCCGGTGCACATCGCCACCAAGCTCACTGTGCCAGACGTCGTAACCGAGCGGAACCTGGAGGGGCTGAGGAAGCTTGTCTTGAATGGCCCTTACAAGCACCCGGGGGCCCTCTACATCATCAGGCCGGACCAGAAGCGGATAAGGCTCGAGTTCGTCACCGACAGGGCCCTCATAGCCCAGAGCATCGAGCCGGGCTTCATCGTCGAGAGGCACCTGAAGGACGGGGATATTGCCCTGTTCAACCGGCAGCCAAGCCTTCACAGGATGAGCATAATGGCGCACAGGGTCAAGGTGCTGCCCTACAAGACTTTCAGGATGCACCTCACGGTGTGCCCGCCCTACAACGCGGACTTCGACGGCGACGAGATGAACCTCCACATCCCCCAGAGCAAGGAGGCCCAGACAGAGGCCAGGATGCTGATGCAGGTCCAGGACCAGATCCTGAGCCCAAGGTACGGCGCCCCGATCATCGGCGCCGGCAAGGACTACATCAGCGGAGCGTACCTACTCACACGGGAGGGAATGCTGCTCACGGCGGACGAGGTGGGTAAGCTCATAGCCTACACCGGCTACGAGGGGGACATACCCAAACCCACGGTGCTCAAGCCCACGCCCATGTGGAGCGGCAAGACCGTCTTCAGCCTCTTCCTGCCCAGCGACTTCAGCTTCGTCAGCAGAGCCAACATCTGCGTACACTGCCCTGAGTGCAAGGAAGCTGAGTGCGAGTACGACGCCTACGTGATGATCCAGAACGGCGAGCTGAAGACGGGAGTCATCGACAGGAACAGCATAGGAGCCGAGCGCCCCGACACCATCTTCCACAGGATCATCAAGGACTACGGCACCGACATAGGCCACGACTTCCTCAACGGCGTCAGCCGCCTCATCAACGGCTTCCTTACGCTGAAGGGCTTCACATACAGCTACGACGAGCTCGAGCTCGCCGACAAGGATATGCGGGAAATAAGCAGGGTCATGAGGCGGATGGAGAAGAACGTCGAGAAGCTCACGGAGGAGTACACCACAGGTGTACTCGAGAGGCTGCCCGGTCAGACGCTGCAGGAGAGCTTCGAGATCAAGGTGATGAACGAGCTCGCCAAGGCCCGTGACAAGGCCGGCGAGACCGTGCAGGAGGCGCTGCCCATGAGCAACGGCGGCATAATCATGACACGCACCGGCGCCCGAGGCAGCAGCCTAAACATCGGCCAGATGATGGGCTGCGTAGGCCAGCAGAGCATCCGTGGCAAACGGATCATGAGGGGCTACGAGAACAGGACGCTACCCCACTTCAAGGAGAACGACGCCGCGCCCGTCGCCAGAGGCTTCGTCTACAACTGCTACAGGGACGGCTTGACCCCGCTGGAGTTCTTCTTCCACGCCATGGGAGGACGCGAGGGACTGGTGGACACGGCCGTGCGTACCCAGCAGAGCGGTTACATGCAGCGCAGGCTCATCAACGCCCTAGAGCATCTCAGAGTCGAGTACGACGGCACCGTCAGGAACAGCGTGGGCGACATAGTCCAGTTCCAGTACGGGGAGGACGGCGTCGACCCCGCGAAATCCGATCACGGCGTCGCCGTCAACGTTGCCCAGCTCACGGACAGGACCCGGATCAACATGAAGAAGGGGCGGGCCGCAGCGGCTTCGACGATAGACAAGCTGGTGGACGGCATCGAGGAGGAGATACCCCCGCTCCTGAAGGACGAGCTCAGACGCCGGCTCAAGCAGGCGAAGCTCACCAAGCAGGGGGTCGAGGGCGTCATAGCGGCTATGCTCCGGAACTACGACTACAGCCTCGTGGAGCCAGGTGAAGCCGTCGGCATCGTGGCCGCACAGAGCATAGGCGAGCCGGGCACACAGATGACCCTCAGGACCTTCCACTACGCGGGCGTCGCAGAGCTTAACGTAACCCTGGGCCTGCCCCGGCTCATCGAGATAGTGGACGCCCGTAAGAGCCCGTCGACGCCGGTGATGGACATCTACCTCACAAGTAAGTACAGGAGGAGCGAGAAGAAGGCTAGGGAGGTCGCCCAGAAGCTGACCTACACGGTCATCGACGACGTCATCGACAGCGTCAACGTGGATCTACGCGAGGAGGCCGTCAGGATCACCCTCGACCCCGATAGGATGGACACCCTGGGAGTCGACATCACGGATGTCGAGAAGGCCATACCCTTCAGCTACACCAAGGAGAAGGACAACACCTACCTCATCAGCCTGGAGGAGGACAAGGCTAGGGATCCCGAGCCCATCATAAAGCATGTGACCGAGGCGAAGATCAAGGGCATCCCCGAGATCAAGAGAGTCCTCACCACCGTCGAGGACGGCGAGTGGGTCATCAGGACGGACGGCAGCAACCTCGAGGGGGCGCTACGCGTCGAGGGCGTCGACCCCACGAGGACCACCACCAACAACATCCACGAGATAGCCTTGATATTCGGCGTCGAGGCGGCAAGGAACACGCTCATCAAGGAGGCCCACGCGGTCCTCACCGAGCAGGGGCTGGACGTCGACATTCGTCACGTCATGCTGGTAGCCGACATCATGACCAAGACCGGCGAGGTGCAGCAGATCGGCCGCCACGGCATCAGCGGCGAGAAGAGCAGCGTGCTGGCCAGGGCGGCGTTCGAGCTAACCATCCAGCACCTGGTAGACGCGGCCATCAAGGGCGAGATCGATCCCCTTAAAGGTGTGATCGAGAACATAATCGTCGGACAGTCGATGCCCCTAGGAACGGGAAGCGTCGAGTTGTTCATGACTCAGGGAGATAGAAGCGATGAGTAGCGTAGACCACGAGCTGAGACTCGCTCTCTCCACCGGCAGGGTCCAGCTAGGATCGAAGATGGCGGTCAGGGAGATGAGGCGTGGCAGAGCCAGGATGGCTATCCTCAGCTCTAACTGTCCAGCCGAGAACGCCGAGGCCATAGAGACGTATGGCAGGCTAAGCGAGATACCCGTGCTTACGCACGCTAAAGACAGCGTAGATTTGGGGGTGCTGTGTGGGAAACCCTACCCTGTTTCAGCTATCGTGATCAACGACCCGGGCGACTCGAAGATACTAGACATGGCGACGAAGGAAGATTAGCGCATGCTCAACAACATAAAGATCACAGAGACTGAGATGAGGTACATACAGCTCCTGCAGAACATGACGGGGGCGACCATCGTCGACTGCATCGTCGACGAGGACATGGACACCATCATATTCACGGTGAAGAAGGGAGAGGTAGGGCTCGCCGTCGGCAAGGGCGGCGAGAAGATAAAACGTTTCCGCAGCATGACCAACAAGCAGGTCGAGATATACGAGTACCTGCCCGAGCCCGAGAAGTTCATCAGGAACGCGTTGAAGCCGGCGAAGGTCAAGGACATCCGCCTCGTCGACAGGATGGGGGGCAAGAAGATCGCCATGGTGAACGTGGAGCCCAAGGACAAGGGCATAGCCATCGGCAAGAACGGGTCCAATATCAAGAAGATAAGGTTCCTCGCGGACCGCTACTTCCAGCTCGACACAGTCGTGATAAACTAAGCCGCTTCCCCGGCTTCAATCTTGTTTTGTATTACTTCTATAACCGTGCTAGGGTTATGTGTGCTGAACACGAAGGCCCTGCCTCTGCGGCGGATAACCCTGACTGCGTCGCCATAGTTCATGAGGTAGCCCACGCTTCCATCCCATCCCCACCGTATCCCAAGGCCGCCGCTGTACCTCCAGAACGACGGCTTCTCGGCCTCGACGAGGAGGACCTCCGAGAGAGGGACGCTGGTCCCTATGACTCCGAAGGCGACGCGGAGCTGGCTCTCCGTCACCCTGATCCTCAGGGTCCTGAGGTTTAAGTAGAGGAATATCACGGCCATGTCCGCGAAGACGACTAGGGCCTGCGAATATCTTGGGAGCCTGAGGTTGAAAGGGCTCATCGACAAGTATGTTAATAGCACGATTACTGCCGCGAAGAAGACATGGAACAGGGGGTGGGCCTCGTAGTCCTCGCCGTAGAGCAGCTCGCCTGAGGTGGTCACGCAGTCTCTCGTGAACTATTTATTTTTCCCAGATATAGGTTTAGCCCCGAGGTGAACCTTATACACGTCGAGGGCGAGTACTCTCTGAGTTGCCATGAGTTCTGTCTGGCCTGACGGTAAGAGGTGCGCCGTGTGCTTCACCTTCGATCTTGACGCCGAGTACGTGTTCATGGGGAACATGCCCGAGGTCGCGGACATGCCTCGGGTCATCTCTCAGGGAGACTACGTGTGGAGGGCAGGCATCATCCCACGTATCCTTGATTTGCTCGAAGAGCACAGGATCAAGTCGACGTGGTTCGTGGTGGCCATGAATGCAGTTAACCACCCCGAGGAGGTGGCGGAGATCGTTAAACGGGGACACGACGTGTCCACCCACGGCTGGGTACACGAGAAGATAACAGACCTCAGCAGGGAGGAGGAGACGGAGAGACTGCTCAAATGCGTGCAGGCCATCGAGGACGCCACAGGGTACAGGCCCGTGGGGAACAGGACCGCCGGCGGCGAGTTGAGCCCCAACACTCTGGACATACTTGCGGAGAACGGGTTCATCTACGACAGCAGCCTCAGGGGCAGCGACATGCCGTACACGCTGTCCAACGGCCTCGTCGAGGTGCCCAGCTACTACGAGATGGACGACTTCCACATCTTCGCAGACTATCCCTTCGGCAACTACAAGGCACGGATGCTTAGCCCCGAGACGGGCTACCAGATATGGGCCAACGCCTTCGACGGCTATTATCGCTACGGCCTCTGCTGGACAAGCATGTTCCACCCTCAGATCATCGGCAAGCCCGGGAACATCATGCTCCTGGAACGCACCATAGAATACATGAAGAAGCACCCGGGCGTATGGTTCGCCAACGCCCGGATGGTAGCCGAGCACTGGATGAGCAAGTAGCGGTCTTGGGCGGGCTCAGGAAGATCGACTGCATCACTTTCAGGATAAGCGACCTAGAAGCTTCGGCCCGTTTCTACGAGAATGTGATGGGTCTAAAGCGTGGTTGGACGGATCCGGATCGTGGCATGGTGGGGGGGGGCTCTTCCCGTACAACGACTCCGAGCTGGTGATCCACACCGACGAAGACCTACCTAACTCCTCGTACAGCTTCTCTGTCGACGACGTGGGAGTTCTACAATGAGTACACCGAAAGAGGCTACAGGGTGCTCGATGGCCCATTCGACGTCAGGAGGGGGAAGTACGCCGTTCTGGAGGATCTCGATGGGAACAGGGTAGATGTAATCGACTTAACGGGGTTCGGCGGGAAACCAAGATACGATGAGTGAGCCTTGCTAATGTCACAGACTGACTGAGAGTATCCATAGTGAAAAAAAGGATGCGGGCCACGGCCTCATCTCGTGAGGGCCTCGAAGCCCTTCTCGTAGGCCCTCAGGTTCTGCTCCAGATACCTTTCAGGTAGGCTCCGCTTTAGCGCATCCTTGACCGCGTCCTCCGTCAGCACCTCCTCACCCAGTGCCATGTAGGCGCCCAGCACAGTTATGTTCAGGCTTCTCGGCGCGTCGGCTTCTCGGGCTATACGTGCGGCGTCTAAGGCGTTCACCTCGCAGCCGATTGCCTCCAAGGCACTCGTTATCTCTTTGAGGCTCGGGTACGTGGCCTGCCCCAGCATCACGGGGATGGGGTGCGTGGGTGCGGTGTTCATTATTACCTTGGTGTCGGGGCCGAGGTACGTGCCGACCCTGACGGCCTCGCTTGGCTCCAAGGAGAGGAGGGCGTCTGCCCCGCCGGACGGTATGAGGGAGCCGTGGACTCCGTCGCCTAGCCTGATGTGGCTCTGCACGGCGCCTCCCCTCTGGGCCATGCCCAGCGTCTCGCCGACCCGAAGGTTCAGCCCCTGGCTAATGGCGGCGTTGGCGATGACCCTAGCCAGAGTTATGCCGCCTTGGCCGCCTACGCTGGATATGAGGATGTTGTACTCCTTCACCATCACTGGTCGCCTCCCTGTATGGCTTGGAAGGGGCATACCTGGGCGCAGAGGCCGCAGCCCTCACACGTGTCGCTGTTTATCGACATCTTGCCCTCCTTTTCCTCCATTGCCGGGCAGCTGAGGGTCCTGACGCAGAGGAGGCAGCCCGTGCACCTCTCGGAGTCCACGTGGCTCGGGGGTCCTGTGAGGCGGTTCCTGCGCGCGACGAGGGCGCATGCGCCCCTCAACACTACGCCGGAGGGGCCGTCGTGCTGGATGGCGTCCTTGAAGGCTTCCTTTGACTCGGCGAGGTTGAAGGGGTTCACGACGCTGACCTTTTCTATCCCGGACGCCCTGAGCATGTCCTCTATCTTAACCACGTCCACGGGCTGATGGAGGGCGTTGAACCCGCTGGCGGGGGAGGGCTGGTGCTCGGTCATGCCCGTGATCTCGTTGTCCAGGACGGCTATCACGACGGGTGTGCCGCTCCACGCCGCGTTGACGGCTGGGGGCAGCCCGGCGTGGAAGAAGGTGCTGTCGCCGATGGCCGCTATGACGGGGGTCTCGACGCCGGCGCGTTTGAGGCCCATGGCCAACCCTATGCTGGCCCCCATGCTGACCTCGGTCCAGCACATGTCGAAGGGCGGGTGCATGCCCAGTATGGTGCAGCCTATGTCGCCAGTCACGATGACCTCGCCCTTCTCGTAGCCCAGCTCCTTCAGGGCTTGAGACAGGGCGGTGTAGGTGCCCCTGTGGGGGCAGCCTGGGCAGAAGGGGAGGCTCCTCCTCGGAGCCAGCTTACGCGCCTCGTCCCGACGAGAGGCGAGTTCAGGGTCGCTTGCCTCCGGCGCCTCGATGAGCTTGAGCACCGCCTTCTCCACGAGGTCGTAGTCGTACTCGCCTACCCTCGGAAGCGTGCCGTCAATCTTCCCGAGGACAGCCACCTTCCTCGGCTGGTCGGCGATGAACGCCTTCAGTCGTAGCTCCACGTAGGGCTCCAGCTCCTCCAGAATGAGGAGCCGGTCCACCTGCGCGACGAGCCTAGAGAAGAGGTTGACGGGGAGCGGGTTGACGCTGCCCACCTTAAGGGTCGCCAACTCGAGGCCTCGCCTCGAAACGACGTCCATCAGGTAGTTCCAGCTGACACCCGAGGCAACTACCCCCAGCCTCTGCCCAGGCCTGAGGCTTAGCTCGTTGTGGTCCTTCTCCACGAGGGGAGTGAGGGCATCCACTTTACGGTTGAGGTTAGCGTGCTGCTGCATGCACCACACGGGGGACGCCCGGGTGTACACGCTTATGTCCCGCTCAAGGTGCGGCTTCCGCCCTACCTTCTCGATGTGCCCGTAGACCACCGGGCTCTTACCGTGGGCGACCCTGGACGTTGACCTCACGATGACCGGTACCTTGTTGGCTTCGCTGTAACTGAACGCGTTGACCACGGCGTCCTTGCTCTCCTGAGAGTCGGAGACGTCTAGCATGGGAAGCAGGCTGGCGGCGGCGAAGATACGGCTATCCTGCTCCTCCATGCCCGCGTGGAGCCCAGGGTCGTCGGCCACGTATATGACGAGCCCCCCCACGAGGTCGCCATAGGCGACGCTCACTATGGAGTCACTGGCCACGTTGAGGCCGGCGCTCTTCATGGTAACCAGGCAGCGGGCTCCGCCGTAGGACACGCCAGCCCCTATGTCGAATGCGACCTTCTCGTTGACCGCCCACTCCACGTGCATGTCCGCCTGTTCCGCGTAGCGAGACAGCGTCTCGATGACCTCAGTCGACGGGGTCCCGGGGTAACCGACTGCAACGTGTACCCCAGCCTCTATAGCGCCGCGGGCCACCGCCTCGTTCCCCATCAGAAGCTTATGTGAACCCTTCTCATCTAACAAAATGATTCCTCAACACACTTGCTTGAACCTTTTAATACGTTTAACGGTTGAAAAACCGGTACCCGTGAGTGTGGTCCCGGAAAAAATGAGGGGAGAAAAAGGTGTGGCCTACTCTTTGACCACGATGGTTCCGCTGAGGTAGTTGAAGAGCCTCTGCTGCCTGTCTTGGTACAGGAGCCAGCCGACCATGACGTCCAGGGGCATCAGGAAGGCCTTCCCGACGGCCTGGTACATGCTCCTGCTTATGTCGATGGGCTCGCCGTGTAGGTCCACTACCCTGATCTTCATGGCTCTCTTGCCTAGGCTCTGTCCTTCGGTGCCCTCCAGGTACGCCCAGTAGAGGAACAGGAAGACGCTGTTCACGCCTATGTTGAGGAAGGGGAAGGGGTCGTGCCACCTGAGCGGCCACGCGAACATCCCCGCCACTATCCCTACCAGCAGCGAGTCGATGAGGAAGGCTACGAGCCTCTCGCCCCACGAGGCGAGCACAAGCTCGTCCACGTGCTGCCTAGCTCCGCAGCCGGAGCAGTACTCGGCGTCCTCGTTGAGCTCCTTGCCGCACTTCTTACAGTATACCATCCATTACGCCTCCTAGTCTCTCCTGACGACGGCGACGTAGATGACGAGTGCGCCGAGGCCGAAGCATACGAGGCCGCCGAAGAGCAGCCCCTTGCCTATGAGGTCAAGGAACGGCGCCTTCACGCCGAGCCCGGCGTCCACGTCCACGCCGACGGAGCCGTCGAGGTTCATGATGACTATCCAGTAGTCGCCTTCCTCGGGCTCCCACTCCAGCGTCAACTCGTCGCCGTAGGCGTAGGCCGTCCATATATCCAGGTCGGCTGGTGAGCCTTCAAGCTGGTCTCCGCTGTGCCTGTTGTATGTTATCTGGGGGGTTCTGTCGTAGGGGTGGTCCATGTCTATGTCGATGATGGCGTCGTACATCGTCCCCGCGAAAACGGGGGCGGCGTCAGACTCCTCCACTATCCCTATGAACACCTCTTTGCCGTTGTTGCTGTCCAGCGTGAACTTCAGGTCGATGAAGTCCCCCGGCTCGGGATGCCAGTATCTCACCATGGGTCCATCGATCTCTTCGATGACCATCTCGTCAACGTGCATGGGCCTGAATACGATGGCCTGTGTGCCGGTCCCCAGGTCGACGCCGCTGACGCCGATGTAGCCGTAGCCGTCGCTGAGGCTCCGGGTAACCCCCATCAGGGCCGTCCCGCTGAACAGCAGGGGGACGCCAACGAGTACCAGTAAGCCGCCGAAGAGTACGACTATCACCTTGCCGGCGTCCCAGCCGCCGCCCCGGGGCTTCGAGTATGATATGTCCGCAGCCCTGAGGTCGGCTCCGCAGTGGGGACAGAACTCGGCTCCGTCCTCCACTTCTTTTCCACATTTCTTACAGTATTGCACCGTGTTTCACTGGTCTCGGAGACGGTTACCGGCTTTTAAGGGAATTTCAGGATTATTTCAGAATTGGATCACAAACTGTGCTGAATCTATTCATAAATTCAAGTTAATCTTAGAAGGCGTATTTCAGAGACCCTTAGCGTCATCAAAGGAGAATAGGATATTAAACGACCTCAGGGAAACAAAAAGTTCCTAGTTACAGGGAATAAGCGTTTTTTTGGGTATGATCGGGGGCTTTTCTGGGTGTTTGTGTTAGGTTACTGGTCATATCGAGAAAAAAAAATTCTGGGCGAGATGTTCCTAGTTACATGGAACAAGCCTAACACTCACCCCTTCCCCCAAACACGACCCGCAACACCCCTGCCCAAAAAAGAGTAGAACACACCCCCAAACCCACAAAAAAATTCACGGAATACACAGCTACAGCAACAACCCACATAAAAACAAGTAACCTGCCACAAAAGGAGCCATAAACAGATATATCATGATCTCGTCTACCCTTCAGATAGCCATGAACCCCGACAAGTTCTACTCAAAACTCGGCGCAAGCTTCAAACCCGGTGTACTCACCACCGTGGTGCTCGCCGCCGAGGAACTCAAACGACAGGGAAAAAAGATCATAGGGCTCACGGGAGGCATGTACGATGAGGCCAACTTCCCGTGGAAGGAAGTAAAGGAGGCCATCGACGAGGCCACGGAGGCCGACTGGCGCGTCATGCTCCAGTACGGCAGCACGGCGGGGCTCCACTCCCTCAGGGAGCAGCTCGCCGCGTGGATGAAGGGCCACAGCATAGAGGCCGACCCCTACAGGGAGATGATGATCACCACGGGCAGCCAGGAGGCCCTCGACCTCGTCACCCGAGTCTTCCTCGACAAAGGCGACGTCGTCATAGTGGGCGCCCCCACCTACCTCTCAGCCCTCGGCGCCTTCAGGACCGTCGACCCCGACATCAGGCAGGCCAAGCTAGACCCGGACGGGATGGACCCAGAGGACCTGGAGAAGGTGATCAAGCAGGTGAAGGCCGAGGGAAAGACCCTCAAGCTCCTCTACATAATACCGAGCTTCCAGAACCCCACCAGCACAATGCTTCCCATGGAGAGGCGGAAACGGATACTTGAGCTCGCCGAGAAACATGACTTCCTCATCCTGGAGGACAACCCCTACGGCTACATCAGCTTCGAGGGCCCCATGCCCACGCCGCTGAAGGGCCTGGACAAGACGGGCCGCGTCATGTACACCAGCACCTTCAGCAAGATAGTGTCGCCGGGCATGAGGATCGGGTGGCTCGTCGCCCACCGGGAGTTCATAGCCAAGATGGTGGAGGCCAAGAGCAACATCAGCATCAGCAACGCCCTCCCCAGCCAGTGGGTCGCCGCCAAGCTCTTCGAGAAAGGCGTGGTCGACCAGCAGATAGAGAAGATGGTCAAGGTCTACAGGAAGAAGCGGGACGTCATGCTGGAAGCCATGGACGCCAGCTTCCCCAAGGAGGCCAAGTGGAACCACCCCAAGGGAGGACTGTTCCTATGGGTAACGCTTCCAGAGCATGTCAACGCCACGGAGATGCTCATGGAGGCCGTACAGAGCGGCGTCGCGTACATCCCGGGAAACAACTTCTTCACCATGAGCACCCACAACCACATGCGGCTCAACTACAGCCACCCAAGCATCCCCGACATAACGGAGGGCATCCAGATACTCGGGTCGCTCCTCAAAGAGAAGATATAGACCCATCATCCCTCGCGAATATATGAATCAATCTTCCTTTTCTCAAACCTATAATGCTTATAATCGTTTTCAGCTGAGAAGCATCTGCCTTGAGTCCGAGAAGATCAAGCTTCCAGATAGCCATAGACGTCCTTTCAGTCATACACCAGGGAGAGTCAAGGCCAACTAGGATCATGTACGCCTCCAACCTTTCATGGAACACTTTGAAGAGCACCATCGACCTCTTAGTCAACAAGGGGTACGCCGAGGAGGCGGGCGACATGCAGGGAAGAGGGAAGCAGTACCACATCACCCACTCTGGCACGAACGTGCTCAAATACTACGACCGACTAGAGGAACTGGTAAACCTAGACGTACGGGCATAACAAAAGCCCAGTCTTTCTTAACAGCCTTTAACCTGACCCGTGATGGTTCAGCGTACAACAAGTCTTATCCCTCCAGTTCTGTTCCTTTATCTACCCTCAGAGGACAGCCCATGACGCTTACGGAAAGAGAGAAGCTCTTCATGAAGGCCCTGTGCAGCTACCAACATGGACACGTTACACAGGACACCCTGAGGGGCAACCTCGAAAACCTCGGCTTAACCCCGGACGAGTTCAAGGAGATCAAGAAGCGGCTCCTCTACTCCGGCGTCATAGGCATAGTGTACGGCAACATAACACTTGAGGACGAGACCATCCGCGAACAACTAGAGGAAGAATGAACCTCCGCGACGTGATCCCTTTAATAAGCGCTAACAGAAAAAACAGGTTTCATGCTCCATTCGGCGAAAAAAAACACATTTTTATATTCACATATGTAACGGTGCACCGGCTGGAGCCGTATTTTTGAATAAATGAAAATGGATATATAAAAATACGTAAAACTAACATGTTGACGAAGGTAGCTTTGACTTGGCTAAGCAGCGGATCAAGCTGATAAAACAGCTGTGCAAGGGGTGCGGCTACTGCATCGAGTTCTGCCCCAACAAGGTGTTCGAGAAATCCGAAGAAATCACAGAGAGAGGCGTGACCCCGCCGAGGATCAAGTATCCTGACAAGTGCACACTCTGCGGCCTCTGCACGAGGCTCTGCCCCGACTTCGCGCTGATCATAGAGGAGGACGAAACCGATGGCTGACAGGGTGTTAACTGGGACCCGCTTCGTGCACGGCGACTGGGCGTGCGCAGAGGGAGCGATATCCGCGGGCTGCGGCTACTACGCGGCCTACCCCATAACCCCTGCCACCGAGATAGCGGAGCGGATCGCCCAGAGGTTCCCGGTCTTGGGAGGCAAGTTCATCCAGTTCGAGGACGAGATCGGCGCCATAGCCTCCGTAATAGGCGCGTCCTTCAGCGGCTTGAAGGCCATGACGGCGACCAGCGGCCCCGGCGTCAGCCTGATGCTCGAGAACATCGGCCTAGCAGTGATGACCGAGGCGCCCTGCGTCATAGTCAACGTCATGCGCGGCGGGCCCAGCACTGGGCAGCCCACCATGGGGGCTCAGGGCGACGTGATGCAGTGCCGCTGGGGCATGCACGGAGACGTCGAGACGATAGCCCTTGCGCCTCAGTCTGTGCAGGAGATGTACGACCTCACGGTCGAGGCGTTCAACCTCTCCGAGGCGTACAGGACGCCCGTGTTCCTCCTCAGCGACGCAAACATAGGCCACCTGTACGAGAGGCTGACGATACCGAGAGAGGAGGAGCTGACCCTCGTGGACAGAAAGAGGCCTACGCTGCCCCCCTCCGAGTACCTCCCCTACAGGGCGGACGAGTCGCTGGTGCCCCCCATGGCGAGCTTCGGGGACGGCTACAGGTTCTACTCGACCGGCCTAACCCACGACGAGAAAGGCTACCCCGACATGTCCGTGGAGACGCAGGACAAGCTGGTCAGGCGGCTATGCGACAAGATCAGGCGGAACACCGACAAGATAACCAGGGTAGAGGCGTTGATGACGGACGACTGCGAGGTACTGGTGGTAGCGTACGGTATAGCGGCGCGGTCAGCAGCCACCGCCGTGAAGCAGGCCCGAGAAAGGGGCCTCAAGGCGGGTCTGCTGAGGCTGGTGAGCCTCTGGCCGTTCCCAGATAAGCTCCTCGAGAAGAGGGCGGAGGACGCCAAGGCAGTAATCGTCGCAGAGATGAACTACGGTCAGCTGGTCAGGGAGGTAGAGAGGGCGGTGAAGCCCAAGCCCGTGCGCTTCCTCCCGAAGCTCGGGGAGAACCCCCACACTCCCGGTGAGATACTGGAAGCCATTAGGAGGATAGATGCATGACCGAGGAGATGAAGCACCCACTAAGCGACTACCTTCGCATGGATAGGCTGCCCCACATATGGTGCGCCGGCTGCGGCCTAGGGATCATCCTCCACAGCTACGTGGAGGCCATCCAGGAGCTATCCATGGATCTCGACAAGATCGTCACCATATCAGGGATAGGGTGCGCCGGGAGGGCCTCCGGCTACGTCAACACCGACGCCTTCCACACAACCCACGGCAGAGCCCTACCCTTCGCCACAGGCATCAGCATATCCCGGCCAGACCTGAAGACGGTGGTAATAAGCGGCGACGGCGACCTCTTCGCCATAGGAGGTAACCACCTCATCCACGCCGCAAGGCGGAACGTCGACATGCTCGTGATCTGCAGCAACAACTTCAACTACGGCATGACGGGAGCCCAGTATGGACCAACGACCCCGCTTAACACGAGGACCCCCACCAGCCCATACGGGAGCATAGAGAACCCATTCAACCTGGTGGCGCTCGTGGCGTCCTCCGGCGCCACCATGGTGTCCCGCTGGACTGTCTACCACGTCTACCACCTGAAGAACGCGATAAAGAAGGGGCTCCAGAAGAAAGGGTTCAGCTTCATCGAGGTGATAAGCCCCTGCACCACCGGGTTCGGGAGGCTCAACAAGCAGACCCCCATCGAGATGATGCGGCAGCTGAGGGACAACACGAAGATAATGAAGGTCCATCCGACGGAGGCCACGATCGACCCCTCCACAGAGATAATAATAGGGGACTTCGTCGACGTGAGGAAGCCGACCTACGGCGAGATACTCCGGGAGCTGGAGGCGAAGGCGAGGTGACTCGCCGAGAGATAAGGATAGCCGGCTTCGGCGGACAAGGCGTCATAACGGCAGGCTACGTCTTGGCGAACGCTGCGGCGATCCATGACGGACAATACGCCTTGATGACCCAGAGCTACGGCCCCGAGGCCCGCGGAGGGTCATGTAAAACGGATGTAATAACGTCAGATGAGCCCATCGACTACCCCAAGATTTCGAGTCCCGACTGCCTCGTAGCCATGTCCATAGACGCGTTCGCCACGTTCGCCAGTACCGTGATGGACAGAGGCGTTGTCATCTACGAGGCTAGCCTCGTAGACATCTCGAAAAACGACATGGATTCGAACAAGAACTACCACGAGATCCCAGCCGTGGCGACGGCGAACGAGCTAGGTAACCCGTTGACGGCGAACATGGTGATGCTCGGCGCCGTCCAGGCGCTCACAGGCGTCGTTAAAGCCGAAGCCCTCGCGGCCTCTATATCGGATCGTTTCCCCAAACGAAAAGAGCTTAACCTTAAAGCTCTTCGGAGAGGGATGGAGCTGGGCAGGCTCCAGGCTTAGATGAGACGACCGTAGTTCTCTTTCAAGGTGTTCAGGACTAGGTGGGTCTCTGTGCGTTCCACGTGAGGCATCTTGGTGATGTTTTTCGTGAAGTCGCTGAGCTTCTGTCTCGTCTTGAACTTGGCGATCACCATGATGTCCGACTCCCCCGTCACGTTGTATACGCCTGTCGTCTCGGGGTAGGCCGCGATCTTCTCCCCCACCTCCATCATCATGCCTCCCGAGACGATGATCTCTGTTATGACCGTCAGCTCGTAGCCCATCTTCTCGTGGTCAAGCTGGACGGTGTACTTCTTTATCACGCCGTTCCTCTCCAGCTCCCTCACCCTGGAGGCCACCGTGCCGCTGCTTATCCCGATACGTCTCGCGACCTCTCTGAAGCTCAGACGAGCGTCTCGGAGTAACTCCCTGATAACATTTAAAGAGGTTTCATCGATCATGGGACCCTCTTATTCAGTTGATGAATAAAGGGTATATACGGTTATCGTTTGACAATAAAAGTCTGGTATTCAACCGGTTTTTCAGTCAAATAAGGGATAAGAGGTGGTTAGGCTAGTACTCAACCGGGATGGTCTGCATGAGCTCGAAGAGCCTGAGGAACGCCTTGCTGTACCTGATGATGGCGCTCATGTTGCCCTTGAACTGAAGCTGCCTGGTCATGATGGCGTTGCTGCCGTCCAGCTCACCCTTGTTGACCTGGGTCCATACGCTGTACGGGCCCTCGAGAGTGAAGGCCGTCTTCTCGTCTGCGCCCAGCTCCCTGACCTCCGTGATCTTGCCGTCCACGAACTCTACGTAGATGTCGGGGAGGTCGTCTTTATCGGTGACCCTGTACGTGAAAGTGGCGTTGAACATCCTGGTCTTGATGCCGAACTCCTCGTCGACGTTCGCGACCTCTTGACACTTCTTCCAGTATTCTATGCCAAGGAATTGAACCATGTCATTGCACCTAATCGTCGAAAAAGGTGTCTAGACAGAATAAATAACTTACTGATCGGGTGTCAAGCCGGTGAATACAATGATCTACAAGCTGACCCGGTCACTGTTATATATTGAATGAGAGTATTTCATTGGATCACTATGAAGAACCTGCTTAAAGAGAAGATCAGGAGGGGCGAGAACTGTGTCGGCACCTTCGTCGAGCTGGGCCACCCCGACGTCACCGAGATCCTGAGCCGCCAAGGATTCGACTGGCTCCTCATCGACGGCGAGCACAGCCCCATGAGCTTCGAGACCATGGAGAGACTGCTCCAAAGCATGAGAGGCGCCGACTGCACGCCAATCGTCCGCCCACAGTGGAACGATCTAGTGATAATCAAGCGTATACTGGACCTCGGCGCCCACGGGATACTCGTCCCATGGGTCAACACCAAGGAGGAGGCTGAGGCAGCCGTAGCCGCGTGCAGGTACCCTCCTGAAGGCATACGAGGCTGGGGCCCGAGGACGGCGGCGCGCTGGGACCCTGATTACCGTGAGACCGCGAACGACGAGATACTCGTCTCCGTTCAGGTCGAGACCCAGAAGTCGCTGGACAACCTCGACGAGATCATGGGCGTGGAAGGCGTCGCCGCCTGCTACGTCGGCCCATGGGACCTGAGCAACAACCTCGGCTTCAGCGTCCCCCCGGACTACGATAACCCCCGGTTCATGGGGGCCCTCGAGCACGTGCTGAAGGTCTCGGACGACCACGGTAAGCCGGCGGGCCTATGGTGCAACATGGATAACGTAGCCTGGGCGGTGAGCAAGGGTTTCCGGTTCAACACCGTCGCGAACGCGGACTCCTTACTGTCGTACGGCGCCAAGGAGGCTCTGAAGAGGGCTAGAGGTTAACCCTTTCCACTATTCTTTCTGAACCATCTGGACGAGGAAGCCGTTGGGATCCCTGACGGTGATGATGTGTCTTTTAGTATCCTCGTTGTAGGTCGGGCCGTCGACCCAGTATCCCTTCTCCCTCAGCTCCCTTGAAGCCTCGCCTACATCATCCACGAGGACCGAGAAGTGGCTGTAACCAGGGTTGTCCGCGGCTCTTGTCTCGTTGATGTCTACTGTCATGCCGAACTTTGACCTGAGCTGGGCCGCCTCCCTGCCGCCGTGCTCGAACCTCTGCACCAGCCTGAAACCGATGTCCTCGTAGAACCTTATCGCCTCGTCAAGGTCGGTGGCGAAGAAGTGGATGTGGTCTATGTTAAGCAGATTCATGGGTGAAGTTATCATTACATGCTGCTATATAACCTACCCAGAGCCGACGGTTTTAATTGTAAACTAAAACATACATTAAAGTGTGAGCGTTCTCCCCAGACAGATAGCCAACTTCGCGGTGACTTACCGGTGCGACGGCAGATGTACCACATGCAACATATGGAAGTCGCCGCCCGGAGACGAGCTGACCCTAGACGAAATCAAGGGCTTCTTCCAGGAGAACCGTGGTCTGTTCAGAGAAGTAGAGTCCATCCAGCTGACGGGTGGCGAGCCTTTCCTGAGGGATGACCTTCCCGAGATCATTGAGACGATAGACGACTGCATAAACGGGTGCACCTTCTGGGTGCCCACCAACGGGTTAAGCCCCGAACTTATCCGGGAGTCCACTGAGAGGGCTCTCGCGAAGCTGCGGACAGGCAGCATAGGGATAAGCGTCTCCATCGACGGCCTAGAGGAGACCCATGATAGGCAGCGTGGCATCGAAGGAAGCTACATGTTGGCGCAGGAGACCCTGAGGAAGCTCTCGGATCTCAAGAAGACTAAGCCGCAGATGATGTTGTCAGTCGGCATGACGTTGACCCCTGAAAACCTCAAGGAGGCGCCAATCGTTCAGCGGGACGCATATAGACGCGGCGCAGACTTCAGCCTACGGCCTCTGAACGTCAGCGACATCTACTACAAGAACGACGACTTCGGGACAACGTACGACAAAGATACCCTCTACAAGACGTTGAGGGCCGTAGCGAAAAATGTGTTAGACCAACATGGCGTGCTGAGGAGCTTAACGACGCTAAGGTACCTGAGGGGCGTCCAGGAGTACATAGAGACTGAGGGCCGACGAACGACGCCGTGCCACGCCTGCACCGAGTCTTTCTTCCTCGACCCCTACGGCGACGTCTACCCATGCATCGTCATGAACAGCCGCCTCGGCAACATACGCGAGAAGCCCTTCCCAGAGATATGGGGATCGGAGAAGGCCGCTGAGACGCGGATGCGTATCTCGGAGTTGGAGTGCCCCCGCTGCTGGGTGGAGTGCGAGGCGTACCGAGAGATAGGGCGAACGCTGCCTGAGAAACTGGGGATGTTTCTCACTACCGTTCTCGACAAGAGAAACCTGGGTCTGAAGCCCTACCCGAGCCTCTTGATGATGTGATACCCGAACTGGGTCTTCACAGGCTCCTTGGTTGTCTCCCCCACGTTCAGGGCGAAGGACGCACGCTCGAAGGGCTTCACCATCTGGCCCCTGCCGAAGGAGCCGAGGTCCCCTCCCCTCTTACCTGAGGGGCATGTGCTGTACTGTTTCGCGAGCTTGCCGAAGTCGGCTCCTTTCTCTAGCTCCTCCAGCATCTTCAACGCCTGGCTGTGCTTCTCCACGAGGATGTGCGCCGCCTTGATCTTTGACGCCATATATAATCGGAGAGAGATGGCGGCGGAGCCTGATAAGGGTATGCAGAGAAAGATGCTACTCGACGAAGGGTTTGCTGTGCCTCAGTATGGCGTCTGTGACCTCGGGCCTCATCTGGGTCTCAGCGGGCCTCTTGCCCTCCCTGAGGAGCTGCCTCATGACCCTGCCCTTGTAGTTCTCGTGATCCTCCTCGCCGTGGGGGCAGATCTTCTCGTTCTGTGGCCCCCCGCACTTCCTGCAGTGAAAGAAGTTCCTGAAGAAGATGGGCATCACCCCCAGGTCGGGGTAGTCCTCGAAGATCTCCTGGGCCTCGAAGGGGCCGTAGTAGTCTCCGACGCCGGCGTGGTCCCTGCCCACGATGAAGTGGCTGCACCCATAGTTCTTGCGGACGATGGCGTGGTGGATAGCCTCCTTGGGTCCGGCGTACCTCATCTCCATCTCCAGCGTCACGAGGGTGGCGCTGTTCCTGAGGAAGTAGTTCTGGATGAGGGCCTCGTAGCTCTCGAGGATCACCTCGTCGGTGAAGTCCCCCGCCTTCTTCTTACCTATCAAAGGGTTGATGAACAGGCCGTCCACGAACGATAGGGCGGTCTTCTGCACGTACTCGTGACCTATGTGGGGCGCGTTCCGGGTCTGGAAGCCGGCTACTGTCCGCCAACCCTTCTCCTTGAAGAGGAACCTGGTCTCCCTCGGCTTGAGCCGGTACCGAGGATACTTGCCGGGAGACTCGTTGAACACCATTATTGGGCCGCCCACCAGCAAATCATTCATGCCGTTCGTCTTTTCGACGCCGGGGTGCGCTGGATCAGTCGTCTTATAGACAGCTTTACAGTGGGTCTCTTTGTCCCATCCATACTTCTCCTCTACTGTGACCGTCGCGAAAGGCTCCTCTTCACAGACGAGAGTCACCGTGTCGCCTTCTTTGAAACCCTTAGCCGTCTCATACGCGACGTCCAGTAGGATAGGGATGGTCCACGGCAGGTCGTCAGAGAGTCTTCCCTTAGCCAACACAGTCTGATAGTCGTTCTGCGTCATGGGTCCCGTGAGCGGGCTGTAGAGGCCGGAGGCTATGTTCTCGAGGTCCAGCCGTAGCTCACGGCTAACCTCTACCTTGGGGAGTTCGGACGCCTCCTCCGCGGCTTCGGCTTTTTTCAATGGTGGAGTGAACCTGTCGACCAGTCTACCGCCATGAGGTCTAGGCATAACAGGTCACTCTATATAGCCGAGGCGCCTGAGGCGCTCCCTGATTATCTGTTCTTCTTCCTCTGTGTACTCCGTCTCGTCGGGGAACTCGTTCTCCAGTTTGAGCATGACGTACTCCTCGACGCTGGTAAAGCTGGTTCCAGCGATCTTCTCCTCGATCTTCTGGTACAGCTCCCGGGGGATCATCACGGCGACCTTGTCCTCAGTCACTTTTTCCACCTTGATAGTGTCAAATCCCTTTAGAGGGTTTTTAACTCTTTATCAATGGATCGGTGTCGCTGATACACACAGAAGCCACCGGGGTCCGGGGATATGTATTTAAGAGGAGATTCCGTAGTGAATCCACTGGCTTAACGGAGAGATCCAACATCGCGAAGCTACCTAGACAACCTGAGATCAACATAGGCACCATCGGGCACGTGGACCACGGGAAGACGACGCTGGTTCAGGCCCTCACAGGCACCTGGGCGAGCCGCCACAGCGAGGAGCTTAAACGAGGCATCACGATAAAGCTGGGGTACGCCGACGCCTCCATCTACAAGTGCCCCAACTGCGACGAGCCTCAATGCTACTGCGTCACCAAGGAGTGCCCCTCATGCGGAGGAGAGGCCGAGCTACAGCGTACCGTGAGCTTCGTCGACGCGCCTGGCCACGAGATACTCATGGCCACGATGCTGAGCGGCGCCGCCGTGATGGACGGCGCCATATTGGTGATCGCGGCCGACGAGCCGTGTCCCCAGCCTCAGACCCGAGAGCACCTGGCGGCCATCGAGGCGGTCGGGCTCAAGAACCTGGTCATCGTGCAGAACAAGATCGATCTAGTGAGCAGGGAGAATGCCCTGAAGAACTATGACGAGATCATGGACTTCGTCAAGGGCAGCATCGCAAAGGACGCCCCCATAATACCGGTGTCCGCACAGCAGATGGTGAACATAGACCTCCTCATCCAGGGGATGCAGAAGTACCTGCCCACGCCCACGCGGGAGCCGAACCTGTCTCCGAGGATGCACATCATAAGGAGCTTCGACGTGAACATGCCCGGGACCGCCATAGACGACATGGTCGGCGGAGTCATTGGGGGAAGCATCACCCAGGGTAGATTCGAGATGGGTGACGAGATCGAGATAAGGCCGGGTCTGCCGACGAGGCAGAAGAGCCGCCTAAGGATGAGGGAGCTCGTCACCGAGATAACGAGCCTCCACGTCGGAGGCACAGCCGTCGACGAGGCGATTCCAGGAGGCTTGGCCGGCGTCGGCACGATGCTTGATCCCTCATTAACAAAGTCGGACGGGCTCGTGGGGAGCCTCATGGGAAAACCAGGCACTCTTCCGCCTGTGCTTGAAGAGCTGCGGCTAGACTACGAGCTCTTCGAGAACGTCGTCGGCAGCCGAGAGAGGGAGAAGGTAGCGAAGATAGCGAAGGGAGAGAAGCTGCTCCTCAACGTCGGCACAGCCAAGACCATGGGAGACGTCACAGACGTCAAGAAGAGTGAGATGGAGACCAAGCTAAGCATCCCCGTCTGCGCCGAGCCCGGGGACCGGGTGGCCATCAGCCGACGCATCGGCGGAAGATGGAGGCTGATCGGGGTAGGGACCATGAGTGGCTGACTTGCCTCCGAAGATACTTTTTGACACCAACTTTCTCATGATCCCAATACGGTTCGGGGTCGACATCTTCGAGGAGGCGGAGCGTACGCTCAATAATCTACCAGAGTACTACGTGACCAGAAGCGTCCTTAGAGAGATAGAGCTTCTGAAACAGGGTGCGAGCCCATCCTTCGCCAAGGAGTTAAGCTTCGCGGAGAAGATCGCGGAGAGGTGCAGCGTGCTCGATGTAGAGGCGAGGGAAAAAGAGACGGTGGACGAATCGATCCTGCGCACAGCCGTAGAAAAGAGATTGATCGTCGGCACAACGGACGCCGAGCTCAGAAGGAGACTGAGGGAAGCCGGGGTCAAGGTTCTGATCCTCAGGCAGAGGAGATACCTCGAACTCATAGGCTAGAAGCCGTGCTCATTGGCGCCGCCTTCTCCCCTTTTAACCTGAGGAAATTAACGGAGAAGTTTTAAGTCATAATACATTCCCATTGGGGAAATAGATTCCGGATCTATCGAGTGGCATGGTGTGGACCTTGGAGAAGACTGACTGGCATGCGACCGAAGTAGACGCCGTTCTGAAGGCACTCGAGACAGGCCGTGAAGGCATCACTGATGAGGAAGCCGGTAGAAGGCTGGAGGTTTACGGGCCTAACGAGCTTAAGGAGGAGAAGAAGAAGCAGTGGTATCACCTCCTATTCGAGCAGTTCACCAGTATACTCGTCATCATACTCGTGATAGCCGCCACAGTCTCGGCCTACCTGGCCATCCAGGAGGGCGAGCCCATGACCGACGCCTACGTGATACTATTCATCGTCGTCATGAACGCCATCTTGGGCTTCGTCCAGGAGTACCGGGCCGAGAAGGCTATCGAGGCTCTTAAAGCGATGGTGAGCCCCCACGTCCTGGTGCTTCGAGAAGGCAGGGAGGAGTCCATAGACTCCAAGGACCTGGTCCCAGGGGACATCGTGTTGCTTGAGGCAGGTAGCAGGGTCCCTGCGGACAGCAGGCTCATCGTGGCCGCCAACCTGGAGGTGGACGAGGCCGCCCTGACGGGTGAGTCGAGGACCGTGTCCAAGAGGCTGAATCCAGTTGCAGCCGACGCTGGCGTCGGCGACCAGAAGTGCATGGTCTTCATGGGCACCGTCGTCACCAACGGCCGAGCCGTCGCCGTGGTCACCGAGACCGGGATGAACAGCCAGTTCGGCAAGATCGCGGGCATGGTCCAGTCTATCGACGTCGAGGCCCCGCCCCTCCGCCGGAAGATGGAGAGGCTGGGCAGGCAGCTGGCCACCATAAGCGTCATACTCACGGTCTTCGTGTTCCTCGTACTCTGGTTCGTACACGACAGGACGCTTGAACAGGTCTTCATGACCAGCATCAGCCTCGCCGTCTCGGCGATCCCCGAGGGCCTACCCGCGGTCCTCACCATAACGTTGTCTCTGGGAACCGCCAGGATAGCCAAGCAGAAGGCTATCGTCAGGAAGCTGGCCAGCGTCGAGACCCTCGGCAGCACAACGGTGATCTGCAGCGACAAGACAGGGACCCTAACCAAGAACGAGATGACGGTCACGAGGGTCAACACTAACGTTCGCCAAGTGCACATAAGTGGCGCCGGGTATATCCCGGAGGGCGAGTTCATGGAGAACGGCTCCAAGATCGACGCCGCATCCGACAGCAACCTTGAGCTGCTTCTCAGAATCGGGGCCCTCAACAACGACGCCCATGTGCAGCAGAACGACGGCGCGTGGGTGTGCTTCGGCGACCCCACCGAGGGCGCCATGCTCGTCGCCGCCATGAAGGCCGGGATAGATGTCGCGGCGCTCAAGGAGAGCCACCCCCGCGTGGCTGAGCTGCCTTTCGACTCCGCGCGTAAACGCATGACTACGATCCATAGGACGCCTGAAGGTAGGCTCGTCGCCTACGTGAAGGGCGCCCCCGAGATAATTATGGTGCGCAGCGACGGCCTCCAAGAGGGGGCATCCGTGAGAGCCGTCACCGAGGCAGACCTCAAGAAGAACCGTGAAGAGATGGACGCCATGGCCGCGGAGGCTCTCCGCGTGCTCGCCGTCGCGTATAAATGGCTACCCGAAGACTACGACCTCACCGACCTCGACGTCGAGGAGGTTGAGAACGACCTCGTCTTCGTGGGGATGCAGGGAATGATCGACCCTGCCCGCGAGGAGGTGCCGCTAGCCATCAAGACGGCTCAGGAGGCAGGCATCCGCTCCGTCATGGTCACAGGCGACCACAGGATCACCGCGGTCGCCATCGCCAAGGAGATCGGAATACTCAGCGAGCAGACAGACGGCTCCGTGCTGGAGGGCATAGAGATCGAGTCCATGAGCGACGAAGAGCTCGACGGCGTGATCGAGGATGCCAGGGTCTGCGCCCGTGTGAGCCCAGAGCACAAGATGAGGATAGCCCAGAGCCTGAAACGGCTGGGCCACATCGTCGCCATGACGGGCGACGGCGTCAACGACGCACCCGCGTTGAAGGCGGCCGACATCGGCGTCGCCATGGGCATCAAGGGCACAGACGTCACCAAGGAGGCCAGCGACATGGTGCTGGAGGACGACAACTTCGCCACCATCGTCCGAGCCATCCGGGGCGGCCGCGAGATCTACGACAACGTCAGCAAGTACATCAAGCTCATGCTGGCCGCCAACTTCGACGAGTTCATCGAGATCACCATCACTGCCGTCATGGGACTCCCTGTGCCGTTCCTGCCCATACACGTGCTGTGGGTCAACCTGGTGACCGACGGGTTGCCCGCGGTCGCCCTGAGCATCGACCCCGCGGACCCCGACATCATGAGGTACCCGCCGCGCGACCCCAAGGAGGACATGTTGAGGCGTTTCTGGAGGTTCATCCTTTTCGCGGCGCTGGTGGACTTTATCAGCGACTTCATACCGTTCTTCTACACATACATAACCATGGTGAAGGTGACCGGGGACTTCGAGTTGGCCGCAACCACCGCCCGGACAGTTGCGTTCACGAGCATCGTGCTCTTCGAGTTCCTCCTGGCTTACCAGTGCAGGAGCGAGACAAAGCATATCTTCCAGCTGGGCTGGGAGGGCGTCACGGCCAACAAGATGCTCTTCGTCTCGGTTATGGTCGGCGTGGGCTTGCAGTTCCTGATACTCTACGTGCCGTTCCTCAACGAGGTGTTCCACGTGGTGCCTCTGACGCCGTTCCAGCTCCTCTACTGTTTCGCAGGCAGCCTCACCGCGTTCCTGATACTGCCCCAGCGGCTGATCCCCCGGCGGCAGTATGTAGAGCACAGAAAAGTGTAAATACGCGTCTTTTATCCCACACATTTTTATATATTTGAAGCCGATTATTGGCGGAAACAGTCAACTAATGGAGTGAAAATGTGCAATGGTAGACGCATGGCTGATCGCGCCAGCATCATCGATGATTTCGATCCTGATCGGGCTATTCTTGTTCAAGTATGTGAACGACAAGGACGCCGGGACAGACCGGATGAAGCAGATCGCTGGATTGATCCAGGAGGGCTCCAGGTCGTTCCTGAAGACGGAGTACACGTACCTAGGCGTCTTCGTCGTCGTCATGGGCGTCATACTTTCCGCGGTCCTCGGCCTCAAGATCGGAGTAACCTATGTATTCGGCACCGTCCTGTCAGGCCTAGCCGGCATCATCGGTATGGAGATCGCCGTCAAGGCGAACGTCAGGACAGCGAACGCGGCTAAGAATGGAGGCCTCTCCGAAGCCTTCCCCATAGCTTTTCGAGGCGGAGCCGTCATGGGCCTCATGGTGGTCGGGCTCGCCCTTTTCGGCGTCAGCCTCATCTACTGGCTCACGAAGGACCCTGAGATCGTCCTCGGCATGAGCATCGGCGCCAGCACACTCACACTCTTCATGAAGGCCGGAGGCGGCATCTACACCAAGACCGCGGACATCGCCGCGGACCTCGTCGGCAAGGTCGAGCTCAGCATCCCGGAGGACGACCCCCGTAACCCCGCCGTCATCGCGGACAACGTGGGCGACAACGTGGGCGACTGCGCCGGCTCGGGGGCGGACCTCTTCGACTCCTATGTGGCGGCCATCATGGCCGCCATGATCTTGGGCGGAACCTTACCGATCCAGTACCTTGAGGACGTGCCACTCGTCTACGCGGGCCTAGGCATACTAGCGTCCATCTTGGGCGTCGCGATTGTCAGGGTGGAAAAGGGCGGTGACCCGGGTAAGGCGCTCAACATGGGTACCTACGTGACGACCATCGCCTTCGCCGTGCTAACCTACGGCGCGACGATGATGCTCGGCTACGACATGAAGATCTGGTACTGCAACATAACCGGGTTGGCTGTCGGAACCTTAATCGGCATGACAAGCGACTACTATACTTCTATCAACAGGCCGCCCGCCAAGAAGACCGCCGAGGCGAGCCAGACGGGTGCGGCCATCACCATTTTGACAGGCTTCAGCTACGGCCTCATCAGCTGCTTCCCGGCTTTCCTCGGGATAGGCATCGGGTCAGCCATCGCGTACACCATCTACGGGGTCTACGGCGTCGGGATCGCGGCCGTCGGGATGCTCAGCATCGCAGGCATCATCATCGCTGGCGACGCCTACGGTCCGATTGGCGACAACTCGAAGGGGATCGCTGAGATGTCCGAGCTCGGCGAGGAGGTCGTGGGCATCACCGACGAGATCGATGCCGCGGGCAACACCACGAAAGCGATCACGAAGGGGTTCGCCATAGGTGCGGCCGGCCTAACGGCGCTAGCCCTGCTGGCGTCCTACCAGGAGATAGTGAAGAGGATTGTGGGGACCACGGTGGTGTTCGACCTCATGGACCCGCTGGTCATGATGGGGGTCTTCATCGGCATGAGTGTCCCTGTCATCTTCTCGGCGATGATCATCTTGGCCGTCTCAAAGAACGCGTACAGGATGATCGAGGAGATTCGCCGTCAGTTCAGGGAGATCCCCGGCCTCATGGAGGGCACCGGTACTCCGGAGTACGGTAAGTGCATCAACATCGCCACCAAGGGAGCGTTGACGGAGCTGCTGCCGCTTATCGTGTTCAGCATCATGGCGACCCTCATCGTGGGCTTCGTCGCCGGCATCAAGGCGCTGGCGGGCTACCTGAGCGGAGCCATATTCAGCGGCTTCTTCCTCGCCATACTCATGGCGAACGCGGGGGGCCTCTGGGACAACGCCAAGAAGTACGTGGAGTCGGGCTACTTCGGAGGCAAGGGCAGCGAAGCCCACAAGGCGGCGGTCATCGGCGACACGGTGGGCGACCCGTTCAAGGACACTGCGGGGCCGTCGCTGAACACGCTGGTGACTGTTATCAGCCAGCTCGCGTCGCTGTTCGCGCCTCTCTTCATCGCGTACGCGCTGCTGGGCCTCTAGGGGCCCTGCTCCGCCCTCTATTTTGAAGTGTCTTCCCTGTCTATACATTTATTAGTTTGAACCATTCTACTTTGATAGCCAATCGAGGAGAACATCATTGTACAGGCATCTCAGGGAGGCGTGGAAGCGACCCAAGGACAGCTACGTAAACGACGTCATGAGGCAGAGGGTCATCGTCTGGCGGAGGCAGCCTTCCACCGTCAGGATCGATAAGCCGACGAGGCTGGACAGGGCTCGTAGCGTGGGCTACAAGGCGAAGAAGGGGTTCGTCGTTGTGCGTACACGTGTCCGGAGGGGCGGCCGGCGGAAGATCAGGCCTGTGCTTGGACGTAGGCAGAAGCGGATGGGTGTCAAGAAGTTTACTCCGGCGAAGAGCAAGAGGCTCATCGCGGAGGAGCGGACCGCCCGGAAGTACCCGAACCTCGAGGTGCTGAACAGCTACTGGGTGTGGCAGGACGGCCAGTACAAGTGGTTCGAGATCGTCTTGGTTGACCCGAGCCACCCTGCGATCAAGTCGGATAAGGACGTCGGCTGGGTAGCCGGCAGAAACTAGCCGCTGTAAGTTTTCTTGTGACCTGTTACAGGTCATATCGGAAAAAAATTTTATTCGTATGTTTGTCTGGCGTAGCCGCCTTTCATGGGTTTGCGGTTCATGATGGATACGTCCCACTCCATCTTGAAGACGAGGCGGATGTAGTTTGGGAGTCCCATCTTCTTGATTCTGCGGACGCTGTAGTGGATGATCATGTCGTCGAGTAGTTTGACTCTGCCTTTGTGTTTGATGCGTTTGTAGAGTTCGGTGTCGTCGGCGTAGGCGAGGGGGAGGTAGCCGCCGGTTTCGAGGAACGTGGTTTTTCTGAACGCCGAGTTGGCTCCGCAGAGGTGGTACTTGCCGAGGACGCTGAGGACGACGAGGAGGACGTTGCTGAGCCAGAACAGTGTCTCGTAGGCGAGCTTCTCGGCTCCCGTTATGTCGCCCCAGTCGCCGGGGTCCAGGAACCCTGTGACGGCTACTACGTCGTCGTCGAATCCTTTCAGCGTGGCTTCGAGCCATCCCGGGTATGGCTGGCAGTCGGCGTCTGTGGTGGCGACGATTTCCGCCTCGGCGTTGTGGAAGCCGTCGTTTCTGGCTCCGCCGACTCCGTCGCTGGTCTGGGTGATGACCTTGTCTGCGAGTGTCTCGGCGATCATCCGGGTCCTGTCCTGGCTGTCTCCGTCCACGACTATTATCTCGATGTGTTCTCGGGGGATGGTCTGGCTGTGCAGCGAGGTGAGGCACTTCTCGATGTTCTTCTCCTCGTTGAAGGCGGGGACGACGACGCTTATCAGCGGCCCAGGGCTTCGGCTGCCCTTTTCCCCGACTGTATCGCCTTGTCCATGTTGTGGTACTCCCATTCGCCGAACCTCCCTATGGGTGTGATGCGGTTACCTTCAAGGTACCCGTGTATAATGTTAACGTTTTTCCTGTGGTCTAGGTCGTAGATGACGTAGGCGTACTTGAAGTCGGCCGCCATGCTGGTCTCCACCTCGTCGTCTGCGTCGATGAGGCCGGCCTTCACCAGGTCCATGAGCACGCGTATCTTGGTCTCCTCCACGTCCGCATGGTCCCTGTAGGTCACCTCGACGAGGATGCTGCTTCGGCCCTCCGGCGTCGTCTGTGGGCTGAAGTTCATGGGGAAGCTGATCCTGTTGAACGCGAGGTCTTTCTCGGGGAAGTAGAGCCAGTGCTTGTCTGTGATCCGGGGCCGTTTGACTCCCACCATGACGCAGACCAGGGAGTTGTGCACCAGCCTCTCCGCGGCCCCATGCACCTCCTCGGGGGCGTCGTCGATCATCTTAACGACCTCGGGGAGCGGCAGCGACGAGAGGACGTGGTCCGACTCGACTGTTCTCCGTCTGCCGTCCTTCATGTATACTACCTTGACCCCGTCCCCGTGGGGCTTCAGCTCGGTGGCCGTGGAGCCCAGCGAGACGTTCAGGCCCCTGGACAGCTGGGCGGCGAGGGCCCCGATGCCGCCGCGTTTCGGGTACCAGAAGACGGCGTTGGGCCCGAAGTCCCGGTCCTGTCTTCCCTCGGCTCCCCTCCTCATCTCGTCGACGCTGGGGGAGGGGACGCGGCCCGCGATCCAGTCCGTGTTCATCATCTCGAGGGGGTGCTTCCACACCTTCTGGTTGTAGGGCACCATGTAGTGGCGGGCGACGCCGTCGCCGAAGGTGGAGCGTATCCACTCCATGAAGTTATGGGGCTCCACCTGTCTCCGGTCTATGACGCCCTGGATGCACTCATCAATGACGTGCCTCGGCAGGGGGCTCAGGTTGGCCTCGAAGGGGTACTTGACATAGGTGTTCATCATGTAGATGTAGGCTCTCCGCTCGTGGGTGTGGAGGTTTTCGCCGAGGAGCCTGAAGAAGAGGTTCCTGGTGCACTCGTCCCGTGTGAAGAGGATGTGGGGGGCGTAGTCGAACACGTAGCCGTCTATGTATACGCTTCTGCAGAGGCCGCCCGCCTCCCGCTCCTTCTCGAGGACCATGTAGCCGTCCTTCAGGTGATATGCCGCGCTCAGCCCCGAGAGCCCTGCGCCGAGTATGGTTATCATGGTGGTCAGCCGAAGAACTTGATGAGCTTCTCGGCCACTATGGTGCTGTTGCCCCGCTGGGCCTCGACGCTGCCGGCTCCGATGTGGGGGGTACACACCACGTTGGCTCGCCCTACCAGCTCGGGGTCGGGGCTGGGTTCGGACTCGAAGACGTCGAGCGCCGCCCCGGCGACCTTCCCAGAGTCGAGCGCGGCCTTGAGGGCGGCCTCGTCTACGATGCCTCCCCGGGCGGCGTTGACTACGTAGACGCCGTCCCGCATCTTCTCGAACTGTGGTGCGCTGATCATGTGCTTGGTCTGGGGCAGCAGAGGCACGTGGACCGTGATGAAGTCGCTCTCCGCGAGCAGCGTATCCAGGTCCACATCCTTGGCGCCCATCTCCTCCACGAAGTGCCGGAGCTTGTCCATGAGGACGTCGTAGGCCAGGACTTCCATGCCGAGGGCTCTGGCTTTCTTTCCGATCATGTAGCCTATGCGGCCGAACCCGATGACGCCGAGGGTTCTGCCGCTGAGCTCGATGCCGGTGAGCCGGTTCTTCTCCCACCTGCCCTGCTTCGTCGTGGAGTCGGCGGCTGGGATGTGCCTCGCCATGCTGAGCATGAGGCCGATGACTAGCTCGGCGACGGCGTTGCACGGCGCCTCGGGGCTGTTGAATACCTCTACTCCCTTCTCCTTGGCGTACCCTGTGTCGATGTTGTCGAGGCCGACGCCGGCTCGTGCTATTGCCTTGAGGCTGGTGGCCTTCTTCAGCACCTCCGCTGTGAGCTTGGTGCGGCTCCTAACGACGACTGCGTCGTAGCCTCCGATGACCTTCATGAGTTCCTCGCCGGTGATGTCGGTCCTTAGGTCCACCGTGAGGCCGGCTTCCCTGAGCATCTTGACGCCGTCCTCGTGGATTGGGTCGGATACCAGTACTTTGACCATGTTTTTCACTTATCTTCGGCCCTTGGCCGACACTATCTGTATCACATCGTTGTTCTCTAGGATATAGGTGTCTCCGAGGCGTCTCTTGGTGCGGGCGTCGACGGCGTAGATGAAGCCCTCGGCGAGGTCGGTGTGTATCTCCGCGGCGAACTGTTTGGCGGTGGTTCCCCTCGTGACGAGGAAGCAGTCGGGGAGCACCTGGCCTCTGTGGTTGGTGAGCTTCTCGGCGTCCTCGACGGGGTAGACGGTGATCATGTCGAGGAGGCCGAAGAACGCCTCGTTGATGGCGTCCTGGAGGCCGGTGCCTCCCCACTTGTCGAATGCCTTCTCCTTTATCGTTTCGAGGGCTCTGCGCTGTCCGTCTGTGAGCTTCTCGGGGGACGCGACGTTGAACTCGGGGTCGCCGGGGGTGTACTGGACGAGCCCAGCCTCGGCGGCGCGTCTGAGGGCTAGCTCGGCCTCGGCGCAGGTGGGGACGTCC
>Ga0315533_1000426_pt1 | contig 36885 bp, 30 predicted proteins | sample SalMarSW160130MG_FD_203081 | JGI IMG/M metagenome (GOLD analysis project Ga0315533, IMG submission 203081) | Salt marsh sediment microbial communities from the Plum Island Ecosystem LTER, Massachusetts, United States - Salt Marsh Sediment SW1601-30 ...
TTGGCAGATATTATAAGAGCAGCACGGATAACTTCAATTTTGTAGCAATGAGCGAGAATACTGCCGGCCTTGCCAATGCCTATCCTAAGGTTGGTCCTGTTGTTATAAACGAGATTATGTACAATCCAGACTGGACAGACACTGGTGCATATACTAATGAACAATACGAATATATCGAGCTATACAACATTAGCGCAGAGTCTGTAAACCTGCAAGGATGGAAGTTCACCGCGGGTATTGATTTTACCTTTCCTGATGACCAGCCTGTTACCATACCTGCCGGCGGATATTTGTTAGTGGTCAGAAATCCGGGGGCATTTACCTGGCGGTATCCGCGTATACTTACTGATAATTTTCTTGGCCCTTATGGTGGCATGTTGGATAACGCCGGTGAGAGGCTGGAGCTTTCAATGCCCGGCAATACTGACGAGCTGGGGACAACCTATCACATTCGTATTGACAGGGTCAGTTATAGTGATGGTTCTCATCCTGAGAATTGTCCCGGCGGTGTGGACGTTTGGCCTATTGAAGCTGATGGCGGCGGATTGTCACTTAATCGCAGGGTATCAGAGGAATACGGCAATGATGCAGCCAACTGGCAGGTTGTTTCACCTTCGCCTGGTATGTAGAGTAATTGTAGAAGAGCTTGAATATGCTGAATTTCATAAAGAATATCCTGATAGCAGGCTTTGCTTTGTTTGCCCCTGAGGGGCAGGCGGGGACACCGCTGGTCATTAACGAGCTTATGGCCTCCAACAGCAGCACTATCCAGGACCAGCAGGGCCAGTACGATGACTGGGTTGAAATTTACAACTTTGGCAACGCAGCTATCGATGTCGGTGGGATGTACCTCACGGATGATTTAACAGAACCCAACAAGTGGCGGTTTCCGGAAAATAATCCTTCCGCGACTACCATACCCGCATACGGGTATCTATTGATATGGATTGACAATCATATTACTGATTCGGGTCTTCATGCAAACTTCAAACTTGATGCAGGTGGCGAGGAGCTTGGCTTGTTCGATAGCTCTGCCACAGGTACTGACGGCAGCTCTTTGATTGATAGTATTACTTTTGATGAGCAGACCGTCGACATTTCGTACGGTCGCTACCCCGATGCCGGTGATAATTTACATTTTATGGGTTCTGCCACACCGGGCGCTGCAAATAATAGCGGATACTTAGGTGTCGTAGCCAAGCCAAAATTTAGTCACCGGCGTGGTTTTTATGATGCGCCATTTTCTGTTACCATCACCACCGAAACCGAAGGTGCTATTATATATTATACGCTCGACGGCAGTGAGCCGGGTGATGCTCCGGGTATGTCACTAAGTAGTGCGGTCTACACCGGGCCTATCCCCATTACCAAAACCACCTGTCTACGCGCGGCGTCAATAAAGCCCCGCTGGTTGTCTTCGAAAATAGACGCTCACACATATATCTTTAACGCCTCAGAAACCATAAAGTCACTACCCGTAATATCACTCGTCGGCAATGAACATACAACCTTCTTCGAACCTGATGGCATCATGGCCATTGTAGGCGGTTATTACAGCGGCGATGGTGTATGGCACTCGGACGGCCCGGGCAGTTACAATAACCCTATCCACCGAGGAAGAGAATACGAACGGCCGGTTTCTGTCGAAATAATCAATTCACAAGCTGATACAGACCTCCAGGTTAACTGTGGTATCCGTGTTCATGGCAGCGACTACACACGGCCGCGCTACACTCGCGGCGACAATTGGCTCTGCAATAGTAACAAGTTCAGCTTCAATCTCTTTTTCCGCAGCAGCTACGGAAATAACCGCCTGGAATATCCATTCTTCCCATTTGTACCTGTCGAATGTTACAAAAGCATTGCGCTGCGAGCAGGACACAACGACATTTGCAGCCCGTTTATCAAGGACGAATGGGTCAGACGCCTGTTTAGGGAGATGGGGGCGGCCCAGCTTACAGGAACGTTTGCCAACCTTTACATTAATGGCGAATACAAGGGATACTATAATCCCTGTGGCCGGCTCGACGAAGAATTCTTCCAGGAATGGTTCGACACCGACAACAACTTCGACATAATTGACCAGTCAGGACTTAGAGATGGCGACCGGATTGTCTGGAACAGCCTGCTCAATTACATAGGCAGTCACAACCTCGCCAATAATGTCGATTACGAGTATGTCGGCAGCATGGTAGATATCCAGGAATTCATAGACTACCTTATTCTTGAGATTCACATGGCCAACTTCGATTGGCCCAACAACAATTGGTGTGTCTATCGCGAAAAGACAGAAGGCGCCAAATTCGGTTTCGTCATCTGGGACGCGGAAGGCATCGCTGAGACCTGGGTCGTCGGGAACAACTGGGATATCAATGCCTTCGACGATATGCCCAGCTATGATCCCCGGGGGCTAAATGGTGGGCCCTGGGATATTTGTCGACTTTATCGTGCGCTGAAGGCAAATCCCAACTTCAGGCAACTCTTTGCCGACCGCATCCACAAGCACTACTACAATGGCGGCATTATGAGCGAGGCGCATCTGCTGGAGACGTGGTGGGAAGTCTTTGCTGAGGTATCAGATGCCCTTCCATATCAAGACACGTTCGTTCCCAACGAATTCCTACCGCGGCGTGAAGCACTTATGTTGCTCGCCTTTTATGACAATGGTCTCTTCAATCCTAACTTCGCAGCGCCGGTATTCAATATCAACGGCTCCTATCAGCACGGCGGTGACATCTCAGCCGGTGACAGCCTGACCATTACCAATCCGAATGATTTTGGCACGGTCTATTATACACTTGACGGCTCAGACCCACGTATGCCTGAGACATCAGGAGCCATTACCAACAGCGCTACCCTCGTAACGGAAGATGCACCTAAACGCGTGCTGGTTCCAACCGGCACGATTGGTTATATGTGGAGGAGCAGCTATGACTTCGACGATTCATCCTGGATAAGCGGCACGGGCGGGGTCGGCTACGAAAGAGGCTCCGGTTACGAAACCCTAATCAATATCGACGTGGAAACACAAATGTATGGCCGCAATACCACCTGTTACATCCGCATCCCATTTACTGTCACTGGCGACCTGAGCAGTTTTAACTTCCTGACGCTCAATATGCAGTACGATGATGGCTTTGTCGCTTATATCAACGCCACCGAGGTCCAGAGGACGCTCTTTAGCTCTGCCACAGGTACAGGAACGCCCGCCTGGAACTCACAGGCTGATGGCAACCATGAGGCCCAGGGTTTTGAGTCTTTCGATATATCCAGCCGCATCAACACCCTGCGCCAAGGCCAGAACATCCTTGCCATTCAAGGCTTGAACGTCTCTACCACCAGTTCCGATTTTATCATCTCAGCCGAACTGGCAGCGGGCCAGGTAAGCTCGCCTGGCGACAGCGGTATTTCACCTGATGCTATTCGATATGATGGGCCAATCATATTGACTGAGAGCACGCAGGTAAAGGCTCGCGTGTTGGATAACGGCTCATGGAGCCCCCTTACCGAAGCGACCTTTAGCTCTGCCACAGGTACGATTAATTAGTTTGTTTAACTTTGCCATTCGTCCATCCGTTATCTGTCCACCGTCTTCCGTCATTTGTTTTTCGATTCGAGATTGGCTTTGTTTGGCTTTGTTTTCCCAGCCGACATAGGCGTGGTTCATTTTCACAATCCTTTTGCAAATAACAATTTACATTCATTCTGGCTTTTCGGAAATTGGCTTTGTTTTGCAAAAAATAAGGCCGATTTGTACCTGTGGCAGAGCTAGAAAACTCTCAACAATTGTAGCTGGGTCGGTGCGATTTCATCACACCCTACCTGACTACGAAGGACAAGCCGTCCTCTGTCATCTGCTTTTAATATCCGCTAACTGTGATATGCTATATGATATACAACATACGATATATGATGTCACATTATACAATATTAAGTGTTAATTTTCAAGTGAAATCTTTTCTCGATGCTCCACCTAAGGTGTCCCATAGGGAGATTCTCGCCTGCCCTGAACTTGTCGAAGGGATTCTCAATTCTCTAAAAATAAATCGTAGGGTGGGGCTTTCATCCTTCGCACCCCTTAGGGGGGAGAATGGATGCCCCACCATTTTCTAACTTCATACGTAAAACGCGTACCTGTGGCAGTCCTAAGGACTCTCCCGCAAGGGACGCCTTACGGTGCTTACGGAGAGCATACGCGCTTTATGTATGCCACATTGTGTTAGACTCACTCAGCGACTTGAGCGATTTGAATTTGCTTAACTAACAATTATGAATGCTCGGTTAATCTAAAAGGCTATTATATAGACAAATGTACGCAATTTAGGCTTTCTGATAGCGAAAAGGTACTACATAGTATCTGTATTATTCGGATTATGCAAAATGGTGATATGGAACCTTAGGTTTATGCTCGTGATGCACCTGATCCCGATGTATACGACAGTAAGCCTCATGGTTATAGATACTCAAGATACAGTTGCAGTTCGGAAACATGCATTTCCTGCCCTTAGGCGAAGTCTTTAGTGCTTTTTTCATCGTTACTCCTTTATGTAGATCGCCAAACAAAAAAGCCACAAAGGTTAGTAGTCTTCCCTTGTGGCTTAAAGATCTCCTAATCTTTTGTACTTTTATTAATTATACCACATTATTGGGCTTTGTCAAACAATCTTTTATTAATACTACTCTGCCCCCTGCCTTCTGTCCTCTGTCGTCCGTCTTCTGTCGTCCGTCTTCTGTCGTCTGTCCTCTGATTTCCGTCTTCTGCCCTCTGATTTCCGTCGTCTGCCCTCCGCCCTCCGTCATCTGTCGTCCGTTCTTGCGTGTAAAAAAATAGCGGTGATGACATAAGTCAGGCGCTAAAGATTACTTATGAAAAGAGAAAATTTTTTATGGAGTTAGAATTAAGCTATTGTTATTAAAAGAGATGGAATGCAAAGTTGCGTAATAGAAACAGGGCCTTAACCAAAAAAGCTTGAATAATTCACAAAAAAAAGGATACTATTAACTGTTCTTGGGCCAAGTCTATCTAGACTTCAATAGCTGTGTTGATATGGCAAACCAAGAGTTATTTTTCTCAAATGAGATACTTGTCAGCTTAATCAAATTCGAAAAGTTGAGAAATTATATGTCTGAGATAGAATCTACTCGGATACGACCTGTGCAACCTATGCAAATATTGTGATGGTTGTGGCGTACCGATGAATTTGAAACTGCACAAAGGAGATTATCGTATGTCTTTTGAACGACCAATAACCATAAAAGAGGCTGTGGATTATATTCACAGGAAGAAATATTTATTACCTGCCATCCAGAGAGAATTTGTTTGGGAGCAAGACCAAATAATAAAGCTGTTTGACTCATTGATGAGAGGTTATCCAATTGGTTCCTTTTTGCTTTGGAAAGTGGAGAAAGAAAATTCTAAAAATTTTCAATTTTATGAATTCATTAGAAATTATCACGAACGTAACTCCAGGCATAATCCCAAAGCAGACATATCTGGAGAGGAAGATATTACTGCAGTGCTAGACGGACAGCAAAGGCTCACAGCGTTATATTTAGGGCTAAAAGGAACGGTTGCCCATAAACTACCCAGAAAAAGATGGAATAATCCAGATGCTTATCCAGAAAAAGTCTTAGCTTTGGACCTTTTGGCGCCACCCGAAGAACCTACTGACATGGAGTATGATTTCAGGTTTGTAGAAAAAGCAGTGTGTGAAGAAAATAATATTGAACAGTATAACACCTTTTGGTTCAAAGTAGGAAATGTGTTGAATCTAGATGAGCCTTCCGATGTTAATGATTTTCTTATAGATAACGGTTTGAGCGCCCTTGAGAACAAGGAGCAGGCCAAATTTGCAAACCGAACACTATTCAAATTATATGATCTTGTTCACAAATCGGAAGTTATTAATTATTTTTTGGAAAAAGATGAAAGTTTGGACAAAGTTCTGAATATCTTTATACGAGTGAACAGTGGTGGTACTGAGTTGAACTATTCTGATCTGCTTCTTTCTATAGCTACAGCGCAATGGCAGAAAAAAGATGCCAGAGAAGAAATACACGACTTAGTTGATGAAATTAATCAAATCGGCGGGGGCTTTAACTTTGATAAAGATTTCATTCTGAAATCATGCCTTGTTTTAAGCGATTTTCCAGACATAGTTTTTAAGGTAGATAATTTCAACTCGCAAAACATGACTGCGATAGAAAATAATTGGGACAGCATTTCAGAATCGATTCGATCATCTGTACTGCTCCTGTCCTCTTTTGGATATAATAGAGACACCTTAACATCAAATAACGCTGTTATACCGATTGCCTATTATCTAAAGAAAATTGGCAATCCCAAGAACTATGAGCTTTCGTCAAAATACAAAGAGGACAGAAGTGAAATATTTAAGTGGCTTACTATATCACTTCTTAAAAGAATATTTGGTGGCCAGCCTGATAATGTGTTACGACCAGTGCGACAAACCATATCAGAGAGCAACAATAGTTTTCCATTCGATAAAATTTCTGAGAAGCTTAAAGGCGGAACAAAATCCATAACCTTTACAGATGAGGAAATTGACAGTCTTATGGATTATCAGTGGGGTCAAAAATATACATTTCCAGTTTTGGCCCTGTTATATCCCACTTTGGATTTCAGGAACAAATTTCATATAGATCATATATTTCCCCGAAGTATATTTACAGAAAAGAGGCTGATTAAACGTGGCATTCCACAAGAAAAAGTTTGGAATTATATCAGCGGACGCGATTCTTTGGCAAATCTGCAACTTCTGGAGGGCCTGCCGAATCAAGAAAAATCGGGGAAAGATTTTGAGGACTGGATAAATGAAATATGTTTGAGCTCAGAGGAAAGAAAAGACTATTTCCGTAAACATTACATTCCCGAAATTGGTTTAAGCCTTGATCATTTTCTTCAATTTTTCGACAAACGGGAAAGTCTGCTTAGAAAACAATTCGTAGGAATTCTAATGCCATCAAAGATAGAGTAATCACTTAATAAAAGAAAAACGAAGCAAGGATATGATTTTGTGTCAGAACTAAAAAGGCAAATGGAAGATTTTCATAAAATTAAATCTTTTGGCCAAGTTGATGAGAAAGTCGCTGAGGCGGACTTCTTCTTAAAAAAATTTTGTACAACCCAAAATCTTTATGAGGCACGATTTTATTTCAGTGCCTTTGCGACAGCTTCACGCAGCATAACATTCACAATGCAATATGTAATGAAGGAAGTCAAAGGATTTGGCGATTGGTATATAAAATGGCAGGGGAAATTGAAATCTTCTGAGCTTGCAAAAAAGTTCCTTGATATCCGCAATCATATCCAAAAAAGAGGAGTAAATCCTATCGATGGCGGATCGTTTGCTAATGCTCACTACGCTTATCATTCCCGTTCTTTAAAAGTAGATAACATCGCAGTTTATTGTAAAAAGTATCTCACGATAATTATTGAATGTGTTTGGCAATGCTATGTCGACTTTGGACGGTATGTAGATCCCCATATGTATTACACAAAGGAAAACTATGAAAATATGGGATTGAGTGTCGAAGATGCAGAAAAGGAACTATGGGGCGATAGGGGATGGACTGTGACACCATTTCTTTCCGAAGAACACAGATGGGCAATAATGAGAGCAAGCACTCCAGGTTGCCAAATAAAAAACCTTTTTTTAAAATATCTTGGAAAATACATTCCAGAACCTAAATCTGTAGAGTTACCTGAAAGCTGTGATGAAAAAGTTAAACATTTCCTCAAAGAAAAAGGTTATCATTATAACGATGGATTTTGGCTACCTGCCAATGTAGAAGATGTTAATTCTTTAATTAAGGATTTAAGGATAAACAGAACTTCCGACTTTAATAGTATGGCCTGAAAATTAAATGACAGATCATCTTACAAAAGAAAAACGAAGCTGCCCAGCTTGTGGCCCGGAATCCCCACGAGTTGATACGCTCGATGGAGGTCCTCAACGTTTTGACCAATGCTGAGCTGATTTTGCGGTCCTCGTCGGTACGCAAGGCAGGCTTCCGTCCCGCCAAAGGCGGGTAAACCTCCGTCTTTATCATAGCATTTCGATAACTATTTTTGCGACCTCATCGCGTGATTTTTTCGCAGCCAAAGGCTCAGTCAGCTTAATCAATTCGTTACTTACCTGAGCTAACTTGTCTTTATCTGCTAAAAGCTGCTCGATATTTTGAACAATCGGCTCAATCGAGCTGAAATGCGGCATAAATTCCGGCACCAATTCTTTACCCGCCAAAATGTTGGGCAGTGACAGGTATTCTGTTTTGACTAACCAGCGTCCTACTATATGCCATAAGATTCTGCTGGATTGATACATTATCACCATCGGACAGCCTGCCGCCGCGACCTGCAGCGTGGCACTTCCGCTCGCGACAAGCGCAAAATCCGCTTCAGCAGCGGTGTCACTAACCATGCTGATAGTATATTGGCACTCGAAATTCGGAATTTGTGCAGCCTTCAAAATATCTTTTCGCCTGGCATCAACAGCCACAGCGACAAATTTCGCTGCGGGATATTTTCCTCTTATCCGCAGTGCTATCTGCTGCATCGGTATCCAAAGCGAATCAATCTCCGCAGGCCGCGAGCCGGGCATAAGCGCTATCTTCAATTTCCTGCCCAGGTCAAAATCCGCATAATTTTTTATAAATCCGCCGGGGATAGTTCCCAAATCATCAAGCAGCGGACTTCCTACAAAGGTGGCGTCAACTCCTTTTTCGCTGAACCAGTCCTGCTCGAATGGCAGTATGCAGCAGAGCTTATCGCATAGCCTGCGAAGCTTGCGAATTCGCCAGCCGGCCCAGGCCCAAAGCTGCGGTGCGACATAAAAAAGCGTCTTGATGCCGGCCCGTCCTCCGTAAGGAGTCCCTAGGACTGAGCCGGGTCGAAGGACTTTTTTGGCGGCCTTTGCAACACGGAAATTAAAAGAGGGCGAATCGCAGACGATGACCAAATCGACTTTATTATCCTGCAGGAAATGTGCTATGCGCTTTAATAGCTTATAATAATAGCCGATTTGGCTAAAAGCGTTGTATAGCATCGCGGCTTTCGTGCCGGTCTGCTCCAACAATTCGCAGCCGGCTTCAGCCATTTTGGGCCCGCCTACGCCGACAAATTCGATATTGTAACCGCTCTGTTTCAGGGCGGTTATCAGGCCTGCACAGTGGGCGTCGGCGCTCGGCTCAGCAGCACTTATAAAAATACGGTACCTTTTGTCTTTATCCGCCATAACTAAGTGGATTTATAACAACTTCTTAGGAAAGCCACGGCAGCTAATATAAGGGCAAATGCAAATAAAGGCCAATAGAAGTAAGAACTGAAATCCTGCTGGGTTATGTGCCTGCCGGCAATGCAAAAAGAAACAACCACAATAAGGCCGGCAAAAACAAATGCAAGCCATTCCAGCCAGGTGACTTTCAAAGGTCTGCCGAGGGAGTCTCTGTAAAGTATTATCACAGCAAATATCAGCATCGTAAGAGAAATCAATACCGGTGCCAAAACAGGTGAAGCCCAGGTGACAGGTATTAAAAATAGTATGTCCCAATTCGTAATCGAAGCGGGCCAGTCGAGAATGACCTTGAGCCAGACATAATAGAAAATGTCCCAGACCGCAAAGATGGTCAGAAAATACGCGAATCGCCGCTGCCGATTTTTGCCGAAAAGCCAGGCGCCGGTTAAGATTATAACTATCGTAGCAGCCTCTCTGCCGATCTCGGTTAATAAAATGTGCTTCGAGGAAGGAGCAATCGCAAAAGCCAAGGGAAATGTAAAGCCTTCAGGATGAAAAATCGCACGAAGATAAACAACCACAGCAGCTTCGATATAACCAAAAGCTACGCTGAAGATAACTACGATAATAAATCTCTTGAACATTTCAGAAGTTCATTAGTGAATTAGAGAATTAGCGATCAAAGTTTTTCCAATTCTTCCAGCAGTGCTGGAATGATTTTGTTTTCCGGCACGATTGCGATTCTTTGGCCCTTCCTGTAGATATAGGCTTTATTCTTTGCGGCGCAAACGGCTAAGTCTGCATCGGCTGCCTCACCTGGGCCGTTGACAATGCAACCCATAACGGCGATACGAACGGGATTTTCGATTTTTTGATCTGCTACAGCTTTTTTAACTCGACGAGCCAGTTTAACTATATCGATTTCGGCACGGGCACAAGTCGGGCAGACAATCAGTTCTAAACCCCCCCAGTAAAACTGGGGGGCTAAATATTTAGCCCCGCAATTTATTGCGGGGTTTTCATGGCGATAAAGGCCGAGCGAGGCCAAAATCTGCTTTGCCATCTCGGTCTCCACCACGGGATTGCCGGCTGCGCTTACCCTGATAGTGTCACCGATACCTTCCGCCAATAGCGTGCCCAGAGTGACCGCCGATGGCACAAGGGCATCTTCCGGCAGACCAGCATGTGTCAGGCCGAGATGTATCGGGTAGTCAAAGACTTCAGCTATTTTGCGGTTGATTTCAATAGTCCTTAAAGGGTCACTGCTTTTAGCACTAAGAACCAGCTGAGTAAAATGACGCTTCTCGAAAAGGCGCACATATTTCTTCATTTCATTCAGCATCAAAGCAACCCGCTTTGTAGGTGGAATGTCCCGCTTTCTTAGGTCACGGATGCTCGCCTCGTTGACGCCGATGCGGACAGCGGCTTTGTGCATCTTGGCTGCGTCGATTATTCGATAAATGCTCTTTTTATCTTTTATGTTACCGGGATTAAGCCTGACCTTCGCAGCTCCAGCCTCAATTGATTCGATGGCCCGATTAGGACTGAAGTGAACATCGGCGATCAACGGCGCATTTACTTTTTGGACAATTTTCGCAAAGGCAGCGGTATCGGCCCGCGTAGGTACAGCGATTCTAACCAATTGACAACCCGCTGCGACAAGCTGATTTATCTGCCTGACACAACGGGCAATATCGACTGTCGGCACCTTGGTCATCGACTGAATGACAATCGGAGCGACAGAACCGATTTTTACAAACCCGGCCTTGACAGTCTTTGTTTTTCTTCTTTTAATCACGCCAGAATTCATCCTTCGTAGTAAATAATACGTAGAAGGAATTTTAGCTTGTTTTGTGCTCTTGGGCAAATTAAAATACCGCCCGTTTGTAAGAACCCCCCAATTTATTGCGGGATTCACAATATATGATTTATTTGTTGTTTCCTCCTTACGCGGGGACAAGATTATGAGAATGATGTTGCTGTATATCGGTGTGGTGCTTTTTATCGCCTACTGGGGCTGGGGCGTAATATTGTACATTATGCAGCCGAAGCTTTTATACAGCCCCGTGCGCGAGATTTTATATACGCCGTCTGACTTAGGTCTGGACTTTGAGGAAGTTAATTTCAAAACAAAGGATGGACTGCTCCTGAACGGCTGGCATATTCCCGCGGAAAACTCCGAATTTACAATCCTGTTCTGTCACGGTAACGGCGGGAACATCTACCACTGCTTAGACACCATAAACATCCTTTGTAACCTGGGGCTGAACTGTTTTATTTTCGATTATCGCGGCTACGGCAAAAGCCAGGGTAAACCAAGCGAAGAAGGAACTTACTTAGATGTAAAAGCTGCATACGAATGGTTAATCAAGACAAAAAAAATACCTGCGGAAAATATCATTGTCTTCGGCAGGTCGCTCGGCGGAAGCATCGCAACCTATCTGGCAAATAATGTCAAGACGGCAGGCCTGGTTGTGGAAAGCTCTTTTACATCATACGTTGACATCGGCAAAAAATTCTACCCCTATATGCCCGTGGGGCCCTTTGCGAGATTCAGCTACAGGACAATCGACTATATTAAAAACGTTCACTGCCCCGTGATGTTTGTCTACAGCAGAAATGATGAGGTAGTTCCGTTCGAGTTCGGCTTAGAGCTGTACGAAGCTGCAAATGAGCCGAAAGAATTTGTGGAAATCCTCGGCAGTCACAACGATGGTTTTCTGGTGTCCGGCGAAACCTACAAAAAGGCCTGGACCAAGTGGGCGGCATTCCTTAAGGAATATAAAAGCAAATCAAAACTATATGTAGCATCATAAAAAGCTGATTTACTACTCGCTGACGCTCTCCACAGTCCACAGGATGCCTCACGGCAGACGCCTTATGGCGGTGGCTCTGAATCCCGTCCTCCAGTCATGCTTTTTATTTCGATGACACATGAAATCAACGAAATCTATTTTATCTTTGGAGCTGGAAAATCGCGTCCTTTTTGATGTAGAATCAGATTTGCTACCTTCCCTTTTCCATCTCTTACAAAGGTTATTTTTGCATCAATCTCACGCAGGATGAATTCTGTTTCTAATACGGGGTGCAATTCAAATTTATCTTGTCCTGAGGCCTGACAGAAAAGACGATTATTTGTTTCGGTTATTTGCAAGGCCAGATTCGGCTTGAGCTGGTATATTCCCACGTATGCAGGATAATGCCTGATTACTTTATCTGATGAATTGACTTTTTGGGGGAGTTTATAAGCCTGGCCGAAGATGATGGCAGCTATATCCTCGCTGATTCGTGTCACCGGAGCATTTTCAAAGTTGCTGAGGATAATGATACACACATCATCCTGAGGGAATCTGGTAATATTACTTTGGTAGCCCTCGATTTCACCCGCATGACGAATAGACTTTCTGGAAAAGATTTGGTCGATGACCCAGCCATAACCATAGTTGCCCTTGAAAGGCTCAAACATTCTGTTCAGTCTATCCTGACTTATAAGTTTGGTTGTGTATAGGGCACGGTCCCATAGATACATATCGCGGACAGTTGAATAAAGAGCTCCGGAGGCGTGAGCATTAGACATAATTCTTGATCTTGCCAGAGTGACTTTGTCGTTCTCGGCCACGTATCCATAGGCAAAATTTTCATATTTCTGCTGGGGATACTCGAAACCGGAGTCATTCATTGCAAGGGGTTTAAAAATTTCATTCTCTACATACTGGGCGTAGGATTGCCCACTAACCTTCTCGATAATCAGTCCCAGGATGATATAATTCGAGTTGCTGTATTCGAATTTTTCTCCCGGCTCAAATCGTAAAGGTTTGTCCTTAAACGTGCTAATAGTCTTTTCGATTGGGCACGGGTTCAGCCTTCGTTCCGTGTTAAAGTCCGGTAGGATGGTGTGGTCAACAATGCCTGATGTATTCGTTAGGAGATTGTGAACTGTGATTTTATCTCCGTTTGGATAATCAGGTATGAACTTCGTGAGTTTATCATTCAGAACTATCATGCCTTTTTGTTCGAGCTGTATAACCGCCATGGCGGTAAAGGCCTTTGTCAGTGAACAGGTACGAAACTTTGTTTTTGGGCTATTTTGAATATTGTTTTCATAGTCAGCTTTTCCGCATCCTTTTTCAAATAGAACCTTACCATCTTTAGCTACCAATATTGCCCCGCTAAACCAATTATTTCCCTCGTAAGCATAAACATATTCATCAATTTTTGATTGGATATCTTCCCCGGCCAGAATCTGCCGAGGATTACATAATCCTGTGAGGATAAAAAGAACAAAAATGAAATGTTTTTTGTTAGAATTCATAGTTTTCGCATTTCCTTTCTTAATGTGACCCCGAATTTTCTTGATTAGGTACATTCCTGAAATCCGGCTTTCATAGTTTTTATATAAAGTTATACCGGTTAAAATTTTTATTTAGAAACCCTCATTCACATATCCATACTTTCATGATTCTTTTATAATTTCCATATTTTACAGGCTTATAGTTTTTTGCAATGACATAATTGCTGTCGCCAAGCGACACTTGATTGATATTATTAAGCATTTCAATATTTTGCGCAGTATAAATTGTCATTTTTCTATTCTTGTTAAGAGGATTTATCCAGCCTGTGATCAACTGATAGTCATCACCTTCATATGTCCTGTTTGCTGTCACTCTATTTCTATTTATAGCCAGAGGTATCTGGTCCAAATACTTATCTAACACCAAATTACCCTCCGGAGTTCCAAAGACAATCATGTCGTATTTACTAAGGTCGAGTTCCATTGCTTGCTTATCTGTAACAATCCGGGATTCAGAATAGAACCATGATTTGTATTTATCTATAAAATCATATAGCTTCTGCTGTCCAGACATGTCTTTTTCAGAGGTTGGTTTGATTATGACAGTGGTAGCATGATCATACCCATCCATCGGATTGGGTATTATTTGGACATCGGGTTTTCTATACTCTTCTACACAATTCTGTAAATTATTGATGTCTTCTCCACTGATATTCTTGAACACTGATATAAGCTCTGGGAAGAATTCCTTAAATGAATGATATTTATCCCTGTTGGCTTCGTATTCTCTCAGTTTCTCACATAAATGTTTAACATAAATAAACCGCGATCCCATTTCCAGCCTGTAGTATGTCAGAGATGAAAGTTCTTCTCCATACTTATTGGCCGCAAGACGAATTGTCACAGCTCTGACAATGTGCTCTTTAACTGTTGTATTCCAATTGGAATACCCCTGATTCCGCATTGAGCTCTTAATGGGTTCAAGAAGATGTGAATACTTGTTGACTTCTTCTTTGTATTCATCCACTAAAGGATTTACAAATGAGTGGCTAAACTCATGCCAAACAATATTATCAAACTCTAAGAGGTTTGTAAATGAAGGTATATTTCCACAACATGACTGAGGTTCCATTACACAATAAATTTCCAATCCTGAAGAAGATTCCACTCTTGGCGCAAAATTGCCTGAACCAAGCAAATTGATTATCACTGTGTAACTCTTTTGTTTTTGGCCAAAATAATTTTCAATTCTTTGGACTGCATCGTAATCCTTAAAGTTAAATTCAATATTTTTGAGTATTAAACTGTAAAAATCTTTATGGTTGTTGAAGAAAGATTTAAAATTCGATTTTTCAGCAAATTCCTTTAACAACCTGATAAATTTATCATGATTTGTTAATTGAGAACCTAAACTATCCTCAAGAACATAAATATCTGCGTCGGTTTCACCAGCCTGGTCACTCGCTTGAGCAGCATAAAGTTTACCTTTATAAGGCTCAAGAGAACGAAACATTCTCCGAGAGCCATCATATGAGATTGACCAAGTAGAACCATCAAAGACTAAGATGTCTCCATCTCCTACTTCTCGACCCTGAACAGCATAGAGTTTATTGTTGTAAACTTCAAAATCATAAATGCCTCTTTTGGAACCGTCATAAGAAATAGACCAAGTAGAGCCATCGAAGACTAAAACATCGCCATCACCGGCATCATAACCTTGTCCTGCATACAGTTTTCCATTGTAGACTGCCATTCCGAAAATCATTTCTTGAGAGCCATCATAAGAAACAGACCAATTAGAACCATCAAAAACTAAGACATCACCAGCTCCGGCACTACCAATCGTTCCTTGGCCGGCATAAAGTTTTCCCCCATAAACTGCTAATCCTCGGAGTTCACTTTGGCTTCCATCATAAGAAGTTGACCAAGTAGAGCCATCGAAGACCAAAACATCGCCATCACCAGCAGCATTCCCTTGTCCTGCATACAGTTTTCCATTGTAGACTGCCATTCCGAAAATATATGGTCGAGAGCCATCATAAGAAGTTGACCAAGTAGAACCGTCAAAAACTAAAACATCACCATCACCTTCGCCGTTCCCCTGTCCTGCATACAAGTTGCCATCATAGACCACCATGTTGTAAATATTTTCTTGAGAGCCATCATAAGAAACAGACCAATTAGAACCATCAAAGACGTAAATATCTCCCTTGCCAGCGCCATAACATTGACCTGCATATAGATTGCAGCCATAAACTGCCAGGGAATAAAATCCTTCATTGGCTCCATCATAAAAGATTGACCAATCTTCACCACCAGCACTTTCTATCGAGCCTTCAGGAGTTCTCCCCATCTTTTCCAGGTCTTCAGTTTGACGTATTAGAAGGAATACAGGCGCATCTAAAGCAAAACCCTTCGGCCCAATTTCCTTCCAAAAGGATATTACTTCATGATCTTTATAACTTGAAAAGTAATTCTCAATTTCTTCTTTGTACCTTATATCTAATCCATTCATAAACGGGTAATCGGCCAGGTATCCGACAACATAGAGTAATTCAATACGTGGGTCTATTTTGAAAATAAGCCCGTTTATGTCGACTTCATTTGACAAGTATGTTTTACCTTCGTTATTTTGAGCAAAAGATGAAGCTGCGTTGCATAGAAGTAAAAGCAGCAGAACTACTGTTTTTCGATATTCATTCAGTAAAGTTTCCATATTTTTTCCTTGTAATAACCTCTTCCATAGTATCGCATTACACTTTTGTTATATTCCGGGTTGCCGGTGAGGTGAAATACTATACTGATTAGTTCAATTCGAGGATCGACATTGCCTTTTATACTACATTTCCCTGGTCTTTTGAGCCAAGCTATTGATTAGTCGGCGGTAAAGTTTCGGGCGTAGAAACGCCAGCCAGACTTTCATCCTCAGCAGCATTGCTTTTAGCCCGAGGTTTAGTCTGCGGCTGGTATTTTCGATACAGCAGGCCGCGAATTATTAAGGCAATACCAACACCAAAGAGAATAGCAGCAACAAAAAACGCCGGACTGTTCCTATGAATATGAAATGGAAGTCTCTCAAAGCCGAAAGCAAAGGCACATGCGACGGCAAGTACTATAATTCCTTGTGTGATGTATTTTATCCACTTTGGCCCTATGTACTTAGACTCGGGAGGTCTTAATTTCGACGGTGGTATGCCCTTTTCGATGGCTGCCAATATCTGCTTGTGCTCAAGCCGCTTCGCAAAATAAATAACTAAGCCGATAACGATTGAGAGGGCTATTAAACTTGCGAATACAACAGATACTATGATTACCTCATCGTACATTTTTATCCTTTCGACTTTAATTGATTATTAGTAACTGGTAATGGCGTGAGCCATGCTGTGCATTACCAATCTCCAATCACCAATCCGCTATTTTAATTTTATTGAGCCGCTGCTGGTTCGTAGGCGCAATCTCCCTTTTCCTTCGCCTATTGTGCCGGTAATATTCCTTTTGTTGACCTTTCCGATTATCGTTATTGGTAGCTCGGTTTTTATTGACCCATAACCGGTTGACAGCTCAACCTGGCCGGAAAAGCCTGTAGGTGTGACAAAATCGACACTGCCGTATGAAGTGACTGCTTCCGCATCGATTTCAGAAGGAGCCGATTCCGAAAAAGCTATATCGATGCCACCGCTCGATGACTTGGCGATAAGTTCGGGGGTTGTAATTTGTCGGCAGGTGATGCGCCCGTAGGAAGTAGATATATCGGCAGTGCTGTCAGCGGAGGCATTAGTAAGACTGATATTGCCGCTGCCTGAATGCAGCTTGATTAAATTGCTCTTAAGCTCCTCACAGGTTACGGAGCCGTAAGAAGTATGTGCATCACAATCGCCGAAGGAGGCTTTTGTGAGCGTAATCCTGCCGCTGCTGGTTTTGAGCTTGATATCGCCATCCGAGATGTCATTACAGATAATAGAGCCGTATGATGTATCCAGTTCAGCCGAACCCCGGATATTTTCTGCTTTAATCGAGCCGCTGCTGCTTTTGAGATAAATGTTGTCACCCGAAATATCTTTACAGGTGATAGAACCATACGAAGTCTTTAGCTGTGTCGAGCCTTGAATATTTTCGCTATTAATCTTACCGCTGCTGGTCTTTCCATTTACATACCCTTGAAGATTGCTCAGCTCAATTGAGCCATACGAGCTGGAGCATTCTACGCTGGTTTGTTTAGGCACGATTATATTGAAGCTGACTCCTATCGAGCGGTTCCTTTGTAACTTGGGTTTTTCGGCTTTGATTTCTAATGTGTTTCCGATCCGCTCAAGTTTTATTTGCACCTGCTCGGCTATTTCCTGGGCTTCCTGTTCGGTGGGTGCCTGGGCAAAAATATTGGCGGTTACATTACAGTCAGTAACATCGGCACCGACCACCGTGACGGAGCCAAAGCTGGTTTCAGTGATGACAGTTGAGCCGGCTGCAAGAGGGACCTGCTGCTGAACCGTTCTCTCGTACTTGGCCTGCGGCCAACCACCAATCGAAATTCCACACCCGCCGGCAACCAACAGCGAGCACAGGTAAAAACCAAGAGCTATGATTACTCCATTTTTCTTCTTCATTTTAAAACTCCTTAAGTTACTTGATTCTTATTGAGCCGTTGTGAGTCTCAAGGTGCAATTTCCCTTCGCCCGTACCGATTGTTCCTGTAAGCTTTCCTTTGCTTACCTTTCCGGTTACCGTTATGGGTATATCTGTCTTTATTGAGCCGTTATGTGTTGAAACATTAACCGCTGCGGAGAAATTAGGCGGAGCCACGAACTCCACGCCGCCGTTATGGGTGACGACAGAAACATCGCAGGCAGGCTTCGCAGCTTCAGAGTAATAAACCTTTATGCCGCCGTTGTGTGTTCTAAGCTGCGCATCGCCCGAAATCTCTTTACATGTAATCCCGCCGTTGTGAGTTTCAAGTTTTGTGCTGCCTGCTATCTGCGTGGCGGTAACTCCACCATTGTGTGTTGATGCATCAACCTCGCCGGTAATATCGGTAATCTTAATACCGCCATTATGGGTGTTAAGCTCCAGGCTGGTTTTATTTGGTAATATCACGTTGAGGTTCACGCTGACAGAACGGTTCCTCATATATGTAGGCTTCTCAATTTTGGCAGTCAGCCTGTCGCCGAAAGGTACCAGCTTTACTTTTGTTTGTTCAGCCACTTCTCTGGCGTCTTCTTCCGTAACGGCATGGGCAATAATCGTAGCGGTAAGATTACAGTCCGTAACTTCCGCGCCGGCGATAGTAATCGAGCCGTTGTGCGTTTGTGCCGCGAAGGTCGAGCCGCTCTTCAAAGGCGCAGACAACTGGACTGTTCTTTTATACTTTGCATTCAAAGCCCAGCCGCCAACATTGATACAGCGGCTCGCCGAAACAATCAACAGACCCAGCAGACAGACAAGCAATAATTTCATGAAATAGCCTTTGTTCATTTTTTCATCCTTTCCATAAAAAAAACAAAAATAACGAAAAAAGGATAAAACCGTAGCAAAACGGTAACATTTAACCAACATACTTAAGCTGCTCTGGTGTTTAACCAGCCTCAATAACAGTGATCCAGAAGCTATTAAAAGCTCTAAGTTGGCAGATTATTATTACAACTCTGTGAGTATGTAGCAAGTTTTGTATAATGGGTTTCAAAATTCCTGAAACTTTTTAAGTTTAGTCTGCTACTAATAAGTAAAGGGAGATTTGTTGGCAAGGCAAATACAGTCAGAGCGAAGCTATGACTGGCTGCAATCTCTTCGCAGTGGTGAAGAGTGTGCTTTTGCCGAGTTCATTAATAAATACAAAGAGACGGTTTTTTTGTGCTGCCGAGGCCTGGGTTTAACAGAGGTCGAGGTTGAGGATGCAGCCAGTGAAACCTTTATAGCAGCATACAAGGGTTTACAGCGCTATAGTGGAAAAGCTGAGCTAAGCACCTGGCTATGGAGCATAGCGTATCGCCAAGCGATAAATTACCTGAGAAAGAATCGAAGGAAGTGGCAGCTTTGGACCGAGCCAGATGAATCAGCCGTAGGCGGACTGAAAGCAAAAGAGCCGGGGCCAGTATCGGCAGCGCAAAATAGCGAAGAAGCATATATCATCTGGGCTGCAGTTGAACGCCTGCCACGGCCTTGGGCTATGGCAATTATACTACACTACCGGGAAGAAAAGTGCATAGCTGATATTGCGAAGATAATGCAAGCAAGGAAAAATACAGTAAAGACGTACTTGTTCAGGGGACGCAACAAACTAAAAGAAATGCTGGCAGCATCCTTTACAGAGATCGCAAGCGTAAATGGATAAACTAAAAGATAGATTTTATTTTCCGCCGGACGGATTGACAAGGGCCTTACAAAGGCATCGCGAACCGGTGCCGGCTGATTTCACCGCCAAAGTTTTAAGAAAGCTCAGGCAGGCTCAGGAGCAAAAGGTTTTGGCGCGTGTCGTTTTGCAGGAAAGACTCGCTCTGGCAGGTTGTGTTATATTCAGTTGCATTGCGATTTTGGCCACGACGGTCTTTCCGGAAATCACCGAGGTAATTTTTCAAAGCATTGCCAAGATTGTGACACTACAGGGAGAGGCTTTGGCCGATAGAATCCCGCAAACTATAATAGCTTTCAGCGCCGATTGGCAAACCTATACAATCCTTGTCTTAGCTCTCGGTTTTGCCGCTTACAACATCATCGGATTATTTCGGCACGATAACTTAAAAACCGCGTAGACAAATAGAGTTCCACTTGGATCGGAATTATGGAGAGTAAATATATCAATCCTACTAATCCTATTGATGCTCTCCGCCCTTTTGATTAGTGCTTTCTACGTGGCTTCTCTGATCCGCATTATCTGTTTACAAGCCACCGGTTTCATATTTTAAGTAATATGCCTCGCGAAGCTTTACATCATATATCAGAACATGTTTGGTGCTTTTACTTAAATTGCACGAGTATAAACGCGCCAATTGATCCGGCCTGAACCAATCAGGTTTAGTATATCCGTTTTCATCTCTGTCTAAGGTTATAATTTCCCTCACTATAAACCGTTGGGGCTCTTCTGTTTCATCAACAGGATCTTTGATTTCATAATACTTCCATTGCAATTGATGATACCTATCCTGTGGATCGAACTCCCAATTACTACGTTCAACAAATGGTTTTGCTTTTATAATGGTCTGCAAATCATCACTACTAATCTTGAAGTTCATTACATACACTGTACCATAGAAATACTTTGGGCGATATATACGGAGATCTGCTACAGATGTGGGAACTGGATCTATAACAAACATTTTGAATAAGTCAGTATCCGAAAGTGATTCGTGAGATTTCCTACAGCCATTCAGGATGAAGACGACTGCCAGAAACAGAACAGCGAAAATGGCAAATAGAACCTTCTTGCTTTTCCTTGGCATACTATTTTCCTACAAGCTTCTCGATTATATAATACAAACAATACGATAAGACATAAAGCATTTTTTAATCACACATAACCGATTTAACTACTTCCAGCGAAGCTGGTGGAGTTCCTCTTCGGTGCGGATGAACTTAATGGTGCCGTCGTTGAGGGCAACACAGCCGCCTTTTGGGTCGTGGTTGTTGAAGGTGAAAAGCTCAGGGCCACCGTGCTGATTCCAGCCGTCCTTTGTTTCAAATAAAAGCACCATATCCGGTGGAGAATTCGGCTCGCAATTCGGATTAATTGCATAGGGACATTTACCCTCTTCAGCAGCAGGACATTTGCATGCCATCATATTCGTGCCTACATTCACTATATTATAATAAACTTTTAATGACAAAGCATCACACCATTCTTCCGGTATTTTATATTCTATCTCAGTTTTTTTCTGCATAACAACAAAGTTTATATATTTGGCTAAATGATATAAACGCAACCGATACCAAAGATTCTTAAGGTTATTTGCGCAATGGATACGCGATTGAAACGGCTGTATCTGAGGCGTGAGCACATTCAAGGATGATATACCTTTGTCGTACATAAATATCTGTTTTTCTTCAGTTTCGATAGAAGCATCATTGTATATAGTAAATGATGTTAAACGTTCATCGTTACGATAACAAATCACCTGAGCGGTGTTTCCCTCAGCTATAATTCCACCCGGATTTCCTTTATTTATTTCTTTAGCAAAAGCCTTCAGATATTCAAGGTCACTGACTTCGATGGTTTTTTGAGACTGCAGATACTGCTTTTCTGCCGGGCTTAAGAGATTCTGCTGACTTGCATAAGGAAAGAAATATTCAAGTATTGAAGGTTGATAATGAATCTCAAGCCGTGTGCAATCTTTAATATCTGGGGGTAAAAGCTTAGGCGGCTCTATTTTTAATGAGTATGGAATATGCAAATCATCGATTGCGATTCTTAAAACCTTCTCTTCCTTGATAACCTGATATGTATATGGGATCATAAAGATTTCTTCATCTCTACTCCTCAGCATAACTGATTCATTTAGCGTATAAAAATTAAAAAAACCTGCTGCTCCAAATCTAAAGAGGTCAGAATCTCTCTGGAAATTTTTAATGATTAATTTTTTTGCTTTTTCATCTAAGGCACAAACCACTCCAGGCAAATCACCAGGGTAAAAACTGACCTCGAGAGACAGACGTTTTGCGTATGCTATATCCTGTATTGTTGCATCCCCATATACCCAGGGCGACTGAACCGGCAGAGGAAGAGACAGTAATTCACTCCAGCTATCACCCGATCTCAAACGGACATAATGGCCTTTATAAGATCTGGACGACGCCACATATTTCGGCACATCATGCCGTATGCGCAACTTAATAGTTTGAAGGTCCTTTTCCAAGAATGCATCAAAGCCCAAAAAACTATCGACAGCCATGCAAATCCATATATCCTGCATAGAATCATTCTTAATCTGATAGCTGAGCTTAAGAGTCTCATTGGTTACGTTCACATCGGATATCGTAATCGTGACGCCATCCAGTTCCTTTTTAAGAGATGGACTAACATACCTTTCTTCCTCCAATTTTCTCTGATATTCTTCACGCGTTAATGTTAGTCCCACTCCTTTTGCCCTGACTTCGTAATCAATATAATATGCTTCGTTCTGATCTTCGTTATGTAATAAGATGTGCACACTTTCGAAACCTGATTCGATCCTCTCTTCAACATAAGCCTTGAAATTCTTCCACTCTCCCAATCTGAACCACCGAGGTGAGGATTCCCCTCGATAGGTCTTATATAAGGAGAAACTACGCTGTATGTCCGGGAACCCTTCATAATTGAGTGATCCATTATCATATTTTACGTTGGATGTTCTCTTAAATCGCCTTGATCTGAGAATCAGAGATAAATCCTCTTTATTGATATTGAAGCGCAAGATATACTTATGTTCATTAGACAAAATAGACATGTGTCGACTTACCATAATGTTCTTCACCGATGACGGGATAGGATTCAGTACAACTTTTCGGAACAACCAAGATGGCGAAAGAATTTTTACAACAAAAACACCCGATAATATCATAAAGATCGATAAAACTAATAAGTAATATTTTGATTGGCGCATTATTCACCTACAACAAATTATTAAGGAGTAAGCGGTACAGATTCACTCCAATCTATTTTCATCATAAAAGTAAAGCAATCATCGAAGTCGAACCACCCAAAAATATCATCACGTAATTTGTTGGCCGGATCAAGCACATCGGCAAATGGATCATCAACTTGGAAAGAAAAAATAAGCGTACATGAACCGTCTTCTTGATCTTGCTGAAGCGTTGCATGCATCCACAATGTTCCATGTCCAAGTACAATAAGATCTTTTCTGTATATAAGACTGGTAAAATTATATTCTGCTGGTTCTCGGTCGGTGTGGAAATTATAGAGTGCCTTACCACTTTTTTCTCACTCATCAATTTGTTTCATTACCTTCTCTTTGAATTTAGAGACTGCTCTGACAATATCTCTATGACTTTTGAACTTTTCCAGCAAGCCAATGCTGTAAAAATCGACACTACTGCCTTCACCATACTTATAATGCCAAAGGAAATTCGCCACCGTCCATGGTACACCAGGCGTTGGTTTTTCAATAAGCGTGTGAATACCAAAAATTGGTATATAGATCGGACCAAAATCAATACCTATTGACACTCCCGGCACAGGAAGAGATATATATGGTGGTATTACAAACCAACTTCCACCTATCCAGCCCGAAGGAGTCCATTTTATCAAACCAGAAGGATCTATATATCTCACAGGATTATTACTAAAATAGTAGTACATATTCAATTCCTGGCCATATTCGACGGGGTCAGTTTGCAGAAACCGGCCTATGTATGGGTTATAGTATCTTGCACGGTAATAGTAAAGGCCGGTCTCAAAATCAAACCTTCGGCCGGTGAACATATAAGGATTTGTATGATTAGGATCCGAAGCAGCCACCTGGCCAAAGACGGTATATTCATAAGTCTGGACGGTATCGCCGGCAGAATCACTTTCCGACTTCGTTGCGCTACGCCGGATGAAAAGGCTACGCCTGTCCCGAGCTTGGTCGAGGGAACAGAGCCAAGGCCGTCAAAGTGATAGAAATGGTAGGTCGCTCCGTTTTGTCCCATAGTGCTTTGTTCATCGTAAATCTGTTGTATCTGCTGGCCGGATAAAGCCTCGTCAAAGACCATAACTTCATCGATTTATGAATTCCCGCGAAAAAATCCCGCAAACGTCTTGACAATTGATTGCTCATAGATGTCCCTGGATTTGAGGAGGTGATTCAACTCCATAAGTATATGCGTATATACTTATGGAGTTTTTTAAGAGCATTGGTTTTTAGAATGATGGATTTAATTGCGGCTCCGGAGAAGGCGGGGATTTACCAAACGCAACTATTTCCAGCGGAGATGATAAGGCCAATAGTCTTTTCGATTAATCGAAAAGACTATGAGCTTAAAACAATTATACCATTTTTACTTGTTTTAGTTACTTATTCAGTAACGGTAAATTATTTCCAGCGGAGGGAGTTGAGCTCTTCTTTTCCTTCGACTTCGCTCAGGACAGGGGTGCGGATTAATCCCGTGAGATAGTTTCGATAAATCAAGATAACCTTATCTCACGGGATAAATTTTCCGGTTGCCCACGCGGATTAAATTCTGTGTGGACAGCTTCTGGTCAGTATCTTGCATCCGGTCTTCGTAATGAGAATATCATCTTCTATTCGCACACCCAATTTGCCGGGGATATAGACGCCCGGCTCAATTGTAATAACCTCGCCGGCCTGCAGTCTGCCGGTGGTCACAGCTTTTATGAAAGGCAGCTCATGTATCTCCAAACCAAAACCATGTCCCGAGCCGTGCTCGTAGACAGGCAAACCATTCTTGCGAATTACCTCTCTGGCAGCAGCATCAATCCGTACGATTTCGGCATCGGCCCTGACCATCTTTATAGCGGCCGCCTGTGCCTGCTCCACCACGTCAAAGACCCTTTTATAGAAATTGACAAATCCGGCTTCAGACGGAGCCGTCGGCGTACCAACCGCAAAACATCGGGTAATGTCACTGCAATATCCCTTGTATTTGGCGCCGAAGTCTATCAGCACGGTATCGTTTCTTTTAAGGGTCTTTCTGCCCGGCTGATGATGAGGACGTGAGGCATTCGGGCCGAAGGCGACAATAGTATCGAAGCTATTTACCGCGCCAAGTTTGCGAATCTGAAAATCGAGCAGACCCGCAAGCTCATTCTCTGTCATCCCCGGCTTTATCTGGCAAAAAATCTGCTCAAAAGCCTTTGCCGCTATAGAAGCAGCCCGCCGAATACAGTTGATTTCCCCACTGTCTTTAATGCTCCGAAGAGACTCGATGAAACTATCCGCTGTTTTGAGCCGGGTTTTCATACATTTTTGTAATACATCGAAGCCGGCAAGTGAGACAGACCTTTCAATTCGTACATTATCGATTCGGACCGACTTAAGCTGCCGTACCAGCTTGGCCGCAGCCTGGGCTATAGGCTCGGAATTAGCCCGCATGATGATTTTGCAGCCGATACATTCTTTCTGAGCCTGCTCGGCGTATCTGCTGTCGGTTAAAAGAAAAGTTTGTCTTTTGGTAATCAGAGCCCAGCTATCGGAACCCATAAAGCCGGTCGTGTAAGTTACATTGGCAGGATTAATCACGATAAGGCAATCTGTTCCCTGATTGCGAAGCTCGCGACGAATTGCCTTGATGCGCTTTGTTATTATCTCTCTGTTCATTATCTCAATCAATAATCATAATTACCGCTCCCTAACGGTCGCGGCTCTGTTCTTCATATTCTTTTGAAAAATTTTACCGTGAGTATCTTCATTAACACTCATAGAACAAAAAATAAAGTATTTTTTACTAAGGCGTTTGGATTTCGGCCATTTTATTCTTATATTTTTATTAGATTAGGATATTGCTGGGGGGGAGACAGGGTGGAATATAAATACCACACTGTTCTTTTGGCGTCTTCGGAGGGAGAGAAAACTTTTTGTATTAACCTTTTTTCACTTAGTACGGCCCTGCACCAATTGTCCTTCTGCGGAAGAACCGGCCTTAGATAAGGCTGGGATCAAAGCAGCAGGCTCAATTGGCGCGGGGTTTTTTTATGTCTTGTCCATGGAGCTATTTGCCATTACAATGTGAGTCTGAATAGATCGTTTATTTAAGATAATTGTATAATGCTGCTACCTATTCGTACAAACGTTTCTCCGAGACGAACACCATACACAAATTACGCTTTGATAGTCATCAACGTGTTGATTTTTTTACTCACGTATTCGCCGGTTGTCAATCCTTATACAAGAGAAGTTACACGAATTCTTCGACCCTGGGCGAAGCAATTTATGCTCACCCCCAACAAGTGGCAGTGGTGGCAGTTTGTAAGCTACGCATTCCTGCATGGAAGCTACCCGCACATTATCGGAAACATGTTCTTTCTGTATCTGTTCGGCAACAATGTAAACGACAAAATCGGGCACCTTGGATATCTTGGCTTTTACCTTGCTGGGGCAATACTCAGCGGCATAGGTCATGCGGCTGCCAATTCTTCCTCGATTGTATCCACTCTGGGAGCCAGCGGAGCCGTCGCTGCTGTTACCGGTGCATATCTTGTATTATTTCCCCAGACCTTAATAACTGTCCTTTACTTTTTCTTTTTCATAGGAACAATAGAAATACCGGCGTTGTACTTTATCGCTTTCAAGTTAGTTATCTGGGATAACATTATCGAACCGCGCTTTGCTCCTGCACCCATCGCTTACGGTGCCCACATGGCGGGATATGCGTTTGGCATCGCAGCTATATTGGCACTTCTCGCAAGCGGTTTGCTTGGCAGCAGTAATTTCGACTTGTGGGCAATGATAAAGCGGTGGAATCGACGGCGTCAATTCCGCGATGTTGTATCAGGCAGTTACGACCCATTTACCGGCCCGATAGGAAGGAAACCGATAAAGGTAAGAGAGGTAAAAAATACCAGCTCAACTGTTAGCGGAAACGAAGGCAAAATAACAAAGCTTCGCAATGAAATCACTAATCGGCTTGCTCAGCGCAACCTGCCCGCTGCAGCCGATGCCTATCTGGAACTTATGAAGCTTGACAGCAACCTGGTTCTGCCACGCCAGCAACTATTGGATATTGCCAATCAATTAGTCAACGATAAAAGGACCGATGAAGCGGCTCAGCCCTACGAACAGTTCTTAACTCATTACAGCAGTTACGAATATGCCGAGCAGGTGGAGCTGATGCTCGGCCTATTGTACTCACGTTATCTCCATAACCCACAGAAAGCGGTAAAGCATCTGAAGGTGGCCGCTGAAAAGCTCTCCGATCCCGGACAATTGAAGATGTGCAAAGACGAACTTGCCCGACTCCAAGCCTAAGCCTCACCCTTAACCACTATAGCGGCCAAATTTGCGATAATAAAAATTTGACAATATCTAAAAAGAGTGGTAATTTTATGCCAAAGAAGGTAATTTGTGATTTGTTACTGGTACTTGGTGAATGGTAACTGGATATTGAATATACCATTTAACCAATAACTATTTAACCAGTCCCTTAGGGACCAGTTACTATTCAAACAGTTACCAATTAACTAATTTTTACGGGAGGCAGAAAATGGAGTTTCAAAAAAATTGCCCAGGAAGCCCGGCACAACTAAAATTAAACCAAATTTATAAATCCGCTTTTCTTCTTGTTTTATTAGCAGCTATAGCATCTGTCGGCTTTGCTCAACCAGCCGCGACTTCGCCTGAAGAATCTGCTTCGATTGGTGACGCCAATGCTGCCGCTGCTCACGTTTTTCCCTACGTTGCCGAGATAACAGGCAATGATGTCCGCATTCGTTCCGGCCCAGGCACGAATTTTTATGATTGCGGTAAATTCTACAAGGGTGACAGAGTCGAAGTGGTCAGAACGCAATTCGGCTGGTCCTGCATTGTTCCACCGGCAGGCAGCTTCTCCTGGATTTCAATGCAATATATCACTGTTAATCTGGATGATACCACCGTTGGTGTCGTTACCGGCGATGTTAGTGTATATGCCGGCTCTGATGAGGTAAAGCCGATGCACTCTACCTACGAGCAGGTGGCCCTTAAACGGGGGGATAAAGTCAAATTATTAGGCGAGGAGAAGGACGATTATTACAAAATTGCTCCGCCGAGCGGCGCCTATCTTTGGGTGAGCAGCCAGTATGCCAAGCCAGCCGGCCCGGTTATTGCAGGTCCCCCTCCCACGACGGGGACATATTTAACCGATGCCCCCTTAGGGGTTCCTACTATAGCTTCTGTTGAGTCTGAGAAACTCAAAGAATTTTACGCTCTGCAGGAGAAAATCAAAGCAGAACGGGCCAAACCGATAGACCAACAGAATTATGCAGAGATAAAAAAGGCAATGAAAGATATTGCCGACAAAAAAGACTCTGGTAAGGCTGCTCGCTACGCAGAGTTTGTGATTAGACAAATAGAAGGTTTTGAACTGGCTGTACAAATAGCCAAGGAAGCTCAGCTCCAGAACACACAACTACAAAAAGTCATGGAGGGGATAGATAAGGCCCACGCCACCAAGATGGCTAAATTCAAAGACTTGGGCAGGTTTATGACTATTGGGCAGTTCCAAACTTTTGAGACATACGGTGCCGGCCATTACCGAACTGTTGATGACTCTGGCAAAATGACGTGTTATGCTTTACCAAGTGACCAGCTCTCAGAAACAGATTTAAGCAAGTTTATAGGCAAGAAGGTCGGTTTGGTCGGAACAGTCGAGCCGCACTCAGCGACGGGGGGAGCCTTGGTAAGATTCACAGAAATAGTTGAGATAATCCCTCAGTGACTAAAGTGAGCTAAAGTGCCTAAAGTTGAAAGTTATGATTTTAGGCACTTTAGGCACTTATAATTTTAGCTCACTTTTTAAATCGGCATCTATGTATTTGCCCTTCCAGGAATAGGAATAACATCGTCGGGCGGAGCTACTACTTCACCCTTCTCAAAATCTTCCGCCGTTGGTTTTAGAACCAGATTATACCAAGGCGAATCCTGGTTCTCGGTGAGGTCCGACCACCTAACTACCTGACCGGTGTAAGCCGAGATTCGACCCATTATCGCGGTGAGCGTAGATTCGGCGACATTGCGAGCCTCGTTGATGGGCTTTTCCTCAAGAATACTATTGAGCAAATCAATGTGCTCTTGAACATACGGATTATCGTGCCCAGGAAAGTCTGGTATATCGATGCTTTTATGCGAGTCCATCCCGCTGCCGTCACCGAAGGTTGAGCCTTCGCTGCCCACAATGTGTTCCATCGCTCTATTGTAGCAGCCACTCATTTGTCGGCACATGCTCTGGATGTGCAGGTCGTCAGCGTAATCATATTGGACGCTGAAAAAATCAAACTGGTTACCTGTCTTTCGTCGGGCGCGCCCGCCTAAACCAAGAGCTTTGATCGGCGGATGGCCAATGAACCAATTGGCCACGTCCAGGTTATGCACATGTTGCTCAACGATATGGTCGCCTGACATTTCAACGAAATTGACCCAGTTGTTTACCATATAGTCCGCGTCACTCTGGCCGCTTTTGCGTGGATGGATCCACGGTATAGTCCCACACCACCAGACACAGCCGCCTCTAACCTTACCGATTGCACCGTTCGCCACGGCATACTGAGTCCGGAGGTAGACTGTTTGGTGGCGGCGCTGGGTGCCGACTACGACCGAAAGGCCTTTTTTCTTTGCCAGCTCACCGGCCTCGATTAGCCTGCGGGCACCGGGCGGATCGACCGCTACAGGCTTTTCCATAAATACGTGTTTGCCCGCCTTTACAGCCGCTTCAAAATGAACCGGGCGGAAATTCGGCGGCGTGGCCATTAACACAACATCCGCATTGGTTTCCAGCAGCTTCCTGTAACCATCGGCTCCACTAAAGCATCGCGATTCCGGCAAGCCGTAGAGCTGGCCGGCTTGTTCGGCTCTATCTTTGAACCAGTCGGCTGTTGCAACGACTTCCAGCTCCAGCCCAATGTGCTTGCCTGCCTCCATGCAATCATTAAGAGCACCTTTCCCGCGACCACCACAACCTATCAGAGCTACACGCAGCTTATTAGAAGGCTGTGCAAAGACGGCAGCCCTACCGGACAGTAGTGTCGCCATACCCATTGCAGCGGATGTCTTAATAAAGTCTCTTCTTGTGACACTATTATTTTTTTCTTCAATTTTCTTTCTCATGGATACTTCCTCAAATATAAATTCGACCTGATATTTTGAGAACCCCCAAATAAATTTGGGGGCTAAACACGGCGTTACGTCAGGTTTCATTCACCTCTATCACTTCTTAAATGAAGTCCACTTTTGTTTGCTTTTGGTGCTGGCTAAAACGGTCTCGATAAACAGCATACCTCGCAGACCATCATCAACGCTTGGAAAGTCCAGTGCTAGTGGATCCGGTTTTGTCCTTGTCAATCTTGCACGCACGGTATCAGCAAAATTGCAGTAATTGTTAGCAAAGGCCTCGAAGAAAGCCTCAGGATGCCCGAACGGCAGACGCGTGGCTCGGCCTGCCGCGGGACTTTTGGCCCCAACGTAATTATTCCCGCGTCGCCATACCTGTACAGGCCCATCCGGTTCTTTGACATAAAGATAATTGGGATGCTCTTGGTGCCATTCCAAACTTCTCTGGTCTCCGTAAACCCAGATGGCTAGATTGTTCTCTTCGCCGATAGAAACCTGGCTGGCATGTAGAATACCTCTGGCACCGTTGTTGAAACGCAAGAGGACGTTGCCATCGTCGTCGAGCTTCCGGCCTTTGACAAAAATCGTCAGATCCGCACAGAGATGAGTAATTTTCAGCCCCGTGATGTATTCGGAGAGGTTCTCAGCGTGTGTACCGATGTCACCCATGCATCCGGCGCCGCCCGATTGCTTTGGGTCGGTTCGCCAGGCCGCCTGCATACTGCCGGTTTTCTCCACAGCCGTAGACAGCCAGCCCTGCGGATACTGCACTATGATTTTGCGAATCTTACCTAATTCGCCGCCTCGTACCAAATCACGCGCTAATTTGACCATTGGGTAGCCGGTGTAGTTGTGCATCAATCCGAATACCTTGCGGGACTTTTTGACGAGTGTTTGAAGCTCCTTCGCTTCTTTGACATTGAAGGTCATCGGTTTTTCACACATAACATGAAAGCCAGCTTTGAGAAAATCGCGGGCGATTGGAAAATGCCAATTGTTCGGTGTGGTAATCGAGACAAAATCTATTCTCTCGCCCTCCGGCAATTTAAGCTCTCGCTCGATCATTTGCTCGTAGTTGCCGTATACCCGCTTGGAATCGAGCAGAAGCTCACGCCCCATTTGCTTTGATCTACGTGGATTGATATCAAATGCTCCCGCGATCAGCTCGATGTGGCCATCCATGCGAGTGGCCTTGCGGTGCACTTCGCCGATGAACGCCCCCGGCCCTCCGCCAACCATCCCCATCTTCAACTTCCTGTTGAGCAACATGGTTTCTCCTTTCAAAGTTTAAGTTGACAACTATCCGGCAAATGACAACAATGCGACTCAATGTAAGGTGTAAATCCACCAATGTCAACCCCGTTAGAAATTTTATAGAGGGGGATAAAGCTGAAAAAGGGGAGATTTCTAACGGGGTCAATCTTTTGTTAAATTTTAGATGGGAAGGGAACATTGAAAATATATTTAGCCCTGCAATTTGTATGTGTTTAGCCAAGAGAAAAACCATCCCCAAAGCCTACGGCTGTGAGGATGCCACCCGATAAATTTGATGAATAAAGGGTGGCAGCCCCAAGCGCCGGACTGAAGCAATGCGAAGTCCAAGCTTGAGGATGGCCTTCAGCAATCAGCAATATGTGGCTAAACACGTACCCAAATTTACTGTGGGGTTTCGTCTCACAGCTTTTTCGGGGATTGAGAGTTTTTAGAGCAGAGGACAAAAAATGGCTAAATTAAGTGCATTTGCTGATGAGGTAGCAACTGATTTTCTGGAGCAGGTCAAATTCCTCGCTAAAGAGAAAGTGGGCTACATTGAACCACGCTTTATCAGCAAAAAAAATATTATGGACCTGACCAAAAGCGAGCTAAAGGACACTAAAAAAATGATAGATGACTATGGCCTGAAGGTAAGTGCAATTGGTTCACCCATAGGTAAAGTGCGGCTTGATGAACCTTTTGAGCCGCACTTAGAGAAATTCAAACACGCGGTTAAATTAGCTCAGTTTTTTGAAACACCGTTTATCCGAATGTTTAGCTATTATGCTCCCAAAGGCGAAAATATAGATAAGTACCGCGAGCAGGTGATGGAGCGTATGACTGCCAAAATTCAAATAATAGAAAATACAGATGTTGTTATGGTCCACGAAAATGAAACTGGTATCTATGGATATAGCGCCGAAAACTGCGTGGACCTTGCCAAAACAATTAATTCACCCAAGCTTCGTTTAGTGTACGATCCGGGTAATTTTGTCTGGGGACAGAAGATCACAAATAATGTCGAAAGCTGCTGGACGCTGATGAAGCCTTACGTTGTGCATGTACACATTAAAGACTGGAAGCTTGGCTCAAAAGACATCGGCAGCATACCAGGCGAAGGTGACGGACAGATAAAAGAGCTGCTCGCCGAGCTGGCGGCTATGAATTATGACGGCTGCCTTACTATGGAGCCGCATCTGAAAACCGGAGGCCAGTTTGGAGGTGACACAGGGCTGGAACTTTTTTCACGGGCAATTGATGCGGTGAGGAAACTTTGCGCCGAGGTCAGTTTGAATTGTGAGTAAATTTATTTGAACCCCCAAATAAATTTGGGGGCTAAATAGCCCCGCAATTCATTGCGGGGTTCACAAAAGGAACAATATATGAAAACCTGGAATTTCGGAATAGTTGGTGCAGGATTGATCGCTGACTTTCATGCAAGAGCCATAGCGGATATCTCCAACGCGAAGCTGATTGCCTGTTGTGATGAAATTTCAGCTAAGGCCAAAAAATTAGCGGATAAATATTCCTGCCAGGCTTTCGATAACTATGATGATATATTCAAAATGGCAGGATTGGATATCGTTACCATCGCCACGCCGAGTGGCTTGCATAAAGAGCCGACTGTCGCCGCTGCTAAGGCGGGCAAGCATGTGATATGTGAAAAGCCTCTGGAGGTCACGCTCGAACGAATTGATGCCATGATCGAGGCCCATAAAAAAGCCGGTACGATGTTGGGAGGAGTATTTCAAAATCGTTTTACAGATGCCCAGAGTGTTCTTAAAAAGGCGATAAATTCGGGTCGCTTTGGCACAATCACATACGCCGGTGTTTATGTCCCCTGGTGGCGCACCGATGAGTATTATAAAGACTCCTGGCACGGCACATGGAAATTAGACGGCGGCGGCGCATTAATGAATCAGTCCATTCACATGGTTGATATGCTGTGCGATTTAATGCCACCTGTTGATTCGGTACAGGCTTACACCGCGAAATTGGGACATCCGCAAATCGAAGCCGAAGATACAACCGTTGCCGTGCTGCGTTTTACCCCCATGTCTTCTGTCGAAGACAGAAATGGGGGCGCTTTGGGAGTCATCTACGGTACTACCGCCTCATATCCGGGCCAGTTCAAACGGTTTGAAATCACGGGGACAAAGGGCACAGTTATTTATCTGGAAGACAGTTTTGCAGTCTGGCAGTTCGCTGATGAAAAGAGCGAGGATGAGCAGATTCGCAAGCAATTCGGTAAGGTAAAAGGTGGCGGCGGTGTAGACGACCCAGCCGCCATCTCGCATGAGCTTCATACACGCAATTTCAAGGCCTTTATCGATACCCTGGAAAGTGGCAGGGATTTTGCCTTAACCGGAACCGAAGCACGCAAAGCGGTTGAGTTAATCCTGGCTATATATAGAGCCGCCAAAGACCAAAAGCTTGTTAAGCTAAGGTGAGCAACGCAAAGTATAAGCGTAAATGTAGGTAAGGCTTGCTGGGCAGAGTGAGAATCCAATGCAAAATATTTTGAAAAAATATAAAACCACTTGCTATAAACAAAAAATAGCAATAAAATATAAATATAAGCATAAACAGAATTAGACTAAGATGACTGTGTAAAAAGTGTTAAAACAGTAGAATTAAATCCGGCTAAATTGACACCTCCGGTCTATCATTAATCGTCATTTCTCTACTTCTGCTTACCTTTACTAAGAAAGGCACTCGAAAAAGGTATTCCTTCTATAAGAGCAGAGTATGCACAACAGAATAATTTCGACAAAGAGGATCAGTTGTGTACTTGTTTTGTTTCAGGTGTGAAGATTTAGGTAAAGAAGATCTAAAAATTAATTCAAGTTAATAACCGCAACAAAACGGTAGGCAATATAATCCTCAGTGCCGGCGTAAAATATGGTAGAAGAAAAAGGAGAATAAAGTGAATCTTTATGTAGGCAATTTGCCCTCTGATGTTAGCGAAAAGGAATTAATACTGGCTTTTGACACTTTTGGCTGCGTCGAATCTGCCCATGTCATAAAAGATAAACTCACCGGTGAATCAAAAGGCTTTGGATTTGTTGAGATGCCCTCTGAGAAGGAAGCCCAGGCTGCAATCGACGGAATGAACGACAAGGATTTGAAGGGTAGAGCGATTAATGTTGCTAAAGCTCGCCCCAGAGCTGTAAACCATAGACATGGTGATGAACAAGGCGGTTTTAGCCATACAGACAACCGCCGCTAATAAAATGATGGCTATCATCAAAGTCCAAAAGTCGTCCTATAATCTTTGCCTAAAATGTCTGTGAATGAATAGGTCTAAAAAACTTTACAGTTTATTGGAGTTTTGCCGATTGTAACAATATGAACTCGCCTGCGATAAGTTTTTGCTTTTACAAGTCTTATCTTCAGAGAAGCCGTTTATATTTGATGTTCTCAGTAACCATAAATTCACGAATCGGTTAGTTTTAGTAAAATATTTGTTGCGTGAAGCCGATATTAAATTAATATATGGCAAATCCTAAAGTGAAATGACTTTGTAGTAAGGTGTTTTTATAATAGAACCAAAACCGACCAGTATTAGCATCCTAGCTCATCAATAGCGTCATTTCTCTTGTTGAGCCAGCCTTTTTCAAAAAGGAATAGTTTGTGAACGTAAAAAATATTCCCGTCCTCCGGATCGGCGATTTGGAAGTTAGTCCCCCTATCATACAAGGTGGAATGGGGGTTAGAGTATCAAGAGCAAATCTCGCTTCCGCAGTTGCAAATGAGGGATGTGTGGGAGTGATTGCCAGCGCAGGTTTAGGACAGTTTGAGAACCACCCGCAATCGGAATTCTCCAAAGTAAATGCCGAAGCATTAAAAGATGAAATCAGAAAAGCGAGAAGTATGACCAGCGGCATAATCGGCGTCAATATAATGGTTGCTCTTACTGATTATGATAACCTTGTGAAAACTGCTGTTGATGAAGATGTAGACATAATAATCTCCGGTGCGGGACTGCCCCTGAATCTGCCGGGTTATCTAAATGGAAAAAACGTCAAATTAATTCCCGTAGTTTCTTCTGCCAGAGCATTAAAGGTTATCTGCAAAAGATGGAAGGGACATTTCAACAAAATCCCTGATGCGGTAATCGTAGAAGGTGTCAAAGCCGGCGGTCATTTGGGGTATTCTTATGAAGATATAATAAACGAAACAACGCCTAATCTCGAACAAATAATTGTAGAAGTGATTGAAATTGCCGATTCTTACAATCCCAATATACCCGTAATTGCTGCGGGAGGAATTTTTGACGGAAAGGACATTGCTCGTTTTCTCAGTTTAGGTGCTTCCGGCATCCAGATGGCAACCCGCTTTGTCTGTACGCATGAATGCGATGTCCACAGAAACTTCAAACAGGCTTATTTAGATGCTAAAGCTGAGGACATAACAATCATACCAAGTCCTGTAGTTCTTCCGGGCAGAGTTATAAACAACAGCTTTGTGGAAAAAATTAAACAGGGCAAAACTGTGCCTTTTAAGTGCGATTATCAATGTCTCAAAACTTGTGACCCTAATAAAGCGCCGTACTGTATAGCCAAGGTTTTAGCAAATGCAGCAGAAGGAAACATGGATGAATCTTTTGCGTTTGCCGGTTCTAATGCTTATAAATGTAAAGAAATTGTTTCGGTAAAAAAGCTTGTTCAACAGTTAATTCAAGAGTTCACTTCGACCGATTCCACAGAGCAAATACAACCGTCACGGAAAACTCTATGTCCGCAGATAGTTAATATTGGCAAATAATATTGCTTAAGTGTCTAAAGGAGAACAGAATGAATATCTATGTAGGTAATCTTGCGGCCGATGTCACAGAAGACGACCTTCGTCAGGTTTTCGAAGCTTTCGGCCAGGTGGAAACTGTCAACGTAATGAAGGACAGGTTCAGCGGCGAGTCTCGTGGATTTGGGTTTGTGGATATGCCCTCCAGAAAAGATGCTGTCTCTGCCATTGCCGGTGTTAATGGCAAGGATGTGAAGGGTCAGGCTCTAAAGGTCGATGAGGCCCGGCCCAGACAAGATCATAGAGGCGGAGGAGGCGGTGATCGCAGAGAACGTCGGTTCTAAAACAAACGCCGAGCACTCATACAGCTTCAGAAAAAGAATACACTGCCACAGATAATGGTTTCCCCTTTATTCCAGACATGTTTTGCTCACTGGGGTAAAACAGAGAGGGATTCTGTGATAACCTTTTTATTCCGGCATAATCAGAAAACGAAAGGGAACAGAATGATAAAGGCAAAATCCGGTGATACCGTAAAGGTTCGTTACACAGGCAAATTAGACAATGGCAGAGTATTTGACGCCTCCGGTAACCGTGCTCCTCTCAAACTAATTTT
>Ga0315533_1000430_pt1 | contig 36675 bp, 30 predicted proteins | sample SalMarSW160130MG_FD_203081 | JGI IMG/M metagenome (GOLD analysis project Ga0315533, IMG submission 203081) | Salt marsh sediment microbial communities from the Plum Island Ecosystem LTER, Massachusetts, United States - Salt Marsh Sediment SW1601-30 ...
TGCCAATTTCGCGCCGACACTATCCCCTCGGCCTTGCTCGGGGCAGGCTTCGGCAAAACCTGCAAACCAGGCGACCTCCGGCGCCTCGGTTGAGCCGGTCTTGCCATAAACCTTCACATCCTGCTCACCAAGGCCGCTATGAGCAAATTCCTTATTGGCTGTTCCGCCAGGCTCATTAACTACAGCGCTCATACCATCGTAAACTACTTCTAAGGTCTGCGGTGAGATATTAAGGTCGTATTGCGTATTGCGTATTGCGTATTGCGTATTTGCCTTTTCGCGCGACAAGAAAATTTTAGGTGGTTTATACACGCCACGTCGGGCGATAGCAGCCATTGCGTTTGCCACCTGCAACGGTGTAGCTCGGCAATTTGCCTGACCCATGCCAAACAGTCTTCTTTCCCTTCCTTCGAGGGTAGTTACTTGTTCAAGAGACGTAACTTGAGTATTTGGTGGAATAGTTGATATTTGTCCGGACGCCTGCCTGAAATCTCGTATTGCGTACCCGTTCTCCGCCCCTTGGGGGCTGCGAAGGATGAATTGCGTATCGCGTATTGCATCCGACACATCACGCATGCTTGCCCCGAGCACGGTCGAGGGGACGCACGACGTAAGACTAATAGTGTGTCCATAGCCGAATTTAAAGAGCCATTCCTGCAGGACCGAAGGATTAATCCTGTCGGCAAGGCGTGAAAAATAAATGTTACAGCTACCCTTAATAGCATTGCGGGCATAGTTTGGCCAGCTACTGTCATGGCCGATTTTGTATCTATTGTAAATCCAGCAGTTCGGCCAGCCAAATGGTGCCTCTTCAGCAGGACAGCTTATAATCTCATCCGGAGTAATATTGCCCGACTCGAGACCAGCTATAAGAATCAAAGGCTTGACAGCCGAGCCGGGTGGATATTGCTTGTTTATAGCTCGGTTTGTCAGCGGACCATTAGGATCGCGGGCAAGAATGCCATAGTCATACCTGGCACGGTTTAAATCAAAAACCGGCATGGAAACCAATGCTAAGATGTCACCGCTGGTTACATCAATAACGACCGCAGCCATTCCAGGCCAGCTATTCGGGTCCGTCGTAAGGCGTCCCTCACGGGAGTGCGGATAGTTGGCCAAATAGTTTTCTATCCTCTGCTGAAGCTCGATGTCCAATGTCAATTGTACGTCTTCGCCGAATTGGGTCTCGGTTCTACTTATTAAGTGGCGATCTATGTCGCGAACAAGCTCACCTCGTCTGCCGCGAAGAATAGCTTCACAGACATATTCAACTCCATCTTCCCTTCCGCAAACTTCACCATCCAAGTAACGAGCTAATCTATCATTTGCAAAGAGCCTTTTATCTTCTTCTTGTGTTGCCGGTCCAACCCAGCCTATAGTCTGTGCAGCGACCGAGCCGTATGGGTAAAACCTTTGCTCTTCCGGCACAATCTTAACATCATTAACATCCATAAATTCCAACTGAGCCGTAAAAATATCGTCATCAGTCCTTAGCTCAAATAGGGGCCAGGCTCTATGCATCTCAGAAATATCCACCCTCGCAATCGACAGAAGACGGGCATTCGGATCAGGAATAGCCTGCTCAAAATCCTCATTAGGCCAGTCTCTTTTCCACGCGAGATATCGACGTAGATTCCATATATTATCGTTGATCTGTCGGATTCTGTCTTCGATGTCTTCGTGATTAAGCCCAAAGTATGTACATTTCTCAATTACGTGCTGCAGATTCTCAAGACCGGCTTGCAACTGCTTATTAGCTTTGACCAGCGCATTATCTGAATTTTCCCGTCTGGCAGCTCTTAACAATATAGCACGTCTTACCCGCTCATCCAGAAAACAGCACAGTTTATATTCTATTGACAATTGAAATCGTGGCTCATCGACAGCTAAGACTCGGCCTTTTCGGTCGAGGATTTTGCCTCTTATAGTCTTTAGCTGGCGAGACTGACCCTGTCTTAGTTCTGCGATGGCATCCTGAAGCGATGAGTCGGGTAGCAACTGCATTTCTGTCAGGCGTAGCAAACAGACCAGCAGAAGCAGTATGCTTACAGCTATAAAGATTTTCACTCGCTTGTCATACATTGAAAGTGCCTAAAATGAGCTAAAGTGTCTAAAATGAGCTAAAGTTATAATTTTAGGCACTTTAGACACTCCAAACTTTAGTTCATTTAAAATCGTCTGACGCTTCGTCTTTTTGTACGCATCCACAACTCAACCGGCAGGAATAAAAACGGACCGATTATTGCTGAGTATAATGGTGTCCAAAGCAGCTTAGTGTATTCGTTTAATGGTGCTTGCTCCGGTTTGAGAAACACGAGGAAATAAGCCAAAGCGGCGGTCAGAAAGCCGATTACAAATATAGCAAGTGACTGATAAGGCCATTTCCTGATAGCAACAACCCGGTTCAGATCTGCCAGCAAAGTGCCGAACACACCGAAGCTTATTATCTGAGGGCCCATTGTTGGACCGACAATATCAGCAGCAAAACCTATTGTAAAGGAGGTTATGACAGCAACATTGCCGCTCGAATTGACGGAGAAAAACACCAACAACACTAACAGCAAATCCGGTTTGACATTAGCAGTTGTAACGGCGATTATGTCAACTAAGCCGGTCTGCAGGATGGCGGTAACTATAATAAGCACTGCAAACCGAAACCAAAGCATTTAGATATCCTTGCTGGATCTTTCTCTCGCAGCGTATCACAAAGTGAAAGCTCACAACTAATGCTACAGGCAAATAAATCTTTAGGACAGATGTTTTCTGAAATTCTAAGTACTAAATTCCAAACCTGTCCTGAGCGAAGTCGAATGGATCCTAAACAAATTCAAAATTCTAAATCTAAATGACCAAAACGTCTTGTATTAAAATATACGTTTTTATTATTTTGAATTTTATATTTTAAACATTTAAATTTGTTTAGAGTTTAGATATTAGAATTTAGAATTTAAGTTCATAAATTATCATGGACTCATCACAATTACAGCAACGTAGTTGAGTCTCTGTACGTCACAAACTGGTTCTACCGTTATATCCCAGAGCGAGGGAGCCTTATCGTCTCTTTTGCATTGTGTAATCTTTCCTATAATCATCGGCACATCCAAGCACCCTGGTTTTTTGTCGGCAAAAACGATGTCACCTTTTTTGACTTTATGATTTATCTGAAGAAGTTTAATCTTAGCTGAATTACCACCTGCGCCCTGCATTATCCTCACCACGTCCAATTGGTCAACCTTTATCGGAATCTTAGATGTTGGGTCGGTAAACAGCTTGACTTTGGCTCCATGAGCTGAGACAGAGGATATGGTTCCGATGATGCTATTGTCACCCAGCACGAACTGTCCCTTCGCCAGGTTGTCATCTGATCCCCGGTTGATAATTAGTTCGTTTTGCAATCCATCTGAGACTGTGACGACGTCTGCTAATACAAAGTTCATTTGTTCCCATGATGGTTTAATGCGTAGTCCTGATAACTTTTCAATATCTTTTTGTGCCTGATTCCGCTGCTGAATAATATTAGCAAGATGGTTTCGCAGTTGGTTATATTCTCTGCGACTGACAACATCTGTTGACAGCGGCGTATCCGCTGCAAGTGTAATGCTTCTGCCGATGCCTAAAGGCCAGCCGAAAGTGCGTACGAAAGCAAACTGAAATTTATTTGTCACTCTCTTCGGGGTAAAAAGGAAGATAAACCCTCCTAACATAAACCACGTAAATAACATCCGTCTGGAGACTTTGCTTTGCTTCCTTGCCATAATCGTATTGCGTATATCGTATTGCGTAGTGCGTGAAAGAAAATATGCAATAAGCAATACGCATTACGCACGACGAGTTATTCCCATCCCCGTTCGTCGTGGTCCATAGTGTCTTTCCACAACTCGAGGTTTTCCAGGTAAACACTTGTGCCGCGTGCTACACAGCTCAGAGGGTCCTCAACCCTTATTACCTTTAAGCCAGTAGCATTTGCCAGTACCGTGTCCATGCCGCGCAGAAGCGACGCACCGCCGCAGATGTTTACGCCGTTGTCGATCAAATCAGCAGCTAATTCCGGCTCTGCCATTTCCAGCGTTGTCGTAACTGTGTCTATGATCGCAGCTACAGGGTCGCGAAGAGCCTCACGAATTTCCTCACTGGTGATGACGATTTTTCTGGGCAGGCCGGATATAGTATCTCTGCCGGCCACTTCCATCGTCAGCTCCTCTTGCAGTGGAGCAGCAGAACCGACTTGTATCTTAACTTTTTCAGATCTTGGTTCGCCGATAAGCAGATTGTATGTTCTTTTAAGATGATTGATGATCGCTTCGTCCATATCGTCCCCGCCGATACGGACGGATTCAGAGGTAGCGATATCAGCCAGACTCATTATGGCCACTTCTGTGGTTCCACCCCCAATATCAACAATCATTGAAGCGGTCGGCTCTGTAATTGGCAGTCCTGCACCGATGCCTGCTGCCATCGGTTCGTCAACCAGATAGACCTTGCGGGCGCCTGCCCGTTCGGCGCTATCTATAACCGCTCGGCGTTCAACTGCGGTTATACCGCTCGGCACGGCAACTACCACACGAGGCCTCACCAATCCACCTCTGCCATGTACTTTCCTGATAAAATAGCCCAGCATCGCCTCGGTAATCTCGAAGTCGCTGATTACACCATCTTTCAAAGGTCTAATAGCGGTAATCGAGCCGGGTGTCTTGCCGAGCATTTCACGAGCAAGCGAACCAACAGCTTCGCCATCGTTTAGGACGATGTTGGTACCTTTGCGTACGGCCACTACGGAGGGTTCATTGAGGACGATTCCCCTGTCGCGGACACAAACCAAGGTAGTACAGGTGCCCAGGTCAATACCCATATCCATACTGAACCATCCCAAGAATGTGTCCAGTAACACGTTAGACTCCTTTCTAAGCTATTCTACAACTACATATTTTATATTGGAGAGCAGTTTCGTCAACCCCGTTAGAAATTCTCCCTTTTTTTGCACCTCTGCCCGCCAATCGCCGGACTTCCAACGGCTTATATCACACTATTGCTGGTTATACACTTTATAACGGGGTCAATAGTCAATTAACTATTGGACAGCTAAAACACGATTTAGGGCGTTTTATGGACACCTATGGTATTTTGAAGATTGAACCGTACTGAGAATAGCACGTATGTGCGACAAATGCAGCAGTAGCCAGCACAACAGAAAATGCTATCGCAAGCATAACCGTATAAATGTTGCTGGGCACTAATACCTTTTTACCACGAGTCTGTCCATTTGGACTCATATTATAACCCCACAGAAAATAGCGTATAGAAAAAATTAATAGCTATAAGTTAGTGCTTACCACATCGCCGACTCTCGGCGGTTTCTCCGGATTAAACAGATCAAAGATGCCGATAGCCTTTTCTGGCTCAATATCTAAAATCAGAATATCACAGATAAAATTATCGCCACGAATAACGTGGAATTTCATCTCTTTTTTGACGCCATGTGCCTGTCCTATGGATATTTCAGCCATCTTATTTTTCAAATCTACGCCGATTATCTGTCCCTTCAAGCCGATCTCTTTGGTTGGTGGCAGAACCGGTTGAGCCTTTTCTCTTATCGGTGTTACCGGCGTGGGCGGTGCAACAACCTTGCCATACTGACGGAGGTGCTGGTCTAACCTCGTTTGCAACTCTGCATTTTCTTCAAGCAGGCGTTTGTTCCTTTCTTCCAGTCCTGTTATGATCGCCATTTTTTCAAGAAGGGCCCTTGATGTTTCTTTATGTCGGCTCTGTTCCTGAATCAGGTTAGCTTCGACACCCTTCCATGTCTTGATGGTGTTCTCCAATAGCAATCTCTGGTTCTGGTTGGTCTTAGAGAAGGATGCTACCTCGGCTGCAAACCTATCTACCCTCTGAAGCAGTTGCGCTTTTTCTCTTTCGGCTTTGTCAAGCTCACCTTGCAATTGTTCAATTTTTACATTGATTGAGGTAATTTTATTATTTAGCTGATCTATCTGCTGATCTGCTTGCGTTGTTACCTCTTCTAATCGTAACTCAGCACTTGCCCTTTTCTGCTCTGCTCCTTGGTACCTTGCATATAGCGTGTCATATTTCTGTTTGTAGTTGTCGGCGTTGGCAATATAAGTTACTACAATACCGGATAGAAAAATAGCTGCTATCGTAAGTAAAACTATTAAAATCTTTGTAAGCGCACTCAAGACAAGCTCCTTTCACTGTTTAGTGTTTTCTGATTCTATAGTAAGCTCCGCACATAAATAACGTCCGGTAATCTTAGCTCCTCAACACTTCGCAAAATAAAGAGATAAATCTTATTATTGGGATTTTCTAACATAATTTTACGTTTTGAGATTGGAAAGGTCAAGCTATTTTTACCAAATAGCCCAAATAAAAAAGGGCGTGAAAGACTCCCAAATTTATTGGGGGTTATCTGCGGTTATTGTCGGATTGCACATTGAAAAACAGCCCTTGCAGCGGCAATACGGACAGATTTCGACTCATCTGTTAGAAGCTGCGGAAGAAATCTTTTGAGATTTTCTGTGCCGATTTGGCCTATTGCCAGTGCTGTCAAAACCTTAACGCGTTCAAGCTCCTTTTTATCCAGCCTGCTGGTAAGATTCTTCTCAAAGACATCGAGAACTTCAGGTTCTCCGATAGGGTCGCCATGTTTGCCGAGCTGTTCGGCTGCTGCCAGGCGGACCTCCAATATATCATCATCCAGCTTTGTAACCAGCACGTCTTTGGCTTTTGCCGTTTCAAGTGCCCCCATTGCCCTTATGCCAATGATTCTATCATCAGCATAGCCACTGTAAACTATTGCCCACAACTTAGGAAATATCCGTTCGTCTCCCAGCACAGCTATAGCTTCCACCGCCTGGAACCTCACCTTGTCGCTTGAATCTTTGCTCTGCAGGGCCCAATACAGCAGCCTAAGTGCATCTTTATTGCCGCTTTTGCCCAGCAGTAAGGCGGCGTTGGCCCTTACCGTCTGGTCCTTACTGGCTATCGCGTCGCGAAAGACCGTAAAGTATTCAGAATGGCCAAACTTAGTCATCGCATAAGCGGCGGCAATTCTGACGTTTTCATCTTCATCTTTCAATCCGTCTGCGACGGACTGTACGTCGCTTTTCGCCAAGGAGTATTCCAAATCGGCTACAGCCAAAATGGCTGAAAATCTAACCGGCACAACCTTGTCTTGTAGCAAGCGCTGTACCTTAGGCATCAACGTAGTTTGTTTAGTCGCTGCGACAACTTCGATTGCGTTAGCTCTGACCTGTGGGTCAGCATCAGCCAAGCCCGCCTCAATAATCTCTAAGGCCTGGGGCATAAGGTTATCAACAGAAACAGCAGAAGGTTTATTTACAGCCGTTTGTAAGGATAAAGACTCCTCGCAGCCCGCAAGAAATGCCAAAGGGAAAGTGAAAAGTAGGACTGTTAATAACCGGCGATTGGTAATTGATAATTTATTTAACCAACTACCCTTTAACCATTTATTATTTAGCCGATTACCTATCATCTGTATTATTATCAACAAACCAAGGCAAACTGCACAACAAAAATCCAGCCATTGGCCGTGCTTACTAAAAAACGTTACTCTTTTATCTATCGGCATTTCATCGGCAAACCATCCATCGATACCTTTGCGTTGCATCGCATCATAGGGCAATGTACCTGCCGAAAAGCCATTTTTTATCCGTCCGAGACTATCTATCAGACAGCTTATGCCTGTGTTAACGCTTCGTACGATAGACACTCTATTTTCGACGGCCCTGAAGACACAGGTAGCGGCGTGTTGAGGAAGCTCTGTGCTGGGCAAAACTTTTTCCTTTTCAAATATAACGAACCAGCCGTCGTTACTTATATTTACCAGCCAGTCGATTCGCTTCTGCCCATCCTTATCCAGCGTAAAACTGCGAGCAATTTCTGGAATGGTAGCCTCATAGCAAATCATTACGCTAAATTTATAATCTTGACTCCGGCTGTCGGTCATTTCAAAAACACTGTATTCGCTGCCTGCTTCAAGTGAATGGTCAAATCCGTATGGATTAAATTTCATCAACAAGTTAAAAAGCAAAGGAAAACTTTTTCTAAAGGGGAGCACCTCGCCGAACAGAACTAAATGTATTTTGTCATATCGTTTTTCATACTGTCGTCCATTTTTCTTGTATAGAAACGCTGAGTTGTACCTTTCCACCAGTTCGGTTTTAGATTCGTCAGGCGTTCCTCCAAACGCCCCAACGAGCACGAAAGCATTATTTTTTGAGTGGTCTCGAAGAGCCTGGTCAAAAACCTTCCAGGGATGTTCCGGTTCTACTACATCCAACACTTCCGGATTCAATGTTGCCTGCACCATTGTCTCAGGCCAAATGATCAGCTCAGCACCGGCTCCTGCTGCAGCTTTGCTTTGCTGCATCAGCTCATCAAATATCGCCTGAGATGTTTTTTCAGCAACTTTTGCTTCTGCACGTAGTGCCTCTCTCTTAACCGATTGCGGGACATTGGACTGCAACGATGCAATTAGCGGGCCATTGGTGACAAACTTATTAGATTGGTTTATTCTCCACCGACCATAAACAACAGTAACTGCAATCATGGAACAAACAATCACAATTTTTGTCAAAGAACGGAGGACGGAGGACGGAGGACAGCGGACAGAAATTTTGTCTTCTGTCTTCTGTCTTCTGTCTTCTGTTTTCTGCGTAATGCAGCTTTGAGCATCAAGTATCAGCTCAGCTATCAGTCCATTGACCATCGCTATCAGAAATGATACCCCGGCTGCACCGAATATGTCAGCTATTTGAATGATGGTGATGTTGTGATATTGGCTGTGTGCCAGAAACCGCCAGAAAAAACCACCTAAGAAAAAACCCTGCAACCGCTCGGCTCCGACAAATAAAACACCCGAAGCCAAAAATAGCGGTATCTTTTTTATTCTGCAGTATCGCAGACAAAGTGCCACTATCGGCCAAAGCACCGCCGTATATACACAAAAGGCAGCCCAACCTGCAAAAGTTATCGGAAAGACCCAGTACAGATTACCGAGCCAGTAACAAAGTGACACTATGTAGGCTATGATTACTAACGGTATGGGTCTTGCTTTAGGAGAACAGGCGAGAATGAAAGGAACGAGCGATACCCACGCCAGGAATGACCAGCTAACAGGCGGCTGAATCACCGTCAGCATCACCGCTGTGGTGATAAACGGCAAGAGAGAAACAAAAATTTTCTTAACTCTCAATTACTTATGTTCCTTATTTTGAAGCAGTTCTTTCTTCGCGAAGTGCTCCTAATTTACCAGCCTTTCGCAATATTTCTAAACGGTCGATAATATCCTCTGTTGTATAGAGTTGAAATTTCTTTAACCGCTCATTTAATTTTGCCGTAAACATGGACAATAGCATCTTATTTTTACGTAGTTTGCCATCTGGTACTTTATTTTCGTGATAAAGCCATTTCAATTCTCGGTCAGCATGTTCTGGCCATTTAGGTAGTCCTTCACCTTCTACTGGTAAGCCTTCAGAATCTTTGATACGTTTTTGAGACTCTTTAACATATTTTTCTGATATCTCTATCCCAGTATATATACGATTTAACTTATGGGCTACTACGGCGGTGGTTCCAGAACCACTAAAAGGATCAAGTACCCAGCCTTTTTCATTTGAACTTGAACGAATGATTCGAGCGAGCAGACTTTCGGGCATCTGACAAGGAAAATCCAATCTTTCTTTGAAGGTTCCACATATTCGAGGATATTCGTTCCAGACATCGTCCGGCATCTTGCCTGCCGGATTGGCACGTTTATCTTTATATACTTTTTGCCTGTCTGATATCACTCTAATTGTATCAGCATTGAATGTAAAATTATCTTTATCTTTTACGAAATATAAGATATGGGTGTGCGCCCGTGCGAATTTATTTTTCATTTGTTGTCCGAAGGTATAGTGCCATATAATCCAGTTACGCATAAAGAGGAGAAGCTTGTCGGCTATGATTTTTACATTTGCAGCGTATTCATCACACATAGCGATATAAAATGAGCCGTCTTTTTTAAGTACATCATGGCAGGCTCTCATCCATTTCTCTGTCCAACTGAGATAGCTATCTCTTTTCTGTTTGTCGTTGTAATTTTCATATTTATAACCAATATTAAACGGCGGGTCTGCAAAAATCAAATCTACCGAACCTTCTTCAATACGTGGTAGGATTTTCAGGCAGTCATCACAAATTATTTTATTTTGAAAATTTTGCATATTAATATATTAAATATCCTTGATAACTTTTCAAAGCGATTAGCACAAGATGAATAAATATTAGCATGAGTGATACCTTTCTTAAAAAGATAGTTCTTTTCGATCTTTTTGATGTATTACTTTTTCTTACCTTTCTTTTCGATTCGACCAATTGCCATCCAAGCTGCATTTCGGTCAACAAGTTGCCCTTTAATGCGTTCAAACTCACGACAAATTAATTCAAAAGTTTTGGTATAGGGCAAGCTATCTCTTCCTATACCACTTTGTTGTCGGAGTTGTGCAAGAAGCTGACAATCCTCAGAACTAAGTTTTAATAATGGTTTCCTAACTATGGGTTCTGTAGAGAGGGGCCATATACCTAAGAATTCTTTTAATTCTCCTTTTGTTGTTTTCGCTAGATTTATTACACGGGGATAGATATCTTTTTTGTATTCTAATCCTAACTCCTTTGCTATTTCTAGAAGTCTAAGTTTTCTTGCTGTATTTGGTCTTACAGAAGTTGCTTTTGTTAGAATATCTGCTAATCTATGATCCGCTGTCAGTATAGAAAAATTGCACCTTCCATGTATTTTTGAGAGGTTTATCCCCATACCTATAATGCTGTGATCTGCCGCTCCCATCATTTTCTTATTTTTCTTTATTCTCCGATTTCTTCTATTTCGATAGTACTCGTAATTAGCATCAACAGGGCTGATTAAGCGTGTTGCTAATATATGATATGGATTCAGGTCAACTTGATTTAGTAACTTGCCATTGTGTAGGTCGTTTCGGAACCGGTTAATTATTGACTCATAATCATCTTTCTTAAGCTTCTTTGACAAATTCTTTTTGACCTGTCTATCCCAAGTTGCGAAAAAATACCTATCAAATACAGCGAAAACTTCTGGAATACAGTTGACGGGTATGTAGAGAAATACCTCTGGAGCCCCCTTATTTCTCACAGCATCCATGATGTTTTTAATGCGTGGTCTAGCACTTACGAAGCTAAGAGATTCTGGAAGATAATACCCAGCAACAAGATTGGCATCCAGCAAAACAAATCGCCTATGTCCGATTATTGGGTTTTTCTCCATATTATTCCCTTGGGAGACTCAAAAAATTTATCAAATCCTTAATTGAGAAACCAGGACCTCTATACAATCGCCGCAGATTATTTCGCCACAGCGAATCTTCGACTTGTTGAGAAATTCAGACATAGCGACATAACACATAAGAAGACCCCGTGTGAGACGCGGGGCTAAATATTTGTTGTATTTAGCTGCCGATTCTACAGGGAATTATCCGGCTAAGGTTTAATTACCTTTTGTTCTTTAAATACCTTGCCGGTCAGGTAATCGGTAAAGCTAACTTTCACGGTCAGAGGTTCTTTGAACTCGTCGACTTTGCCAGCTACATCGAAAGTTAATTTGTAATGGGTCATCAAGGCGGTAAACCAGAGGTTTTTTAGCTGCTCCGGCTTTATGTGCCACTGGCCCAGCAAAGCTTTATCTTGCTCTTTAGATAGGTCCCAAAGCTGCACATCCACATCACCCGTTGCTTTTATAATGTCACCATCCTGGTCGATCGCTTGCAGATAGACAATCAGCTTTTCCTTTTTGCCGTCTTTATCTTTATCGTACAGGTTGGTATATTTACTGATTTTAATCCTTTGAAGATGATATAGATTTTCCCCCTTGACCTGCGCGGGTAAACCGGAAAGCACCCGCACTTGGCTTTTCAATTCTGCGTTCTCACCCTCCACCTTTTCAATTTGTTTCTGTAGCTGCGAATTTTCCTCATTAAGCTTATCAATTTGCTCAGCCAAAGTTATCTCTGGCTTGCTGATATTCTCACAACCTGCGGCAACAACCAGAAGGCAGAGAACAGAGGACAGAGAACAGAGGACAGACTTCCGTTTTCTAACTTCTGTATTCTGTCTTCTCATTTGCCTATGCCATTTCTTTTCTGAAGAATGAATCAATTCTGCTCTTCTTCCTGGTCTTTGGTCTTGTCCTTTACTATTTCCGGCGCTTTTTGCAGGATTCGGTCGGCTAATCCGTAACTGATTGCCTCTTCTGCATCGAGCCAGAGATTTCTGTCGCAATCTTTTTCAATCTTCTCCGGACTTTGGCCCGTATGTTTGGCTAATATATTATAAAGTCTGCTGCGCAGTCGAAGTATTTCCTGCGCTTCAATATCGAGGTCGGTAGCGGGTCCTTGCAATATACCGGTGATTAAAGGCTGATGCAGGAGAATTCTGTTATTTGCCAGGAGGAACCGCTTACCAGGCCGACCGCCTGCCAGCAGCACCGCAGCCATACTCGCTGCCTGTCCGACGCAATACGTCGCGACGTCACAGCGTAAAAACTGCATCGTATCATAGACCGCGAGCCCTGCGGTAATCGAGCCGCCCGGTGAATTGATGTAAAAATGAATATCGGTTTTGGAGTCTTCGTTGCTCAAAAACAGCATCTGGGCGATGATTAAATTTGCTGATGCATCTTCGAGCACACCGCTGAGGAATACTATTCTGTCTTTTAGCAGCCTGGAATAAATATCGTATGCCCGTTCGGTTCGGCCACTCTTCTCAATTACAATCGGCACTAAATTCTGATTAACCATCATTTGCATTTTTCCTATTCTGGTAATTGGTTATTGGTAACTGGTAACTGGTAATTGGTGATTTGTAATTTAAATAACTATTTAACCATTCACTATTTAATCAATAACCATTGTTATTTCCCTTTTTTCTTGTCCTTCTTCTTTTTGTCTTCTTCATGCAGCACTTCATCAATAAGGCCGTACTCTTTTGCCTCGTCGGCAGCCATATATCTGTTTCTCTCCGTTTCAGCAGCTATTTTCTCGACAGGTTGACCTGTGTGTTTTGAGAGGATTTTGTTTATCACTGTTTTTGCTTTCAGGATTTCTTCAGCCTGAATTTTGATATCTGCTGCCTGGCCGCTGACGCCGCCCCACGGCTGATGAAGCATTACCTTTGCGTGCGGTAGTGCAAACCGGCTGCCCTTGGTGCCGGCTGACAATACCACCGCTGCTCCAGACTCAGCTCTGCCAATACAGTACGTGGCCACTGGTGAATTTACAAAACATATAGTGTCGTAAATAGCCATTGTGTCGTCAACAGTGCCTCCCGGCGAATTAATATACAAGCTGATTTCACTGCCACGCTTGAGATTGTCTAAGTATAACATCTTCATAATGACTTCAGCAGCCCTGGCGTACGAAATCTCGCCGATTAGAAATACAATCCGGTTTTCCAGCAGCATATCATCAAGGCTCATCTGGCGATAGCGCTGATACGGACCATACTGATTGTATATGTCACTTTTTCTTATAGGGACACCATTTTGAGATAAATCGCAAAAAGGTAATCCTACAATTTTCCCCGCAGGATGTTCGATAGACATTAATTATTTCCTTTACAGAATTTATTGTTTCTTAATCTTGTCCCCAACTATTTTCTTTTTTCCTTAGCAGGTTTTTTTGCAGCTTTTTTAGCGGTTCTTCCTTTCACCTTTTTCTCAGTTATCGTTGCCGAGGCCAGCAGTTTATCGATACACTTTTTTTCATGCACCTGCAATTTAACCTGAGCCAAAGAGCCGTCTCGCTCCATTTCTTCTCTCATTCTTTCGGGGCGACGACCTTGCTTGATAGCCAATTGAGCAATATGGCCGTTGATTTCCTCTTCGCTTGTCTCAATTCCGATCTTTTCAGCAACCTTATCTATGATAAAGAATATTTTAAATTGCTTTTTAGCCTGTTCTTCACTGCTTGCCCGCAACTGCTCCATTTGTTCTTCGACCTGCTGACGGGACAATCCACGCGTTAACAAGTTGACATACTGTCTCTTTAGTAACGTTTCTGAGTGCTCCGCAACTATATCCAACGGCAGGTCAAAATCAGTATTGTCGAGCAGATACTGGTAGATTTGCTCGGTCATTTCCGTTCGCACTTGCTGCTCTAACTGGCTGTGCAGTATATCGTGAACCTTCTCACGCAACTCTTTTTGATCTTTTACTTCAAACCTCTTGAGGAAATTTTCGTCCACTTCAGCGGGCTTAAGCCATTTTATATCTCTGACGGCGATCTGGATATCTACCGTTTTACCGCGAAATTCCTCTTTGAAATACGTTTTCGGCACCTCGACGCAGGTTTTTTTGATGTCCCCAGCCTTGGTGCCGACCAACAGCTCGTCGAGCTTTTCAACCGGAATCGCTCCGACAAAACCATTTTTTCGCACGTATATATCGATATTGTCGAGCTTTTGCTCTTCCTCGATTTGTGGTGAGCTTGTCCCGCCATTAGGCGTCCCTGACGGGACTAAGGGACTTTCCGGATCCACGCCTTCAGCCTTCGCAGTAGCTTCGGCGGAGTCCGCTTCAGTCCTTTCGACCGCGTCCTGCTGTGAGGTTGCTGGGATAGCTGACGCCACATCCTGTGGAGAGACAGGCTTGATAATCACATCAGCGATTATCTGATCTTCAAGCTCAACGGTACCACCTTCCCGCGGCGTCCATAAACCTGACCATTTTTGTATCCGCTCAATCTCCCTGTCGATCAGCTCATCTGTAACTTCGAGTTTTGTTTTAGTTATAGGAATACCTTCAAGCGGCGGCAGGTCGATTTCGGGACGCACCTCTATTTCAAAATCAAACGTCAACGAGCCGGTCTCCGGCAGCTCAATCTTTTCAAAATCAATGTCAGGCTCGCTGAGTACGTCCAGCTTGTTATCTTCAATGGATGATTTACTTACATCAGCTAATAATTTCAGTTTTACCTGCTCTGATGTCTCTTTGCCGAATCTCTTTTCCAGAAGTCGGCGAGGTGCTCGGCCCTTCCTAAAGCCCGGCACCAGCGCTTCTTTGCGTAAGGTTTCATATTGCTCGTCGGTGGCTTTCTGAATTGCCTCTTCCGGCACTTCTATGGCGACCTTTTTTTTGCACGGGCCTATCTGCTCAATTGTCGCTGTGTATTGGACTGCTGGGGCTTGTTCTTCCGGCGCTTCGGCTTCGGCCTCCTGCTCAACGGTTTCTTGTTCTTTTACTTTCGGCTCAGTGGCTTGTTCTTCTTCCGGCATTTTGCTGCTCCTAAATTAATTGGTGATTGGTAAAATGGTAACTGGTCCCTTAGGGACTGGTCAAATTCATGACGGGTGAAATTACTATTTACCAATTACCACTCACCAATCACCAATGAAGGGCCCCCGCCTCGCGGGAACCAAAAGCGGGTGATGAGATTTGAACTCACGACATTCACGTTGGCAACGTGACGCTCTACCACTGAGCTACACCCGCATGTCTCGTATTTCGTCGTTCGTATTTCGTATCTCGTAATTAGGTTCTTATTCAATTGATAATTATAGGGGTTGTTATCGACCATGCAAGGGGATTTTTACGCAAAATTTTGGGCATAAAACCGTCTCGAGCCGGTTCGAGAGATATTTAGCCCCGCAATTCGCTGCGGGGTTTTTGTTTGAGAATTTATTTCGACTTTATGTGTTTAGCTGTCGTCGGCATTTATCTGCCGTAAGGCATCCCCTAGCGGACTTCGTAGTATAACTTCTACGGAGAAGGACGACGACGGTTTGTGGATGTCGGATGGCAGCCTGCTACTGCAGCCCACCTCGGCAGATATGTAGATTGGCAATGCCTATTCAGCCGGCACAATGTGCACGCCAACCTTGCACCTCGCTCAGACGGGCATTTTCTGCGTTTATTCTATGGCTGGATTTTCCTAATATCTTTCATTTTAATGCAACATCACATAATATCCCCAAAAATCACTCTTAAATCCCTTGTATAAATAATATTGAAATGATAGAATAAAGTTGTATAAAAACGGTCGTTTCGGTTATTGAATAAGGATTGCTTAACACCTTTTATTGCAAAGGCTTAGAGTCAATATTGCAAATTTGAACAGGGGCGGTTAAAATGCGAAGAAAAGGGTTCGCCCCATTAGAATTGAGGATTTCCAGCTCGAAAAGCAGGAAATTTCTAACGGGTTTTACACTGATTGAACTATTAGTCGTAATTGCCATTCTTGCTGTATTGATGGCAATTCTTATGCCGGCCCTTAAAGAAGCCAGAGAACAAGGCCAACGCACTGTATGCAAGTCAAACCTCAAGAATTACGCAATTGCAATATTCACATACGCTGCGGATTATGATGATAAATTTTGTAATCCGCGAAGTTGTTATTTTTCGCAGACAGAACCCTACGGCGTGGAAGCCGGACTTAGTAATCCGATCCATGTTCGCTGGTGCAATGGAGATGTGAATCTTAAAGATCATCCGGAATACGCCAGCGATTTTTTTCGTTACCTACGGGATGCAAAAGCATTTATCTGTCCGACTTTTGCCGGTTTAGTCGGGCAAACTTCTCAGGACCCCTACTATCGAATCGACGCCAAAAAGATTAAGAACTATAAGCCCTGGTACAATTACACCATGAACGCATATCTGGGTAATACAAACAGCGAAGTCAAAAAATCGAGAGCTATGAAGCTATCCGATGTGAGGCGTCCCGGAGAGACGTTTTCATTTACAGAAGAAAGTGTCTTAGTGGACGCCCGCTATAATATCTCCGGACTCAACGACACATATATGATTCCGGGCTCAGATAATATGATTGCGGCTTGGCTTGGTGATCCTATGGTTATGGGAGACTATCACAATATCAAGCCCGGTCCCAATGGCGTGGGCCAGTTTTGGGATGTTATAGCTGGTTTTCATTATGCTCCGAGCGGTGATCCGATGGGAGGAAGGGGTAATTGTGCTTTTTTAGACGGGCATGTTGACGGCCATACACGTTTAGAAACATTTCCGTTATCCTGGCCGCATTAATTTGTGCGACTGCTGTATCCTCACACAGAGTCGCGACCATAAAGCAGCGATAAGTGTAATCCTATAAAAAAAGGCTGAGGAAAAAGGTTTGCGTAGTGTAAAGAGGCCTTTCTACCGCAAACCTAAAAGCCCCAGCCCAATTTGCTTAATCCTACGAAACAAGGCGTTTAAGTTCCATAGTGTTTTCTTCTTATCGCCATTAAAGCACCCAGGCCAAACAGCAAGCAGGTGGTAGGTTCAGGAATTGTCTCGATAGTAAGTGATATACCGTCGTTCCAGTAATGACAGTCAGGATCAAAACCAACGCCAAACACTCCGTCCTCAGCGAAGACGTTGAGTGTTGCGATGTCGCCTTCTGTAAAGTCATAGGACAGATCCTGTGGCCAGTTAGGCAGATTCTCAAACGTCACCAAAGATATACCCGCAAAATCATCGAGGACATTATCTCCGCTACTTGAGTTATCCACACCTATAAAAACTTCATCAGTGAAGGAAAGGTCATCGCCGACCAAAAGACTAATATGCAAGGAATTCGGCTGGCTATCCCAGTTTTGAATATTGTCAAAAGAGAGGCTGGCCCCGGTAATAATCTCGTCACTTGAAAGATTTAATTCGCTTGGTGTGATCTTCCATGCATAATAGTAGTTGTGATCAAGATCCCACAGGTCGTGATCAGGCGCTGGAGGCGGCTGTAATGTGTAAAGATTAGCCTCGGCCATACCAACCATTGCCAACATTAAAACAAGACTTGAAACAACAACTTTCTTCATGTTTTGCCCCCCTCTTTACGATACTTAAATACAACAAACCCCAGTGAACTTGATTGCAGGGTCGATGGGAACGAGCTTGTAACAGTAACCCCCCGTCCGATTTAGCCCCCAGTAACGATTTACTGTGATTATATTACCTTATTCGTCCCTCAAAGTCAAGATTTTTTAAGTAGTAACGCTGGGAAATGTTCCGGGATTTTTCCAATGCGTCCCTGGCTGTTCCAAAACAAAAATGTTTTCGGACTTCGACTTTGTAAACCCCGCAATGCCGCAAGGCATCTTGACGATAAATTTCGGGGCTAAATTTTTGTTATCTTTATGTTCTTCTTCGATTTCGCCCAGAGCCTGCCCCTTCGACAGGCTCAGGGCAAGCTCTGAACATAGTTGAAGGGATTGCATCTGTTGCTAATTTTCCACAATACGAAATAAGCAATACTCGTTTCTTGTCTGTCCTCTGTCCTTCCGTCTTCGCAGATGCTACGACGGACAGGCTGTCTTCTGTCTTCTTTACCGGTCGCTTACGCTCCCAAATAACCGCTCCCTTACGGTTGCGGCTCTGTTAATCGTTTATAATTTCGATACCTTCTGAGTGAAGTTTTTGAAGGTCGAGTAATTGGTTTCTGCCTGTAGTGAAATCTGAGGTTAAATATTAACCAAATGCGTATGATGTGCTTTCAGGAATAAACTCAACTTGAACCCTTTGGTGTAAAGCAGCGCCGATTTTCCTTAACATAGCGAGGCTGTACCCATTGTAATCGGCATCTTCTAAACGACTAATAACAGATTGAGTTGTTCCAACAAGCTTAGCTAATTGCTTTTGGTTTAAACCTGCCTGCGTCCTAAGTTCGTAAATTTGTTCTGCTATATTTAAATTCTCTCGTTCTCTTTCGAGAGATTTAATCCTTTTCTTATTACCTTTGATATACCGTTTTTGCAAAATCTTTACTGCGTTACTGGTTGTTTTTTTCTTCTTTGCCATAGTTATAGCTCTCCTAAGTAAGTGTGAGCCTTTGGATCTTTCTCATAATTCCCCTTTAAAATCCATTCATTTATCTGAAACTCTCTGCGACCGCTGTGTTCTCTGCGATTATATATCCAGTGTAAATCTGTGTCTAAAAAGACACGAATCCTGCCATATCCTTCGACCCTTCGACTACACTCAGGGCAGGCTTTTTTTGCTCAGGACAGGAATGGCAGGGCTAAACAATATAAATTTCTGTGCTTTCTGTGTCTCTCTGTGGCCGATAAAAAACAGTGTGAATCCGTGTCTCAGATCCCTTGGCTGCGCTCGGGACGACATCTGTGGTTAATTTTCCACAATACGAAATAAGCGATACTCGTTTCTCGTACGTCGTCTGTCCTTCCGTCTTCGCAAACACTACGCCGGACAGGCTGTCCTCTGTTTTCTGTCTTCTTTACCGGTCGCTTACGCTCCCAAATAACCGCTCCCGCCGGTAGGCGTCCTGCGGACTTACGGTTGCGGCTCTGTTAATCGTTTATAATTTCGACATCTTCTGGGTGGAGTCTTTGGAGGTCGGGTAATTGGTTTCTGCCAAGTTTGGCGTCAATAAGAACGAAGCCGTCTAAATATTGTTCACTCAAAATCTGTCCATGTGCACGCAGGAAACTTTGCACCTTGCCGTTCGATTGAGGACTGCTGACATGCACAAAAAGCTCACCGCCTTTATACTTTTCTGTCACGGCCTCGCTTAGCTTATTCAGGTCAAAACCTGTCTTTGCTGATATGGAGATTGCATCGGCAAACAAGGTTTGCAGCATCTCGAGCTGGGACAGCGCCTGGAGGCAGTCGATTTTATTGAGCACCTTTAGATTTGGCTTTTGGCCACAGCCAATCTCTTGCAGAACAACGTTTACAGACTCTATCTGCTTTAAGGCGTCCGGATTCGAGACATCAATTACATGCAGAAGCAAGTCGGCGTTAACTGCTTCTTCAAGTGTGGCCTTAAATGAAGCGACCAATTGATGCGGTAGAGACTTTATGAAGCCTACGGTGTCACTAATGAGCACTTCAGCTCCTTTGGCCGGCGACCATTTTCGCGTTCGCGTATCGAGTGTGGCAAAGAGTCTGTCCTCAACAAAGACGCCGGCATCGGTAAGTGCATTTAAGAGGGTGCTCTTGCCGGCATTGGTATAGCCGACTAAGCATATTTTAAATAGTCCTTTTCGGCCGTTAATCTCACGGACTCTGCGCTTATCAATATTTGCAAGCTCGCGTTTGAGCTCGGTGATGCGCTTACTAACCAGCCGACGGTCGATTTCCAATTGCTGTTCGCCTGGGCCTCTGGTGCCGATGCCGCCGACAACACCGGCAGCAGTTGCTCCGCCTGCGCCAGCTAAGGCGTCCAGGTGCGACCACATCCTGGTTAGTCGCGGATATGTATATTCCAACTGGGCTAACTCTACCTGTAGTTTGGCTTGTCTGGTCTTTGCTCTGGTTGCGAATATATCTAAAATCAGCTCGCTGCGGTCCAGGACTTTAGCTTTGATAATCTCCTCTAGCTCACGAATCTGGGCCGGTGAAAGATCGTTATCAAATATCACCACGTCCGCTTTGAATCTTTTGACACGCTGGGCAAGCTGAAGAGCTTTGCCTTTGCCTATGTAGGTGGCAGGATTTATGTTGCGGATTTTCTGTTGAAACCTGTCTACTATAACTGCGCCGGCGCTTTGGGCTAAGGCGGTAAGCTCAGCTAAATCATCCCCATCAGTGCGTGTTTGCGGGACAGCCGCTACTAAAACGGCCCGCTCTTTTCTGACTCTTAGAGTCTGACGCAATTTCTCCAACTAAAATACACCTCCAAAATCCCTCGACCTCCCGTAAGGGATGGCTTAGTCCACGGCTTAGGTCTGTCCCGAGCAGAGCCGAGGGGGCGAGCTGCTAATGTATTCTAACATATTCGGCCTTATCATTCAATAGACACGAAAGTTAATTACAGAACCCAATAGCAAGACCACAGAGTCCTTTATTCAAGCGGGAAAGGCAAAAATATAAAATCTTTCTGTTCTGCTGTCAGAATAAAAAGTGTCCGCTGCTACTCTGCGAAGTACGCTACGAAGCATGAGACGCATAGCGAAGAGCCTACTCCGCCGTAGTAGCTACGCTACGTAGCACGAGCGCTTTTAGTCATCAGAAGGTAAAGTTGCGGAATAATTGGGTGCTTCTTTTGTTATCTGTATGTCGTGCGGATGCGATTCACTCACCGACGCCGAGCTTATGCGAACGAACCTTCCATTTTTCATCAGCTCTTCAATATTTCGCGCTCCACTATAGCCCATGCCTGCCCGCAATCCTCCTACAAGCTGATAGACAAAGTCGCTCAGCGTCCCTCGGTACGGCACCCGTCCTTCGACACCTTCAGGCACAAGTTTACTTGCCTCGGTCGTACTTTTTTGGCTGTATCGTTCCGCTGAACCCTTGACCATCGCTCCCAGAGACCCCATGCCTCGGTATTCCTTGAATTGTCTGCCTTTGTATATAACCAACTGCCCTGGACTTTCTTTAAGGCCAGCAAACAATGAGCCTATCATCACACTCGAAGCTCCTGCCGCGATCGCCTTGCTTATGTCGCCGGACTGTCTTATTCCGCCGTCGGCAATAACCGGAATACGATGCTTTTGCGCCACTTGGGCACAGTTGATTATTGCAGATATTTGTGGCACTCCCACGCCGGAAATTACTCTGGTAGTGCAAATTGCACCGGGGCCGATGCCGACCTTGACGGCATTCGCACCAGCTTCGATCAAATCCGCCGCTGCTTCTGAAGTGGCAACATTACCGGCAATCACGTCTATATCATATTCTGCTTTAATTTTCTTCACGGTATCAATAACATTCTGTGAATGGCCGTGAGCCGTATCGACCACAATTATGTCAGCATCGGCTTCTATTAAGGCCTTGATCCGCTCATAATCATGAACACTCACCGCTGCGCCAACAAGGAGCCTGCCTCGCGGGTCTCTGGCTGCTCGCGGATACTGCTGCACGCGGTCAATATCCCTCATAGTAATTAGTCCCTCCAGTTCACCTTGTTGATTGACCAAAAGCAGTTTTTCAACTTTGTGCTCCTGCAGGATTTCCTTGGCCTGCTCAAGTGTTGTGCCGGCTGGACCTGTGACAAGATTATTTTTTGTCATTACGGAACTTATTTCGACGTTATAGTCTTTGAGAAACTTCAAATCTCTGCGTGTCAAAATGCCCACCAGTTTTTTGCCGCTGACGATGGGAATGCCGGAGACATTCTGCTCATTCATTAACTCCTGCGCCCTTCTGACAGGCTGGCTCGGCGATAATGTTACCGGATCGAGAATCACACCATGCTCGGAACGTTTGACTTTTGCCACCTCTCGTTTTTGTGCTTCTATCGATATATTTTTGTGAATTATGCCGATTCCGCCTTCCTGTGCCAGCGCGATGGCTAAAGCCGACTCCGTAACCGTATCCATAGCAGCCGAGACAATAGGGATATTTATCGTAATATTGTTGGTCAATCGCGTGCTGGTGTCGGCTTGGCTGGGCACAAAATCGCTCTTTGCAGGCAGGAGCAGCACATCGTCAAACGTTATAGCTTCAGCTACAATTTTGCTTTTATCCATATTTAACTCCAATATCAATTATCGCTTTATTCAATGTGCTTTGTAGAATAGAGTAGAGGTTGTCATTTCGAGCGAGCCGCAGGCGAGTCGAGAAATCTTTTTAAGCAGATTTCTCCGCTTCGTCCGCCATAGACGGACTCCAGTCGAAATGACATGAGGTCTTTTCTACAGAGCAAACCAATGCTAAAACTATAATATCGCTGTAAACCATCGTCAAACCTATTTTCTCACCGGCACTCGCCGCGATGCGTCGTAGCGGGTTTGAGGGAGTGCATGTCAAGTTTGTCCGCCGGACAAGCTGTCCTCCATCGTCTGTCATCCGTCCCGCCACACTGACGGCGGGCAAGCTTCCGTTTTCCGATTCGAAAAACCTTTCCTGAGCGAAGCCTGCGGTGAGCGCAGTCGAATCGTCGAAGGATTGGCTTTGTTTTTCCGTGGCCCGAAAACGGAAAATTTCTCATATTCTTTTTATATCAAAGAGCTTATGTTAATCTGAACCTTACAGAAATTGACTTTGTTTTGCATAAAATAGAGCCGACTCGCCGTGCTGCCCGCTGTGTCTGCGACTCGTCGCGACATGCGCCCGTCGCAGCAGGTTTGTAGAGACCCCTCGACAATTGTAGAACGTAGGGTGCGAAACCTCGCACTATTTCCATATCCCGATATAATCGGTGCGATTTTATCACACCCTACCTGACTGGTCACCACCATAAGGAACCCTGATTTCCTGTTATCCTGATTTACCCCGTGAGATAGGCGCAGCCGTTATCTCACGGGGTAAACTCTTAATGGGTTGTGTTTTTTAATCCGTCTAAGGAAAGCCGGATCTCCGATATCCGCTACTTATGATATGCTATACTCTTATGTACGCGATACAATATACGCTATACGCATTACGAAACCATATTATACCTAAAAACGGCTTAATTTTCAAGCAAAATCTTCTCTCGCCTGCCCTGAGCCCATTCGATTACACTCAGGGTAAACTCTGTCGAAGGGATACTTGATTTTCAAGACAGTCGCTGCGCCGCTCGTACGTAAAGCGCGTACCTGTGGCAGTCCTATGGACTCTCCCGCAAGGGACGCCTTACGGTGCTTACGGAGAGCTACGCGCTTTACGTACGTGACTGTTCTACGATTGATAGTAAAGGTGAAACAAAAGTTGAACGGGCAAGGAGGAAATTATATCGATCAAAAATACTCCTCTGGACGGTAAGATTATTGCACTACCTGTTAATACCACCTAGTGGACATAAATGGGTTGTAGATTTTTTTGGTAGGGTGGGCACTGCCCACCAACTTCTAAATGATATGCGGAGAACACCCTGCATTCTATGACCTTGAAGCTGTCGCACGCTGGTAAAATAATCGGTATGGTGTTCACGAATTTCCAACATGAGTTGAAATTGCTATGTAGTCTTAAGACTACATAGCTTGGCAGCTCCAATAAGTTCTAAAGAATAATTGAAAGAATTATTTGAAACCGAGAATCGTCCGCTGGGGGATGGCTTACGCCACTTGATTCTCAAGACAGTTGCTATGTCACTCATACGTAAAGCGCGTACGCGCTTTACGTATGAGCTTTTTTTTGTTTTTGGTTGTTTATACGCCGCAGGCGTATTAAGGCCAAATAAAAGCTGGATTTGTTTTGGTAGGGTGGGGCTTCCGGCTACGGCCCGGCGAATCTACGCCGAGATGGATGCCCCACCATTTTTTACTTAAAGACATGGAATTCATTGGCGAACCAACTGTCTTCGATCCTGAGGCTCAGACCCGAAGGGGGCTCGCCGGAGTCTGCCACCCGTCGTAAAACCATATAGTGTCCCTTTTTTACAATTGGGTAAAGTTTGGATGTATGACAATATTCATTTTATTTGGGGTTATAGAATAAGCAATGTCGCTACTGTCTTCAAGCCAGATTTGACAAACTATGTTACGAGTTATATGATTTACTGATCTAAGAAATTACTGTAATTGAGGCAAATGGAGAATAATCAAACAACGATTCAATCTGAAATACAAAAGAAACTTGCACTTATTGAAGAAGTTGAAACTGCAATCTTTTTTATTCGGGAAGGCTTGGTTTCTCTAAACCGGTTGGATGGAGCAAATGACTTTGCGCATTTGCCGCTTTTTCTACTTTCCAGTGGTTTTGAGAGACTGCTCAAACTAATAATCTGCTTGGATTACATTCAACGGACGGGTAAATTTCCTGATGCCTCAAGTTTCAAGAAAAACCGCAATGACAGAAAGGGCATAAAAATACATGATATTGGCAATCTGTTAAAGTGGGTCATTGATGTTGCCAAAAAATGGAAGTATACAGAAAGATGTGCCGCTACAAATGCGGATATGTCTTTTTTACAGAATGATGATGATCTTCAAAGGGTGGTAGAGCTTTTGGGGGCATATGGCAATAACGCTCGATATTATAATATGAATGTAATTACTGGTGAGAAAAATTCCACAGATGACCCCAAGCAAACTTTTGATTCATATTGCACAGACATTTTCACCCGTCAACCAAATTGGCAAGAAAAAATCACGGGTGAAAATCTTGGTGAAAAACTAGACGAAAGTATACTCTACGTTAACCGGCAAATTACAATACTCTTACAGAGATTCGCGAGAGCTTTGTGTCGAATGTTCACATTGGGGAAACTCGGACAACTTGGGAGTCAGCAGACCGGAACTATTGGCTATTTCCTCTTCTTAAAAAACGAAGACTTGTACAAACTGAAATCTTGACTTTTTCAACAATCCTAACTTTACTAATTATTTCCTGCTTTTTTAGATTATTCTGTCCTCCTGTTCTACCCTTCGTGAGAGGTGCTCAGTAGCAGATTCTTCCATGTCTGCTTCCGATGGTTCTTTCGGTTCGTTTACCCTTCGTCGCCTCGTGCCAGTTCCTTTGCGATAGAACTTGCTCACTCTCGCTTGTGCGGCATCCGCCTGCTCTCCCTCCACAATCTCGCGTTTGAGAACTTCGGCTCGTACAATCTCCTCAATCTCAGCAATGTCGATCTTTATTCCGTTGGAGAGTTTCTTTAATTCTCGGCGGACGATGTCGAGCACGGGTTCAGCCAGAATCAGATTCCCAATCACGTACCGATTCACGCTCTGGACTTTCTCATAGTAGTCATCTCGCATCTTTTTAATCAAGCCCTTTTTGGAGAGCATGAACAAGTATTCCTGGTCTTTCTCGTCTTTGGCATTCAGGGCAAGGAAATCAAATTTGCACACAAGATCGACGTTAATGGGTTGCTCAAATCGAAGGCGGTACACTCGCCAGTCAAGTCCATTAGTTAAGACTATCCACTGGACACCATGATTTGCCCCGTAATCAATAGCCTGTCGCATATGGATATCTTTTAACTCGATTCCGATAGCCTTGACTTCGATTAGGAACTGAACCTTGTCCTCAACCTTAATAGCCAAGTCACAATAAGTACCTCGAATCGCAAACTCGCTCGTGACTTCAATATACTTATCGTAGCCAAAGACCTCACCGAAGATGTCGTTGATAACAGAGACTGTATCGGCCTCGTTCACGTCTCGATCTTTAGCGGTCTGCAGAACTTTCTGAAATCGCGGTATTGTCTTAATGTATCGTTCGATGACTTTCTTCTGAATGTTTGACATGATCTTTCTCCTTTTTCTTACTTAATACAATATGTGTGCTTCATCGCAATATGATTATTAGATCATTCATAATGGCTGCCGTTTTCTATACAAAGCCATTATTAGAAATAATAAATCAAGATGTCTCGCTTCAGCGTTCGCTTACATGGAATTTATACTATTGAGGTGGAGTTTTCAAGAATAAGATAAAAAGCTGGGTTGGTGCGATTCTCGTGCTTCGTAGCCCCCGCAGCTTCTGCCGTAAGGCATCCCCTAGCGGATTGCGAAGCAATAGCGGGGGCAGAGTAAATCATCACACCATGTTGAGCTATGAGGGAACGGCGATATATTCAGCGAAAGAATGAGACCTGGGGATAGACTCTTTGTCTTCGAGCAAGCCATGTATGTGCATTTCTATAGCCTGGTACATGTTTCGCGAGACCTGCTCTCGGGTTTTACCTGTAGCCACACAACCAGCTAAATCAGGTGAATAAGCCGAATAGTTGCCGTTTGCTTTTTCGATAACAATTAAAAACCGATGCATATTCATTTACCTTTCTTTGGTTTTTGCAATTTAGCCTGCTTGAAAATGCTGTTTAAGGTACCCGGCGCTAAATCGTCGTTTGGATGACCAGCAATCGTAACGCGACCTCGCTTCGTTGGGTGCTTATATTGGCGATGACTGCCTTTTGTAGCAACCATATACCAACCATCAGCTTCTATCAGTTTGACGACATCGCGAATCTTCATCTCTATCTGCTCGCCGTAACTTTAATCCAAATAATATCTTTTTTCCGTGCATTTGTCAAATTAACTTTTCCCTCGTCCGTGCTCGGGATGACATTACTTAGGGGACAAAAAGGGGTCAGGAACCGCCCGTTTTCCGTCCCTAAGGGACTGTGAAGGATGAAAAGGCAGGCCCGCCTTCGCTAAAGATACGGCGGGTAAAGATTTAACCGCGGGTTAAACCCGTGAGATAAAAAGCCTTAGAATATTTACAAAATCAAAATTGACTATCTCACGGGTTAAAACCAAAGATTGACCCTAAACGTATCAAAGAATAGAATACTTAAGTGCCTAAAATGAGCTAAAGTGTCTAAAGTGAGCTAAAGTTATAGTTTCAATTTTAGTCCACAGGATGCCTGCACAGCATCCCTTATGGGATTACGGCAGCACTTTAGGCACTCTAAACTTTATCCGCCGTAGGCGGATTAAGTTCACTTTTTTTGATTCGGATTTACTTATTATATGCTTGATAAACTTTATAAAGCACAAAAACAAATAGACGCTGCCTGCAAAGGTATGGGTCGGCCTGCTGCGACGAGCGCAAAGCACGGCGAGCAAATCAATATAATGGAGGTTTGCGGCACTCATACTGTCTCCATTTTCCGCAGCGGTATAAAGTCAACTTTGCCGAGCAATTTGAGATTTTTATCCGGCCCCGGTTGCCCGGTCTGCGTTACCGACCAGAGCTACATCGATATTGTCCTGGAATTGGCTGACCGTGGTGATTGTCTAATTGCCACCTACGGCGATATGGTTCGCGTACCAGGCAAAGACGGCTCGCTCGAAACAAAACGCACAAAAGGCAACGTCAAAGTTGTCCTAAGCAGCGAAGACGCACTTCAATTAGCGAGAGATAATCCCGACAAAATAGTAGTGTTCGTTGCAGTTGGTTTTGAAACGACCGCGCCAGCTACGGCTGTGGCTGTTAAAGAGGCGGCTGAGGCAAATATTAAGAATTTTTGCATTCTAAGCGGCCACAAATTAGTGGTGCCTGCTATGCGGGCGCTGCTTTCGGAGATAAATCATAATATAGATGGCTTTTTATGTCCCGGCCATGTAAGTGTGATAATCGGCTATGGTGCTTTTGCCGAGATAGTCGAGCGTTTCAGTCGGCCATGCGTAGTTGCCGGCTTTGAACCTCTACAGATAGTCGAAGGGCTTGCTGAAATTTGCAGGCAGCTTGCAGCCGGCAAGGCCGAGCTAAAATCAATTTACTCTGCGGTCGTGACCGAGCAGGGAAACTCAGCCGCTCAAAAAATCGTCGCGGAATGCTTCGATGCAGCGGACGGCTACTGGCGAGGCCTGGGAAAGATTGAAAAAAGCACGCTCAAACTTAAAGATGAATATAGTCGATTCGATGCCTTTAAGCGTTTTGACGTGACTGAGACTCCAACCGAAGATACTACAGGCTGTAGATGTGGTGAGGTGCTTTGCGGACTGATAGAGCCGCCGGAATGCACCCTATTTGGGAGTACCTGCACACCACGGACACCGATTGGTCCGTGCATGGTTAGCTCCGAAGGAACCTGTGCTGCCTGGTTCAAGTATGGTCGATGCTACTCTGCGAAGCCGCGCTTCGCTGCGAAGCACGAGGAAAGAAAACGCGACTAATGAAAACAGTTAAACACGACAGGATATTACTTGCGCACGGCGGCGGCGGACAACTGATGGATGAATTAATCCGCAGCTTCATCCTGCCGAAACTTAAAAACGATGTCCTCGCAGAACTTGGTGACTCTGCTAAATTAAATCTTGCCTCAAGCTCGATATGTTTCACCACGGATAGCTACGTTGTTAAGCCGTTGTTTTTTAACGGCGGAGACATCGGCAAACTTGCTGTTTGCGGCACGATAAATGATCTGGCCGTTGCCGGCTCGAAACCGGCTGCTTTAGCGCTATCGCTGATAATCGAAGAAGGCTTCGAGATGGAACTGCTTGAAAAGATTTTAGATAGTGTCAGTGAGCAGGCTCGTCAGAACAATGTCGATGTTGTTACCGGCGATATCAAAACTGTTGAGGCAGGCGCAGCAGATAAAATCTTTATAAACACAGCCGGTCTCGGAGTGAGATTGCCCGGCGTCGATCTGGGAGCAAAGAAGATTGCTGTTGGTGATAAAATTATCATCAACGGCACAATCGGCGACCATGGGATGACCATTATTTCTCAGCGGAAAGATATTAAATTTCAATCGTCCTTGAAAAGCGATTGTGCCAGCCTTGCCAATTTGACTTGTAAAATCCTTGAAAATACAAATGGGGTAAAATTTATGCGTGACCCGACCCGTGGCGGATTAGCCGCAATACTTAATGAAATCTCACGGGATAGTGCATTGAGCATCGAATTTCGTGAGGCTGACATTCCCGTCAACCCGGTGGTGCAGGCCGCAGCAGATATGCTGGGCTTTGATGTACTAAATATTGCTAATGAAGGCAAATTCGTCGCCGTTGTTTCGCCTGAAGCAGCCGATGATTGCTTAAAAATCTGCAAGAGTCATCCGCTGGGAAAAGACGCAAAAATAATCGGCGAGATTGTGCAAACCAAAAATATGCCCACAGTTGAGCTTATAACAAAAATCGGCGGAAGGAGAATCGTACAAATGCCCTACGGACGTGAGCTTCCGAGGATATGCTGATGCACGAAACGATGGTAGCTGAAAGCCTGTTGGCGACTATAATGGAGGAAGCCGCAAAACAAAATGCTAAACCAATTAATGCTAAAATTAGCTGTGGAGTATTAAATGCAATCAACGATGAGATACTTTGTTTTGCTTTTGAAGCTATAACCAAAGACACGCTATGCGAAGGGATGAAATTGCAAATAGAGCATAAGGCAATGCAAGGGCAGTGTAAAAAGTGCAATCAGAGCTTTGACATTGAGTTCTCGCACCCGAGATGTCTGAAGTGCGGCAGTGAGGAATTTGAATTGCTGCCTGATGCACCGTTGCTGCTGGAAGAGATAGAATTTTCCACAGTCCTAGGGACTCCTGACGGAGGACACCTTACGGTGGAAACGGATTAAGCTATGCGAAAGAAGATAAGTATCGGCAAAAAAATTCTCAGCGCCAATGAAGAATATGCTCTTGAGAACAGCTTATTTTTATCCGAACGAGGGAAATTGTGCCTTAATATGATTTCGTCTCCGGGTTCAGGCAAGACCACGATTCTAAGCAGGACCATAAGCGAGCTGAAAAACAAGATTAGAATCGGCGTGATTGAGGGCGACATTCAGACCGACTTGGACGCTGAGAAAATCAGAGCGACCGGAGCTCCGGCAATTCAAATAAACACTAATGGAGCGTGCCATCTCTCAGCGGCTCAGATAAGCACCGCATTGAAGCAATTGCCGCTCGACGATTTGGATTTGATTTTCATAGAGAACGTTGGCAATCTGGTTTGTCCATCAGCTTTCCAGTTGGGTGAAACCGGCAAAATAGCAGTGCTATCGGTTCCGGAGGGTGATGATAAGCCGATTAAGTATCCTGCTATCTTTGCAAAGTCGAAGGCACTGCTTATAAACAAAATTGATATGCTTCAAACAGTTGGACAGGCTGATTTTGACATTGAACGGGTGAAACTTGACGTTCGCAAATTAAACAAGACAGTTGAAATCTTTCCGATCTCCGCCAAAACCGGCGAAGGCATGTGCAATTGGTATGATTGGCTGCTGAGAACAGTAAAAACACCAAATCAACCATAAATAGTGAAAGGAGTATGGTGTACCCGGATTTTCACCCGCAGGCAGGCCTACGGGCTAACCTATTTTGCCGTGACGACGGACGTATTCGATTTTCTGCTCGATCTGCTCGCCATTGAAACAGAACCGTTTGTCAAAACCGCGAGTCCATATCCTTTTTGTTAATCTTGTTTTTTTCAAAGCACTGGTCGCCACATTTTTATACCGTGACACGGTATTTTCTATTGACTCTTTGCCTGAACCGGCCACAAGATGAATATGATTCGAGTAAACTGCCAGTGCAAGTATCTTCTGTCCGATTCGCTCTGCCTCTTTGAGTATTGCATCTTCGACGACCTTTCTCTGTTCCGATGTCAGACGAACAATCTCGAACTTTTGCAGTTTTTTGTTTGCTGTTTCGAGCTTTGTATCTGCCTGCAATATCTTTCCATCCTGCACGTATCCTCTTTTATCACCCTGCAGCCATGTCCCATAGGTTGTCCACGTTACCATATACCCGACCATTGTTCCCATAAGACCAATGGTATCACCTAATCTGCTGATATGCAATCGTTTAGCCCCCAAGCCTGCTTGGGGGTTTATGTTCGCCCCGAAGCCCACTTCGGGGTTTTACTCGGGTGAAATCAATCACAAGTCCCAGCTCAACTCGCCTTGTTCGATGGCTCTTGTCATTGGGCCGGCGCGGCAAATAGTAGTATGCAGCTAGGCATCCTGTGGAGAAAATTAGGATTTTGAACATTTGATATCTTGTCCCTTAGGGATGAATTTAGAGTCCATTCGACTCCGCTCAGAGCCTGCTCTGAGCTTGTCGAAGGGACGGGTTTAGGATTTAGTGCTTATAATTTTGATTCAAAAACCGTATCTTCCAGCGCCAAGTGGCGCTGTAGTATTAGTATGATCTGTAGAAAACAGTTCACAACGTCATTTAGAGCGAGCCATAGGTGAGTCGAGAAATCTATTTCTGAACAGATTTCTCCGCTTCGCGTCCATTGGGGACGCTCCGGTCGAAATGACGGTATGTCTTTTCCACAAAGCAATCTTAGCACCGCAGGCGCTTTGTCACAAAATCAGAAATATATGAAGCTCCGCTAATACGACTTGGTGGTTAATAATTTACACCTGCATATAAATTCCATCAAAATTGTTTTTAAAGATTTGAAGAAGTCGTAAGGTTAGCATAGCCCACTATTTTTCTTTATTAGAGGCTAAGATGTAGATGGTATGGTACGTTTTTCTGGAAGAGTTAGGACCAGCACGATGCAGAGCAGAACCGCCACAGTCTCCGGCTTATAAGAATGTATTATCAGCCATAAATCTCTTCCGAAAATCTCACGCTGTGGAATCAGCACAAAAAAAGCGATTATCCACACTACTACGGAACGCCATCTGCCGGTTTTTTCATTCAAAATCGTTCGCATCGGCACAAACAGTGCCGGAATCACCAATACAAGGTGTTGACCCCAACACAAAGGCGAAAGTATCGCAGATAGTGCCATTACTACCGGCCACTCAACAGCAAGATCAGCAGCCGGTGGATGATTGCCCCACTTGTGCCTAAATAATATCGCCAGCAGCACAGCAAACACTGAAAGAATAATCGATATCACCAAGTTGGTTGTTGGTATTGAAAGGTCGAGAAACTGTAAAAAAAGTGGATGCGAACGGGCGTCGTTCGGAACTTTTTCGTCCTCGGACACATCATCAGGATGTGGAATGAACAGCTCATGTCCGGGTCGATATGTTTGTAAATACCGAGCCATTGCTGCTCTCAGGTTCCTGTTGGTGTGGCGGGGCGGATCGACGCTATTGGCGAGGGGATCAGCTCGGCTTTCTTCGATAACCTCTCTACTTTTTGTAATAAAGACGCGATTAGCGTCTAAAGTCATCTGCCATCCAAGAAACATCACTGGAAGCAAAAGGTTAAGCACCGCAATAAAAAGCAGCATCCAAACCGCTTCACGCCACCGTCGCTTATATAGCAGGAAAGGAAAAAATAAAATAGGCATTACCTTATAGGTCGCAGCAAAAGCAAGCAAAAAACCACTAAGAATCGTTTTGTTCCTCATAACAGCCCAGCCGGCTATGGTCAAAACACAAAGCAAAAGAATATGCAGACCACAATCATCCAAATCGCGCACAACCCAGCGCACTCCAATTCCTATTGTTAACGCTCCAGCAGCAAATGCCACAGAATTGGAAACAGCTCTACGATTCTGAGCCATCTGATGCCACAGCTTCAGCGAAAACAACAAAGCAATTATAGATGCGGCCCAGCAAACGCCACGAGCAACACGATAGGGAAATAAAGCCAGAGCAGTATTGATCATAAGACGACCAACCGGATAATTTGAAAAAACTGATTTACCATCCAAAATCATGTATGGATTACCCTGCAGAAATGACACTCCCAATTTATAGTGATTGCGAAAATCATTATGCTTTAACAATACACCGTTGATGAAACTTGCAATGAGTATCACAACGCCGATAATCCACACCGCTGAGCGAAAAGTCGCGCTTTTAAACCAACCTTGATTTAAACTCGAACCCGTATTGTTCATAATATGTATAACGAGAATTTAATCGCCGCTTCAAAGGCCCATTTAACTAACATAATTGTATTACTAAATACGATTGTATCATATTAAACCTAACGAAGGTTTTGCCGCAATTAAAATTTACCGGTAAACTACCGGGACGTGTTATCTGTGTTTTCTAACTGATAGAGCTTATGAATTCTGATATATTCAGCGACAGTCGGGTGTAGCATATTGGTTACATCTTGGCCGGTAGCTAATTTATTTCGTATATCTGTGCTGCTTATGTCAATCAGAGATGTTTCGATCACATTTCGCTGGAGTTTCTCGACTCGCTGAGAATCCCAAAGTGCCTTAAATTTGGAAAAGTCCGGCGGCTCAAAGCCGGCACGATACATAGTAGATAGATTGCATTCGTCGATAAGCTCCAAGATTTTGTACCAATACGCCAAATCATCAATACTGTCGGCGCCTATTAACCAATAAATTTCGGTTTCGCTGCCGTAGTCGATCTTAAATTGTCTGATAGTCTCTAAAGTGTAGCTGGGCTGTGGCTTTTTCAATTCGTAATCACTTAGCTCGAAATTCTTATAGCCGGCTATTGCGAGAGCTATCATAGCAAATCGGTCGTCATCACCTGCACAGGGTGTGAAGCCTTTCAATGGAGAGCGTTTTGCCGGGATGAAGACAATCTTCTCCGCGCCAATATGCTTCGCTGCCTCGGCGGCGACTTTGGTATGTCCGAGATGAATTGGATCGAATGTACCACCAAACAAGGCTATTTTTCTCTTTGTCATAAGATAATTAACAAGCAAACTGTGTGTTGTTAAAAAAATATTTCAAAGGAAACCCCAAAATTCGTAGCCACTGTATAACATCAACAAACAATCTACAACCTTAATATCCCGGTTAGTCATTACCTGCTTTGTAATGGCTCGCAATATTTTAAGAACATACATAGTGACATAAGTACTCATCAATCTCTGACCAATCAAAAGCTACAAGATCAGCCAATAGGTCAAACATATTGCTGTCAATACGGGTCAGTGACTTTTTCTCACCTTTGTTAAGAGCCTCAGCTATTGTGAATCCTTTCACTGAAGAGAATGATAAACTATAAGAACGGTTGTGTAAAATATTGATAGAGAAAAATTTTGTTAAGTATTTTTAAACATTTGGACGATAAAAAAAATAACAGTTTTTATTAACTTTTTTAATAATTTAATTGACAAATTTTCTATTAGTGAATTTAGTATTGTCATGTTGAGTCAAACATAAAATGATTCGATCAACTGAAAGGGATAAATAATGGCGAAGAAGAAAGCAAAGAAAAAAGTGAAGAAGAAAGTGACCAAGAAGAAAACTGCAAAGAAAAAAGCAACAAAGAAGAAAGCTAAGAAGAAAAAGAGAAGATAACGTAACACATTAGTCACATGCTTGCTTGCTTTATGCATTATAGATTTTAGCATCTTAGTTATTAAGCTCGCTGGTTTTTTATGTGCTTGGTTGAAACTTCAACAGCGCGGCAAGCTATGTAAAAAGATGGAAGGTTCTACTAAAAAGGGATCTTCCATTTTTTTATCTGGCGGAATTTAGAATGGGATTTCATCACAATGCAACTGCAACCGCTTGGTTTTCTATAAAGAACCATCTCTTGCAATTTGCTATCTGTTTCTTATACTATTTGTTTAAGCAATCTTACTGTTGTGATAATATTTTATAAGTCCTGTTAAATAAAGGGATTATGGATTATTTCAGCTATAAAAACGGCAGTCTATTTGCTGAAGACGCAGGGGTAGAAAGAATCGCTAACGAAGTCGGTACGCCGGTTTATATCTATAGTAAAGCAACGTTTATTGATCATCTGCGAAAGGTTCAACGGGCCTACCGCGAACTTGTATCTACTGTTTGCTACTCTGTCAAGGCATGTGGCAATATAAACATCCTGAAATTTTTGGCTCAGGTAGGTAGCGGCTTTGACATTGTAAGTGGCGGAGAGTTGTATCGCGCTCTGCAGGCCGGTGGTGATCCATCAAAGATTGTTTATGCCGGCGTAGGAAAAACCGACGCCGAGATTATCCAAGCATTAAAAGCTGACATCGCCTACTTCAATATCGAGTCGGAAGCTGAGCTGGAGAATTTAATTCGGCTGGCAAAACAAGAAGGCAAACAGCCCAAAGTCGCTCTGCGTGTTAATCCTGATGTTGATCCAAAGACACACAAATATACTACGACCGGCAAAAAAGAATCAAAATTTGGTGTCGATATTGAAAAATCAGAAAAAATTTTTTCCGATTATGGGAAAAAAAATTTAGTGCGACTTTGCGCTATTCATATACATTTAGGCTCGTCTGGACATAGCGTTGAGCCTTATGTTGAGGCGATAGAAAAAGTTTTGGATTTAATCGATCGGCTGCGTGCTGATGGTTTTACTATCGAAGCTCTGGATATCGGAGGTGGCTACGGAGCTGACTACGTAACCGGCACTGCGCCAACGGCTGCCGATTATGCTGCTGCTATTGTGCCGTTATTGAAGGGAAAAAATCTAAAGCTCATTCTTGAGCCGGGTGCAAGTATCGCAGCCAATGCAGCGATTTTACTAACGAAGGTTTTGTATCTTAAAAAGAGCGGCGAGAAGAAATTTGTTATAGTCGATGCCGGAATGAACGATTTGATTCGTCCGCCACTTTATGGTGCGTTTCATTTCATCTGGCCTGCTAAGGTAAGCGAGAAACTTACTCCTCGCCAGCGATACAAAGATTTGAAATTGGAAGGTACTGATTTGGTTGATGTAGTTGGACCGATTTGCGAAGGTGCGGATTTCTTTGCTCAGGATAGGGCCTTACCGCCGGTAAAACGTGGCGATTTAATCTCTATTTTTACGGCTGGCGCTTATGGCTTTAGTATGAGCAGCAACTACAACGCTCGCTGCCGAGCCGCCGAAGTGCTTGTCGACGGCAGCAACTTCTCCGTCATCAGAAAACGTGAAAACTACGAAGATTTAATCGCGTTGGAAAAAACGTGACCCGTCGCTTGTCGCTCGCCTGGCCTGCGTAGCCGAAAGCGAAGCACGGGTGACTCGCTCCTTGTCATTCCCGCCCCGCATCGCAGTGCGGGATAAACTCCGGCGGGAATCCACTACCATGTCATTCCGAGCGAAGTCGAGGAATCTTTTTTGAACAGATTTCTCCACTTCGCGTCCCTTAGGGACGCTTTGGTCGAAATGACGGCGCGTACAACCATACGTCATTGCGAGGCCGCCAAGCCGAAGCAATCCGCCTACGGTGGATAAATGCGACCGCTTTCGCTGTCAGTACCTATTATAAATAATGCTGAACAAATTGTTTCAGCTAAATAGTCTTTTTGACTAATCGAAAAGACTATTTGCTTTTTTGAATGTACTATTATTTTGCTATAATTGAGACTGTGGTTTGTCATTCTTGCGTAAGATGGAATCCATGTTTGCTGCGCACGAAACAGGCCTTTGCCGTAGTTTGGTGTGGGGTCATTGCGAGGCTGCCAATCCGAAGCAATGTCAACTCATCGCAACCAAAAATGGTAGGTTGGGGCTTT
>Ga0315533_1000431_pt1 | contig 36553 bp, 36 predicted proteins | sample SalMarSW160130MG_FD_203081 | JGI IMG/M metagenome (GOLD analysis project Ga0315533, IMG submission 203081) | Salt marsh sediment microbial communities from the Plum Island Ecosystem LTER, Massachusetts, United States - Salt Marsh Sediment SW1601-30 ...
TCACCGGTGATCTTTTATTTAAGGGTTCAATAGGACGTACTGATTTACCTGGCGGGAGCATGAAACAGATAAAGGAATCACTGGCTGGGGTAAAAAAAATGGACAAAAAATCAATCATATATCCTGGCCACGGTCCAGTTAGTAGTCTAAAATATGAACTGGAAAATAATTATTATTTGCAGAAGGATTTTTTAAAGGATGAGGATTGAAAAAGAAAAGGTGAGTTAGATTGAAATTAAGTTCCCCCAGGGGTACAGGTGATATCTACGGAGAAGACATTGACTATAGAAATTTCGTAATAGACACTGCCCGAAAGGTATTTGAGATTTTTAATTACTGGGAGATAATAACTCCTGCATTTGAATATACCGAAGTATTCAGCAGGAGCATAGGAGAAAGCACGGATATAGTACAGAAGGAAATGTATACTTTTCCTGACAGAAAAGGTAGGTCCCTTACACTGCGTCCTGAAGGCACTGCATCAATAATAAGGTCTGTGATAGAGAATAAATTTTATTCCGACAGCATGCCTTTAAAACTGTTTTATATCGGAAATATGTTCAGGTACGAACGGCCGCAGAAAGGAAGGATGAGAGAATTCTGGCAGCTTGGAGTGGAATCCATAGGTTCTGATAATCCCATTCTGGATGCGGAAGTCATATGGATGTTAAATTTACTTTATAAAAAATTAGGTTTTAAAAAACTGGTGCTTAAAGTCAACAGTATAGGATGCGTAAAGTGCAGGAGTGAATTTATCAAAGAATTTAAAAAAAGCCTAAATAAATCCGATCTGGAAAAGTTATGCAGTGACTGCCGCAAAAGGTTTAAAAAGAATCCTCTTAGAATGTTTGACTGCAAAAAAAGCAGCTGTATGGAAGTAATTGCAAAAGCTCCTGATATATCTTCTTTTTTGTGTTCCGATTGCAGGAAGAATTTTGAAAAGGCTTTAAGATACCTTAAAAATCTTAAAATAGAATATAAAATTGATACCGGTCTGGTAAGGGGCTTCGATTATTATACCAGGACCATATTTGAAATAGTATCAGAGGACTTAAAGAGTGCTCAAAATGCTCTCGGAGGAGGGGGAAGGTATGACAATCTGATAAATCAGTTAGGAGGACCCGATCTTCCTGCGGTAGGTTTTGCTGTAGGTATTGACAGGACTATTATGTTAATGAAACAGCTGGGTATAAAAGTAAAAAGAAAGGCATGTAAACCCAGAGTCTATTTGACAGCGATGAATGAAAATTGCCAGGATTATTCACTAAATATATTAAAATACCTCAGAGATCTTGAAGTGATCTGCGATATTAGTTTTAAAAACAGAAATCTGAAAAAAGAGATAAAATGGGCTGAAAAAAATGATTATGATTTTGTAATAATAATAGGAGAAGATGAGATAAAAAGTGATAGCCTTACTATTAAAGATATTAGAAAATTTAAACAATATAAAATCAACTGGAAAACACAAAAGGAAAAAATAACAGAGATCCTAGGAGCGGGTGATTATGACTAATTCTATATTTAAAACCAGCATGAGGACGGATTTATGCGGTGAAATAAAAAAAGGATCAAAGGGTAAGGATGTTGCTATATGCGGTTGGGTCAATAAAAGAAGGGATCACGGAAAGTTGATTTTTATAGATCTCAGAGATTTTTCGGGCATGGTACAATTAGTTTTCGACCCCAATAAAAACAAAAGCTCTTATGAGGTTGCAAAAGATATCCGCAATGAATATGTAATTAAAGTAAAAGGAAAAGTCAGGATGAGATCAAAGGACACCATAAATCTGGCTATCCCGACAGGCGAAGTTGAAATATTGGTAGAAGAAATCACTATCTTCAACAGATCCAAGACTCCTCCTTTTATGCTTGGCAATAGAAAAAAAATTGATGAAAACAAGAGATTAAAGTACAGATATATTGATTTAAGAAACGCAGAGATGCAGGAGAACATTAGATTGAGGCATAATATAACAGCTGCGGCAAGGCAGTATTTAAATTCCCAAGGTTTTCTGGAAATAGAGACACCCATAATGGCTAAGAGTACTCCTGAAGGGGCAAGGGATTTTCTGGTCCCTTCAAGATTAAACCCGGGAAAATTTTACGCACTTCCGCAGTCACCGCAGCTTTTTAAACAGATTTTGATGATATCTGGATTTGACAGATGCTATCAGATAGCAAGATGTTTCAGAGATGAAGATTTAAGATCTGACAGGCAGCCGGAATTTACCCAGATAGATCTGGAGATGACCTTTGTGGAAGCCGATGATGTAATGAAAATAATAGAGGGCTTGTTTTCTAATATATTCAAGAAGTTTCTGAATAAAGAAATAAAACTTCCTTTTAAGAGGATTAAGTGGAAGGAGAGCATGGAGCTTTACGGTACGGATAAACCTGATCTAAGGTTTGGTCTTACCATAAATGATATCTCGGATGTATTTAAAGAAAGTAATATCAAAATTTTTAACGATGTCCTTATAAATAAGGGATGTATAAAATGTATAGTAGTGGATGATGCCTCCGGCCTGACCAGAAAAGAGCTTGATGACCTAGTTGAGATGGCAAAGAAAAATGGTGCAGGAGGTCTGGTATGGATCAGGGTAGGCGAAAACAAGAGCCTTCAGTCTCCTATATCTAAATTCCTGTCCGATAGTGAAAGGGCGGGTCTGATCAACAATTTAAAATTAAAGGAGAGAAATCTGGTCCTTATAGTGGCTGATGAGTTTTTGAAGGCCTGCAGTGTCCTTGGAATTCTAAGAAAATATTTAGGCAGCAGATTAGATGTAATAAATAAGAATCAGTTCAATTTTATCTGGGTATGTGATTTTCCGCTATTTGAATGGGATGAAAATGAAAAAAAACTGGCGCCGATGCATCACCCGTTTACAGCACCTGATGAAGATACTAAAAAATTTCTGGACTCCGAGCCTCTTAAAGTCAATTCTCTGGTTTATGATATAGTGCTTAACGGCGAAGAAATTGGAGGAGGTTCTATAAGGATAAATGACATAGACCTTCAGAAAAAGATATTTAAAGTACTAAATCTGGACGAGGAGTCGGTAAAGAAAAATTTTGGTTTTTTTATTAGGTCACTGGAATACGGTGCACCTCCTCACGGTGGTATTGCTCTGGGTATGGACAGGATGGTAATGATGCTGGCAAATCTCGGCAGTATAAGGGAAGTGATAGCCTTTCCAAAAACACAATCTGCCGTATGCCTGCTTACTGATTCACCTTCCAGCGTATCTAAAGAGCAGTTAAAAGAAATATCAATTGATGTGATCAAAGACAGTAAAGAATAAGAATAATGCAGTGTTACGGGTAATCCAGGTTTTATTGAATTAACTATTTAATTATGATAACATCAACCCGGATACTCTGTTTATATCGTAACCAAAGTTAAATTTTTGTGCCAACAAATTTACATTGGAAGCTCAAACTTTGACTGCAGCATAAAAGCCCATTGTAGTATGGGACTTATAAAGCAGACAGGAGGGCAACCACCTGTTAAGCGCAGGGCGCAAAAAAACTTCCTACAGTTACGAACAAATGGAGTATCCGTTTTATTATCAAATGAAATCTGATTTATAATATGGATATCAGAAAGAAATTTTTAGATTACTTTAAAAAGAGAGACCACCTGATCTTGCCTTCTTCCGGGCTTATACCGGAAAACGATCCAAGCGTTCTTCTGACCACAGCTGGAATGCAGCAGTTTAAGCCATTTTTTTTAGATATAAAAAAGCCTCCCCGGAGTAGAATAGCTACAGTGCAGAAATGCTTTAGGACCAGTGATATAGACAGCGTGGGTTATACTAACAGACACTGCACCTTTTTTGAAATGCTTGGGAATTTCTCATTTGGTGATTATTTTAAAAGAGAAGCAATCGGGTATGCTCTGGATTTTATACTGAACATTATGAACATCCCTATAGATAAAATTTTTATTACCGTATTTAAAGGTGATGATGACATACCGGTAGATACTGAATCAATAAAATACTGGAAAGAAAGCGGCATACCGGAAAACAGGATATATAAATTTGGAAAAGATGAAAATTTCTGGGGGCCTGCAGGAGAGACGGGACCCTGCGGACCCTGCAGTGAAATACATTATGATTTTGGGAAAGAATACGACTGTGGAAAAAAAACGTGTGGTCCCAACTGTGATTGTGAAAGGTTTATAGAGATATGGAATCTTGTTTTTATAGAGTATGATTTTAACGGAAAAAAATATAATGTACTTCCCAAGAAGAATATTGATACAGGTATGGGGCTTGAGAGAATGGAAGCGGTGATGGAAGGAGAACCTTCCATTTTTAAAACGGTGTTGTTTAAAAAGATAGTAGAAAGGGTTTTAGAGATTTCGAAAGACACAGCAGGAAGGAAAAGAGGTCCAAACAGCATAAGTGATAGTGATTTTAACAAGGCTGTAAGGATAATAGCAGACCACTCAAGAGCAATATATTTCCTGATTTCTGATGGAGTATCACCTTCAAACGAAGGACGGGGATATATTTTAAGAAGAATAATCAGAAGGGCAGTAAGATTCGGAAGGCAGCTTGGAATAAAGGATTATTTTTTAAACAAAATAGGTGAAGTAGTAGTAAACGAGTATTCAGACATATATCCTGAAATATCGGAAAAGAAAGATTTTTCTTTTAAACTTGTCGATGATGAAGAGAAAAGATTTACAGAAACATTAAAGGAAGGCAGCAAGGTTTTAATTCAGAAAATCAAGGAGATCAAAAAGGAAAGAGGCATGTATATTGATTCCAGAGACGCATTTAAACTTTATGATACCTACGGTTTTCCCGTAGAGCTTACCAGGGAAATATTAAAAGAAAACGATTTAAAGCTGGATAAGGGAAAGTTTGATCTACATTTAAAAAAACATCAAGAAAAATCAAAAAATAAAAAATTATTTGATAAGAAAATTGATAAAAATCTTGCCATATATCAGAAGATAAGCAAGGAATCGGAAGTCGAATTTATAGGTTATCAGAACACTTCAGCGGAAACTGTAATAGAAAATATGGTAAAAACTGATAAAAACGGCAATAAGAGATTAGTTCCTCATCTGTCGGAAGGCGAAAAAGGCGAAATAATCTTAAGAAAGACTCCATTCTACGGCGAAAAAGGCGGTCAGATAGGAGATAAAGGCATAATAAAAGACGGTTTGGCTTTATTTGAGGTGGAAGGGTGCCTGATCCCGGTTGAAGGTATTTATACTCACAAGGGAGTTTTAAAAAGAGGTAAATTAAAAAAAGGTGATAAGATAAGTGCAGTAGTCGATCATAGGCGCAGGAAAAATATCAGCAGGAACCATACTGCTACTCATCTTCTTCACTGGGCTCTAAGGAGTGTATTTGGTAAAGAGGTAAAACAGTCCGGTTCGTTCGTAGACGAGGATAAATTCAGGTTTGACTACTCTATTTACAGCTTGCCAGAAAAAAAGGACCTGGAAAAAGTAGAGCAGATTATAAATGAGAAAATACAGAACAATGATATTGTGAGATGTTTCGAGACCACAAGAGAATTTGCGGAGGAGTTAGGAGCCATATCATTGTTTGATGAAAAGTATGGGAAGTTCGTAAGAGTTGTTGAAATAGATAACTACAGCAGGGAATTGTGCGGGGGTATTCATGTAAAAAGGACGGGAGATATAGGGATATTCAAAATCATAGCAGAGACAGGCGTAGGCGCCAATTTAAGAAGAATTGAAGGAGCAACAGGTATGTATGCCTATAATTATTTACGGGAAAAGGAAGCGGTTTTAAGTGAAATATCTTCAAAGCTGGAAGTGGATGAAGGCAGGTTGGTAGAAGCTGTTGACGGAATTAAAAAAGAGATACAGAAAAAAGAAGAAGAACTGATGTCACTGAAGATAAAAGTATTAATAAAGGAAATAGCAGATAAATTTAAATATGATACTGATAGTAATGAACTAAAGATAATTGATTTCGATTTTTCAAAATTCAAAGCATTTTCAAATATGGATATCAAGAGTATGGGAAATGCAGGTGACGAGGTAAAAAACTATTTTAAGGGGAAGGGTACCTTTGTTATTTTTGGAAATATTGTTAATCAAAAACCGGTTATAGTGCTGCAGGCTACTGATGATCTAATAAAAAATGGTGTTGACTGCAGCATGATTGCAGGAGAGGCAGGTAAAAAAATAAAAGGCGGAGGAGGAGGTAAAACGGGATATGCTCAGCTGGGCGGATCTGAACCTGATTCATTGGATAGTGCTATTAAATTTGTAAAAAATAAAGCTTTAGAGATATTAAAGAAAAAAAAATGAGAATAATGGGACTGGATATAGGAGAAAAAAGGATAGGAGTAGCAGTTTCCGACGAGCTTGAAATAACATCTATACCTCTTGAAGTTTATGAGAATGACAAAAATATAACCAGTAAGATAAAGGATTTGATAGCTAAGTACCATATAGAAAATATTGCTGTTGGTTTGCCTTATACCTTAAAGGGTGAAATAGGAAACCAGGCAGAAAAGGTGATAAGTTTTGTAAATGATCTTAAGAAGGATATAGAAATCGATGTGGATTATATGGATGAAAGATATACAACTAAGATTCCGTTAAAGCTTTTAGGAAAGAGTAACAAAGGCAGGAAAGCTGGCAAGAAGGTTGATAAGTTTTCTGCAGCAATAATTCTAAGCGACTATTTGCAGAGGAGAAAGAAGGAAATTGGAAATATCAAATAAAAAACTTGCCTGCTGCGGGTTTATTATAACCGTGCTGATACTGATGTCCCTGTCTTTTTTACTCCTCACATCATGTGATATTTTCGACAGCGGATCAAGCGGTGAAGTGTCTGGTACAACAGAAGTAGAATTTGAAATAAAAGAGGGAATGACACTAAAAGAGATAGCTTCACTTCTGGAAGAAAAGGGCATAGTAGAAAGTGCGTTTATTTTCAGGTTGTTTGTAGAACAGAAAGGAAAAGAAAGCAGTCTGATACCGGGAATATATACCCTAAAAACAGGTTCGGAATTTGAAGAGGTATTAAACGAAATAACAGCCGGTCCACCGATAATATCATATAAGTTTACTATCCCGGAAGGTTATATTGCAGAACAGATAGCCGTAAAGGTATCAGAGGAGATACCATTTGTAGATTATGAGGAAATAGAGCAGGCGTTGGATATAAGCAGTTATGATTACGGTTTTTTAGAGGAAGCTCACAGTCTGGAAGGGTTTTTATTCCCTAAAACTTACGAGATAACTGTAGATCATAATGCTGTGGATATAATTAATATGATGCTTGCACAGTATCAATATGAAACAGGAAGCCTGGATTACTCCTTTGCAGAAAGTAAAGACCTATCAGCATATAACATATTAATAATCGCATCTATGATTGAAAGAGAGGCATATATTACTGAGGAAAGAGTCTTAATATCTGCGGTTATTCACAACAGGCTGGATATAGATATGAAACTGGATATAGATGCTACTTTAAGCTACTTTCTGGATAAATGGGGTGAAGATGAAAGCCTGACTGAAAGTGACCTGCAGACTGATACCGAATACAATACAAGGATTTATGCCGGATTGCCGCCTACTCCCATATGCAATCCCGGGCTAGAGTGCATTAAAGCTGCTTTAGATCCTGAAGGTGTTGATTACTTGTTTTTTAAAATAACGGATACTGAAAATCATATCCATTCATTCTTTGAAGACTACCAGGATTTTATTAATGCAGAGGTCAAATAGCAATACGGAAATCCAGAATTTAAATAAGGAAAGAAAACTACTGTCCGCCTTGAGGAAAGAAGCAGCCTTAAAAAAAATTCCCATAATAGACATCTCTACAGGAAGGTTCCTTGAACTTATATGTGTACTTGAAAATCCGGATAGTATACTTGAAGTGGGATGCGGTACCGGATTTTCATCTTATTTTTTGATTAAAAGTCTGCGAGGAGGCTATTATACTGGAATAGATTTAAACCGGGAAAGGATCGGTAAGGCGAAGAAATTTATCAGCAGTTTATTCCCTGAAAAAAAAATAAATTTTTTGGCAGGTAGCGCTTTAAAAATAATACCGGAGTTGAGAGACAAGTTTGATCTTGTATTTATTGATGGGGCAAAATTTGAATATCCCCGTTATATCAGGGCATTGGAGACCAAACTAAAACCAGGAGCTCTGATAATCGCCGATAATATTTTTTACGGGAATAAAATATTTAAGGATAAAATCAGAAAGCATGATCAAAACAGCGTAAATGGGATCAGGGAATATATAAGCTATATAATAAAATCTTCTGGATTCGTCAATTATTTTTTTGATATAGGTGACGGCTTATCGGTGACAAAATTTATAAAATAATAGATTTATCATTTTATGGAGAAAACTAAAAAACTTCCGGAACTCTTGGTGCCGGCAAATAATTTAAATATTTTGAAATATGCAGTGAATTATGGTGCAGATGCTGTTTATGTGGGAGGAAAGGAATTTAACCTGAGGAGCATCAGGGGAAATTTTAATATCAGCGAATTAAAAGAGGGTGTTGAGTATGCGCATAAATTAGGGGTAAAGGTTTACCTTACTTTAAACTCTGTGATTTTTGAACCTGAACTAACCAAATTCAGTAAATACCTGGATAAATTAAAAGACCTGGAACTAAACGGCATAATAGTATCAGATTTTGCAGCACTGGAGCTGGTAAAAAAGATTCTACCGAAAATAAAAATTCATATAAGCACCCAGACTAATATAAACAACCATATAGCAGTAAAGTTTTTTGAAAAATTAGGTGCATCAAGGGTTAACCTGGCAAGAGAAATAAATTTTTCTGACCTTAAAGATATTGTAAAGAATACAAAAATCGAGATTGAGATATTTATACACGGGGCTTTATGCATATCCTATTCTGGAAGATGCATGCTAAGTAAATATATGACAGGAAGAGATGCCAATAAGGGGGAATGTGCCCACAGCTGCAGATGGAAATATTATCTTGTGGAAGAGGAAAGGCCAAATCTGTTCTTCCCTGTTGAGCAGGACAGCAGAGGGACCTATATATACAACTCGAGGGATCTCTGTCTGTTATCCAGGTTGGATCTGCTGGCAGATACAGGAGTAAGTGCTGTTAAGATAGAGGGAAGGATGAAGACGGAAAATTACGTAAGTCTTACCACATGGGTCTACAGAAAAGCTCTGGATTATATAAAACAGGGTAAATTTACTGAAGAAAATATAATTTATCTAGCAGGCGAACTGGACAAATGCTCACACAGAAATTTTACCACAGGTTTTATGTTCCTGAAGGACAGAAAAGAACTTGAAGACAATGATAATGTAGGTTATATAAAAAAGTATGACTTTGTAGGGACTTATCACAGTTACAGTAAAAGATACAGAGGCCCTGTGATAAGAGTTAAAAACCAATTTAAGACCGGTAAAGTCATAGATATACTCCAGCCTAATAAAAATCCCAAAAAATTTAAGGTAAAAAGACTTATATCGGCTGATAATAATACCGAGATGCTCTGTGCAAACCCTAATGACAGAGTGATTATAACTGAATTGGGCAGGGTAGACCCCTTTTCAATATTTAGGATTAAAAACTAACTTTTAATAAATATAATAAAAGTTATAATAATTTAAGAATTTGTAAATATAAATAAATTTTAGTATAATTATAATAATTAATTTAATAGATATATGGTTGTAAATGTTAAAACTTATGAAGTAGTGCTATCAGGTAGAGTACAGGGTGTTGGTTTTCGTTATTTTGTAGAGTCTATTGCAGGCAAATACGATATTTGCGGTTACGTAAGGAATACTTATAATAACCAGGTGGAAGTAATTTGCCAGGGAGAAGATGAAGATATTGAGAATTTTATAGATGAAGTAAAAAAAGGTCCTACTTTTTCGGCGGTAACGGATATTAAAATAGATAAAATAGAGAATAGTAAAAAATATAGTATATTTGAAATAAAATATTAGAAGTAATAATAATAGTAAACATAAAATATGATTGATACTAATACAAAAGTAATAGCCTTGATCGGAAATCCAGTGAGGCACAGCCTGTCTCCTAAAATTCAAAACTATCTTATAAGTAAGTATTCAAAAAATGCGGTTTATTTAGCATTTGAGTTTCAGAAGAAAAATATCGATGAAGCTTTTAACGGCGCAAAGAGGCTTGGTTTTACCGGATTGAATGTCACTATGCCTTATAAAGAAGAGGTATTCGATTTAGTCGATAAAACAGACAGAGCATCAGAGGTGATTAAATCTGTAAATACAGTGAAGTTCACTAAAAAGAGCGGGATTTCAACAGGTTTCAATACTGATGTGGATGGTTTTATTAAGTCATTAGAGGATAAAAAATTTTCTTGGGCTGGAAGTAAGTGTCTGGTAATAGGGGCAGGTGGTTCGGCAAAAAGTACTATTTATGTAATGCTTAAAAAAAAAATTAAAGATATATATGTATATAACAGGACTGGAGAGAAGGTCGGGAATATCATAAGAAATTTTAAAGACATAGGCAGTGAGAAAATAAAAATGTTGGCCAGCCTGGGTGATATCAGCAGCAGGATAGAAGAAATTGATTTGATTGTAAACTGCACCCCTATAGGAATGGATATTGGTTCTTATAAAAAGTTGATGCCAATACCGGAAGAATGGAGTCTTAAGAAAAAATTTGTTTTAGATATGGTTTATAAACCAGCAGAGACAATATTACTAAAGAAGGCCAGGAAAGAAGGAGCAGTAGTTATTACTGGTATGGAGATGCTGGTGAACCAGGCTGTATTCTCTTTTAAGGTCTGGTTTGATATAATGCCAGATAAAAATGATATAAAGGAATTATTTAAAATAGTTTATAATAATAAATTAATAAATTAATCAAGAAGGAAATATAAATGGATATTAATCAGATATTAGAAGAAGGTATAAAAAGAAGTGCATCGGATGTCCATATCGTGTGTGTCCTTCCTCCTGTAATAAGAGTCCATGGAAGATTAGTGAAGCTGGAGGAATATGGAGAAATCACACCTGATATATCAAGAAAGATGCTGCTAAGGATATTAAATGATGAACAGATAGAGAGGCTTGAGAAACAGTTGGCAGTTGATTTTTCATACACACTGCCGGGCTACGGAAGATTCAGGTGCAGCTATTATTACCAGAGGGGCAGTCTGGCTGCTGCTTTCAGATATATTTCCAGGAGTATTCTTACCATTGAAGAATTAAATCTACCGCTTCAAGTAAAAGAGTTTGCAAATTATCCGAGAGGACTTGTTTTGGTGACCGGGCCTACCGGGTGTGGTAAATCAACGACCCTGGCTGCGATAATCGATATGATCAATGAAAAAAGGGCAGAAAATATTATAACAATAGAAGATCCTATAGAATATTTGTTTGGGCATAAAAAAAGTATTATAAGCCAGAGAGAAGTGCTAACAGATACCAAGACATTCCAGGCAGCTCTAAAGTATATTTTAAGAGAAGACCCCGATGTCATAATGGTAGGTGAAATGAGGGATCTTGAGACCATATCCAATACACTTACTGCAGCAGAAACAGGCCATCTGGTTTTCTCGACGCTTCATACCCAGGATGCACCTCAGACTATAGACAGGATAATAGATATTTTTCCGACCCATCAGCAAAAACAGATAAGAAATCAGCTGGCAGGTACGTTAAAGGCAGTGATGGTACAGCAATTATTACCAAATAGGACCAATGACGGAAGGGTCCCTGCAACTGAGCTGATGTTTGTAAATACTGCCATAAAATCTATGATAAGGGAAATGAAAGTACACCAGATCTATTCAGCAATACAGGCCAGCGGAAGAAGGGGAATGATGACTATGGATATGTCACTGGTAAGCCTGTATAAGAGTGGTAAAATTACAAAGGAAATGGTGATGGAAAAAGCACACAGCTTAGATGAAGTCAAAAGGATGATAGAGGAGTTAGGTTAATTTTATTTATTAAATATATAAGGATTTATAATCATGGCTGCATATAATTACACAGTTAGGAATCTAAATGGAGAACTGCTGGAAGGATCAATAGATGCTGAATCACAGGACCTGGTCCTATCCAAACTGAAAGAAATGGATTATTTCGTGGTAAATATTGATGAGGTCAAAGAGAGCAAACAATTGACTCTGACAAAAAAAGGAGTAAAAGGTTTCAGCTTCTTTAACCGTATTAAAGTAAGGGATATGGTAGTATTTACCAGGCAGTTTTCTACCCTTATCTCTTCAGGTATGTCTTTACTGGAATCTCTTACCGTATTGGAAAAACAAACTCCAAACCCAAAGTTTTCAAATATAATTGCAAGTATAAGAGCAGATGTGGAATCAGGACATTCACTTTCAGAATCAATGGAAAAATTTCCAAATGTTTTCTCAGATATATTTATTAGTCTGATCCGGGCTGGTGAAGCAGGAGGTGTTCTGGACAAGACTATGAATGACCTTGCCACCTTTCTTGAAAAAGATGAGGAAATAAAGTTAAAAGTAAGAAACAAGACTGCTTATCCTAAATTTGTCCTGGGATTTGCGGTAGTGATAACTCTGGTGATTATACTCTATCTTGTTCCTACATTTCAGGATATATATGAAGATCTTGGTGCAGAGCTGCCGATGATCACAAAAGGAGTAATATTTATTGGTGATCTGTTTAAAAACGTATTCTTTTATTTGATACTGGCCGTATTGATATTTGGCGGGAGATACCTGTTTAAAAAAGCAGTAAGAACTCCAAAAGGAAAGTACATCATGGATAAGATCAAAATAAATATTCCAAGATTTGGCGACATGTTTAAGAAAATGGCACTGGCAAGATTTGCCAGGCATTTTGCAGTATTACTTGCTACGGGTGTCCCTATATTGAGTTCTCTAGAAATCTCAAAGGGTATTGCAGGCAATATACTGATTGATAATGCACTTGAAAGAATAAGAAAAGGAATAAGAGAAGGTGAGAACATTGCAGATCCTATGGCCAAAATGGATATATTCCCGCCAATGATGGTCCAGATGATGGCTGTTGGTGAAAGGACAGGTACCCTTGATGAGATAACAGCCAAGATTGCTGATTTTTATGAACAGGAGGTTACAAACTCTATAGATATACTGGTAACCATATTGGAGCCGCTGATGCTTTTAGTTGTTGCCGCCATGGTAGGAGTTATTGTTTTATCAATGTATCTTCCCATGTTTAATATGTACCAGGCTATGTAAATCTAATAGGAAAAGGCTGATATCCTTGATGAAAAGTGTAATATATAAAAATCTAAACTCTGTAAGAGCAAGAAGTCTGTCAATAGAAGATCTTATTAGGATCTACCATAAATACAATACTCCGGATACTTTAAATCTTATAATCAGAAAGACTGAAAAGCTGGTCTATAAAATTGCTCAAGAATTCAGGAATGACAAGATAGATCAAAAAGATATTCAGCAGGTTGCATTTACCGGGCTGCTTATGGCGTTAAACAGGTTTGATGCAAAAAATGGAAACAGGTTTTCTACTTTTGCCGTTTACTGTATAAAAGGAGAGATACTGCATTTTATAAGGGACAGCAAACTGATAAAAGCTCCCAGATGGATATGGAAGCTCAATAAAGTATTTATAAATTTTATCAGGGATTTTGAATTCAGCAAAAAAAGATATCCCACAGTGGAAGAGATATCGAATGGCATAAATATATCCATAAAAGGAATAAATGAGTTTTTCAAAGCAAGAGAGGCTGCTTTCTATGATTACAGGCCGATTGAAAAAATTGATAATACCAATAATGATGACACATATGATTTTGACCGAAGCATGATCAGATCCAAGGAATACAGGAATTTTGGCCTGGTGATGGAGGATAAGATCCTGCTGTGGGATGCTATAGACAAACTATGCGGTATAAATAAAAAGATAATAGTTTTAAGTTATTTTTTAGGGTTCAACCAGAAGGAAATAGGCAAAAAAGTAGGTATTTCCCAAAAATCTGTTTCTAGAAAATTAAAAGAGAGCATCAGGATTTTAAAAGGCTACTTTGCTGAAAATTAATATTTTTTATTCTTTTATAAATATTCTTTTTTTATCTAATTCAATATCTCCTAAAACATAATAAATTAATCTACATTTTAAAATTAAAATAATAATATATTTATTTTAATTTATTTAATTTATAAAAATATGTTGTCATATATAATAAAATGTTATATACTTAACTACAAATAATAATGTTAATACTATAAATATTTTTATAAATAATTGTCTAAATTTATTTTTTATGGGTATAATAAATTAATGTATAATAAAAATAATTATATTTTAATTAAATTTAGTTAAGCAAAGGAGGTGTCAAAATGAAAAGACTGTGGAGAAACATCTATAAAAGTGAAAAGGGATTTACTCTGGTAGAACTTATGATAGTAATTATCATACTTGCTGTACTAACAGGTATAGCTGTTCCAAGTTATCTGGCTTTAAGGAACAGAGCCAGAGAGTCTGCAACAGAAAGTGAAATGAAAAACATAGCAACCGCACTGGAGCTGTGCCAGGCTGATACTGAGAGTTACCCAGCTGATTATACTACAATAACAGCCTATATGAATCCGATCCCAACAACTGATAGCTGGACTCATGCTTACGTATATACACTGGGTGCTGGTGGATCAAGTTATACTTTAGAAAGCTGGGGTGCAAATGGAGCAGATGATAGTGGTGTTGATGACTTGGTTATAGCTAATGGTGCGTGGACAACTGAAACTGGTGCATACTAAAATAAGTTAAAGATAATTAATTGTACTGTATATATAAAATAAGGGATAGCATACTATCCCTTATTTTATATATACTTTACATTATTTTTATTTTTTTGACTAAAAATCTTTCTCATGTTATTATTCAAAAGTATAAATATTTATTTAGGAATATATTTTTAGAATAATAAAAGAATATTTAAATAATTAATTATAGTAATATAATATAGAAAAACATTTAGCACTAATAAAAAAAACTAAAAGTAGCATATAAGCAATAAATAGAATGGAAATAAGAGAAGTAATTTTTTATTTAATCTTTATAATCGCAGGTTTAGCAGTAGGCAGTTTCCTGGAAGTAGTTATTTACAGGGTTCCCAGGAAATTATCTATTGTGAGGCCTGCTTCTTTTTGCCACAATTGTAAGAAGAAAATAGCTTTTTATGATAATATTCCAGTACTGTCTTATATTATACTCAGAGGAAGGTGCAGATACTGCAAGTCAAAAATTCCTGTTACAAGTCTGCTTGTAGAAATAATAACTTCTATACTGTTTCTGGCCAATTATATTATCTTTGGTCTGAGTATCAATACTGCCATAGGCATAATATTCTGCTGTGCACTGATAGCGGTATCATTTATTGACATTGAATTTAAAATAATCCCTAATGTAATAGTGCTGCCTCTTATAGTAGTGGGGCTGGCTTTAAATATTGCGTCTGATCCTTCAAATTGGTGGATGCCGCTTGCTTTCAGTGTGGGTGCATTCGTATTTATGCTAATGATCCATTTAATAAGCCCAAGAGGTATGGGCATGGGCGACGTTAAATTAAGCCTTATGGCTGGAGCATTCCTGGTAAGAAATGTTGTCTCTGGTCTGTTTTTAGGATTTTTACTTGGTTCACTATACGGTTTATCGTTAATAATAATAAAGAGAAAAAAATTAAAACAGGCCATACCTTTCGGTCCTTTTATATCGCTGGGTAGTATAATATCTTTATTTTGGGGGAATAATATCTTAAAATGGTATATAAGTTTTTTCTGATAAAAGAGGAAGAGTGATTTTTATGTTGGCAGTTGGATTAAATTTAAGTTCTTTTCAAATATCTGTGATCGAGCTGATGAAAGCAAGAAAGGATTATATAATAAAAAATCTGGTGATAGATGAGATACCAGCCGCGGCAATAGAAAAAGGTGAGGTTAAGGATTCTGCAGTTTTAACCACAGGATTGAAGGATATATGGAGAAAAAATAAGATTTCAGATAGAAAAGTGTTCATCGGCATTGCTAATCAAAAGGTGATTGCTAAAGAAGTGCAGATACCGGTTCTAGATGATAATGAAATAAACAATTCCATAAAGTATCAGATAAGCGATTTTATCCCTATACCAAAAAATAATATTATTTATGATTATTATATTGTTGAAAAGAGTGAAAACGCTTCAAAATTGATGCTGGTCGGCACACTTAAAAGTATGATCAATGATATAGCAAAGAGCTTCAAGGATGCCGGATTATTTGCACAGGTCATTGACCTGAATTGTTTTGCCCTTTACAGAACACTTGATTATATATACGGTCTAGAAAAAAATAGGAAGGGCAAGGATCTAAGTTCTTTTTGTGCGGTAAATTTTGGATCTGATATATCGATTTTTGAGATAATCCAGGCAAATGAATTGAGATATCCGAGATTTACATCATCATCCATAAGGAGTTTTATTGATAAAATCTATAAAATCAACCAGAACGATGAATATTGCAGGAAAATAGTTTCCGAGTTTGATTTCAGGCAGCTTCTGGGAACGGGGTTTAAAGAGGATAAGGAAAAGCCCAAAAAGGAAAGTTCCGGTGAATCTGCAGAGGGATCAGATAAGAAAGAAAGTGAGAAATCTGATAAGGCTGAGGAGAAAAATGTTATTGATGATGAGAAAATAGCCAAGATAATGAAAGATGCAGCAGACCAATTTATATATGAAATTAGATTATCAATAGAGAATTTTCTGCAGGAAAATCCAAAATTTAAGATTGACAAAATAATTTTAAGCGGGCAATACATAAAAAATATTGATAAATATATAGAAAGGGAAATAAGTTATAAGGTAGAATTATTGAATATTTCTGATTATTTTTCATTAGACTATATAAAAAGAAATCCGGTCCTTAAGGGTAAGGATTTGAACCGTGTAATAGACCCGATAGCTGTCGGTATGGCATTGAGAGGTTTAAATAAATGAAGACAATAAACCTTCTCCCAAAAGAAGTAAAAGTTAAAGATGTAAAAGGCGTTATATTCAATATATTAATAATATTATTTGTGGTAGCCGCTGTACTCTTGGGAGCTTTATCCATATTTTTAATAAATGCAAATAGTAACCTTGCTCCGAAATTAGATAATTACAGTAGAGTAAATAGAGAGGTAAGCAGTTACATAACAAAGCTTGAGACATATGAAGAATTTAAAAATAAGGTGGGTGTCAAATCAGAGCTGGTGGATTCATTACAGGAAAATGAGATATCCTGGTCAGAGATTTTATATGATCTTGGATTAAGAATACCGGATAATGTATTCATAAATTTTATTGATGGAAACAGCAGTGCTCTATATGAATATATTGATAAGAAGAAAGACGAACAGGAAGGGGTGACCAAAGTATTGTTTTTTACCATAGGCGGCTATGCTGTTGATTATAATGACATAACCAGGCTTCTAATAGAGATAAAGGATATTCCCTATACGGGTGATGTAATACTAAACAATATGGCAAAAGACCAGATAACCGAGTCAAATATTGACGTGATATTTTTTACTATCAGCGCTTACTACGACATCGAACCTTATAAGAAAGCTGCAGAAGAAGAGGCTGAGACTCAGGAAGGTGATGGCGGAGAAGATGTGTTGGAATCTGAAATAAATACGATGGAGCAATAATAAAATATAATCTTATACTTAATTATGAGTAATACAGTAAAAATAATTTTAATAATTGTATTTTTTGTGATCAATGTGTTATTGGTTTTGCTGCTTATTATTCCAAATCTTTCTGCCAATACAGCAGCGAGCATGGCGATAGAAACAGAAAGAGAAAACAACGGATCTAATATAAATAGATTAAACCAGCTTATACTGGTAAGGGATGAGTACAATACTTTAAATGCCGAATACCAGACGTATTCAATGCAGCTTCCTTCGGAAAACGATACAAGTGTTTTTACCAATGATATCTATGATGTTGCAAAATTTTCGGGTATAACTATAAATTCAGTTGATTATGCGGAGCAGGCTTTAGGAGGAGAAGAAGAAGAAGAAGAAGAAAGTCCGGAAAGATTGATCAAGGCAAATTTTTCACTGGAAGGAAGTTACTACAATATTATTAATTTTGTCAGGACTATTGAGAAAATGCCAAGGATAGTAATAGTCGAGGATTTCATAATACAATCAGTTGTGGAAGAATATGAAAGCCTCAATGTATTTGTTACTGTAAAGTTATATTATATAAGTGATTAGCATGAGAGACTTTAAGAAAGTATTAAAACCGGCGATATTTATATTAAGTTTAATGGTTTTACTGGCAGCGTTCCAGGTAATAACAGGCTGTTCCTTTACCAGTATAGTAAAAGAATCATATATGAGTGAAGAAGACGAACTGGAATTGCCGGAAGTTGAGATAGATGAAAAAGAGATCAGTGAAATAGGTAAAGAAGATATAGCCATAAAAAAGAGCTATGCTATTGAAGAAGAAATTGACTTAGTAGACGAGTCAATAAAGGATCCTTTTAAACCGTTTTATATTGAAGAAGAGACTGAAGAAGAAGAAGAAAAAAATATCTTTGAATTGGAAAGAATTTATATCACAGATGGAGTCGAGTATGCCGAATTAAGCTTCAACGACCATCTTTATCTGCTAAAAGAAAATGATCTCTTTGGATATTATTATTTTGTCCAGGCAATCAATGAAACCTCAATAGTGCTGCTTAAAGGTGATAATACATTAACTGTTTTTATGGGTTCAGTGTTATATGATTAGAAAGGATGCATAATCTTTGAGATTTCTAACTGCCGGTGAATCTCATGGTAAATGCCTTGCAGGAATTATAGATGACTATCCCTCCGGAGTTTTAATAGACATTGGTTATCTGAATTATGAGCTGAAAAGGAGACAAAAGACTTTTGGGAGAAGTGAAAGGATGTCTATAGAGGATGACCAGGTAGAAATAATTTCCGGAGTAAGAAAGGGCAGGAGTATAGGTTCACCGATATCATTTATTATAAGGAATAAAGACTGGGAAAACTGGAAAGATATAATGGAAATAAATCCTGAAGGGCCGGGCAGTGGCAATTCAGGCAAGAAGCTGTTAAATCCAAGACCGGGACATGCAGACCTCACAGGATTTTTGAAATACAGGTCAGGTGATTTAAGGGATGTAATAGAAAGAAGCAGTGCAAGAGAAACAGCAGCAAGGGTCTGCACGGGTGCATTTGCAAAGACTGTACTAAAGCTATTGGGGATAAACATATTAAGCTATGTTACCCGAATCGGTAAGAAAATATTCAGTGAGGATATAACAATAACAGATAAAATCTTAAAAGAAATTGAAAAGTCCGAGGTAAGATGCCCTGATAAAAAGGTGAGCTTGCAGATGAAGCAGGAGATAAAAAAAGCAGAAAAAAATAAAGATAGTCTGGGAGGAAGTTTTAAAGTGGTTGCTACAGGAGTCCCTCCAGGTCTGGGATCATATTCTCAATGGGACAGAAGAATTGACGGGAAAATAGCAGGAGCTTTTATGAGTATACCATCAGTTAAGGGAGTAGAAATAGGAGAAGGATTTAACACGGCCAAGAAGACCGGAACTCATTTTCATGATGAGATATATTATAAAAAAAGCGATGGGTTCTATAGAAAAAAAAATAGGGCGGGAGGAATAGAAGGCGGGATGACCAATGGAGCACATGTGGTTATAACAGCTTATATGAAACCCATACCTACCACAGGAAAAGGACTACATACCGTAAATATAAAGAGCAAGGAAGATGTTGTAAGTCTAAAGGAAAGATCGGATATATGTGCGGTACCAAGTGCTTCTATAGTAGGTGAATCAATGATTTCTATAGAGATATTAAATTCAATTCAGGAAAAGTTTGGAAAAGATAACATAACAGAGATTCTGGAAAACTATAACAACTATAAAAGATACCTTGAAAAAGTTTAAATATCTTTATGGATTTTAATAATATATATATTACCGGTTTTATGGGTTCCGGAAAGAGTACAGTAGGAAAAATATTAGCAGTTAAGCTGGGATTTAGATTTATTGATCTGGACAGGGTAATCGAGATTGACCAGGGTAAAAAAATAAAGGATATATTCAAGATAGGTGGAGAAAAATATTTCAGGGATATAGAGACAAAAGTAGTGGATAAAATATATAAAAATAAAAATTGTGTCTTTGCCTGTGGGGGAGGAATAGTAAAAAGAAAAGAGAACATGGATATCATAAGAAAAAGCGGAGTAGTAGTTTATCTGGAGATATCCGTCCAGGATGCACTGGAACGCCTTAAATATGTTAAAGACAGACCGCTGCTTGAAGTAGGTCAGAGAGAAGAAACTATAAAAAAATTACTCGCTAAAAGAGACGTTATGTACAGAAAATATGCCGATCTGGTTGTGAGCAATTCTAAAAGAAGTGCCGGGCAGACTGCTGATGAGATAATAGCCAGGCTTAAAGCTTAAGAAATAGATGAAAATCATTACAGCCAAAACCAAACTTAGAAATTATCCCATATACCTTAATCCTAAAATCTATAAGGATTTTCCGGAATTGAGCAAAAAGAGATTCAGTGATGCAGAAAAAATTGCACTGGTTACGAATGATACAGTATTTGGAATATATGGAAAAAAAATAAAATCTTTTTTAAAAAAATGTTTGATGCCTTTCAAAATTATAGTCCTGAAAGACGGTGAAGAATATAAAAATTTAAACAGTGCAGATTTTATATATAAAAAACTGATTGATTTTAATATTCACAGAAATGATATTTTAGTAGCGTTTGGCGGTGGAGTGATAGGGGACCTGGCAGGGTTTGCAGCTTCGACCTTCCACAGGGGAATAAAACTGGTACATTTCCCGACTACAATTATCAGTCAGGTTGACAGTAGCATAGGAGGGAAAGTTGCAGTTAATTACAAGAATATAAAGAATATAATAGGAAGTTTTTATCAACCACATATGATAGTAATCGATCCCACTATAATCTATACCCTTAAGGAGGATGAAATCATAAACGGGTTGGCTGAAGTAGTCAAATATGGAATGGTTTTTAAAAAGGATATACTTGACAGGCTTTTAAAAACGATTGATAACAAAAGGAAAGACAGGCTGATAAGGTTAATTAAAACTAAAGTCTTTGAAAATATCATATATGACTGCTGCTGCATAAAAGTAAAAGTGGTAGCAAAGGATGAATTTGATCTAAATTACAGAAACCTTCTAAATTTCGGGCATACCATAGGGCACTGCATAGAAAACGCATTTGATCTCAAGAGAGTAAGTCATGGAGAGGCTGTCAGTATTGGAATGATCATTGCAATTAATATTTCAATTTCACTGGGGCTGATTGATAAAAAAGTATTAAATGATGTGCTAAAGCTGTATAAAAAGCTTAAACTTCCCTATAAAATACCAGGGATTAGTGCCGAAAAAATAATAAGTGCCTTAAAATATGACAAAAAATTTAAAACCTCGCAAAATAAATTTATACTGCTTAATGGCATAAACAAACCTGTTTTTTATTACGATGTTGGAAAAAAAATGATTGTTGATAATATTAATAAAAGTATGTATAATTACTTATAAATATATATATAGAAAATAATAATTACAATAATAATTATTAAAAGACGAAATAGGGATTAAAAACAGCCGGAAAGCCGGGATATAAAGTACAATGAAAAAAGTCATTATAATAAACGGCCCTAATCTTAATTTGCTGGGGAAAAGGGAAGAAAAGATATATGGTAGTAAAAGTTTTGATGATTTGGAAAAAGAACTGAAAAAGATGGCAGAAGGTAAGGTAGAGCTGTCGTATTTCCAGTCAAATCATGAGGGCGAGATAATTGATAAGATACAACAGTGCATAAAGAATATTGATTTCATAATAATAAATCCTGGTGCACTAACTCATTATAGTTACGGAATACGCGATGCTATAGTCGCAAGTAAAATTCCGACTATTGAAGTGCATATATCAAATATTTTTGCCAGGGAAGAGTGGAGGTCAAGATCAGTAATATCGCCGGCCGTGAGTGGTAGTATAGTTGGATTTGGGTTAAGTGTGTATAAGATAGCATTAAGTCATATAATAGAGGAATAGAATATGAATTTGAGAGATATTAAAAGATTTTATTTCCTTAATAAAATGAAAAAAAATAAAATAAACCGTATTCTAAAGAAGGAAAGCGGATTTACCCTTATTGAAGTGGTAATAGCTCTTTTAATAATAGCTATACTAACCGTAGTCCTTGTCAGGGGCACCATAGTTTCGGTTGATGTAATACAGACAGATAAGGCAAAGACACTATCGCTGGCTGTTGCCAATGAAAAGCTGGAACTGCTTAAAAACATGGAATATGATGATGTTGAATTGGTTGAAGAAGGAGGTTCTGGATATGATGCCTGGTTAGGTGATCATCCTGAACTGGAGGAGGATGGTTATGACATTGATTATGCCATAACCTGGGTAGATGGAGAAGAAAACAGCTACAAGCAGGTAGAATTGACTATTTTTAAAGAACCGATGAATATTCCTGTTACATTAATAACACAAATTTATTTTTTAGAGGGACAGGAAGGTTCTGGAGAAGTCGAACACCCGGCACCGGTAAACCTGTCAATCGAATATGATACCGGTTCTGGAAGTGGAAGAGAGATCAAATTAGTATGGGAAGCTCCTGATACGGAAAAGGAAATAGATAAATATAATGTTTATATGGACGGTGCATTAGAAGGAGACTCCTTTACAGAATTGTATGTTTGTTATCCAGGAGATGATGATAATCATAGTTTTTATGTTACTGCAGTATATACCGATGAGATTGAAAGTGATCCAAGTAATACAGTTTCTACAGAAATAGAAGTCGAACACCCCCCTCCACAGAATCTTAGTATTACAGGATATTCCGGGGGCGGAAATAATAGAAATGTTAATCTTGCATGGGATGCACCAGATACCCAGCTCTCGATTGTTGAGTATGTAGTGTATAGAAACGGATCTGAAGTTGGCAGAACTACTGGTACAAGTTTTAGTAATAAAATTGGTAAAAATAATTATACTTTTTTTATAACAGCTATATATGAAGATGAAACAGAAAGCGGACCAAGCAATGAAGTCACTACTGTATCTTAACAAAAAAATAAAGGATTCTAAAGGGTTCACGATTATCGAGCTTTTGCTAGTTGTATTGTTGATGGTCGTTGTGGTTACTGTGGTTTCTGCTACCTTTCTTCTGTCAGCCAACGCTTCAAAAGATATTATTGACATAACTACTAATGAAATTGATGCCAGGGTAGTAGTTTACAGGATAAGCAAGGATTTAAGAGAGGCTGTAAATATAAGTACGGCAAATGACGAAGAGATAACATTTAAAAGCAATGTAGATGCCGATGAAGGAATTGAATTGGTTCATTATTACTTACAACTTCATGATGACGGATATTATGATCTATATAGGGAAATAGATGACGGTGAAGCAAAAGTAGCAGCAACCCGTGTAATAGATAATAACCTGTTCACCTATTATACAGGTGTAAATACTCCCGAAGGGGGAATGGATGTACCTGTGGAAGAATATAAAGGTGATATAAGATTGATCGATGTTCATATATCCATTGATCAGAGCGGAGGGGAAAGCAACAGAACCATGAATTTAGACACAACAATATATTTAAGGAATGAGATTTAAATGAATAAGATTATTAAAAAAATAAAAAATTTTATAAAAGAGAAGGAAGGCAGTACTTTTACATTAGTTTTGATGATGGGATTTGTAGTAATATTATTGACCATGGCTATGATGGGATATATTTTTAGGGATATAGGCTTTACTGAACTTGATGAGGATCAATCAAGGGCATTTAACTTTGCAGAAGCTGGGCTTTCAGATATGTTTTTGAATATAGATAAATATTATAATGAAGATGTCCCTCTTCCATCAAGCCCATATACTGAAGAAATAGATGATGGCAGTGAAGTGCAGGGAAGTTTTATAGTTGATTATAAATACCACAGCGATAGTGGATTTTCCTGGTACATAATAACTTCCAAAGGCATTGATAAAAGTGGAATGGAAAGGACAGTCAGGGTAAAAGTAAATGTTTTACAGCAGGGTCCCATACTTGGTATTTATGACTATGTATTTACAGGTCAAACAGCGACTTTTAGCGGTAATTATAAACCTCTAGACGGTCCTTTTTATACGGAAGGTGATCTTAACCTTACAGCAGGTTCAGCTATATTACAGGAATATGGTGCAGGTCCGATAGTTGTAAAAGGAAATTTGTATATGTCAGGTGATACGACTAATATAAACCCGGAATCTCTGTCTGTAGGTGGGAACGTTGTAATGGAAGGGAGTGCAAAAATAAAAGGGGGTCAAATCAATATAGCAGGTGATCTTACAATATCCGGTGGGACTTACATAGATGATAGCCTGGTAAGTCCGATGATCGTAATGGGTGATATCAGTATGAGTGGAAGTGCCCGTATAGGGGAATCCGGAAAAGATTTGATTCTATCATGCAATGGGACTATTACCCCATGGCCATCTGATCCCTGGGCGCCTATATATGCTACACGTGATGACAGCTTTACATATACTTTCGATGATCCAGGATATGATGTAGCTGCTTTGATAGATGAATACTGGTCAGATGTACAAAGTTCGGCATTAGTTATCAATGGTAATTTAACATTAGATGACCGGAATGTTCCCTATAGTTATCAGGATTTAAATGGAAATAGCTTGAGCTTTATAAAAGAAGGTGAAAAATACGTTATGGAAGTTAATGGAAATGTCATCATAAACGGTAATCTTCAAATCGGAGTTGATGTATGGTATGTTCCTAGTACTGGTGGACCCAGTACTAATGAAATATATTACAGGGGAAAGGGCATTATATATACTACCGGAAATATTAATACTCTTACGAAGCTTATACCTTTAAATATAAATGATTTCTCTGAGAATGCTTTATTAGTATTTGTATCAAATGGAGAAATTGAATCCGATATCTGGCGTGATTATTGGGTTCAACCTCCAAGCTGCAGCAGTCCTACTATGTATATGGTGGCACTTGCAAAAGGAAATATAAAAATAACTAAAGGCGTGGTAAGAGGTACATTAATTGCAGGAGGTGTTCTGGATATTGATACTTCTTTTTCCAAAGTCTGTTATGAGGATAATATATCAGAAAATTTACCTTCTGACCTGCCGGGGAATTCTTCCAGTAGCGGTGAAACAATAATTACAAAAGCAGAGTGGCAGGAAGTAGTTAACGAGTGATATAATTTTTTGATATATAAAGTATATTGGTATAATCTTATATAGAAGTGGATAAGTTACTCACCTCCAGAATTATAAAGTTAAAAAGCTTTTTAAATAAAAAAGAACTTCAAAATATTTTAATCTTGAGTGATGTAAATATTTTTTATCTCACAGGCTTTTACGGCAAAGATTCGGGAAGTATACTTCTTTTTACGGGAAATGATATCCATCTTTTAGTGAGTTTTCTTTACTCCGAACAGGCAAAAAAATCAATTGATAACAAAAAAATAAATATTGTCAGCTATAAAGATAATAAATACAGAAAGCTTTCAGAGATCTTGGGAGATTATAAAACCGGACCAATTGGAATAGAGGGAAATAATATAAGCCTGAGTGATTTCTGCAAACTTGAAAAATTGTTATCCAGGCAAGGAAAAAAATTGTTTGAAATAACAGGAGCAGTAGAAAAATTAAGATTGATCAAGGAACTGCATGAAGTCTCTAAAATAAAAGGTGCATGTAAGGTCACGGACAGAGTTTTTAAAAACATAATAGACTCAGGTGCTTTAGGGGTAAAAGATTTATCGGAAATAGAGCTTGCACTTAAAATAGAAGAACTTTTAGTAAAGAATGGATCAGAAGGAAAGTCATTTGACATTATTGTCGCATACGGCAGGAATTCTTCAATGCCGCATCATCTTCCACAAAATATAGAATCAAAAGACGGTCTGATACTTGTTGATTTTGGATGCAGGTATAATAACTACTGTTCGGATATGACAAGGACGGTATTTACAGAAGATCTTAAAAAAAGTGATAAATTTAAAAAGATTTATGATATAGTCTTAGAAGCTCAGCAGCTTGCGATAGGAGATTGCAGAGAAGGAATAAACTGCGCCCAGATGGACATGAAAGTCAGAAAATTCATATGTTCAAAGGGCTATGGCGAAAATTATGTACATGGACTTGGGCACGGAGTGGGCCTGGAAGTACATGAGGAACCAAAAATCAATGCAGAAAGCAAAATGGTTTTAAAGGAAAATATGGTAATAACCATCGAGCCGGGGATATATATAGAGGACTTAGGAGGTATAAGGATAGAAGATATGGTACTGGTGGGCAAGGACAAATGCGAGGTACTCTATGGTTCAACAAAAGAATTTATTATATTAGATTAATATTTTAAATTTTTACCAGGGGAAAATTATATGATAAGTACAAGTGATTTCAAAAATGGATTGACTATAATTTATAACGGACAGCTTTACAAAATATTATATTTTCAGCATGTAAAGCCCGGAAAAGGTGGTGCTTTTGTCAGGACAAAACTAAAAGATCTAAATTCTGGAGCTATTATTGACAAGACTTTCAGGGCCGGTGAAAAAATGGAGCAGGCTTTACTGGAAACTAAAAAAATGCAGTATCTTTACAGGGATGAATATTATAATCTTATGGATATAAAGACCTTTGAACAAATCCAGCTGAACGGTGATATAATAAGGGAAAGTAAGGATTATTTGCTGGAAAATATGGAATTATCTGTTATATTTTATAAGGGAAAACCGATTTCCATTGAACTACCCATTTTTATTGAAGCAAAGGTCACCAAGACAGAACCGGGTAAAAAAGGCGATACCGTAATCTCGAGCTTTAAACCTGCTGAGATAGAGACAGGGGCAAAATTACAAGTGCCGCTGTTTATAAGTATTGGAGATATAATAAAAATCGATACCAGAACAGGCGAGTATATAACCAGAATAAGTGCCTGATCAAATTAAACTATATTCTATAAGATGCCTAAAATAACAAGAAGAAAAAGTAGAGAGAATGCAATAATATTATTGTATCAGAAGGATCTGCTGGATAAAAAAATAAGTGATATTTTAAACAATGATCTGTTGGTAGGAAGAGAATACGACGAGTTCACCTTAAGACTTATCAATGGTGTAGGTAGTCACAGGAAGGAGATAGACAAATTGATAAAGGATGTAGTGGAGAACTGGACTTTGGAAAGAATAGCCATTGTTGACAGGAATATTTTAAGAGTAGCCATTTATGAGATGCTTTATGAGGATGAAATACCGCTTAAGGTATCGGTGGATGAAGCTATTGAGATATCAAAAAGCCTTGGCCAAAAAGAAGATACACCCAAGTTTGTAAACGGCGTTCTAGGCAAGATTTTAAGTGATATAAACAGCCAGATCAGTTAGTCTGGGTGTTTTTAAGAGTCTATGGTTTCAGAAAATCACATTAAAGAGGGAATGAAGCTGTATCCTGAATTTTTAATAGAAAAAGTCAAAAACAGTCTGGGATATTATGTAAAAAAATACGAAAGAATCCCTGCTGTACTTAGGGAATCCATAAAGTACAGCATAGAGAGCGGCGGCAAAAGATTCAGGCCCATACTATGTCTGATAACTGCAAAAAGCCTGGGTCACGATTATGATGAAGTAATGCCTACGGCCTGTGCAATAGAATTCATACACACTTATTCATTAATACATGACGACCTGCCTGCAATTGATAATGATGACCTGAGAAGGGGTAAACCTACCTGTCATAAAAAATTTGGAGAAGATATTGCAATACTTACTGGTGATGCTTTATTTTCGGAAGCATTTAATATAATAGTAAAATACCAGATTGCGGATGCTGAGACTAAATTAAAGGTTTTAAGAGAGATCACCGATGCTACAGGTGTGAGTGGAATGGTTGCAGGCCAGGTGATTGACGTATATTACACTGGTAAAAAAATAAGTAAAGACAGGTTGGAATATATGCATAAGAACAAAACTGGAAAATTAATAGCTGCTTCTGCAAGATGTGCTGCTATTATATGCGGAGCAGATAGAAGCATCCTTAAGAAATTAACCGATTATTCTGAGAATCTGGGTCTGGCATTTCAGATCACAGATGATATTTTAGATATAACTTCAAATAAAAGCGCAGCTGGTAAAACTATAGGTAAAGACGCTTTTCAGAAAAAAAATACATATCCTGATATGTGGGGTATTTCAAAATCAAAAAAAATTGCTGAAGAAAAAATTAAAAATTCCATTGAAATAATAGAGAGCATGAATATTGAGAGCGAGTGGCTTGTCAATATGGCAAAGTTCCTTCTGCTGAGAAAGGTATAATAAATATCAAAAAAAAGAATAAAATAGGAGATATTCTTTTAAAAAAAGGGCTGGCTGACACGGAAAAAGAAGCAGATGCCCTGTTAATGGAAGGTAGAGTAAGAGTAGCAGGCAGTATGATCGATAAACCGGGTACTATGGTAGATCCGGATTCGGAAATAAAAGTGATCCCTCCAGATCCTTATGTTTCAAGGGGTGGTTTAAAGCTGGAAGGAGCATTTGAAGATCTGGGGCTGAGTATAAGTGGGAAAAAAGCTGTAGATATTGGTTCGTCAACCGGGGGATTTACCGATTTTCTTTTACAGAACGGAGCGGGTGAAGTAATAGATATTGATGTAGGATATGGGGGATTATCCTGGAAACTGAGAAATTCACCCCGGGTAACTGTCCTGGAGAGGACAAATATCCGTAACCTTGATGTGGAAAAGTTGCCTTTCATTTCAGATTTTACGGTTGTTGATGTTTCGTTTATTTCCATAAAAAGAATTTTTAATAAAATTTTGGAAATTACTACAAAAAAAGGGGAAATACTTTTACTGGTAAAACCTCAATTTGAGCTGAAAAAAAATGAGGTTGAAAGAAAAGGTATAATAAAGGACAAAAATCTGCACTATAAGGTCCTGAAGGAAATAAAGGACTTTATTATAAAATTTCCGGTAAAAATCAAAGATTTTACCTTTTCCAAAATAAAAGGTGGAAAGGGCAATATTGAGTTTTGGATTTTTTTAATAAAATGTTCTAAAGAAGCTAAATATATCATAAATTATGATAAAATAATCAGGAGAGTGGTTGAAAGAGCCCATAATTATTTTAATCAGAAATAGGTATGTAAAATGAAAAATATTGGTATAGTTTCTAATAATGATAAAAAGGAAGCAATAGAGACCGCAAATAAAATCTATGAATATTTGATCAAAAAGGATATCAATGTACTTATGGTAGAAAGCGATAAGATGCCTGAGTTTTATTCTCTTCCCTCAGTTACTGAAGATAAGCTCAGTGAAAAAAGTGATGTGATATTATCAGTAGGGGGAGATGGGACTTTTCTTAGAGCTTCCAAATACTCGTTTAAGCGCGAGATACCTGTATTGGGTATAAATGTAGGGAATCTTGGTTTTTTAACTGTTGTAGACACCTGTAATATGTATGATGCAATTGATAAGGTTTTAGAAAATAATTTCAAAATTGAAAATAGAATGCTTCTGGAAGGAAGATTTTATAAAGGTAAAAAAGAATTAGAAGATATCGGCCTACCTTATCTGGTGTTGAATGAGTTCACTATAACAAGATCTATGGTGGGAAAAATAATAAAATTTGAGATGATTGTTAATGGAATACCAATAAAAAATTTTGCAGCAGATGGAATAATTATAGCTACTCCGACGGGCTCTACAGCTTATTCTCTTTCTGCAGGAGGTCCGATAGTAGAACCGTGCAGCCAGGTCATTATTATAACTCCGATTTGTCCCCATACCTTGCTGAACAGAAGCATAATTTTAGGTCCTGATAACGTTCTGGAAATAAAAATAGAATCAAAGAATAATAAAGATTATGCAAGCGTTGACGGAAAGATAGCATCATTTAATATAAGATCGGGTTATGTTTTTAAAGTAAAAAAATCAAAATTAAAGTTAAAGTTAATATCTTTTAGCAAGGATATGTTTTTTAAAGTATTCAAAGAAAAATTTATTGAGAGGATATAAAAAAATTAAGGAAATGCAGCACCAGTAAGATATGTTAAAAGAATTACAGGTTAAAAATTTCGCTATAATAGATGATGCCAGGTTAAGATTTCAGAACGGTCTTAATATCCTCACCGGTGAAACAGGCGCCGGTAAAACCCTTATAATCGAAGCAATAAATCTACTGATAGGTGAACGTGCAGCAAACGATCTGATAAGAGACAATGAAGATAAATTACTGGTCCAGGGATACTTTGACTTCAGTAACAACACAGCAGCTGTCGATTATATGATTTCTGAAAATTTAATAGATGAAGAAGATCCCTGCGATGATATTGTGATAACCAGAGAGGTCAACAGAAAGGGTAAAAACAAGGCATTTATTAACGGGATTTTTACTCAGGTCTCTACTCTAAAGAAATTGGGAAGTTTTTTTGTGGACATTCACGGGCAGCATGATCATCAATATTTATTAGAACCAAGAACACATATAGACATAATAGACAGATTTGGCAAAGATATAATTTCAAACACTAAAAGGGACTATTTGGAAAGTCTGGAGAAGTATATTGAAAAAAAAGAGGGATTTTTAAGGTTAAAAAATTTAAAGAATATAAGAGAAGAAAAGTTAAAGGACCTGAATTACAGATATGAAGAAATAAAGAAACTGGATATAAAGGAAAATGAAGAAGAGGTACTGGAAAATAAAATGAGGATCCTTAAGAATTATGAAAAGATCTACAGTCTTGCCAGTGGATGTAAGAAAATAATAGAGAGTGACCGTGATGATGTCCCTTCATTTATTGATAATATGGCTGTTCTTGAAAAAAATATTGATGAACTTGCTGAAATCGATAATAAGTTTAAGATTTTCAGCGGTAAAATTTCAAACATGGTAAATATTATTGAAGAAGTAAGCCGGTACCTGAACAGTTACCTTGCAGATTTTGACTTCAGCAAAGAAAGTTTCGACAGCATACAGGAAAGACTTTTTAAATTGTCAGAGATAAAAAAGAAATATAATATGGATTTGAATTCGATCAATGAACACGCGGAGAAATTGAAGGAGGAGATAGAGAGTTTTGAAGATCTGGATAGTGAAATTGAAAAGAAAAAGGCTGAGTATGATGAAGCCTTAAAAAATATGGTAAATAAAGCATTAATATTAAGTGAATCAAGAAAAGACATTATAGCAGATCTGAAAAAAGAAGTGGTAAATGAAATGGCGGACCTTGGTTTCAAGTCCATATCATTTGAACCGTTACATAGATTATTGGAAGACAGTGATGGTATTGAAATAGAGGGTAAAAAAGTGAAACCGGCAAAAAACGGAATTGATGATATAGAGTTTTTGATGTCCCTTAATATAGGAGAGGCAGTAAGGCCGCTTAAAAGAATTGCCTCGGGCGGCGAAATATCAAGGATAATGCTTGCTATAAAATCAGTAATAGGGTCTGTGGATAATATTACCACTATGATATTTGATGAGATAGATATAGGTATTGGCGGAGAGACTTCACTGGTAGTAGGTGAAAAACTGTATAAAATATCAAAAGGCTGTCAGGTAATAGCGATTACTCATCTGGCACAGATAGCGAGTTTTTCTGATTTTCACTACTTTATAGATAAGTTTGTGGAAAAAGGCAGGACAAAGATAAAAATCAAGAAGCTGGGTCCAAAAGACAAAATAAAAGAAATATCAAGGATGATAAGCGGAATGAAAGAAAGTGATATTTCAGTTATGCATGCTGAAGAACTTATAGAAAAAAGCAGTGATATCAAAAATGACTTGACAGAAGGGAAGATCAAAGTTGAAAACTAAATTTATTTTTGTGACCGGAGGAGTAATGTCTTCGCTGGGAAAGGGTATCTGTGCAGCTTCTTTAGGAAGGCTTTTAAAATCAAGTGGTTATAGTGTTACTATACAAAAATTTGATCCCTATTTAAATGTTGATCCTGGGACAATGAATCCTATCCAGCACGGAGAGGTATTTGTAACTGACGATGGTGGAGAGTCCGACCTGGATCTGGGCCATTATGAAAGGTTTATTGATGAAGACCTGAGTAAATATAATAATTATACTTCAGGAAAAATATATAAAAATGTCATTGATTATGAGAGAAAAGGTAAATTTCTTGGGACTACAGTACAGGTGATCCCGCATGTGACCGATGAAATAAAGGCATGTATAAAAAAAACATTGACCAGGAGAAAAACTGATATAGTCATTACTGAAATAGGCGGGACTGTAGGAGATATAGAAGGGCTTCCATTTTTAGAAGCAATAAGGCAGTTCAGAAAAGATGTGGGGAAGGAAAATGTTCTTTATGTACATGTGACCTATATACCTTATTTAAAGACTACGGAGGAATTAAAGTCAAAACCGACCCAGCACAGTGTTAAAGAACTTAGAAGTATCGGTATTCAGCCGGATATAATAATCTGTAGAAGTGAGAGCAAATTAACTGACAGCATAAGAAGCAAGATAAGTCTTTTCTGTGACATTGAAAAAGAAGATACCATAGAAGCGATTAATGTTGATCATATTTATAAAGTTCCCATGATGTTAAAAAAGGAAAAACTTGATTTGAGAGTACTGTCAAAATTAAAACTTAGGAAAAGGAAGTCTGATTTTAAAAAATGGGAGAAAATAGTAAGCACAATAAACAATCTTAAAGGTAAGGTAGAAATAGGAATAGTTGGCAAGTATACAAAATTAAAAGATGCCTATATAAGTATCGTAGAATCCCTAAACCATGGCGGTTATTATTTTAAGAAAAATGTAAATATAAACTGGATAAATTCTGAATCAATAGGTGAGAACTGTCCTGAAGATCATCTACTTTTCAGAATGGATGGTATACTGGTGCCTTATGGATTCGGATTCAGGGGGATAAAGGGGAAGATAAATGCAATAAAGTGTGCCAGGGAGAAAAAGATACCATTTTTAGGGATATGCTTGGGTATGCAGTGTGCAGTAGTTGAATTCAGCAGGAATGTTTTGGGTCTTAAAGATGCCAACAGCACTGAATTTGAGCCAAAAACCAAAAATCCGGTGATCTGTTTGATGAGCGAACAGAAAAATATAAAAGATATGGGTGGAACTATGAGACTGGGAGAATATAAATGCGTATTGGAAAATAATTCCAGAGCCTATAAAGCTTATAAAGAAAAAATCATTTTTGAAAGGCATAGACACAGGTATGAATTAAATAACGACTATAGAGATATACTGGAAAAAAATGGTCTTATAATAACAGGTATCAATCCCGAAAAGAATCTGGCTGAAATTGTTGAGATAAAAGACCACCCATGGTTTGTAGCAGTACAATTTCATCCTGAATTTAAATCCAGGCCGGACAGGGCGCATCCATTATTCAGGGATTTTATAAATGCTTCAATAAAATATTCGGCTTCTAAAAAAAAGGTTGAGAAAAGAGCGACTTAATAGTAGATTTTATTTCCAGGATTTTATCATATGAGTTCTAAAAGAAGTAGAATAAGAAAAACCTTAATTTTTCTAAATTCCATTTTTCTTATAATCATCATCATTTTTACTCCGCTAGCTTATCACATATTTAATTTAAACTATTATGAAGATCTATATGAAGACAATGGAGTGTATTATAGTTTAAATAAGGATGATGTTTTAAAAGTCACGGTAAAAATATATGAATTTTTTGAATACAGGGAAGAATTGAGACCTGTGGATTATGACACCCAGGTAAGGTTTAATGATGAAATAAAGAGCGAAGCTACTAATTTTAGTGATGATGAAATAAGGCATCTTGAAGACGTAAGATCACTGCTGTTAAAGATATTTGTCCTTTACTGTGCAGGTATTCTTTTGTTTATTATAACAACCTTTTTTATCATAAAGATAAAAACAGGTATTTTTTTAAAAGACCTGGGAACAGTATTTATGATTTCTTCGGGTATTGTGCTGTTTTTTATTTTATTATTATATTTGCTGGGAAATAATTTTCCGGTTTTATTTGATAATTTTCACCGGATGTTTTTCCCACAGGGAAATTATTCCTTCCCTATAGAGTCACTTATAATCAATATTTTTCCTTTTGGATTTTTTTATGATTTTTTCTTAAGAATAATATTAAGTTCGGCTGTTCTATCAGCTGTAATACTGGCTGTGGGCATAATTTTAATAAACGTTTATAGATTTAAAAAGCATTCGACTGACGGGAGATGATAATAATTTGATCAATAAAAAGAGGCTTTTAAAAACATTTATTGAACTAGTAAGTATAAAAAGTCCATCCAAAAATGAGAAAAAGATAGTCGGTTATGTAAAAAATAAGTTAAAGGATCTTGGCCTTGAAGTGAGTATTGACAGATGTGGCCAGAGATTTGGCAGTAATGCCGGAAATATAATAGCTGTCTATAGAACTAAAAACCCGTCTGGAAGCAGACCGATTTTTTTGACTGCACATCTCGATACAGTTAAAGTAGAGGGTGATATCAATCCGGTAATAAAAAATGGGAAAATATATAATGAAGACAAAGATACTATACTGGGCGGTGATGATAAAGTAGCTGTAGCAGCGATTATTGAAATATTGAATGTAATCAGGGAAGAAAAAATATCCACAGGTGATATTTATATCATGTTTACTATTTCTGAAGAAATAGGTGTGCTGGGGGCAAAAAATATAAATATGGATATGGTTGATGCTAAATATGGATTTGCCTTTGACAGTGATGGAGATGTAGGGACAATAATAAACCGGGCGCCGTTTCATAATTCAATTATTGCCCAGTTTAAAGGAAAGGCGACCCATGCTGGCATAGAACCAGAAAAGGGGATTAACTCAATCAAAGCTGCATCAATAGCTATTTCAAATATGAAAATGGGTAGAATAGATAATGAAAGCACATGTAATATCGGCAGGATAGAAGGCGGGGTGGCTACCAACATAGTACCTGAGAACACCAGGGTGGAAATGGAAGCCAGGAGCTTAAAATTATCAAAACTAAATTCGATAACAAAAAGAATGATAGATGATTTAAAAAAAGGTGCACGGGATACAGGCGCTGGCTTAAAATATAAGGTAGTAAGGGAATATGACGGGTTTAAAATAAATAGAAGTGAAATCCCTATTAAGGTAGCAAGAAATGCGCTAAAAATTTTGATTATAAAACCAAAGATAATGTCTTCTGGAGGCGGTAGCGATATTAATATATTTAATTCAAAAGGGAAAATTGCAGTTAATCTTAGTGCCGGGATAGAGAATATCCATACAGCTAAAGAATTTGTAAAAATCAATCAATTGGAAAAGCTTGCCCGGCTTGTACTGAACATATGTAAGACTGTGATCAAATAAAAATCTTATAAGGAATTTTAAAATTTAAAATGGAACTATATGAAAAAAAGATAAAATCAAAGAAGATCTTCAGCGGTAAAATAATTAAATTATACCTGGATAATGTAATGCTTCCCAATAAAAAAATCGCCACCAGGGAAAAAGTCTCACATCCTGGTGCCGTGGGAATCGTACCGGTAAATAAAAAGCGTGAGGTGGTGCTGGTAAAACAGTTCAGATATCCGGTAGGAATTGCTTTGCTGGAAATACCGGCAGGAAAGATTGATAAGGGTGAGGATCCAAAAGACTGTGCGGAAAGAGAGCTGCATGAAGAAGTGGGAGCAGTAGATGGCAAGTTAATACATCTGGTGACCTTTTACACATCTCCCGGCTTCGCAGACGAGATATTATATCTTTATCTTGCAGTAGATTTTGAGAGAAAAGAAAATAATTTAGACGATGACGAGTTTTTACATGTTTATGAACTGGATCTGGAAAAAACTGTTACACTTATAAATGAAGGCAAGATAAAAGATGCCAAGACTATTATTGGGATCCTTATGGCAAGGGATTATTTAAGTAAACAATTGAAGATTGGAAAAAAAGATAAAAAATAAAAATATAGACCGTAGTATAAGAAAATATATGGAATATATAAGATTTGAAAAACTACTACTTGCAAACACTGTAAATTCCTACACAAGAGACCTGAAAAAATTTAAGAGTTTTTTAGAAGAAAGCAATATAACAAATTACACCGAGCTTAAAAAAGAGCAGGTATTAGATTTTCTTAAATTTTTACATATAGATCAATCAGAATCATCCATTGCAAGAATATTATCGACCCTTAGGAGTTTTTATAAATTTTTAGTTAGAGAGGAAATATGCAGAAAAAATCCCTGGGTCCAGGTAAGTAATCCTAAAAAGCCGATAAAAATGCTGGAGGTTTTAAGTATAGATGAAGTTGAAAGATTTCTTGATAGCATACCAAGTTCTACAAAACTGGAATTAAGAGACAAAGCCATGTTTGAGTTAATATATTCCTGCGGTTTAAGAGTAAGTGAATTAATAAATTTAAGGCTACAGGATATTGATTTTGACGAGGAATTAATAAGATTTATAGGAAAAGGCGAT
>Ga0315533_1000434_pt1 | contig 36533 bp, 35 predicted proteins | sample SalMarSW160130MG_FD_203081 | JGI IMG/M metagenome (GOLD analysis project Ga0315533, IMG submission 203081) | Salt marsh sediment microbial communities from the Plum Island Ecosystem LTER, Massachusetts, United States - Salt Marsh Sediment SW1601-30 ...
AAAATTTTGGAACTTTTTTTCGATGGAATACAGAAAGACACGGAACTACCTATCTCTTTGGAAGAAGAAATCGACGTTATAAGAATCATTGATGATGTCTACAAACGTAACGGGGCTGATTTGAATGGCTAAAGTCGTACTGACTTCGGCGTCAAAGAACTTTGCAGACAATGATATACGAGATGCTGTCAGTAGATCCTTTGATCTTTTGGGCTACAACTACCCTGAAAAAATTGACACGGTTATTATAAAAACAAATCTTTGTTACTATTGGGACTATTCGACTGGGGAAACAACTGATCCAAGAATAATCTCAGCAATTATTGATTATCTCAGAGCTAGGATTGGTGACGATATTAGCATTTTTGTAGCTGAAGCTGATGCTACCGCAATGAAGACAAAATACTCTTTTAAAATACTTGGATATGAAAACTTGAGTAAAGCAAAGAATGTGGAGTTATTAAATTTAAGCGAGGGAGAAATCGTCGAGAAGCAGGTCAGCATAAGAAATAACAGGATAACACTTCCAGTTAACAAAATGCTTTTGGAATCGGATCTTGTAATCAACGTACCCAAGCTGAGAACACACAACCTTGTTGGGCTGACATGCTCACTGAAAAACATGTTTGGAGCTATAGCCAAACCGCGAAAATTTTCTTACCATAAAAATCTTGATGCCATAATTGTAGCTATAAACAAGCTGGTGAAATCGGATATTTGTATAGTGGATGGCCTTATTGCCCGTGGCAAATATCCCAAAAAAATGGGTCTTATCCTAGCAGGTGATGATGCCTTGGCAACCGATTTTGTCGTAGCAAAAATTTTGGGATTTAATCCTAGAGCAATAGGACATCTAAAGTTGGCAGAGAAAGAGAATGTTGGAGATGTTAATAATACTGAGCTGATTGAAGATAAGATCAGCTTGAAAGAAGCAAAGAAGCTCTTTCCTGGGTCAAGTTTTCTCTTACACAAGTTGTCATGGGGACTGCAGCTAAAATTACTGGATGTTTATCTCAAGCTTAGCGGAGACGTTAGTCCGCCTTTTCTAAAGGCATAGAGGGCTGTATTCTTCTTTTTTTTAGCAATATGCTCTAGTTGAAAAACTATGACAGATATTTTAATCGTTTGGTCGGTTCTTTGCTCCATTTTCATAGGTTTTCCAAGTTTATACCACCTGTACATGCGGCGCGTAGCATCAAGGCCATGGAAGTTGAAAACTGACAAAACTTATTCTCCAGCAATAACTATTCTTGTGCCTACCTACAATGAAGCAGACGTTATCGACCTCAAATTGGAGAATTTGAGTAAACTGAGATATCCGAGAAACTTAACCCAGATTATCCTAATAGATAGCGGCTCAACAGACAAAACATTGGAAAAAATTTTGGAGTTTTCGAAGATACATCCTGAAATGAACATAAAGCTTGTAAAAGAAGAAGAACGTAGAGGAAAATCTAGGGCGCTAAATCTTGCGTTGAAATATGCAACAGGCGAGGTCATTGTAGTATCAGATGCTGATTGTTTCTGGTTTCCAGATATTTTAGAGAAGTCTCTGCCTTACTTGGCTGATCAAACTGTAGGGGCCGTCGTTGGAAGAGAGGTGATATTGAATCCAAATAGAACTTGGGTCACCAAAAATGAAGCCCTCTATCGTGACCTCATGACGGGTATCAGACTTGGTGAGTCAAAATTTTATGCGACAATCATTTTTGAGGGCGGTTATAGCGCATATAAGCGGGCTTTTTTGGAGGAATTCGATTCTGAAACTGGATGCGATGACACGGGAACTGCTTTAAATGTTGTTCAAAAAAATGCTAGAACAATACTTATCCCTGAAGCCACTTTCTTCACAGCTTTTCCAACAACCTGGAAAGGAAAAATTGTCATAAAAGTGCGAAGAGCCAGCCAACTTGTACAAATTTGGACAAAATGTTTAACCTATTTGTTAAAGAACCAGTTGATGCTGCCGAAACGAATTGCAGTATCTGAGATGTTCCTTCACATCTTCAACCCAATAATTTTTGCTTTCTTAACTTTGGCAACCTTCTTGCTTGTTTTGCAGCATCCTATTTTTCTGCTTGCTTTTTTGTGTATCCTTGTAATCCCTAAAACAAGAAACTTGTTAATTGAAACTTTACAGAACAACGTCATCTTGTTGGGGGCACTTTTCTCTTTAATTTTAAAGCGGAGATTTATTATTTGGAACAAAACCAACGAATCGAGGCAAGAATTAACTCGAGATTTACTTGCAAGCCACAACTTGCTGTGAATAAGCCAACAGCACAATATCTGAACAATCCAAAGAAGGTAGTAATTATGAAGCCAAGAGTTACAGTTGGGATTTGTGTAAAAAATTCCGAGGATTCCATCAAAGAGACTATTGATAGTATTGTTGCTCAGGATTTTCCGCAGGAATTTATGGAAGTAATTTTTGTTGATGATGGAAGTGAAGACGAAACGCTTTACACTATATGTAGTTATGTTCCGAGAATGGATATGACTGTAAAGATTTTTTACCATGAATGGAAGGGTCTCGGAATATCTAGAAATGTAGTAGTGAACAGTGCCAACGGAGATTACATTATTTGGGTTGACGGCGACATGGTTTTGCCATCAGATCATGTTAGAAAGCAGGTTGAGTTTATGGACAAAAACTCACAAGTTGGCATATCTAAAGCTAGATATGGGAAGATAAACGTAGAAAGTGTTGTTGCATTTTTGGAAAATGTTCTCTTCATGGTATATGATTCGAAAGGTGAGTTGGTAGATTCGAGGTTGCCAGGAACTGGAGGATCAATTTATCGTGTTGAAGCTATTCGACAAGTGGGTGGGTTTGATAAAAGAATGAGAGGTGCTGGGGAGGATCTAGATGCCGCGTTCAGAATTAAAAATAGTGGGTGGCTTCTCAAGCAAAGCTCAGCTATTTTTTATGAGAAACGTGTTCAGACGTATCATGGGCTTTGGAGGAAGTGGTTTTGGTATGGTTTTGGTCTTTCTGACCTTTATTGTAAACATAGAGGTATTTTTAGCCTTTTTAGGATGAACCCTTTGGCAGGGGTTATAAATGGTTTTTTGCGCATGGCTGATGCTTATAAGTTAACTCGTCGTAAATCCGTAATTTTGTTGCCTTTCCATTTTGCATTTGAGATGACAGCATGGTGCATAGGCTTCACTAATGGTGTTTTACAAAAAATTTTCAGAACTTGAAATAAGTTTGTTTTCAAGCGCACGCTAGTAAGATTTAATATTCTTGTTTATTCAGAAAAGATTCAAAAAATGATTTACTCCTTATTTCCCTCGTTTTAATTGATGAAACCATAGGTAACTTTCTATATTTGTCGGTGTTTAGTGATGAAAATTTGTATATTAAGTTCTCTTGAGGATTCAATGCAGAGAGATACCGGAGCATCTGTGCGCATTTATTATCTTGTGAATGGTCTTGCTGCACTTGGCAATGATGTTCAGGTAATAATGCCAAATGAAAAGAATGATAGTAACCATATTGAGAATGATGTAGAGATCTATGGTTTTAGAGGTTTGATCCCCAATATTGTGTTAAAAGCTATCAAAAGATTAGTAGGTGTCAAAAGATTCACATCGCTTTATATTTACGATTTGCTCTTTATCTCTCGCATTTGCCCTTTGATTCAAAATTCTGATGTGGTGCAGATAGAACAGCAGACCGCTTGGGGATTGTTAATTCCATTCATCAAGATAGTTTTAAAGAAACCTGTAGTCATTGATTGTCACGACGTTTTTCAAGCTTTAAGAGTTAAGCATACAACTAGTATAAGAAAGTTTTTGGAGGTTTTTTCAGAAAAATTGGCGTATGATCATGCAGATATGGTATTGACAGTCTCCAAGAACGAGAAGAACCGTCTGGTTTCATACGGAGTTAATCCTCATAAGATTCAAGTTATAGATAATGGTGTAGATATTGAAGCTTTCAATCCCTTTGTAGATGCTAGTTTTATCAAAAATCACTATGATTTAAAAAATTTTCATACGATAATTTTTGTAGGGAATATGGAATATTTACCTAACCTAGAGGCAGTACGAATGATAGATTCAAAAATTGCCCCTCTCATTAAGAAGGAGGTTAGTAACGTACACTTTCTTATAGTAGGAAGATCCCCACCAAACATGGAGTTTCCAAATTTAACCTTAACAGGAATTGTTGATAACGTCGCAGAATTTATCGTGGCTTCTGATGTTGCCATTGCTCCCTTGTTTAGCGGATCAGGCACTAGATTAAAGATTCTTGAATATTTTTCCTGTGGTATTCCTGTTGTATCCTCTACTGTTGGAGTAGAAGGCTTGGATGTCAAAAATGGAATTCACGCTTTGGTGGAAGATGATTTGGATAGATTCGCTATGGGAGTAATTAAATTGTTGAAAAATAAAGAATTGGCCACTAAATTAGGGAAAAACGCAAGGGAATTAGTTGTTAATACTTACAGTTGGAAGAAGAGCACAATGAATCTAAGTAAAGCTTACCACAAGTTTTTGGAATAGGCAACAGAACATGCAGTTTTGAATGTCTGATTTTAGGATATATGAATATTATGAATCAGCAAGATTTTTTGATTTTTGTAAATTAAAGTACAAGCTCTCGTTTTGTTCTAGTTTGAATCATTAATTTGACTAAACTTTTGTAAGCTTTTTAAAAATGAATCCGACCGCCGGCTTTTAGAGGGAACTAAAATTAGTTTTCATCCGGCTATTTTGGCTATAAGAATCTCACCACTTTGTGTGGGCGGAGGACACCAATGATCATTCTGCAATAGACCATGTCGCATGTGAGCTGGAACCGTCCAAACCCATCCGATATAACCAATCTCCCATTCATTATATATAGTCAAGCTGTTGTTATAGTATGCAAGTTCGTGCTCCAGTTCTTCGCCTGTACACCACATGTCTGCTCCAATTTCTCCGATAAGAATGGGCTTACTTAGATTATAAAGCACATGAGGTACAAAGCATAACTCATGTCCTTCTTTTAGGTCGTCATATTCCCAACTGTTTACTCTCTCTGGTACAGTGGAGTGAATATTTCCCCGGTACATGTGCATACTAAAAACAATATTGCCTAATGGATCATTGAGCGGGTAGTTTTCAACCCAGTTCATGCTACTATATGGAGAACTTGGATAATCAAGATTAACCCAAATTCCATAATCCCATTGAACCACAATGATTTGTTGGGAGCCAGTAGAACGTATTGAAGTTATACAATCCTGAGTAGCGTCAAACCATGCTTGTCGTGCAAATGGATCACCATGAGGTTCGTTCCATAATTCAAATAAAACATTCGGGTACGAAGACAATTCCTGAGCGACACTATGCCAATTGTCAACAAAATCGTTAACATTTGCTATGGTTGTTTCTGAGCCTGAAAGACTATACGGTGGAAAAGGAAGCGGATCTTGATCTCCATTTCCTTTTACATTCCAGAAGACAATCAACACATAAATGCGTCTCTCTCCAGCCCAAGCGATGGTGTCTTTTACGTGCTGTCTGTAGTTAGACTCATTGGTTTTCCACCATTCAACAGTTAACAAAAGGCGTAAAACATTTACATTCCACTCTTTCATACAATCTAGATTATACTTCACTGCATCAGGGTTCCAATTACCAAGACCCGAATAAATAGTTCCGCCTTCAGGATTCCACCAACCATCAGGGTCATCAAGCATACCTGCTTGGTTGACCCCTCTAAGTAAAACTGTTTGTCCAAGCGAATTTTTGATGTATCTACCTTCAACATGTAAGGGTAAAGCAGTTGCTATAGTGCCAGAACTTTTTATGATCACATTGCTAGCTGGTGATGCTGTTATAGAAGAAATGGTAACAATTCCAATAAGGATAACTGAGATCATGAATGATGCATAAGGTTTTGTGTTGTGCAAGGGTTTGATCCTCTATTTTATCCGTTACACTCCATAAGTTGAAGATTTTGATTAAAGAACTTGTTCTCCATATGCGTTCTATATAAGCACATTTTAAATGTCCGTAATAAATGTTCTGTATTAAGAAACAATATACTCTCGTATAGGGAACCAGAATTAGGCATAACTTTCCTTCAATCAATTACATATGAAAGGTAGTGAATTCTATGAGTTTGGTTAGTTTTGTTAAAATTCAAAATGATGCAATAGATTCATTCAAGCAAGCTATTGCTGATTCGTTAGATCTTATCGGCTATTCCTTTAAACAAGGAACCAAAAGTGTTGTAATCAAACCTAACATGTGTTATTATTGGGACTATTCTACTGGTCAAACTACTGATCCAAAATTTGTAGCCGCTTTGATTGAATTAATTCGTGAAAAGATTTCTCCCAAAACAACTATTTCTGTAGTTGAATCGGATGCATCAGCAATGAAATGCAAATATTCTTTTAAGATGCTTGGTTATGAAAAACTTTCGCGAGATTATGAAGTTGAACTTGTGAATCTATCCAATAATCCAACCAAAACAGTTGAACAATATGTTGGTGGATATAAAATTAAATTACCAATTCCTCAAATAATCCAGAATGCCGACTTGAAAATTAATGTACCCAAAATCAAGTATAGTATTCCAAAAGTCAAATTGACTTGTGCACTAAAAAACATTTTTGGTTGTATTCCTTACCCCAAAAAATTCAGATATCACTCCCAACTTGGAGAAGTAATTGTGGCCATCAACAAAACATTGAATTTTGACCTCTGTATAATAGATGGCAACATCGTTTCTGGGGTTCAACCACGAAGATTGGGCTTAGTAATGGCAAGCGAGGATTCTGTGGCAATAGATGTAGCTGCTTCAAAAATAAGTGGAATAAATCCGAAAACGATAAACTATCTTCACCTCGCAACCGAAGAGGGCCTAGGTCAGATGAACTTCATACAGAAAGGCGTTCCTTTAGATTACTTTAAAGTAAGATATCCTAGGAAAGATGTTCAGAAACAATTACGGGAAAGATTATATGAACTCGTTACTACGATGGGGATTGCTAAACAACTAGGGTTGTAGAAAATTAATACGCTACGGAGGATTAAATACTGCAAAAAATCGGATTAGGGATAATCGGACTCGGATACATAGGTAAAATCCATATGAGGCACTCTATCAAAATGCCTAATGTAAATCTGATAGCCGTCTCCGATTTGTCAAAAAAAGCTCTAAATGACGCAAAAAACGCTGGCATTAAAAGAACGTTCACTAATTACGAGAAACTTTTAAACGAATCCAGTATAGACGCCGTGATTATTGCACTACCCACTCATCTTCATACGAAATGTGCAATACAAGCAGTTGAAGCAGGCAAGCATATATTTCTAGAAAAACCAATAGCTAGAAATCTCGAAGAAGCAAAGAGCATTGTAACAGCTGCCCGTAAAAATTACGTAGAGCTTATGATTGGATATCCGTTTCGATTTAATCAATCCTTTCGTGAACTAAAAACAAAAATGGAAAATGGGTCTCTTGGCGATGTTGAAATTGTACATGCCACTTACCTAAGTTCTGGTCCATTTTCTCATAGAACAGAAAGTGGAAATCCCACTCCTGTCCCCAACTGGTGGTTTAACAAGGATTTAACAGGCGGCGGCGCCCTGCTTGATTTGGGTAGTCACCTCATAAATTTGCTTAGATGGTATTTCGGAGAAGTTAAAGACATAAAAAGCCATTTAGGGTATAGATTCAACTTTGATTTTGAGGATAGTGCATTGTGTTTCATCAAATTTGAATCAGGAACAACGGCGGTTATGACCACCGGATGGTTCTTCCAAGGTTATCACCTAAACGTTGAATTCTTTGGAACTGTAGACCATGCATTTGCACAACATCGTCCAAAAAGCGTTTTAACAGCCCCAAATCAACTGTTGACCCCTACTAAATCGGAGTTTTTTCAACCACACTTTGATGAGCTTCAGTATTTTGCATATTGCCTTCTAAAAGGCTTATCGCCATCACCTTCTGGAAAAGATGGCCTTAAAGATTTAGAAGCAATCTATCAAGCATACCATAACAGCATACGTTTAGATTGAATTTTAAAAGATTCTCGGGAAAACATTTGTAGACTAGATTTAATTTCGGTCTTGGATGTATAAAAGAGGAACAGCGTATTAAATAAAATATTTATCTATCAATTATTGGTTTGGTGAGCTTTATGGAGTCTTACACCATGAATACTCAAAATCCAAAGAGTGCATTATTGCTGGTTATTTTATCGATGTTTATATTTTGCTTTGTTGTTTTCTTGGATATACCGATTGCGAGACAGGTCATCGGCTTTTTATATCTTACATTTATTCCAGGTTTCGTTTTCTTGAAGATACTAAAACCTGACAAGTTTAGTGTGGTAGAAAAAATTCTTTTTTCGGTTGGGCTTAGTGTTGCTTTCCTAATTATTGCTGGATTTTTAGTAAACGAATTATCTTTAATGTTTGGTTTTCTGCAGCCGCTTTCATTAATGCCTTTGATGATAGTTTTGAATGGCCTAATCCTGGTGGGCTTAGTTTTTCTCTACCTAAAAGGTGAGGGTGTAGGCGTCTGGGATATTGAGTCACTCAAAAAATCTCCCCTTAGCTTACTGTTTCTAGGTCTCCCAATTCTGAGTATTGTTGGAGCAATATATGTAAATGTCTATCAAAACAATTCGCTTCTTCTCCTTATGATAATATCCATCGCAATACTGTTTATTGCTGCTGTTTTTTCCAAGAAACTATTGCATCCAAATCTCTATCCTTTTGCTTTATTTATGATTGCTGTTGCTCTTCTTTTCCATTCTGCACTAATTTCCAACTATATTATCCCCTTTGGCTCAGATGTCCCTGCTGAATATTTTCTTTTTAGAACTACCCAAAACAACGCGCATTGGAGTGCCACTCTTCCATCTGTTACCGGACTTGGGTCATATAATGATATGTTAAGTATAACCATTTTTCCTACAATCTATGCTAACACATTAAATCTTGATGCATCATTAGTGTTCAAAATACTCTACCCACTTATCTTTTCTTTCGTACCTTTAGGGTTATACCAAACTTGGCAGACATACATGAGCAAAAAATACGCTTTTATCGCGGCTTTTCTGTTTATGGCTCAGATGACCTTTTACACCGAAATGCTGGGATTAAACCGTCAGATTATCGCCGAATTGTTTTTCATTCTGTTGCTGTTTGTCATTCTTAGTAAGAAAATAAAGCCAATTAATAGGACCGTGTTCTTCGCGGTCTTTAGTTTTGCTTTGGTAACGTCACATTATGCACTCGCTACGATTTTTCTATTCTTCATCTCTTTCGCTTCAATTCTTTTAATTGTCTTGAGGCGTCCAAGCAAAAAAATAACTCTCTCCATGGTTGCTTTATTTTTTATAATAATGTTCACATGGTATATCTACACCGCAGGGTCAGCCAGTTTTAACACCCTTTTAGCTAAGGCAAACTACGTCAATAGCCAATTAGGAGACTTTTTCAATCCTGCCTCACGAGGACAAACTGTGCTGACTGGTTTGGGTATGACTGAATCGCCGTCTATTTGGAATACCGTTAGCCGAATGTTTGCGTATCTTGTTCAAGGGTTTATTGTTCTTGGTTTCGTTGGTTTGATTACTAAAAAACTTGAGAGTGTGAAAATTGAAAAGGAATATTTCGTTTTTACCATATTAGCCACGGCATTTTTGGCTATGCTTATTCTAGTGCCGGGGCTAGCTAATACGCTTAACATGACGAGATTTTATCATATACTTCTGTTTTTCTTGGCTCCCTTATGTGTTGTTGGTGCCAGCTTAATTGTGAAGTTGTTTTCTAAGCGGCAAAAAGAATTTGCTGTTTGCGCTCTGTTGCTATTGGTGTTAGTGCCCTATTTTCTGTTTCAAACAAACTTTGCATATGAAGTGACTGGAACTGATAGTTGGTCAATTCCTCTTAGCGGATACAGAATGGATGCTTCTCGATTATATGGGCACTATGGATATACAGACGATTACAGCGTATATGGTGCCCAATGGTTATCAAAGAATGTTGATGTAAAAAATTCTACAGTATATGCAGATGGGCGAACAGCGATTAATGTTTTAACTATACATGCTTTGATTTCGGGAGATAAGCGTTCATTGTCTAATGTTACGGTAGTGGCAGATAACGGTGTTGTCTATCTCAGTACTTTGAATGTTGTTTATGACGTAATTCCGTATGGAGATCTTTCCTGGAATACACCTGAACTTTCCCCCATCTTTGACGATTTAAACATAATATATACAAATGGCGGCAGTGAGATTTATAAAAACATGCCTTGAATGGGCTAGTTTTTGATATTTAAAAAATATACTAGATTTAGCTACTAAAGCAAGTTTCTGTATTATAATATGTACAAAAGCACACTTTGCTAAAAAAGATGTGTCCGCAAGAGTTGAAAAGAGATATGCCCCAGCAAGTCACAGTTTTAATTCCCTCTGCTGGAAGGTCACATTTGATTAAATATACACTTAAGGGGCTCCAGACACAAAGTTTCAAGGATTTTGAAGTTTTGTTGGTCTTGAGACCAAATGATGTTGAGACAGTAGAAGTAGCTGAGGGTTTCAGTAAGTATCTTGATGTCCGAATTCTTTTCCAGAAGCGTCCAGGGTTCATGGATGCCTACAATGAAGGAATATGTGCTAGTAATGGTGATGTAATAATGTTTCTAGATGATGATGCTGTACCTAACTCGAACTGCATTAGGGAGCATCTTTTGACTTATGAACGAAGTAATGTTTCAGGTGTTTCAGGGGATGTCATACCTGCATATCTTGTAAATGGAGTTTTGAAACCTATCAAAAACTCTTCCGACATTGTCAGTTTTTATAAAGAACCAGATATGCTGCGAATAATTGGTGACAAACTCTGGAATTGTCCACTGGATGGTCAAGAGAGTTATCTGGCCTACCTATCGAAAGCAGGCTATTCTAAAAAAAATGTTCGCTTGATGCACCAAAAGATAGCTAATTCATTGTTATGTATGGGTGCAAACACCTCAATTCTCACTTCCGCTCTCAAAAATTTCCAAATACCTACTTCTTTTCTTAAACGTGGAATTGCTAATGAGCAAATCATTGGATGGAATTTGTGGAGAAACGGTCACACTATGGTGTTCAACCCAAGAGCAAAAGTGTATCATATTCGACATGGCCAAACGCTAAGTCGATTTCTTGATGTAAAAAATATCTTTCAAGCGACAATAGAGAATGAATTGTTGTTTTATTATCTTCTTCCAATAGAAGAAAAACTTTCTAAAATGCACCGCATTGTCTCTCTTTTGTATAATTCTTTGGTGCACATCAAAAAGCTTAGGGAAAACTGGAAACACGAGATGGCTGTTCTGAGAGGTATCTTACTCGGGAACATGATAGGGCTCAAATGGCTAATTTCCAGAGAAATTGGAGGATCATATGTGCCAACTCAAGATGCCCTGTTTAAATAATTCATTCAAATTCTCATCGCCAAAATTTCATAAAAACACGCTTATAGAGGATAATTCTTTTGGATAAGCTTGAAGAAACTATTTTTCGTTATCGAAATAGCCGATTTTTGGTAGTTGAACCAGGCGGCAACCACGGCGATCGTTTGATCTATAACGGTATGATGAAGAAACTCAAGCAACTCCAGATAAAACATATAGTGCTGCGGTATAAGGAATGTTTCAAAATTCCTCTCTTTGCCACGCTATATTTTGGTCCATGGAACAGAATCTTAAGAGTTGCTAGGGCGGCAAATAAATTAGGTAAAAGTTGGAGCCTTGCAATTAGCAGAGTAGACAGGTTGATATATGAAAAGATTTTGAGACCTTATAAAGTTCCAGCCACTCCGAGCGATGTAATTCTGATTCATGGGGGTGCAAATATGAATGATTTGTGGTCCCATGGCATAAGGCTTCTCAAAAGTGTACTCCACTATAATCCTCATAACGTTATAATCATTGGACCACAAACATACTGGTTTGATGAAACTTGCTTTCCATCGCTTTTCACAAAGGCAAAGCAAGACATTTATCTATTTTGCAGAGAAAAATTTAGTTATCAACTTTTAAAGTCACTAAGACTTCCGAGCAACATTCATGTTCTTCTATCGCATGACACGGCATTTTACCTGTCAAAAGAAGACTTCCATGTTCGTCAAGGTTATTACGATTTAATATGCCTAAGAACCGATAAAGAATCAGCACTGTTTAAGAAGAAAGAAGAAGCGACAAAGTTTTTTGAAGGGATGACTCAGGGAGGGCAGTTAAAAAGCAAAATACTCATAGAAGACTCTTCATTATTGAGGGATTACAGAGATTTTATTCGCATAATCGAAACATCAAAAAGGATTTATACTGATCGTCTTCATGTTGCAATACTAGCCGCTATTCTTGGTAAGGAGACAGTTCTTTATCCTAATTCATATTACAAAACCAGAGGCATTTACGAATACAGCTTATCAAACTACCCTAACGTCAAATTTGTCCCTTCTCCTCCGTCTCTTGAAGAATTGCAACAGATATGTGAAGCTAATCAATAGGCTTAGGCGAATTAAATGTCTACAAAATATATCAGACTTGACGAAACACGCATAAAAAATAATCAAACGGTTGTCTCTAAGCTATCTTTCTCCTATAATATGAAAAACTATTTTCAGTCTTCTTTGTTCTTTGCAAAATATGATGTGAACATTCAAAACATAAACCCAAGCATTCTGAATATCCCCGTTGTCGCAAACATAATGCCTCTCGCATGGGCAACTGGCGCCGATATTTTCGTTGAAGAGCTTGACGAGACATTTCTCCAATCGCTGGACAGAATACGGGTGGTAATGGAAAAATGGTACCCGCAGTTTTCTTTTTCCACACGTATTCATACAGAGAACAGGGTTATGAACAACTTTTCTAATGAACATAACGCAATGCTGTTCAGCGGAGGACTTGATTCCACATGTTCCTATATTAAATGCAAAAATAAAAAACCACTTTTGATAATGATTTGGGGAGCTGACATTCCTCTTACTGAAAAAGAATTTTGGGGAAAAACCAAGGAGAAGTATGAACAGTTCGCAGAGGAAGAACACACAAGAATACGCTTCATAAAGACGAACATGCGACAATTACTAAATGAAAAAAAACTCACAAATGATTTCGGCAAGTTCTTAACTCAGCGTTCATGGTGGGGCGGCATTCAGCACGGTATGGGGTTATTAGGTTTATGTGCACCCTTAACTGCAACGGCGAACATCAGCACTCTTTTGATTGCTTCTTCGTCCACTCCTGATTCATTGAGACATGGGAGAGTTTGGGGTTCACATCCACTTATTGATAATAAACTGTCTTGGGCAAACATTCGAGTAATCCATCATGGTGCTAACTTGAGTCGACAAGGGAAGATTAGATATTTGCTAAAGGATTACATAGAAACTCACAAACGTTATCCTGTCTTAAGGGTTTGCTACTCTCAGTTTCGAGAACCCAACTGCAGTAAATGTGAAAAATGTTTGAGGACAATAACTGGATTAGCTTTGGAAAACATCGATCCGAACAAATGCGGCTTTGACGTTGACAAAAACTTTTTTAGTTCACTCAAAAAATTCTTTGTAAAAGAAAGGTTTAACCTCATTGCAGGCAATAAAGTAGTAATGTGGACTGACATTCAACGGCATATCCCCCAGACATTTACTAATGATATGTACAATTCTAAAGAGTTTTTCGAATGGTTCAGATATTTTGATCTTTCAGAAAAATTTGCCAGAAAAAACCCACGATATTGGTTCTCACTTATCTTCCAAAGACTGCCTGAAAGTATAAGAAGGAGTATAGTTAGATTTTCTGCTGTCTTCAAAAGAGCGCTGAAACGAAACTCTGCTCTTCTTTGAATCCATAAACATATTTTAGTCAGCGCAGTTAATTTGGATATGCTTTAACCAAAGCAGGAATCCTGTCAAAATCTTCAAACCTGCCGAATCAATAATTCCATCTTCAAAATTAACATTAATATTTGCGGCAGGAAGTAACTCTTTTAAGAAGTTTTCATCAAACAGATGTGAGGCTAATTTGCGACCAGATTCTGCATTTCGCCTTATTGTTTGCCATCCAGGACTGGTAAAGTCATATATTCGATAGTAATAACGTCGTTCACCTCTCAGTTTCATTAGTTTGTGCCGCATTTTACGCGCCTGAGCAAGGTTCCATATTCCCCAATTTCCATATATTATCTGCTGCTTAAGTCGTTGCAGAGTTGTGGGTTTGAGAGGAGTTGTATCGTAGAAGTTACGGTCAAGGGGGAGTCGTGTCAATTGGGGAAATTCTTTACATAATAATTCTTTCTGTGCCCGTCTTGCCAGTAGAGTGGTAAGTGGCATTCCAGCAGCAACCTGCAATACTTGGCTATCAACGAAAGGTAACACCGGCCAAGCTCCAAAAGAAAGCATCCAAGCTGGGCTTCCTACGTGAAACCTATGTCTGTGATGAAGGAAAAAACAATATATCTGTTGAAATTCCAATTTGGAATATTTTTGGTAAACCTTTTTGATGCGTGCAAGTGTGTCAGAAACAAGATTATCAAAAACCTCAGGCTTAAGTAATTTTCTCAAGACATCTGCCGAGAAACCATAAGCGTTCAAGGCACCGAAAGATGTTTCGGATGATATGCTTTCAGCAGATATGGGACGATTAAAGGTTATGCCTCCTCCTCCTACTATAGAATCACCGAGATAACCTATAACTACACGTGGAGCCAATTTTCGCAGATATGAGTAAAGCCCCCAGCCTGTCACATTACCGAAGCCATTAGCAAGATGTTCCCACCTAACCTTAAGTTCAGCGCATATCGAATAGTTCTCAAATTCAATATTTGCTCTATGATGCTCAAAGCCTAGGGTTGAAGCCACTTTGACTGCGCACTTCATTTCAAAATCTGTGGGCAATCCCGCAGTCAATGCAACGACCTCTGCGCCTCTGCGTTTAAGGTACCCTCCCAGCATTCTTGAATCAAGTCCTCCAGAAAGAGTGAGGCAATACTTGGTTCCGGGAGGTGCATGGCGAGCAACTGCTCTTTCAAGTGCTTGATCTAATAAATCCAAGTGGTCAGAAAAAGATAAATCAAAATATTTGTTTGACACCGGAATTCTGTACTGCTCTAACTCTTTAGGTTCTTCTCCAGAACGCCACATTAAGAGATGCCCAGCATCTAAGCGTTTAACTCCCTTCAACAAGGTTTGTCCATCGAATAAACCGTTTGTAAGAAGTATCCCCACGAGTCCTATGGGATTAAACTCCATCTGGAAACTTTCATGATACCTGAAAAGCTCAGGACTTGATCCAACCAGCAAAACATCCTCAGGTGTATAATAATATAAAGGAAAAAGACCCAACAAATCAGCCCCAACAACAATACCTTTCTCGCGACTGTATACAAAAGCAGCGTGAAATCCATCGAATGGATTTGGCAAACTATTAGAGAGGTTGTCCCAAAGCCTTCTCAATTCTCCAGCGTTTATTCTTTCGAATCCTAGCTGATTGATAGCATCTCCCCAAATCATAGCAACTCCTTCGCTGTCACTTAACTGGCTGATAGGCGTCCATGAACCAGCAGCCCAAACGGAACTTAGATCTCCGTTGGAAACTGTGAAAACGGACAAACCGTCAACAGGTGATATATGTGGCTTTATTTTTCTTACGAAACGCATCCGTCGTTTAGCGTTTGGATCAATAACTATTACAAAATTTACCAAGTGATCATTCTCCAAAAATGAATCAAGCATAAAGGATAATTAATCTTTTCCCAAAAAATGCAAGAACATCGACGCGCGTGCTCAATAATTATTCACCGTTATCCACTAATCGAACTTAACTATATGAGTTGTTAGAATACAGAAAAGGGTGCATGAGTTGCGAGTTGGTGTTTTTAATCCCACATTTAATGTCTATGGTGGAGGAGAATTCGTAGCAGCGGTTATCGCAAATACACTGGCTCAAAACAATTATGATGTCACCCTTTTCACAAGTGGGAAAGTAAATCAGCGGGAAGTCAAAAAATTCTTTGGGAAAAGTCTCAATCCCTCCATAAAAGCCATTGTTCAACCTTCACATATCCAACCGGGGGGACTGTTAGATTTTTATCAAAGCATTTTCCGTTCCTACATTTTAAAATCAAAATGCGATGTGTGGGTAGACGTTTATTCCAATTGTGTTTTCCCGTGGACAAATATAAGCTACATCCATTTCCCCTTTCTGAACCATTACAATTACAAACCACGGTTCCCATACATTAAAAGCCCACATCTCCTGCCAACTGGAGGTTTGCCATACGCTTTCTTTGAGAAAAAACTCCTTAACACTAACGGAAAAATTATAATCGCCAACAGCAACTACACAGCAGAGGAGATTAAAAAAAATTCTGGAAAAGAAACGACAATATTATATCCACCAGTACCTTCCGTCTTTTTCAATAATAACCCAAAAATTTTAACTAAAACTAAGAGAAAAACTCTAGTGGTCACTATATCCCGTTTTTCTCCAGATAAAAAATTAGAAAAAATTCCTTATATCGCCTCACTAACCGATAAAGATGTGCAATTTGCGATAATTGGTCGCGTACATTACAAAAAGACGCTGTTGTCTTTGCAAAAACTTACTGAAAAACTTGGTTTAAATGACAGAGTACTTTTTTTCACAGATATTTCAAGAATTGAAATGAGACGACTTTTGGAAGATGCGAAGATATATTTGCACACAAGGGAATACGAACATTTTGGAATTTCAGTAGTTGAAGCGATGGCTATGGGATGTGTGCCTATAGTACATGATTCTGGTGGAACAAGAGAGTTTGTGCCTGGCAATCTTAGATATCGAAGAATATACGAAGCAGCCACAAAAATTACAAAGGAGCTCTCTGGTTGGTCTCCTCGTAAAGCCATTGAAAATGCAAAAAATGCAGAAAAATTTAAGGAAGAAAACTTCGCGAATGATTTTATGCAACTCTTCAACCAATATACCGCTCAAAATTTTTAAATGTGCACTAGGGTGTGCGTTGTTAAGCTTTTGCTTTTTATGAACTTTTTCTTTACGTAATCTGTAACTTTCCCCCTTTTTGTGTTTTTCCTTTGAAGTTGTCTACGCGCTTGTGGTGGAAGATATACAAATATTGTTGACTCGCACAGAGTTTCATCTTTACACTACTGTATATTTCCTTTTTCAAGTGTTCTATTCCCTTGACGCCATTATTAGCATTAGGTTTTTGCCAAGGCTTACTGTTTTTCTAAGAGTAAAGTTTGCTTGCGTCAATAATTTTTTCATACGTTCAGGATGAAACCCATGAACTTCCATGACTATTTTACCGATATTGTCAAGTAGTCCCTCGCTAACGCTTTTCGTCATTATATCCCATTCAACTCCTTCACAATCCATCTTTAACAAGTCAACATAGCCAACCATGTCTAACGCAGATTTAATGGACACTTGTTTGACTTGATATTTATCGTTCACTTGAAGAAAACCGTCTTCTGCACCTATTCCTGCATTAACCACGGCAATTTTTTCAGCATATCCATTCAACAGAGCGTTCTCTTTTGCCATCGCCGCAAAAGTGGAAATAGGTTCGTATGCTATTATTTTCTTGGCTCCTCTGCGCGCGAAATACACCGCTGTATCTCCTATATATGCGCCTATATCCAGCACAACACAATTATCAACATCAAAAAAACCGTAGGCATCCTCTAGAAACGTTTCTTTTAAAACTATTACGGCGTTGATATTGGGGACATGAAATCTCATATTTTGGACTGTTGCGTAGAGTTTTTCACCATGACTGTTAAAACAGATTTCGCCCATGGTTTCAAAATAACTTTTCAACCAGTAATAGTTTGATTTGTTGAGTTTGATGTTCGTGTTAAACTCTTTAATCATAAATTGGTTGTTACCACGCCAACACATTTTGTCTCCGTAAGCCAAAAGCAATGTTACTAATCGGAAAAAAAATGAGTATGATTCTATATACTTGAAAATTGCGGTCGGAAATCGGAGTTTGTGGAGAGCCAAGCCGCTATATATAGCTAACTTATGGAATACACTTTCTTCTTCACTCATAACCTTATCACTCATCGACACCTTATTTTAATATTTTACCTAAAGGGGCAACACCTCCAGCGCCTTTTTCATTTGCGTACGCACTAGAAAGCAAAACCAATATACAAACCAGACCTTTAAAACACTTAAAACACAAAAGCTGGGAAAACTCTTGGAAAAAGCCTTAAAAATGGGTAAAGTTTCTGTAACCGGCAGTTTTCAACTTTTCATTGGGAAGGCAGCATCCACCATCATACTAGCTGTTGGATCAATAATTTTAGCTAGGCTCATGGCACCCGCAGAATACGGATTATACGCAATCGCACTAGTTCCATCAATGACACTGAGCCTATTCCGTGATTGGGGAATAGGAAAAGCTATGGCAAAATACATCGCTCACTATAAAGCCATAGGCAAAGATGAAAACATCCATGACATAATTGCCGCAGGTTTAATATTTAGGGTTACAATTGGACTGGTTTTATCCCTTCTCTCCCTATTCCTAGCAAGTTTCATTGCCACAACCATCTTCAACAGACCCGAAACCACATTCCTAATATCAATAGCCTCAATCGCAATTATTTCAGAATCAGTACTGACTGCAGCCCAGTCAAACTTCACCGGCTTCGAAAGAATGAAACTCACCAGCTTCACACTAATTTGCCAATCCATAATAAAAAGTATTGCAGGCCCACTACTAGTTCTTGTAGGATACGGAGCTATGGGAGCAGTCCTAGGCTATACCTTCTCCTTTCTAATCGCAGGCGTAATAGCAATAATATTGCTCTATTTCCTTCTTTTCAAAAATCTAAAAAAATCCAGCTTCCACCTAGCAGACATGAGCAAAACCTTGAAAATAATGTTACGCTACGGGGTGCCCCTTTCAATATCATCAATCTTAGTAAGTTTTCTCTACCAATTTTATGCTTTTTTGATGGCTTTCTACTGTAACGATGTTATGATAGGTAACTATCAAATTGCAGTCAACTTTGCAATGTTTATAACCTTCTTCACTTATCCAATAGCAACTGTGCTGTTTCCAGCCTTCTCAAAACTTGATCCAAAAAGGGAATTTCAGCTTCTACGAACGGTGTTTTCGTCTGCCGTGAAGTACGCTGCTTTGTTTCTGGTACCAGCCACGATGGTAACCCTTGTTCTTTCGGAATCTGTGGTTGGAACAGTATTTGGACAAAAATGGGTTCACGCACCTTTATTCTTATCGTTATATGTTGTACAAAATCTTTTTGTGTTGATTGGAGGATTCATAGTGTATAGCTTTTTACAAGGTGTAGGAGAAACAAAAATCCTCCTAAAACTAAGCCTCCTAAAATTATCGCTTGGTATTCCACTAGCTTTCATCCTAATCCCCACATATGGCATAGTAGGCGTAATATTAGGAACTTTCTTCGCCGACATACCCTACCAAATTTTAGGTCTTCACTGGCTGTGGAGACACTACAACGCCAAACCAGACTTCAAAATATCCGCCAAAATATTCCTGGCAGCTGCTATTGCCACCATAGCAACATATCTATCCCTCAACCTTCTCGTCACCGCCGAATGGGTAAAGCTGCTAATCGGAGGAACCCTTTTCTTAACTGTCTACATCCTTACGGCTCCAATCATCGGCGCAATCAGCCAAAAAGATACCCAAACACTCAGAACCATGTTTTCCGGCCTAGGAGTAATCTCAAAACTAATAAACATACCACTAGCCCTAGCAGAAAAAGCAGCAACTCTCAACAATGCTTAAAAAACTAAATACAACAACAACCCCAACCTCACCATTTAAACACATCACATTTCTCCATCACATACTGTACACATATATCTCCGAAATCCTCAAATAACAATCAAACATAACCAAAATAGAACGAAATCTGAGAGTAAAAAGGCGAAACAGATGAAGCACTTTAATTCCCTTTTCACTTTCCTTCTCCAACACAAGAAAAGCCTACTGCTTATAGTTATTGTATCAACAACAACAGTACTAATCAGCAGTGCCATCTCCATATGGCTCAGCGACTTCCACAACCTAACCCTCCCAACCATCGGAACCATAAAAACCATTGGTGTAGAAGCCTACTGGGACCCAAACTGCGAAAACAAAACAGAAACAATTGATTGGAATACCCTATGGCCAGGAACAACGAAAAACGTCACATTATACATACGAAGCGTCAGCAACGTTAAAACAGCCATTCACCTCCACACATCAAACATTACCCCTGCCAACGTCTCAGAATACCTCAACCTCTCTTGGAACTACGACGGAACTCCCCTTAATCCTAGTGAAGTAATCCAAGTGACACTGTTTTTATCCGCTTCTGATGACAAATCATTTAGTCGGTATCTTATCAATAACTATGTGACATACTTCAACATAGACATTCACATTGTCGCATCTGAATAGATATACATAGTAGATTTTTCTAAAGATTATTTTTCCTACGACTGGAACTTAATGTCAATTATATTGTACTGTGGGGATAGTTTTAATGCATAAAACAAAGCATATTCCCCGGGTAAGCATCGGATTGCCCGTTTTCAACGGTGAGAAATACATCGAAGATACATTAGATTCGATTCTGACTCAGACATTCACGGATTTTGAGCTGATTATCTCCGATAACGCCTCCACAGATAAAACTTTACAAATCTGTCGTGAATACGCAAGAAGAGATAGCAGAATCATTTATTATCGGAGTGAAAAGAATCATGGAGCCGCTTGGAACTTTAATAACGTCTTTAGGTTGTCATCAAGCTTTTATTTTAAATGGTCAGCACACGATGATTTGCATGACCCTGACTACTTACTGAAATGCGTCCGTGTGCTTGACAATGACCCCTCCATCGTCTTATGTCACTCTAAAATAGGTGTTATCAATCAACATGGAACAAAAACAGGAACTAATGATTACTGTGCTAAACTTGACTCAAAGAAACCAGAAACACGTTTTAGGGAAATATTGAAGAAGAAACCAGTATTCACGATTTTTGGAGTTATGAGAAGAAGCGCACTTAAAAAGACGCCCTTACTAGCAGGTTATATTGGCTCAGACTGGAATTTGCTTGCGGAACTGAGCCTTGCTGGCCGAATATTTGAAATTCCAGAATATCTGTTCTTTCGAAGGGATCATGCACAGTCATACACAAACAGGCATTATTCAAAAATGATTAAAATCCACGATTATCGAACCGAATCGCTTTGGTGGACGGGAAACATCAAAAAACCCCTAATTACATTACCATACTGGAACAATTGTCTAGAGTTTTTTAGATCTATAAATCGTTCTTCACTGAAGTGGTTTGAGAAACTATCATGCTACCATGAAATAGGTAAGTGGCTAATCAGAGGAAGGTGGCGTTTGCTGTACGAAGACTTGAAAAATGAGTACCGACTACTACGCCTCAAGTTGAATTGCACACAAGCCACCAAAGACGATACCAGATCAGATGGCAAATCTTTCTTTGGAGTACCTCCAACCCAATTATCTATAGGGTCATAAGTTAAGAAATGGTGCGCAAAAATTATCAATAAATAATTATTTGGTCATTAGGCGTAATATTACGATTTAGTTCAAAAGGTTGCCATTCATAAATTGTTAGCAAAGCGAATTTCTAAGTGTTAGAATCATAAAATTCGATTTGAAAATTTTCATGACGAAAAATCAAAGAAAATAAGGGAACAACATGAAAGTGGCAATTCTCGCCGGAGGTTCGGGGACTCGTCTCTCTGAAGAAACTGTGAAAAAACCGAAGGCTCTCGTGGAAATTGGGGGACAACCAATTCTCTGGCATATTATGATGCATTATTCTCATTTCGGCTTCAATGAGTTCGTGATAGCACTTGGTTACAAAGGTGAATACATAAAGCGTTGGATGCAAGAATACAGTAATTTGAACAGGAACATAATTGTAAAAACAGATACGGATGAAGTTACCTCACCTAATAGAAATAAGCGTGGTCAACTAGGTTGGATAGTAAGGTTAGTTGATACTGGACAGAAAACACAAACTGGCGGTCGAATCAAGCGATTAGCTCCTTGGTTAGACGATCAAACATTCATGTTAACTTGGTGCGATGGTCTATCAGACATCAATCTGGACGCCTTGCTGAAGTTCCATCTTTCTCATGGTCGACTTGCAACTTTAACTGCAGTCCAACCTCCTAGCCGTTTTGGTCATCTTGTTTTGGACGGAGACAAAGTGATGCAGTTCAAAGAAAAACCGCAAACTCTTGACTATTGGATAAATGGCGCCTTCTTTGTTTTGGAACCAGAAATATTCAACTATATCGATGGCGATAATACGCAGTGGGAAAGAGAACCCTTAGAAAAATTGGCAAAAGACGATCAGCTCATGGCCTACCGCCATACCGGTTTCTGGCAGTGCATGGACACACTTCCAGAGAAGTTACTTCTTGAAAAACTCTGGAAAAGTGGCAAGTCACCTTGGAAAATTTGGAAGGAGTAATTAATGCCACGCTATATCTTCATAGAATAGGTCAGATTCATTGTTCCGTGGTATCGCTTTTAGCGGAGAAATAAAAGAGCCTTAATAACTTACCTATGGCTTAATACTTTGTTTGGTATCTATCCCTTTCTAAATATCTAAGAGCATAATTTTGAATATATTCAATATTAGTCCAGACAGGAGTGTGATGGCCAGCCATAACCTTTCCCAACCTATATATGTACAATGCTCTCATCAATTCTCCAATAGCGTCCCCAAAAAAAAGCGACATAATTTTTGCATAATTCCTGAAGTTGCTCCCACCAAAATGTAAAAATCCGCACCATTTTGCCATTTCTATGGCCACGATGTCTTTGAAAAATTGGAGATTGACCAACTTTTGCCTCCTATATCTTTCGTAACATTGTACAAAGTATTCTCCAAGATCTACTTTGGCACTTTCTCTCTCTAGCCTTAACTTGTGATATGTCCACGCTACATCATATGCGGGGTCACCCACACTTGCTTCTCCCCAATCTACCACGATACAGTGCCCCTTTGATAGGAGAATGTGATTAGGCTCATAATCTAAGTGAAGTAAGGCAGGGCAAACTTTTTTCGGCTCCCTATATCCCACTCTCTTAACTGCAGCGATGAATCGTCTTTGATAGGGGGGAGAAAAGCCTAAAAAGCTCATGCAATGTTTGTTAATAAAAAACCATGTATCCAACAAACTTTTTTGTTTAACTTCATATTGTCGCTGCAGAACGTCGGAGATTTCAACGTAACTCAAATTTACTTTATGTATATCCACTAAACATTCAGCCATTTTTTTAACTATGCCTTCAACATCTTTTCCGTCCATCAAATAGTCTGACGCATTTTTTGCCACAATTCTCTCCATAATCATAAACGGTTTCTTTAGCACTTTATCATTCTCTTTAAAACAGTAAGCAGTTGGAACAGGCAGATTTTGTTCCTTCAAAGTTTTAAGTATTGCAAATTCTTTTCGCCCTTTTTCCACAGTTTCCTCTCCAAATAACTTCAAAATAAACTCTTTCGATTGCTTACAACCCCCTGAAGTGAATGTCCCCAAAAAAGAATACATAAAAGAAGATCGCCCTTGCTTATCAAACCTGCGAAATCCACGGACACTAACATTTTCGGCATCATATGGCAAAAAGGTTGTCAATAACTGAGCAAATTTTGCAGTTAATTGAGACGAAGAATTCGATTTTATTACTTTTCACCTAACGTTATTTAAATAATCCTTTGCAGGTATTGAAATTTAAAGCTTAACTCAGTTCAGCTAATATTTTCTGCTCTATCTAACTCCTAGTGCGAGGCTTCCCGAATACCATTTATTTTTTTCCAACTCTTCAACAGAAGAAACAGAAAAAAGAAAATCATAACAAAAGAGTAGTTGAAATCTCACCTCCATATTATCGATTCATCAATTCTATATGCATAAAGAACAGACAAACTAGATAAGATGCCACAAAAATCAAGTTACGAACTCGCAGAGATAAAAGAAATTCTGTTTATTATTGAAATTTGACGTTAAGTGAAAATAATAGAAAAAGAATGGAGGAATGAAAAATGCGTGTGCTGTTAACGGGTCATAAAGGATATATAGGCAGTGTTATGCTACCCTTGCTCCTAGCAGAAGGCCATGACATTGTAGGTCTTGATAACGACCTCTTTGAAGGGTGTACCTTTGGCGGCAGGTCAATCTTTGGAGATATCCCAAATATCCCGTATATAAAAAAAGACATCCGTGAAGTTAAACTTTCAGACCTAAAAGGATTTGATGCCGTAGTACACCTTTGCGCTCTGTCAAACGATCCGCTTGGATACTTCAACCCAGAAATTACATTCAAAATAAACCATAAAGCCTCGGTTAACTTAGCGAAACTAGCTAAAAAGGCCGGAGTCCAACGCTACCTCTTTTCCTCATCATGCAGCATCTACGGTGACTCTGGAACTGAATTGGTAAATGAAGAATCGAAGCCACGCCCAATCACTCCATATTCAGCATCAAAGTTCCGCGCCGAAGAAGGCATCTCAAAGTTGGCTGACTCCAATTTTTCCCCAACTTTCCTACGCTCCGCAACAGCATATGGCGTCTCTCCAATGCTAAGATTTGACTTGGTTCTAAACAACTTAGTTGCTTGGGCACACACAACAGGGTTTATACTGCTAAAAAGTGATGGCCTGTCATGGCGGCCAATCGTACACATCGAAGATATATTGCGGGCTTTTGCAGCTGTCCTAAACGCCCCCCAAGACTTAGTTCATAACCAAGTTTTCAATGTTGGTATAACCGAGGAAAACTATCAAATAAGAGAACTCGCTGAAATCGTAAAAGATACAGTGCCAAACTGCCACATTGAATATTCAAAAGATGCCGGCCCAGACAAACGTTCCTATAAAGTCGACTTCAGCAAGATAGCCCAAACACTGCCCGAATTTAAGCCACAATGGAATGCTCGCCGAGGAGCAAAACAACTTTACGACACCTACAAAAAAGTGAAATTCAGCCTCGAAGAGTTTGAAGGACCAAGATACAGGCGTATCAAACATCTCCAAGAAAACCTTAACAACGGCCGTCTGGACAAAAATCTGCGCTGGAGAAACATCAAAAAATGAGTAGCCCGCCACCATACACACAAATATCAGGCTGCCGCTCCTGCGGAAACCCTAATCTTGAACCAATTCTGTCTTTCGGAACTACTCCTCTAGCAGATGCATTATTCACAAAAGAACAACTGAAGAGGCCAGAGCTGAAAGTCCCCCTTACCCTAGTTTTCTGCCCAAACTGCGGGCTTGCGCAGATAAAAGAAACTGTGGACCCGCGGATCCTTTTTTGCAGAGACTATCCTTATTTCTCTTCCACCTCAAAGGAATATCTAAGGCACTCTCGGGAGAACGCGAAGAAACTAATTACAGCAAGAAAGCTGAATTCAAACAGCCTTGTAGTCGAGCCTGCCAGCAATGACGGTTACATGCTTAAACAATTCTTGGAGCATGGAATCCCAGTTCTTGGAATTGATCCAGCGAAAGAACCTGTTCAAGCTGCGCGAAAAGCAGGAGTTACAACCCTTTGTACTTTTTTTGAAAAGAAACTTGTAAACAAGCTTAGGCAAGATGGGTTAATAGCTGATGTATTGATTGCCAACAATGTATTGGCCCATGTTGCAGATCTCAATGACTTTGTAGAAAGCATCCGAACGATATTGAAGGATTCTGGTGTAGCGGTTATAGAGGTACCTTATGTAGTTGACTTGATTCGTAACCGTGAATTTGATACCATCTATCATCAGCATCTCTGTTATTTCTCAGTCACCGCTCTGAACCATCTATTCAGAAGACATTCCCTTTTCCTTAATGATGTAAAGCATTGTGATGTGCATGGCGGATCATTGCGGCTGTATGTGGAACCTCAAAAAAATATTAGTAAATCAGTTCGGTTACTCCTAGAAGAAGAGGCAAAAAAGGGAATTAATAAGATAGCTTATTATCGTGATTTCGCTGAGCGTGTCCATGAAACACGAAACGCTCTAATGGAAATCCTATTGCGTCTAAAAAGAGAAGGGAAAAAAATCGCAGCCTACGGAGCAGCAGCAAAAGCAACAACACTCTTAAGTTATTGTGGAATTGATAAAGATCTTGTGGATTATGTGGTTGACTTGAATCCCTTCAAACACGGTCGCTATATGGGGGGCAACCATTTACCCATCTTTCCACCCACGAAACTTTTGAAAGATATGCCCGATTATGTTCTATTGTTAGCATGGAATTGGGCAGATGAAATCTTGAAACAGCAGGAAGCCTATCGTCAGAAGGGTGGCAAATTCATTATTCCTATTCCATACCCGAAAATTGTTTAGAACAGTCTATGTGCGTAACTGTATGGTTGAGAAAGCGTTGTCGTCAGATTATGTTTGCCAGAATTGCGGTGCACAAGCGATTTCTACATTCTATGAAGTGGAAAATGTTCCAGTTCATACATGTGTGATGTTGTCAACCCGCCAGGAAGCGTTGCGTTTTCCTAAGGGTAAAATTGTTTTGGGTTTTTGTAAAGACTGTGGTTTCATATCGAACGTCGCTTTTGATTCTTCGGCAGTGAATTATTCATCCATTTATGAGGATCAACAGTGTTTCTCTTCAACGTTTAATGTTTTTGCTGAGGGGCTGGCAAAGCGTTTGATCGAGAAATACAATTTACTTGACAAGAAAATTTTGGAGATTGGCTGCGGAAAGGGTGACTTCTTAACATTGCTATGCGAGCTTGGAAACAACCGCGGTGTAGGGATTGATCCCGCATACATAAAAAAGCGCATTAATAGCAAGTCTTTGGACCGTTTGACTTTCATACAGGACTATTACTCCGATCGGTATGCTAACTATCATGGAGATCTGGTATGTTGCCGCCATACTCTTGAGCATATTCCCAACACGGCTGTATTTCTCAGTGGTGTGCGGCGTGCGATCGGTAACCGTTTGGATACAGTTGTTTTCTTTGAAGTACCTGATGTCACTCGAGTATTACGTGAACTAGCATTCTGGGACATCTACTATGAACACTGCTCCTATTTCAGCCAGGGGTCACTCGCGCGGCTATTTCGGTCTTGCCAATTTGACATAATTGATCTTTCCAAAGATTTTGATGATCAATATATCTTAATCGAGGCCAAACCGGTAAGCCGAAAAGCAGAAAAAGTGCATGAACAGGAAGAAAGCGCCAAAGAGATGGCAAAGGATGTAAAATATTTCGCTACGCATTGCCGTGAAAAGTTGGATCAGTGGAAAAACCGCTTAAATGAACTTTACGCAGATGGAAGACGGGTTGTTGTGTGGGGCTCGGGCTCCAAATGTGTATCTTTTATGTCGACGCTCGGTGTCAGAGATGAAATCGAGTATGTTGTTGACATCAATCCGTTTCGTCATGGTAAATATCTTCCCGGCATTGGCAAAAAAGTAATGTCGCCTGAAATTCTACGGAAGTACAAGCCCGATGTCGTAATTGTAATGAATCGAATCTACAAAAATGAAATATGTCAAATGCTTGATGATATGGGCTTAGCTCCAGAGGTTATTTCGGTTTGAGTGAAATGCAAGCAAACCACGTGAATAAAGTCTCTGAAAATCCTTGCCCTATTTGTGGTTCTAAACGGTTGCAACCTTTTTTCGAGATGACAGATGTTCCAATCCATTGCAACATTCTTTGGCCGAGACGAGATGCTGCCCAGAAATGTCCAAGAGGCGATATCCAGTTAGCTTTCTGTCCTGTTTGCAGCTTTGTTACTAATCTGAAATTTGAACAGGATAGACTTGAATATAATGAGGGTTATGAAAACCCTCTGCATTTCTCTCCTCATTTTCGAGTTTATGCCCATTCGCTGGCAGATCAGTTGATTGAACGTTACAATCTACATAACAAAGACATCATCGAGATAGGATGCGGCGATGGATATTTCTTGAAGTTACTCTGCGAGCTTGGAAACAACCGTGGAGTAGGCTTTGATCCTGCCTACATTGAAAAAGAAACACATTGTGAAAAAGGGAATCAAGTCAAGTTTATTCAGGGCATCTATTCGGAGCGCTACGCTGACTATCAAGCTGATCTCATTGTTTGTAGGCAAACACTAGAACACATCCAAAATCCAAAAGGCTTTCTAAATGAGTTGCGACAGGCAATTGGTAATCGGCTAAACAGTTATATCTTCTTTGAAGTACCAAATGCGTTAAATATTTTTCAAAAACTCTCTGTGTGGGATATCATTTACGAGCATTGTTCATACTTCACTCCTCTCTCCCTCTCCTTCACCTTCTCATCCAGTGGGTTTCAGATTTGCGACCTTACCGAGGAGTTTGGAGACCAGTTCCTTTGTATCGATGCTCGGCCGAACGACCAAGGTAATCCGGATTCTGATTATGAATATCCGAGTAAGGCCAACCAGATTGCTAGTTACCTAACATCGTTTGCTACCAATTACCAAAACAAGATTGAAATGTATAGACGCAAACTGGAAAATGTAGGAAGCCGTGGACAGTGTGCAGTTGTATGGGGTGCAGGTTCAAAAGGAGTCACCTTTTTGAATACGCTCAAGAATTTACAGATCGAGTATGTGGTAGACATTAATCCACACAAACAAGGTATGTACATTCCGGGAACTGGGCAGAGAATTGTGCCTCCAGAGTTTCTGCGGGACTATCAACCTGATGTTATTATTGTAATGAATCCCATATACAAGAGTGAGATTCGACAAGTTGCAAAAAATCTTGATTTAACTAACAGATTCGTGTATGCATAAGATGCAGATTTGCTGGCTTAAAAAATAGTTACTGCGGTAGGTCACATTACTGGTTTGACTCCTGTTATGCATAAAATCTAAGGTTGATGTCAAAAAACTCTAGAATTTCTCAAAAGATTTTCTAGTTTTAGTTTTCATATATATTTAAATGCTGAAGTTCTTTAAGATGTATTTATGTCAATTAAAACGTCAATCAAAATAGTCAGTGTAGCATTATGCTTACTGATGCTGCTGGTTCCTTTAGTAAGCGCTGACGAAACAACAGAATCTTTCACAGTGTTTACCGACAAAAGCGAATACTTAACTGGGGAAGCAGTAAACATCTACGTCAAAGCCGAAACTATAGATCCCAACCAAACCATCACTGTCCAAGACGTGATCATTTACGATCCCAACAATACATCCATTGCAGAGTGGCATGACCTTAACATAGTGCTAGACGATACAACAACGATAAAATACGTGGGAACCGTTATCGCAACTTCCGAAGGACAATACACAGTGTCTGCAAAAGCAACAGGATGCCCATGGTTTCTATGGGCAATATTTTGGTTCTTCTGTCGTTGTCACTGGAATCATAATGTCATTCCCGAATACCCGTTTGGAACAATAGCAGCCATGGCAGCTTTCTTCGGAGCCACAGCACTATACGTTTACAGAAAGAAAAACCGAGTGAAGAAGTGAAAGTTCCTCATATTTTTTGATAAACCGATTTAGTGTTTTTCCTTTCCAGTTTTTCTACTTGACAGTGAAAGATTGGAAAGCCTTCGGAATGAAATAAGTCTGTGAGTGCTATGCACTAAACCAGTGAATCTAGAGATGCAAAGAGACGGGTGAAATGGTTAACGTGTTTCGAAAGACATTCGCAGACTTGAATAAACACTCTTTTCTTGTTCTCTCAGCTATTATGATTCCGCTAATGATTCTGATCGTATACTGGCAGGATCTTTCTATCTTAGTCAACGAAGCGTTGTACAATGAAGCGGTAACGCATATCGTCCTTGTTCCAGTTCTGGTCTCCTACATTGTGTACAGAAAAAGAGATGTAATCAAAGCTACTTTTGCATTAGAGAAGCTTCGGCAGCGTTCAAGGGATTCATTCTTAATCGAAGTTATCGGCTTGAGTTTATGCCTTTCTGCTTTTCTCATATATTGGTATGGTTCTTATACTTTTTCTACGCTGGAATATCACCTTTTTTCTCTTCCCTTATTTGTTACGGGTATAGTACTCGTTCTCTTCAATTTTAAAACGCTCACTGTACTCATTTTTCCAATTCTATTTCTCTTTTTTCTCATACCGCTCCCGTCAGAAATAACCTACACGGCAGGAGCTTTAATAGGCAACTTCAACACACAAGCATCCTTTCTTTTGCTTAAAACGTTTGGTTTGCCTGCAGTTCTGCAATCTACATATGGGTCTCCAACAATTACAGTCAATACTCCTTCTGGTACACCAATGTTGTTTGCAGTAGATTTACCATGCTCAGGAATCTATTCTCTAATAGCGTTTATGATGTTCGCCACTTTTCTAGCCTACATTATTCAGGGTTCACTCGTCAAAAAGGCTGGTTTGTTTCTTCTTGGTTTCGCAGTGTTGCAAATACTAAACATCCTTAGAATATCTACGATTGTCGCGATTGGTCATTGGCTTGGCGAAGAAATCGCTATGACAATATTCCATACGGTAGCAGGTTGGGTTCTCATTTTCGGCGGAATTTTTCTGCTTTTGCTGATTGGCGAAAAGTTTTTACACATTCAAATCTTTAAAGGCTCAAACGAAACACCATCATGTTTCAACTGTGACACCAGCCTCCAAAAACAGGAACCCTTTTGTTCACACTGTGGAAAATTCCTCAAAAACCTGACCGCCCGCACAAGAATTTCAGGAAGATTTTTGGTTAAAATCATTGCTCTGCTGGTCGGTATATTTCTAGTCACTTCAAGTATACAAGCGCCAGTATTCGCTTTCGCCCAAGGATTAACGTTTACAGACCCAAACTTGAAAGAGAGTACTGAAGTTTTCCCAGAATTTACAGGTTACCAATTCAAATTTCTCTATCGCGATGTTGACTACGAAAAACTATCTAACCAAGATGCTTCACTCCTTTATGCATATATACCTCTAAACACTTCCACACCAATGGTCTATGCTGACATTGGAGTTGCAAATTCGATAACAAATCTTCACAACTGGGAAGTATGCTATGTTACATGGCAAACAGCCCACGGACGTTCACCTTTGGTATCGGTACTCGATTCTAGAGACGTTCAAATCGTGGAAAACCCCCCTATTATCGCCCGCTACTTCGTCTTCGAAAGCCCCAACAACTACACCCAAGTCACTCTCTACTGGTACGAAAAAGCGTTGTTCAACACCGGCCTTACTATTGAACAAAAATTCGTTAGAATAAGCCTGATAATTCTAGCAGCAAACTCAACCACATACCCTATACTTGAGGAAAAATTATTACAATTTGCGCAGTCAATTTCAACATATTGGGAACCATTAAAAAGCCGGTCTCTTTTTTCTTTAAGCATTCCTCTTCAACAGGTGTTACTTGCTTCATCAATAGTGTTCATAATTATCACCATAACTGCTCAATACACACGAAAATGGAGAAATAAAAGGGCTAACCTAAAGATTTTTGAAAAATTTGTTCCGTCAAATGAAAAGCTGTTGTACCAGACTATAAAAAACTTAAATGAAGGAACCGGAGCAACAACTAATGAAATTGCTCACGCTCTTGAACAAGCCACCGGCAAATGCCCCGAAACAGACGAGTTAAATCACATGTTAAAGCATCTGCAAGAAAATGGACTTGTGGAAATAGATATTGTAAACCTAAATGAAAAATCACACCTTGTTTGGAAGCCCTAATATTAGAGATTAGAGATTATACTGTGTTTGGTGATGACTTAGATGTTGGATCAAAAACTTTGGAGACTCGGTACTGCCAAAGCAATTAGACTTTTGCAGCTTCTTTTCTTGTCTATTGCGCTGTGGTTTATCTATTGGACACACATTTATGAGGTGATTTATTGGAACAAAACATTGCTAGAAACCTTTCAATCGAACTTTCCAAACGTTTTTGTTTACTCAATTTTAATAATTGCTGTAATCTTTCTTGAATTCCAATCGAAAAGACGCAGTCGCATTTCAATGTCCTCTTCGTCTGTTAAGTCTCTAGAAATCTTACAAAAAGAAAACGAGCAATCGAAATACGAACTGATGAAGTCCAAAAAAATGCCTTCTAACAAAATCGGAATTGCCCTACTTATCATTGGAGCACTGCTACTTTCCGCTTCCGTCATCACCTCCTCAACGATTCTTGCTTTTATAGGATTAGGTCTAACATTCTGGGGAGCCCTCTTCCTTTTCGCTAGGTCAACCAAATTCGTAACAGTCCCCATTTTAGATGCCACCGCACTCTCAACCTACGCCACACTCGATAGAATAATAGACGATCTAAACTACAAGGGAAAAGCCATATACATACCTCCATATCCGAAGGATACATATCTCCCCGAATACCTAGAAGGGCTAAAAGAAATGGTTGTTTTCATTTCAGCCAAAGATTCCACAAAAATTCCCCCCATCGAAGAAATGGCAAAAAAACAATTTCTAGTCAAAAACCCTAAAGGAATCTGCATTACCCCTCCAGGTTCTGGACTCGTAAGCCTGTTTGAAAAAGAATTAAGAGTTGACTTCACAAAGATCGACCAAGAGAGCTTCTATGATGGTCTACCAACAGTCATAGTAAATAACTTGGAGTTAGCTAGCGACTTTGAGATAGAGGCTGAAAACGAACTTATTCATGTCAAAATCACTGATTCAGTCTACAGCAATCTTTACTCCAAAAACCAGAACCTAAAAAGCATTCACTCTATTGGATGCCCATTAACAAGCGCCGTCACATGTGCCTTAGCCAAAACAACCGGAAAACTTGTAACCATAACCAAAACTAAAATTTCCCCAGATTTAAAAACCGTTGAGATATGGTATCAAATCGTAGAAGGTTAGACTGATGCAATTTCCCCTTTCCATATCAGACATCACCATTTGGATAGCAATCACGGCAATAATTTTACTTATAACCTCAGAATTGTTGACTTCGTACTCGGAACAGTTCGGAGACTTCCCAATAGACAAAACACGTCTGCGACTGGTGGCTCTTATCCTAGGTGCATCATTCATGGTTACAGTTTTACTGCGAGCAATTTCACCCTCCATAATCTAAAATTACACTTTAAAGACGATTTGGGGTTTTTGCATTTACCCGGATTTGCTGTTAAAACAAAATACTTCTAAAAGGCAGATAGTAAAAGATTTTATGATTTTATTTAATCAAAAAATATTAAGAGGGGGAGTTCCATTCGTGGAACTTTTTCTGTTAGCTGCTTCCAACTATTGTGATGTCGAAGCTGAAGGTTGTTATTCCTGTAATGCCTGCGTCTACCATTAGCGTGAACGTAACTGGGATTGAAGCGCCAGAGTTAATGGGCTGGTTGTCGTAGTCCCAGTCGGGAACAAGGTAATTTGAGAACTCTAAGCTCTCGGGAATCCAACTATCTACGTACATAGATAGTCTTGTTGATGTGCTTCCCTCATTTTTGATGTAGCAAGTAATGGTTTGGCTTGTTCCTGGCTCAAGTGTTCCCCATAACATGGAAGTTTTCGGAGTGGTACACTGGACATTTTCATATACGCCGATTCCTGCAGTGGTTTGTATCTGTATCGATCCTGTGCTGGATAATGTTTTGCTTGTTTGAGCTGCAGGGAATGCTTGGCTTACTAGAGATAGTCCCAATGTGTAAGTGATGAGTATGAGCATGGCGCCGGTGATTATGGATTCTTTACTAACCATTGACTACACCTTGCTATAATATGTATTAAGACTTAATAAACATTTTCGTCTAAACGCACTACACATATACAGTTCTTGCAAGATTCTAAAAAAACGTGCATAACTACCCACAAAACGGACACATAAATTTCATTAATTCTAGTTAATATTATCAGCTAAACTTGGTTAAGCTGAGGTTTAACCTCTTCGCTTTTGCCATAGCATTCCATAATTCTGTAGCAACCTAAGCACCTTTCCGAAACAGAGCCTTCATCACCAATCTTTTTTATGTACCCAAATCCACGCGGACATTCTGCATAACCGCTTTGAGGATTTGATTCAAGTATTTCTGGGCTTGCAACTTTTGCTGTTGACCGTCTGAAAAATTGTTCATCAGGAATTTTCGATAACTTTGCCCAGTATAGCACTAAGAGGACTATGACTGCTATAACCAAAATAATATCAATTGCCGTCACTTCGAAGGATAGCATATTTATTCAGTTTTCCCCTTTGGTGCTTCGATATATATAGAGTTGATGAATTCAACGTATTAACGCGCACTGTGAAGTGACAAACAAGATTGTTAATATTTGACAGCAAGAATAAGTGAACATTAAAATGTTTGAGGAAACACTTCATGTACGCTGTTGGACACTTTGCTCTAGGATACTTAACCGGAAAACTTGCAGCCAAATCGCTAGACGTCAACATTAATCTCCCATTATTGTTCCTTGCATCGGTTTTTCCTGACATTGACTTGTTAATACCTGGTTTGGAACATCGAGGACCCCTACACTCAGTGATACTTTTCTGTCTAGTCTTCATACCCATATTTGCAATCTACAAAAAAAGAGCTGCACCATACTTCGTAGCAGTAATCCAGCACATCATAATCGGAGACTACCTAATAGGCGGAAACCTGCAACTACTATGGCCATTAACCACTAATACATATGGTTTTCACATTGGTATAGCAAGTTTAACCAATATTACCCTTGAATGGTCTCTTTTCCTCATCTCCATGACGTTTATGATCAAAACAAAGGACATATTTTTTCTATTCAAACATCACCCATCAAACATGATTCTAGCCATACCCCTCCTGACCGTTCTCTTGCCTACAGTCATAAGTTTCCCCCTGTATGTTCCTTTAGCATTGCTCATTCCCCACATTGTCTATCTGATTCTTTTCAGTATCCCCATTCTCATAGATTGGAAAGTAATCCTGACAAAAAATGAGAAACCATAACAGGTCTTTGATAACAGTTGCCGAAAGTTGGCATATTGTTGGTATTGTTTTGAGGTTTTCAATCCGCTGAACTAGTAACAAAAACTCTTCAACTCTTCAAGGCAACTTTTCTTCCTGCATTTTCTATTTTCTGCTAAGTTTTCAGTATCTTCGGGATACTCTGCCGTAAACAAAGACGGCGACCGACGATACTCTAGTGTAAACGCTAATTTTTTCATAGACGATGCACATGCGATTTGATTCAGAATTTGCTAACGTTTATTAGCTGTATCAAGCAAAATTAGCGCACGGTTACCTATCATTCAGGAGAGATTAAAATGAAAGTAAAAGTTGGTGTCATTGGACTTGGGTTCATGGGCTCTGCTCATGCTAGGGTTTACAACAAACTAAAGGAATGTGAATTGGTCGGTATTTGCGATAGCAATTCAGATAAAAAGCACCTAGCCAAAACGTACAATTGCAAATTTTTTGAACATTCTGAAGATTTTCTTGGGGAGAATTTGGATGCGGTAAGTGTCTGTACCCCAACCTCCATGCACAGCGACGTAGTCATGGATGCTTTGGAAAAGGGCAAACATGTTTTGGTTGAAAAGCCCTTTGCGGATAGTTTAAACCATGGTGAAGAGATGGTGAAAAAAGCGGCGACAATGGACAGGTTGTTGGCTGTAGGGTATATTGAAAGATTTAATTCTGCTGTTAGAAAGTTAAGGGAAGTTGTAGATTTTTCTCAAATTTATTCCACGGTTTCTATGCGTTTTGGTCCATTTCCGCCAAGAACGAAATACAGCGGCGTGTTTTTAGATTTAGCGTCCCATGAAATCGACATATTAAATTATCTCACCAAAACCCAGCCAGAAGTTCTCTACACGCATTTTTCCAGCAGATCAAACAGCAGCTTTGAAGATTACGCGTATATTTCATTAAAATATGGTCACATACACAGTCACATTGAGGCAAGTTGGCTCCCAAACTATAAACTGCGTCTTATCCACCTATACGGAAACGAAAGATTTTACACCTTAAACTACGCACAACAAAAACTGAAATCTTATAAGGCTCCACCCGAAGCGAAAATTGAGCATGGAAGCTGGAATGACATCTTGTGGCTGTCTAGGCACGTCGAAGAGGACATACCTGTCTCAGCAACTGAACCTTTAGTGATGGAATTGCAGTGTTTTATTGAATCTGTTAAAAGGAACGAGGTTTTAGACCCACTTTGTAACACTCAGGAGGCGCTTCAAGTATTAGAAGTTACAGACAGCGCATTCAGTAAACTTGGATTGAAGAATAAGCGTGACACCGTTTAGCGCTTGTGTCTTTGACCTGTAGAAATCAAAAATGTAAAAAAGTTGTTTTTCGGATGCTTTTTGTTTCATTATTGCTTCGAATAAGATTTGACGAGTTCGCTTAGCCCCTTTTCAAGCTGGACCTTCGGCTCGTATTCTAAGTTTTTTCTGGCCTTAGTGATGTCGCCGTAACTGTGTTTTATATCTCCGGGTCTCGGTTCGGCGTGAACTGGTTTAAGGGATGTCTTACCCATAATTTTCTGAATAGTTTCTGTAAGCTTGTTTATGGTGGTGGCTTCGCCTGTGCTGATGTTGAAAACTTCTCCTACA